>ERZ1034678.1-NODE-1-length-333774-cov-430.430488_pt1 | contig 333774 bp, 295 predicted proteins | sample MGYA00520640_ERZ1034678 | MGnify/ENA primary metagenome ERZ1034678 (study PRJEB33766, sample SAMN09781767) | gut metagenome | biome: gut microbiome | host: Homo sapiens | place: Madagascar | study: EMG produced TPA metagenomics assembly of the PRJNA485056 data...
ACCCCTGACCGATCGGTTCGTAGCCGATTACTCTATCCAGCTGAGCTACGGGTGCGTGTATTTGAATAAAATTGAATGGCGCACCCGAAGGGATTCGAACCCCTGACCGATCGGTTCGTAGCCGATTACTCTATCCAGCTGAGCTACGGGTGCAATCAAATTGATTGACAAAATTTTCGCAGAATTATAACACTCAATTAAAGATTTTCAAGAATTCGATCACAAAATCTTTACATACCTTGAGTGCGTGGCGGATAGAGAGGGATTCGAACCCTCGATACAACCCTTAAAGTCGTATGCTCCCTTAGCAGGGGAGTACCTTCAGCCTCTCGGTCATCTATCCGCTGAAAATTAAGCGTGACATAGTATCTGCTTTTACAGACTCAATGTCAAGAACTTTTTTACCATCTTTAGTCCCTACAGACTATTGATTGCCTTTTTTATCTGTTTTAGTGAAAGGATCTTTTTCAGTCTGACCAAGACGCTTAACAGAAACTTCACGAGGAGCATCTATTCCTAAACGAACTTTGCCAGCCTTTACCTCTAATACGCTAATGGTAATACCACCGCCAAGCTGTATTTTGTCACCAGTTTTCTGTGATATTACCAACATAGTGTATTAAATACGCTCACTTACTAATGAGTCAACTGCAGACAGAGCCTTGTTCAAGCCCTCAGGCTGTGTACCACCAGCCTGTGCCATATCAGGACGACCACCGCCCTTGCCACCGACATATGATGCAACTTCACGAATTAAATCGCCAGCCTTAACTTTAGCAGTTAAATCCTTTGAAACAGCAACAATTAAGTTTACCTTATTGTCTTCTGTTACAGAGCCTAAAACGATAATTGAGCTTGGTAGACGTACTTTTAAATCATCTACTGCAACACGAAGTTCTTTAGCTGAGTAATTATCAATCTTAGTTGCAATTACCTTAACGCCCTTAACTTCATGAGCACTTGAGACTAATGCAGCACACTCTAGGGCTACAATCTTCTCTTTTAACTGCTCGTTCTCTTTCTCTAAGCTCTTAGCGTGATCAAGTACCTGTTCAGCCTTTGTAGCAATTGAAGCATTGCCACCAACCTTTAACAGAGCCTTTGCCTTTGATACTTCAGCAAACATATCATCTAAGTAGTCAACTGCAGCCTGACCTACTAAGGCTTCAATACGGCGAATGCCTGAAGCAATAGACTCGTCAGATAACAGTACGAATACGCCTAAATCACCTGTTGCTACAGTATGAGTACCACCGCATAATTCCTTTGAGAAATCCCCCATTGAAACTACGCGAACTTTGTCTTCATACTTCTCATCGAACAGAGCAATAGCGCCTGATTTCTTAGCCTCTTCAAGATCCATTACAGCAGTCTCAACCTTTAGGTTCTCCTGGATCTTGCTATTTACAAGATCAGCAACCTGCTGCTTTTCTGTTGCAGTTAATGGCTGTGAGTGTGAGTAGTCAAAACGTAACTTGGTATCATCAACATATGAACCCTTCTGAGCTACGCTATCGCCAATTACCTGGCGTAATGCAGCATCTAATAAGTGGGTTGCACTGTGATGCTTTGCAATTTCAGCTCTTACCTTAGCGTCTACAGTTGCATTTACAGTAGCGTTCTTATCGAACTCACCGATATCGACACGACCTACATGGATTGTAGCTTTTGCAACATGCTTGGTATCTTCAACGATAAAACGAGCATTCTCTCCAATAGTGATAACACCCTTATCGCCTACCTGACCACCCATCTCACCGTAGAATGGAGTCTTATCTAAAACGATAACAGCATTCTCATCAGTTGCAATTGAATCAACCTCAGCACCATCCTTGAAGATGTGAGTGATCTTGCCTTCTGAAGACAGAGAATCGTAACCTGTAAATACAGTGTTCTCAGTGATCTTTAATTCTTTGTTGTAGTCAATACCGAAGGTTGATGCTGACTTTGCACGAGCTTTTTGCTCAGCCATACACTTATCAAAGCCATCCATATCAACAACGTAACCACGGTCACGTACAACGTCCTGAGTTAAGTCTGCTGGGAAGCCGTAGGTATCGTATAACTTGAAGGCAATGTCGCCAGGTAAGTTCTTGCTGTCACCTAACTTAGCTAACTCGTTCTCTAATAGAGCTAGACCTCTATCAAGGGTATTTAAGAACTGCTCTTCTTCTTTCTTTAAGGTACGCTCGATTAAAGCACGCTGCTCGATTAACTCTGGGTATGCATTGCCCATTAACTCGCAGAGCTTACCTACTAACTTGTAGAAGAATACATCCTTAGCGCCTAACAGTCTGCCATGACGAACAGCACGACGAATAATACGACGCAATACGTAGCCACGACCTTCGTTTGAAGGTAAAACTCCATCAGCGATTAAGAATGAGCATGAACGGATGTGGTCTGCGATAACACGTAAAGACTTAGAGCTTAAGTCAGTTACGCCTAAAACGTTAGCAGCTTCTTTTTCTAATGATACGAACAAGTCGATATCATAGTTTGAGTGAACACCCTGTAACACAGCAGCGATACGCTCTAGACCTAGACCGTTATCGATCATAGGCTTTGCTAATTTTTCAAAGGAGCCGTCGATCTTACGGTTGTACTGCATGAACACAATGTTCCAGATCTCAATGAATCTGTCACCGTCTTCATCAGGTGATCCTGGAGGTCCTCCCTGTACGTCTTCACCGTGATCGTAGAAGATTTCTGAGCAAGGACCGCAAGGACCGGTATCGCCCATCTGCCAGAAGTTGTCTGACTCGTATAGGCCACCTTTGTTATCGCCAATACGAACTATCTTCTCAGGAGGAAGACCAATCTGCTTATTCCAAATGTCATAAGCTTCATCATCTTTCTCGTATACAGTAACCATTAAAGACTCTTTAGGTAACTTATAAACCTCAGTTAAAAGAGTCCAAGCAAATGTAATTGCTTCTTTCTTGAAGTAGTCACCGAAACTGAAGTTACCTAACATCTCGAAGAAAGTGTGGTGACGTGCGGTGTAACCTACGTTATCTAAATCATTCTGCTTACCGCCAGCGCGAACACATTTCTGGGCGGTAGTAGCGCGTACATAAGAGCGCTTCTCTTTACCTAAATAAATATCCTTGAACTGATTCATACCTGCGTTAGTGAACAGCAAGGTAGGATCATTGTATGGAACTAGTGAGCTAGAGCGGACGATGGTGTGTCCGTGATCCTCAAAGAATTTCAAATACGCTGTACGTATCTGATCAGTTGTCATGTACATTTAAATGGATCCTAAAATGTGATTTAAAACACGCAAATTATACATTAGTTTTAGCATAAAAATTTCATTTGTTTAAAAGCTTGAACTAAGTAAATGAGCTTTTTTTCTCATTTTATGCTTTTCTTAATCACTTTCATATTCTTATCTGTAATTTTATAGTTTTTGTCTATATCTAATCATCAGAAAAAAGTATTAGTAAAACTTTTTTACTTGTTTCAAAATGTAATCATCAAAATTCGCTATGAATTTCTAGAATAATTCAAACTCAATGTCATAAACAATAATAATCTAATCATAGGTAAGGACTAATTACATGGCACATATTCTTCCTCCATTCAGAGCAGATCATGTAGGCTCATTTTTAAGAACCGAAAAAATTGCTAACGCAAGAAATCTTTTCAACAAGAACCTAATCTCAAAAGAAGAGTTAACTAAGATTGAAGATGAAGAAATTGCTCTTCTAGTCGAAGCTGAGAAGAGAAATGGTCTTAAAGCTGTTACCGATGGTGAGTTCCGTCGTGCTTTCTGGCACCTGGACTTTTTAGCAGGTTTGGATGGTATTGAACACATTGGTGCTAAGAATTGGTCAACTCATTTTGAAGGCGTTCAGCCTAAAGCTGAGACTGTTCGAATTGCTGGAAAAGTGGGCTTCTCAGAGTCACATCCTTTTGTTGAAGCTTTTGACAGAATTAAGAAGATTGCTGGTGAGACTTTAGTTAAATACACTATTCCATCACCTTCAATGTTATACCAAATCTGCGTTGTAAGAACTAAAGATTATGAGCCAATTGAGCTCTACAAGAATAACGATGAACAGTTATTCAATGATATTGCCCAAGCTTGGATTGACTGCGCAAACATTCTTTACAAGCACGGTTGTAGATACTTACAGATCGACGACACCTCATGGGGTGAGTTCTGTTCAACTGAAAAGACTACTCTATACTCAGGCTACGGTAGAGATCTTAAGAAAGTTCAAGAAGAATACGTAAAAGTAATCAATAAGATCGCAGCTGCTAAACCTAAAGATTTAACCTTAACAATGCACATCTGTCGTGGAAACTTCCGTTCAACTTGGTTCAGTTCAGGTGGTTATGATCCTGTAGCAGAGTTACTCTTCGGTCACTGCAACGTTGATGGCTTCTTCTTAGAGTATGATTCTGATAGAGCAGGTGATTTCAAGCCATTAAGATTCATTAAGGATCAGACTGTAGTTTTAGGTTTAATCACTTCTAAGTTCCCAGAGTTAGAAGATAAAGAAACTGTAAAAGCTAGAATTAAGGAAGCTTCGGAGTATGTACCTCTAGAGCACTTATGCTTATCTACTCAGTGTGGTTTCTCTTCAACTGAAGAAGGTAACGTTCTTTCACACGAACAACAGTGGGCTAAGATTAGACTAGTAGTAGAAATTGCTAAAGAAGTTTGGGCTGATGCTTAATTACTTATAAAAATACGGTCTTTGTTTAAAAGCACCAGTATTTTGCTCTGAGCTATTTTTCAAATTATATTTTAAATTTAAAGGTCAATTTCCAAATAAAAAATGGAAATTGGCCTTTTAATTTTGTTTCAGCTATCTTTATTAATCTGCCAATTCTTTGATTTGTTTGCTGATAAATGGCGACTTTTTAGTTAACACAATTATAAGATTAAATATAAAAAGGTATTTTCAAAGTAACAGAAAAAAAAGCTGAAATTTCAATTATTTTTTCGAAAAAAAATAGATGGCAGTATGTCTGCTAAGGATTTTATATTAAGTCTCGACAAAAAACTAAGGGCAAAGACTTTATGAAACATTAATTTATTAGCTAAGGTAGGAACTGCTCTTAGAGGCCCAGAATCATCAAAATTAGATGACGGAATTTTCGAAATAAGAACAATAGTGGGGACTAATCTTACAAGAGTTCTTTATTTCTTTTGCATTGGAAAGAAAGCCGTATTAACCAATGGCTTTGTTAAGAAAACACAAAAAACTCCAAAAAAAGAAATAGAAAAAGCAAAATCATACCGTGATGACCTCTTGAAAAGGAGCAAGAAAATGAGTAACAAATTTGAAGATTTTCTTAATGAACAACTGAAAGATCCAAAAGTAAAAAAAGAATATGATACGTTGGAAGCAAAATACGCATTAATAGAAAGTATTATTCTTGCCAGAAAAGAATCTTACACAAAAAGAATTATCTCAATTGACAGGCATTACACAAGCTGATTTGTCAAAAATTGAAAATGGAAATGCAAATCCTTCGCTGAACACTCTGTTAAAACTAGCTAAAGGCTTAGGAAAAAAGTTACAAATATCTCTTGTTTGATTTTATCGGTTATAATTTGTTCATTACTTTATTATTAGGCATATCTAGTGATATGTTGAATTGTTCAATCATGTAATTATCTGACGTCATATTTTTAACATAATTTGTGCTAGTGCTAGTTGGATAAAAAACGGTCAGACTCGTACCTTTCCATTGCCTCTAAGCAATCAGAAGTTGAAAAACCACGTCTTGCTAAAGAGGCTAAATACTTTTGTTTATTCTCAAAGGTAAGTTCTAAATCATTTGGGATCTTTTTATTTAGAAAAGTCAAAGCAATCTCAATCCAGTCTGTTTCATCTAAATACTGCTGATAGTACTCTGATTTAACTCCTTTCTTTGAGGCTTCCATCACTACTTTTCTAGGACCATAACACTGATTTTTTAGATGATTAAAGAGCATTTCCATATAACGCTTTTCTGACTGCCAGCTGTTATCAATACATTTTTTTAAAGCGTCTTTTACAGCTTCTTTGGTATACTTTTGAGAAAGCTTTGTATAAAGCTCAAGGATGGAATATTCTCGGCGTGTAAGAAGACGCAACGCAGCGTTTAGCGCATGCGCTGGATCTTCATCTTTTTTCTTTACAGTAGAACTTCTAAACATCTTAAGTGCTACTTTTAACAGTCGTTTTTGGTGACAAGGAGCATTATCACCAAAATTCGTGTTCTTTATAGATCATCAGGAATTGGAGTGATGAGATCATCGGTATCTACATCAGGACCCAATCCATCAAGATCAGCACTATCTGCATTCTCTGCCTCTGATGAACCGATTGATGCTGTATCATCATAGTCATTATTGTTCTTATAGTACTCTCTGATCTTCTGCTCAATCTCATCTGCTACAGCAGGATTATCATCTAAGAACTTCATGGCATTTACTTTACCCTGACCAATCTTCTGGCCATTATAAGCAAACCATGCACCTGTCTTTTGAACAATCTTTGCATTCACACCAAGATCGATTAACTCACCGTTTTTAGCAATACCGTAGTTAAAGAGGATCTGGAAGTTAGCGGTCTTAAATGGAGGAGCAACCTTATTCTTAACCACCTTAACCTTAGTCTCGTTACCGATAACCTCTTCTTTATTCTTCAAAGCAGTACTCTTTCTAATATCCAGACGAACTGATGCGTAGTACTTTAAGGCGTTACCACCAGTGGTAGTCTCAGGGTTACCAAACATTACACCAATCTTCATACGTAACTGGTTAATGAAGACAACCATACAGTTAGCCTGCTTTACGATACCGGTTAATTTACGTAATGCCTGAGACATCAATCTTGCCTGCAGACCGACATGGTTATCACCCATCTCACCTTCAATTTCAGCCTTTGGAACTAATGCTGCTACAGAGTCGATAACCACAACATCAATACCGCCTGAACGCACTAGAGTTTCACAAATCTCTAAAGCCTGCTCACCGGTATCTGGCTGAGAAATAAATACATCCTCAACATTTACGCCTAATTTTTTAGCATATACAGGATCTAAGGCATGCTCAGCATCAATGAAGGCACAAATCTTACCTTTTTTCTGAGCCTGAGCAATCAACTCTAAAGTCAAAGTTGTTTTACCAGATGATTCAGGACCATAAATCTCAATGATACGTCCCATTGGCAAACCGCCAATACCCAATGCGATATCCAAAGATAGTGAACCTGTAGGAATTGCTTCAATGTCCATCAGCTCATTTTGGCCTAAACGCATAATTGCGCCCTTACCAAACTGACGCTCAATCTGATCCATTGCAGCTTCAAGAGCCTTCTGCTTTTTAGGATCTTTAGTGATATTAGCTACTAACTTTGAAGATGCTGTATCTGAAGACTTAGAGCTTGCCATGTAATTTTTTCTCCACAAACTAAATTTATAGATATATTATTTAATAGTATCTTATATGTCAATCTATTTTTTATATTTATACAAAATTCACATTCAATAGATAACAATTTTACCGTTTATCAAGTAAACTAAGATTAGATTATAATACAGTTTGTTTTTTTGATACTTTGACTTTTACTGTCATTTTTTGCAATTTTTAAATAAGTGAAATCATAATTATGGAAGAACTAATGCAAAACGCTACGCCAATGATGCGTCAGTACTTGGAAATTAAATCACAATATCCAAATACACTAGTTCTTTACAGACTGGGTGATTTCTATGAACTCTTCTATGAAGATGCTAAAAAGGTAGCAAAACTTTTAGATCTTACCTTAACAAGAAGAGGCTCCAATAATGGTGATCCTATACCAATGGCGGGTGTGCCTTTCCATGCTGTAGATAACTATATTGCAAGACTGATTAAATTAGGCGAGTCATGCGTCATCTGCGAACAGCAGGGAACTCCTGGTGCGCAGAAAACCATGGTAAGAAAAGTATCTAAGATCATTACTCCTGGAACTGTAACCGAAGAAGGTATTGCCCCAGACAGACAGGATGTATTCACAGCTTGTATTTACAAAGGCAAACACTATTACGGACTAGCCTATATCTCGTTAGGTTCAGGACTATTTAAAACAACTATCTGTCCTACTAAAGCTGAATTAAAACTTTATATTGAAAAAATCTCCCCTATTGAAATTGTTTATGAAGAAAATTTCAAAGAGATTGACCTCTTCCAGGAGATTCATTCAAGAAAAGCTTTAGCTCCTTGGAACTTTAAACTAGAAACCTGCTATAAGCTTTTATGCTCTCAATTTGGTACTAATAGCTTATTTGGTTTTGATATTGAAAATCTTGAAGACGGCATCTGTGCAGCAGGTGCTCTGCTTGCCTATGTAAAGAATACTCAGAATGTGCCTTTAGAGCACATTAAATCAATTTCAAGAGACGATAATTCAGAGTTTGTACTCTTAGATCATTGCGCTCAAAGAAACTTGGAGATCTTGTCAAACTTAAAGGGAGAAAAACAGGGATCATTATTAAGTGTACTTGATAATGCCTTAACTCCAATGGGACAAAGACTGACAAGACGCATGCTTGTAGAGCCTCTTCGCAACAACGAGACTGTAAATCAGAGATTAGACATCGTAGAAGCTTTATGTAATTCAGATAACGAGATCTTATCTCAAACCTTAGAGAGAATAGGTGATATCGAAAGAATTGTTGCCAGAATCGGACTGTCTTCAAGTAAACCAAAAGATCTTGCTGTTTTACGTGATTCATTAAAACTAATTCCTGATTTAAAGAACTTCCTTTTAAAGTCGGGACAACAGACACTTATCTCTTTAAATGAAAAAGTTGATCCACTCTTTGACGTAGTAGCTTTGCTAACCAGTGCAATTAAAGATTTTCCTTCCACATTCCTACGTGACGGTGATGTGATTGCACAAGGTTATAATGAAGAGCTTGATTCATTACGTGAACTCATGAGTGGTTCTCAAGAGCTCTTATTAAAGATTGAGCAGGAAGAAAGAGAAAAAACCGGTATCACTACTTTAAAAGTAAACTTCAATTCCGTTCACGGTTTCTATATTGAGGTTTCAAAAGCTCAGTCAGAAAAAGTCCCTGAGTACTATATCAGACGTCAGACTTTAAAAAACAATGAACGTTATATCACCCCAGAGTTAAAAGAGTTAGAGCAAAAGGCAGTCTCTGCAAAAGAGCGCTCACTAGAACTTGAAGATGAGTTATTCCACGCTGTAGAGCATGAGTTACAACAAAAACTTCCTGAACTCACACGACTATCTCAGATACTGTCACTAATTGATGTTTTAAACGGCTTTGCTGTGGTATCAAAATCAGGCAACTATGTAAGGCCTCAATTATCAAATGAACATATCATTAAAATCGTAGATGGCAGACATCCTGTAATTGAAAAAATTACTGATAAACCATTTGTAAGCAATTCTATCGAGCTAAAAGACAAGCATATGCTTGTCATCACTGGTCCTAATATGGGTGGTAAGTCTACTTATATGAGACAAACTGCTCTTATTACCATTATGGCTAGAATTGGTTGCTTTGTTCCAGCAAATGAAGCACATATAGGAAATATCGACAGGATCTTTACAAGAATTGGAGCTTCAGACGATCTCTCATCTGGCAGATCAACTTTCATGGTAGAAATGGAGGAGGCCTCATCCATCATTAACAACGCAACTGTAAACAGCTTAGTTCTAATGGATGAAATTGGTAGGGGAACCAGTACTTATGAAGGCAGTGCCTTAGCTTTATCTATTGCACAATATCTATGTTCAAAAGTTAACTGCTTTACCTTATTTTCAACTCATTACCCTGAGATTGCATCATTAGCTGACACTTATTCAAATGTTAAAAATATCTGTTTTAAAGCAACTGAGTTTGATGGCTCAATTGTCTTCTTATACAAAGCAAATGAAGGCTCTCAGAATTACTCTTATGCAATAGAAGTTGGAAAACTAGCAGGTCTGCCTAGTGAAGTTATCTCTTATGCTAAAAAGACTATTGAAAATAAAGAGCAAGGAAAGACTCTGAATAATCAAAACTCAACAATAGACACCGACAGTGCAAGCACAAGCGACAGTGCAAGCACAAGCGACACTCCAAGTGTTACCGTAAAAGAGAAGATTGTTTATAAAGAACCTAAAGTTTTAGACGATCTAAGAAAGATAGATTTAAATACCTTAACTCCAATTGCAGCCTTAAATCTGCTCTTTGAGTTAAAAAATAAAATTTAGAAAACAAAATGGTTGCAAGAAAGCAGGTTTACACCTGCTTTTCTATTTAGTTAGTGGTTGTCTCCTAAAGGTACACCAATAGAATTTTTATCAATTCCGTAAGCTTCAAAAGTCTTTCTCAAACTCTTTAAAACTTCACTCTGGATTTGACGTACGCGCTCACGGGTAAGCCCAATCTTAGCGCCTACTTCTTCTAGGGTTAATACATCTTCATCATTCAAACCAAAGCGGTATAAAACTACCATCTGCTGCTTTTCAGGTAGATCATTAAACCAGTTTCTTACAATCTCAACAATTTCACGCTTATCTACATGATCAAAAGGAGATTCTGCCTTAGTATCAGGCACAATATCAAGTAATGATACTTCCTTGTCATCAGAGCCTTTTACGCTCATATCAAGCGGGGTAGTACCTTCTAGCATTGCCAGTAAGGAACTTACCTCATCAATGTTTTTGCCTGTTTTATCAGCAATCTGCTGAATTGATACAGGCTTTGAGATATCAGCCTCCTGTAAGGCTCTTTTAGCTTTTAAGACAATGTTGATATCTTTAATTATATGTACAGGCAATCTTACCATTCTGGACTGGCACATAATAGCCTGTTCAATACTCTGTCTAATCCACCAGGTAGCATAAGTTGAGAAACGGAAACCTCTATCAGGTTCGAACTTTTGCACAGCATGAATAAGACCTAAATTTCCTTCCTCAATTAAATCTAATAAAGGAATACCTCTTGCTCGGTAGTTTTTAGCAATCTTAACTACTAAGCGTAGATTAGAGGTGATCATCATATCAATAGAACGTTTGTCACCTTCTTTAGCCTTTCTGCCGATAGAGTTTTCCTGCTCTGATGACAGTAATGGGTAACGTCTGATTGATGAGAAATAGTTTGACAAAAGATCTGAGGAGTCTGCTTTAGAAGCCTTATCTGCACCTGATTTTCTGTCATTGCCACTATCTGATTCAACATCAGCTAAATTCTGCAGAACCTTATCTGCAAAATCGTCAGCGTCTTCTTTTAACTTATCCATGGAGATCCTTATTTAATTATCGTTTGTTTATATTGTTGTCGTTATTCATGGTAAATACTTACGAGGATTTACAGAGTTTCCTCGATATCTGATTTCAAAATGCAACATTACTCTTGAAGCATCTGTAGAGCCCATTTTTGCAATGACTTGACCTTTCTTGACTCTCTGACCTTCTTTTACTAATAACATATCGTTATGAGCATATGCTGACAGATATTCATTGTCGTGATTGATAATAATCAGATTACCATAGCCTCGAAGAGCATTACCTGAATATACTACCTGACCTGAAGCAGCTGCGTTTACATTCTGACCACGAGATCCTGCAATATCAATTCCCTTATTGGTTGAAGAGAAGTTTCTAATTACAGTACCGCGAGCAGGCCACATCCAAGACACACCAGATACAGCACGGCTTTTACCGGATACGACCTTTGTAGGAGCAGTTGCAACTGACGCAGGGACTGCTGTCGAATTTGCAGTAGCCTGTGTATTTCCACCAGCTACAGGCACTACCTTCTGAGGTATTCTGTCAGCTAAACTTTCACTGCTTGAATTAGACTTTAAGTAAATTCGCTGACCAGTATAAATGCCATATGGCTTTTGAAGGTGATTTATCCTAATTAGATTTGAATAGCTAACTCCACTCTTACGTGAAATAGACATCAAAGAATCACCTGATTTTACAGTATAAAAATCACCTGTGATCTTATCTTTAGTTGGTGCTGCATCAGCCTTATTTGAAATATTTGTTGTTACGGTACTCTTTACTGAACTTTGAGCTTGTGGATTATCAGTAACTGAAGTTTGACTTGCTGGCAGAACTGTAGCAGTAGCTGGTGTAAGTCTAATGTTTTGGCCTACTGTAATATTGTAAGGCGCTGCAATTCCATTATCTGATGCCAGATCACGGTAATCTCTACCATATCTAAAGGCAATAGAATACAGAGTATCACCAGGCTTTACCTGATAAATATTGCCAAAAGGAAGAGCACTAGGAATTACTTGTATAGCCTGATTATTCTGGTAATTTGCATTATTTGATGAATTTGAATAAGGCTTTACAACACCACTTTTGACACTAGAGGTATTTGTAGAATATGGCTTAATAACTCCTGCTCTGGTTTTCTCATTTGCAGAAGCAGCATAGACACGCTGACTTTTTACACTTCTGCTTACATGCACCGGCTTTGAATACTCAACTATCGCCTGATTACCTGAATTGTTCTTATCTGAGGCACAACCTACGGCAGATACTGTAACTACAGATAAAAAAGCAAAGGCTAAAAAAGCAGAAAAAAATTTGATCTTCATTTAACTATTTCATTTTGTATAAAGGAAATCTTTCTTTAACTTGCCTTTACACTAAAAAAACTTTTCGTAATCTGTTCAAATAATCTATGTTAAAAAAATTAGTCTCAGACTGTTTTTTAGTTAACAGTTATTATCTTTGTTTTCTACAATGTTCTAAGAATATACTGCTAAAAACATTGTTACACAGAATTTGTAAAAACAGAAAAATTTTTTACAAAATTAAGAGATTAGACAGCAGAAATACTACTTTCTGCTCATTTTGAGGGCTTACCTGAGGAGTTTTTTTCCTCAGGTAAAATTGTAATTTTAATTAAGCAAAGACTTTATACAGAATAAAGATTGCAATCAGTGCTACGCAAGCCCATCCAATTACATCAATATAATGCTTAACTGTCTTTTCCATCTTGTCTCCACCAAGGGATATCAAGATTGCTTCAATAAAGAAACGCAGACCACGACCAACTAATGACACTAAAACGAAGTTAAAGATGTTTAACATTCCTGAAGCGCCTGTGTTCATCACACTCTCGGCTGCCACTAAGCCTGTACCTACTGCAATTACCTTATAAGGAATAGGAGTAAATGCTCCTACAAAGATCATTAAGATACCGTATTCTTGAGTAAGCCATGAACGAACCACTTCTAGAGCCTGGTCATAGTGCATAAAGCTAATGAAATCTGCTATATATGGGTCGTAAACATAATAGCCCAAACTGTAACCTACAATCGCACCTAAGACTGAGAATAGAACAGTTAAAAAAGCATAATAGTAAGCACGTCTTCTGTGATATAAACACATAGGGATCAGCATTACATCTGGTGGAATTGGCCAGAATACAGATTCGGCAAAAGAGTTTATACACATGATATAAACTGCTAATTTATGCCTTGATAAGCCTTCAAATAAAGCATAAAGATATGTAAAGATTCTCATAAAATTACTCTGTCTTTTGCAGAAGTGCTACAGATTCTACTGCTATGCCCTCTTTTCTGCCTGTAAAACCTAATTTTTCGGTTGTAGTTGCCTTAATGCTGACACAGCTTACATCGACTTTAAGATCGGATGCTACATTCTTAATCATCTCGGGCTCATATGCAGCCATCCTTGGTGCCTGAGCCATGATAGTGGTATCAACATTAACCACTTTATACCCTAATGAATGAATTTTATCTACCACGTCACGCAAAAGAATTCTGCTGTCGATATTAAAAAATCTGTCATCGTTATCAGGATAGAAGTGACCTATATCACCTAATGCCAGTGCTCCTAAAAGGGCATCGGAGATAGCATGTAAGACTACATCACCATCAGAGTGGGCTATAAGGCCTTGTTCATAAGGAACTTTTACACCGCCTAAAGTGCAAGGACCAACACCACCAAATTTATGAACATCAAAGCCATGACCGATTCTAAACATCTTAATTGTTTCCTTTTTCTATCATCAATTTTGCTAATTTTAGATCGTCAGGTGTGGTTAATTTAAAATTACCTGAATCACCTTCTACAATCAAAACCTCATAACCTAAAACTTCCATAGCTGAGGCATCATCAGTGATAGCTAAATGATTTTTGTCTGCGTGTTCTAAAGCTTGTTTTAATAATTTTGTTTTAAACATTTGTGGAGTATATGCTCGATACATATTCTCTCGAGGAACAGTTTTTATTATTTTTTCGTTTGAAACCATTTTTAAAGTATCAGATACTTTGCAAGCTAAGATGGCGCCGTTAACGTCATCTTTAGTAAGAACGGCCAATTTTTTAAGATCATCCTGACTAATTAAAGGTCTGGCTGCATCATGCACCATGACATATTCAGTTGCAACAGTCTCAAGATTCAATCTTACAGTGTCAGATCGCTCTTTACCGCCTTTTCCTTTGATAACTCTATGATTATGACTAATCTCTAAGGTATCAAAATATTCATCTTCAGCACTTACACCTACAATAACATTGCCTACATATGGGCAATTAAGTAAAGCGTAAACTGTGTGTTCTAGAACGGTTTTGTTTGAAAGAAGAGCGTATTGCTTGGGAATGTTAAGACGCATGCGTTTGCCAACGCCTGCAGCAGGAACGACTACATCTATTCGAGAGCTTTCCACAAAAAGCACTCCTATCTGCGGTTGTTTTGAACGTTATCCTTGTCGATTACACGGTAAAAAGTTTCTGATTTCTTTACCATGCCTAGCTCAGAGCGAGCTAATTCTTCAACAACGAGGTTGCCTTGTTTAAGATCAGAGATTTCATCTTCTAAGGCTTGATTTCGCTGTTCGAGAAGCTTCGAAGTCTTCGAAGCTTCTTCATACTGTTTTGACATAGACTCATACTGCTCTACTCCGTTACGACCAAACCAAATGTCATAACCCAAGTAGCCAATTAAAGCTATAAGAAATAGAGCAAGTACTTTCATAGTCTACTGTTATCTGCTGTGTTTATCCTGGTATTCTTTAGCAGCTTTAATGAAGCCAGAGAATAGAGGATGACCCTTTCTTGGGTTAGAGGTAAATTCAGGATGGAACTGAACACCAATAAACCATGGGTGGTTAGGGTTCTCGATAATTTCAACGAGCTTGTTATCTGTTGATAAACCAGCAATCTTTAAGCCCTTGTCAGTGATCTGCTTAATTAGATTGTTGTTTACCTCATAACGGTGACGGTGACGCTCAACGATGTCGTCCTGACCGTAAAGCTCTCTTACCTTAGAACCTGGCTGTAAGTGGCATAACTGACCACCTAATCTCATAGTACCACCAAGATCAGATTTGTCAGAACGTTTCTCAACCTTACCAGACTCATCCTTCCACTCAGTGATTAGAGCTACTACTGGGTACTTAGTATCAGGATCAAACTCTGTTGAGTTTGCACCAGCCATACCAGCAACATCTCTTGCGTACTCGATTAAAGCAACCTGCATACCTAAGCAGATGCCTAAGTAAGGGATACCATTTTCACGAGCATATTTTGCAGCTGCAATCTTACCTTCAATACCACGCTTACCAAAACCGCCTGGAACTAAGATTGCATCAAGACCTGCTAATACATCAGTGCCCTTTACTTCTACATCCTCAGAATCGATGTATTTGATATGAACCTGTAAACGGTTCTTTAATCCACCGTGTTTTAAAGCCTCGTTAACTGACTTGTAGGCATCATGTAATTCAACATACTTACCTACCATACCAATGGTAACTTCACCAGTGGTGTTAGCCTGCTGATATAGAACCTGCTCCCAATCTGATAAGTCAGCTTCTGGAACATCAAAGTGGAATCTATCAACAACTAACTGATCTAAGTACTGGCTCTTTAATAAAGCAGGGATCTTGTAGATTGAATCTACATCCTTCATGTTGATTACAGCGTTCTCTGATACGTTACAGAACATTGCAATCTTATGACGCTCATGAGCTGGGATGCCCATCTCTGAACGGCAGATTAAGATATCAGGCTGAATACCGATTGACAGTAACTCTTTTACAGAGTGCTGTGTAGGCTTGGTCTTAACTTCGCCTGAAGTCTTTAAATATGGAACTAAGGTCAGGTGCATGAATAGAGCATTCTCTCTACCAATATCAACTGCTAACTGACGAATAGCCTCTAAGAATGGTAATGACTCGATATCACCTACGGTACCACCGATTTCAACTAAGGTTACATCATTGCCTTCGCAACCCTGTAAAATTCTCTCTTTGATAGCGTTAGTGATGTGTGGAATAACCTGAATAGTAGCGCCTAAGTAATCACCACGACGTTCCTTTCTGATAACGTCTGAATAGATTCTACCTGTTGTGAAGTTATTCTTTTTAGACATCTTAGCGTTGATAAAACGCTCATAGTGTCCTAAATCAAGATCGGTTTCTGCACCATCCTCTGTTACAAAAACCTCACCATGCTGAATTGGGCTCATGGTGCCTGGATCAACGTTGATATATGGATCCAGTTTCATAATGGTTACTTTTAATCCGCGTGCTTCAAGTACTGCAGCTAAAGATGCACCAGCAATACCTTTACCTAATGAAGATACTACACCACCGGTAACAAAAATAATCTTAGGAGATGAGGACATAAAAACTCCAAAATTGTTAACTTATAAGCGATGAATTATACCACACTCAACGCGCTATGATACGTTAAAAAAAACATACAGACCGACAGTTCATAAAAGCCTATGTTCTGTCAGTCTTTAGAAGAAAATTGATAGTATTGTTAAAGGAAAGGAAGTTTCCTTCAAGCTGTTTACTACAGTCTCTTAGCTTCTGTAACCGTAGGCAGGTCATTTAGTTTAGCTAGAGTTCTAGTAAGTACAGGTATACTTACAACTAAAAGATCGATATCAATTAAAGAAAGATCTTTTGTCTTATCCACATGAGAGCGAACACCAATGACATTCATCTTCTCATTAGCAATAACTGTAGTTACATCTCTTAAGAAACCAGAATAGTCTGAGCCTACCACTCTTATGGTTACGGTATAACCTCGACCAGAATCAACTACATTATCGCCCCAGGTTGCATCTACAACGCGCTCAGGGAATAACATAGTCATTCTCTTGAATTTTTCACAGTCTTTTCTGTGAACAGAGATGCCTCTGCCTTGAGTTACGAAACCTATGATCTCGTCCCCAGGAATTGGCTGACAGCACTTTGCCATATGTGTCATTAAGTCACCAACACCTTCGACCACGATACCGCTACGGTGTTTGGTTTTCTTTAAGATCTCTTCAGCAGGCTTCCTGTTGATGATGTCTTCGATGATTTCTTTATTGTCAGTCTGTACAGGAGTTTCCTTCTCAACTCTATCATTGAGAATTCCCTTGATAATGTTGATACCGATATCACCTGCACCAACATTAGCTAACAAATCATCAACAGTCTTTAAATTAAACTTAGAAAGTTTCTCTTTTAGAATAGAAGCCACCTGATCTTTATTTAGATTTAAATCAGACTTTGAAAGCTCTTTTTCTAAGAGTTCTTCTCCTGCTTCTTTATTCTTTTCAAAATCAACTTTTCTAAACCAGGACTGAACTTTGTTTCTAGCTTTATTGGTATGTAAGAATCCTTTTTCAACCTTTAACCAGTCCCTTGATGGATTAGGATTCTTTTGAGTAATAATCTCAACCTGTTCACCGGTCTTGAGCTTATAGGTATAAGGTACGATTCTGCCATCAACTTTTGCACCGATACAACGGTGACCAATCATGGTATGAACCTGATAAGCAAAGTCCAGCGGTGTAGCTCCATTTGGCAAATCGATAACCTCACCATTTGGAGTGAAGACATAAACTCGGTTCTCAAAGACCTGCTTTTTAAACTCTTCTTGCAAGGAGCCTGACTCAACCATATCATCACGCCATGATAGGAGCTTTCTTAACCAGTTAATGCGCGCTTCAACGCCCTGGCTCTGACCATTGCCTTCTTTATACTTCCAATGAGCAGCCACACCAAGTTCTGCTAGCTGGTGCATTTTTTCAGTTCTGATCTGAACTTCTACAACCTTGTGACCTTCACCATAAACTACAGTATGAATAGACTGGTAGCCGTTTGGCTTTGGATTAGCAATGTAATCATCAAATTCTTTAGCAATATGTTCAAAGTTGGTATGAATAATACCTAGTGTTGCATAACACTCTTCTACTGTATTAACCACAACTCTAACCGCTCTAATATCAAAGAGCTGATTGAACTTAAGATGCTTTTTCTGCATCTTTCTGTAGATACTGTAAATATGTTTTGGTCGACCATATACAGTAGCTTCGATACCTTCTTCTTTTAAAAGAGCGGCTAAATTCTTTACAAAGTTATCAATATAGCTTTCTCTTTCAAGACGTCTTTCACCTAAATCATGGGCAATTTCCATGTAGGTGTCATGATGTAAGAACTTAAATGCTAAATCTTCTAGTTCCCACTTTAACTGTCCGATACCTAATCTATTAGCAAGTGGAGCGTAGATATTAGAGATCTCTTTAGCGATTAATGTTCTAGCACTCTCGTCTTCTCTATCTGAATTTCTGATAACCGCAATTCTTTCAGCAAGTTTGATAACCACAGCTCGTACGTCTTTAACCATTGCGAGGATCATGCGACGAACTCTATCTACCTGCTCTTCGGTTACATTGTCTGAGTTTAGTGTCTGTAAAGAACGGATAGCTTCCATATCTTTTACTGCAAGCAATAAAGATGAAATCTTTGGACCAAAGACATCATTTACAGCATCAATTGAAATAAAGCTGTTCTCATAAGCTGGATATAGAATAGATACCTGTAAAGAAGGCAGATCCATATTCAAAGTCATCAGAATTCCTACGATTTCTGATGAAATATGGTTAAAACGGGCAACTAAGTCATCAGGGCTTACGAAATCTTCTGCAACCTCACTTTTTCTGATGCAACGTAAAACAAACTCATTGGTTTTGTGGATGGCATCTTTCTGATCTGGCTGTAGAGCCAGTTCATCCACCCATTTTGCAAAATCAAAAGTAGAACTGTGAGTCTGTCTTATCGCAACCATTTTTCCACCTATAATTTTCTACAAATATCTTTGTTGGCTGTAACGTTGACTGTTGAGGCTTACTGCAACCTACAGAGTAAATTCCAAAATCATTTCAACATGTGAGGTTCTAGGGAACATATCACATACGCCCCACTGTTTTATTTTATATCCAGCCTTTACTAATTCAAGGGAATCTCTTGAGGCTGCAAGAGGATTGCATGAAATCATGACAATCTTTGGAACCTTTTTCTTAGCTAAAAAGAGCACCGCTCTTTTAGCTCCCTGACGACCTGGATCTAATACTACAGCATCATAGTTATCTTTTGCCCAAGACTGGTTTTCAAATAACTCTTCAAGATCGGCAACTTCAAAAGATGCCTTTTCAAAACCTAATTCTTTAGCATTTTCGCGAGCATCTTCAATCATCTTTGAGACGATATCCACACCTACAACTTTAGCACCAGTTGCAGCTATTGGCATGGTAAAGTTACCTAAACCACAGAACAAATCAATGATCTTACTATCATCTTTGACATCTAGCATTGATAGTACAGTATCAATCATCTTTTCGTTCATCTCTTTATTGATTTGCACAAATGATGATGGTTTGCACTTTAACTTAACACCATGAGATGTAATAAAGAGGTCATCCTTTGATCCATAGATAAATCTTTCACGAGTAGTTTCTACCTTTGAAATTCTCATTGGATCTTTATAAGGCTCTACTACGCTGATAACAGCATTTACTGTTCTACCGTACTCACATAAAAGAGCAGCATCTTCATCTGATAGAGTCTTAGTCATGCGTAGAAGCACACCTAAAGCGCCATCTGAGTCTAAGAACTCAACATGACCTAATGAAGACTTTTGCTTCATGCTGTTAATAACTTTATTTAAAGGCTCAATCGCATTGTTCATGCGCTCTGAGAGGCACAGACAATCAATGATTTTTACGAGGTTGTGAGATTTTTCTTCTCTAAAACCTAAATGCAATTTTCCATGATCGCCACGGATAGCAAATCGACAGGCTCTTCTGTATTCAGTGTTTTTACCCTGATGCACAAATGCAGGGTCACCTAATGGATTAGGAAGAGTTTTGGCAAATAACTTTTCGATACCTTTTACTTTTGACTCAATGAGCATATCTGATGGAATATGCTGTAATGAGCATCCTCCACAGGTACCAATTAGAGCACAGTCTTTTTTTAATCTCTTATCTGACGGTTTAATGATCTTGGTGATTTTGCCGGTTGCAATCTTACCTTTTACATTTGAGATTAAGACATTTGCACTGTCGCCTGGCATCAGACCTTCTACGAAATAGACATACTTGTCATCTCTTGCTACACCACGACCTTGCAAATCAAGATCAGTACAATTTACTTTGATAGCTTTTTTTTCAACTTCTTTTTTCTGAGGTTTGTAAAAAGTAACCATTATTTCACCATTAAAAACTGTGCATAAAGTTCTCTACTTTTAAGCTTTCTTCCTTCTAAAAGAGAATCAATTACGCATTTATTTAACTTTTTTAACACATCACGAGTGCTTTTAGCCCTCATGTCATTATGTCTTATGTTGATTAGATCATATCCTCTGTAGGAATAATCCTCAGATGCAGATGAGAGCAGGAAACCACTGTTTAAATCAAAGTGGTAACACAAATCATCCTTTATCTCACCTTTATCTGATTGAGAAAAATCAATGCCATATCCTAAGTTCTCTAACAGAGTTGTCTCAAAAGTTCTTAACGTTAAGGAACTGTCCTTTCCCGTTTCAAGATCTTCTAAGGTCTTTAAATATTGAGCAAATAACTTAGGCATACTCTCATGAGTTTTTACTAAATTATAGATAAGCTCATTAACATAGATTGCACAAAACAAAGTTGGTACCTCTATTTTGTAGGCACCTCTTTGCATAAAGACATCAGATAAAGTCCACAATGATCCCCTTGATTGCTTTAATGTCATTTTGAGGGGGATTAACGGCTGATAGATACCGGAACTTCTTGATGCAACTTTATTTGACAGTCTTGCTACAGCGCTTAATCTGCCATAATTTAAAGTAAAAAGCTCTACAAGAAGACTATGTTCCTTGTAGGGCCTTGTATGAAGAATGAAGCCAGGCTCACCATCTAAAGAGAGCATTTACTTTTTCTCGATAAAACTACTCGTACTAGCGTTCAAAATCGTCATAGCCTAAGCTCTTTAGAGCTCGAGCATCATCAGACCATCCTGCCTTTACCTTCACAAAGAGTTTTAAGAACACTTTGCTGTCAAAAAGCTTTTCCATATCTTTACGAGCTTCAGTACCGATCATCTTAATTCTTGAACCACCGGCACCTACGACCATCTTCTTCTGACCATCGCGCTCAACTAAGATAGCAGCACTGATCCTTAATAGACCATTGTCATCACGGAACTCTTCAACTTCAACAGTTGAACTATATGGAAGTTCATCGCCCATCTGACGCATTAACTTCTCTCTTACAATTTCAGCTGCTAAGAATCTTGAAGAACGATCAGTGATACTGTCATCAGGGAAGAGGTGATCTCCTTCTGGCAGAGACTGCTTAATCAAATCTTTTAAGATATGTAAATTAGTGCCACGTAATGCAGATACAGGCACAATATCTTTAAAGGATATAGTCTTACTTAGCTTATCAATTAAAGGTAGTAGAGTTTCTTTATCTGCTACTGTATCTACCTTGTTGATAACTAAAACTACAGGAACCTTTGCCTGCTTTACTCTAGCAAAAGCCATTTCATCATCATCAGTCCAGTGTGCAGGATCAATTACCATTAAGATCAGTTCAACATCACCTAATGAGCTTTCAGCAGCTCTGTTCATTAAGTGATTGATTGCCTTTTTCTCTTCACGGTGCAGACCAGGAGTATCAACATATACCACCTGATACTCACCTTCAGTGTCAATGCCCATGATACGGTTACGAGTTGTCTGAGGCTTTCTTGAGGTAATAGAAATCTTCTGACCGATTAAGTGGTTCATCAGTGTTGACTTACCTACATTAGGCCTGCCGATAATTGCTACAAAACCAAAATATGACATTAACTATCCTTCAAAAAGCATTACTTTTTGCTATTCTTTTCAAAATAATTTAACACAAGACCAGCTGCTTCCTGTTCTGCTCTTCTACGAGAAGAACCTTCACCGGTCTGTACAGGAACACCATCAACGGTTGCTGATACCACAAAGACCTGATCATTGTCAGTGCCTTTGATTGCTTCAACTTTATAGATTGGCAGTGGTTTATGCATTGACTGCAACAGTTCCTGCAAAGTTGATTTGTGATCTTTTTGGTTTACATCAGGTTTAATTGTTTGAAGTCTGCTTGCAAACCATGACAAAACGACCTGTCTTACGCGAGGAAAATCCTCATTGGTATCAATAAACATTGCACCAATGATTGACTCTACTGCATCAGCAATCAAAGAATCACGTCTGAAGCCACCGGTTTTTAATTCACCAGGACCTAATCTTAAGCAATTTCCGATACCGAATTCACGAGCTAACTGTGCTAAAGTAGTTTCTCTTACTAAAGTTGAGCGCATACGTGTAAGGTCGCCTTCAGGGCATTTAGGAAAGCGATCATAAAGATCTTTTGCAATGATCATTCCTAAAATTGAATCACCTAAATACTCTAGGCGCTCATTGTGAATACTACCAAAGCTTCTGTGAGTTAAAGCCTGATTTAATAGGCTTAGGTTCTGAAAAGAATAACCAAGTTTTAATTCTAAATTCTGTAACTCAATAACGTTTATCTTCTCTGACATTTTTATTATTTGATGCCACCAATTCTGTCAAATCTTACGGCTGTAGGCACCCATGCTGGAAGTGCACTGTCGCTCTTACGTTTAAAATCAAAAGATAACCAAATTGCAGTAGTCTTACCTACAATATTCTCATATGGGACAAATCCCCAGAAACGACTGTCCTTACTGTTGTCACGGTTATCACCCATTACAAAGTAGTTGTTCTCAGGAACTTTCCACATACCAACAGGACGACCTGTCTGTACATAATAGTATCTTGACATTATAGGAGCGTTAGGAGCTACTCTTATAGTGTGAGACTCACCATCATAGAAAGACTCTTCAAATACATCAAAAGTCTCATTAAAGCCCATAACTTCATCTTCAACAGACTCAACCATCTTTGTGGAGATAAGTTCAGGGACAGAGCCTTCAGGAGCATCATGCTTTAACACATATAAATGCTTATCCTGATAAATAATGGTGTCGCCAGGCTCACCGACGATTCTCTTGATGAAGTCTACGTTCTTGTCTTCAGGGTACTTAAATACAATGATGTCGCCTCTTTTAGGCTCTGTGGTTTTGAAAAGTACATTGTTAGTTAAAGGATTCTTAATTCCGTACTCCCACTTACTTACAGCGATGAAATCACCGTCCTGCAGAGTAGGTAACATTGAGCCTGAAGGAATTCTAAATGGCTCATAAAGGAATGATCTGAATAAGAATACTACCAAGAGGATAAAGAATAATGATCCTACCTGACCTACAATATTCTTAGGCTCTAACAGAGCTTTACGCTCCTTAGATGAAAGCTTGCTGTTAGCATTAGACTCTTCTAAACGAGCCTTTCTCTTTGGCCGCTCAAACTTATAGTCATAGCCCCATGCTATTCCTGAAACAACAGTTGCAATGAACAGCACGAATGCAAATAAATTTTGTGAAATCAAACTTATCATAATTTTCCCTTTGTAAGTTTATTCCTTACCAACCTTCAAGATTGCAAGGAATGCATCCTGAGGTACTTCTACTCGACCTAACTGTTTCATACGTTTCTTACCGGCTTTCTGTTTTTCAAGTAGCTTTCTCTTACGAGTAATATCACCACCATAACATTTTGCCAGCACGTCTTTACGTAATGCTTTTACAGTACAACGAGCAATAATCTGTGAGCCGATAGCTGCCTGAATTGCAATATCGAACATCTGTCTTGGAATTACTTCCTTCATTTTTTCAACAATAGCTCTACCACGTGATTGAGCTACTGAACGATGTAAGATCACAGCTAAAGCATCAACTCTTTCACCTGCAATTAAGATATCCATTCTTACCAGATCATCGCAGTTAAAACGTTTGAAACCATAGTCTAATGAAGCATAACCTCTTGAAGCTGATTTGATTCTGTCAAAGAAATCTAACACAACCTCAGACATTGGAATTTCATAAGTTAAAGCAACCTGCTCACCGTGGTAAACAAGACCAGTCTGAATACCTCTCTTTTCCTGACAGATCTTCATGATGGCACCTACGTATTCTGAAGGCATCAGCATGCGACATTCAGCAATAGGCTCTCTGATTTCTGCAATATTAGAGATTGGAGGCAGAGCTGCTGGTGAATCAATATGTAAGATCTCACCGTCTGTTTGTAGAATTTCGTAAACTACAGTAGGAGCTGTAGTGATCAGGTTTAGGTTGTACTCTCTTTCAAGTCTTTCCTGAATGATTTCCATATGCAGCATTCCTAAGAAGCCACATCTGAAACCGAAACCTAAAGCCTTTGAATTTTCAGGTTCAAAGAATAATGAAGCATCATTCAAAGATAACTTTTCAAGAGCATCTCTAAAGGCATTGTAATCTTCAGTGTCTACAGGGAACATACCTGCATATACCTGAGGTTTTACTTTCTTAAAGCCTGGTAGTGGCTCAGTAGCAGCGTTCTTTACATGAGTGATGGTATCACCTACAGGAGCTGCGTGAACTGACTTAATATCACATACAACCCAACCTACTTCACCACAATGTAAAATTTCTACTTTTACTCTCTTAGGAGTTGAAATACCTAAGCCATCAACTTCCCAAGCTACGCCCTGAGACATAACTTTAATCTTGTCACCTCGACGTAAGGTACCGTTCTTAACACGAACTAAAGCTACAACACCTAAATAATCATCAAAATATGAATCGATAATTAAAGCCTGTAGAGGACCGTCAGGATCACCTGATGGAGCAGGAATTGCAGTTACAATTCTCTCTAAAACATCCTGTACACCCACTCCAGTTTTTGCAGAACATTTACAAGCATCTTGAGCTTCAATACCAATCAAATCTTCAATTTCATCAATTGCTCTTTGAGGATCAGCTGAAGGTAAATCAATCTTGTTTAATACAGGAATAACTTCTAGATCTAAATTTACAGCCTGATAGCAGTTAGCCAAAGTCTGAGCTTCTACACCCTGACTAGCATCCACAACTAAAAGTGCGCCTTCACAGGCAAATAAAGAACGAGATACTTCGTATGAGAAATCCACGTGGCCTGGTGTATCAATAAAGTTCAACTCGTAGGTTTTTCCGTCTTTTGCTTTGTACTTTAAAGTTACTGCCTGGGCTTTAATAGTAATACCACGCTCTCTCTCGATGTCCATGTTATCTAGAACCTGAGAGGTCATTTCACGTGCGCTCAATCCGCCACACAGCTGAATAAATCTGTCTGATAAGGTAGACTTACCATGATCGATATGTGCTATTACAGAAAAGTTTCTTACTAAACTGCGATCGTAAATTTCTGCCATTATTTATTCCAAAAGGTTATCAGAGGCCACAGTTGCAGCCTGAACTAATTTAAACATTTAAACTAGCTATTTTAACAGGTTGCAGACTGATTAAGAATAACTTTTTGCGCAGTTGCAATTCATTCTTGACTAGCGCAAAGGTGTAATTTTTGAAAGGACAATAGCACTTAGCTCTAAAGGAATTTCACCTACCACAGCATACTCGTTTTTAACTGAGTTTCTGCGCAGAACTGTTAAAGTTCCGTCTGTTGCTGACTGAATATTAAGTGAACTTACAGAATTCTTGTAAACCTTAAATTCAACCATGCCGTCTGTAAATGACTGGTACTCAAGCTCGGTACCATCTGCTTGTTTTTGAATTCCCGCACTCTCAATTGTAAATGGCTTAGGTATGGTCAATTCAGGCCATATAGTTAAATCATTTTGCTTCTTTTTATTTGATAGTTTTTCTACTCTATCAAAAGTTTCATCAGGAAAAGACAAGTTCTCAGATGATGCTGAGTGAACAGCTGATACAGTAAACTTTGAAGCTACAATCTGAGCTGGTGACAGAACTACAAACTCAACAGGTAAAGAGGTGTCATCATCTTTTGAAATGACATAACTGTACCTTACATCATCAACTGGAGACATTCTAATCACAGTTACTTTTCTACCTGCTAATCTTGTTCTTCCCACAATAGTACAGTCATAACCTGTAAGTTTCCTGTTTTTTGAAAAAATTCTGTCCCAAATCTGAGTCTGATGCCAGGATAGTGGTCCTATATAAGAGCGGTTGTGATTGTAATCAAAACCTTTATCCTGACGTAAGGCATAACCTGCAATCTCATTATTTAGAGATTTCCATGTGGTATAAGATACAGAATTCTTATTGAAATGAGCTAATGCATATAACTGCATTTGTGCCTGATCATTATCAATAACAGTAGCTTCAAAATCACTATCTGTATAGGCGCTCTTTACAGAGTTATACAGAGCCATACACTGATTTGAATTATCAGCTATTGCCTGTTCTGAAAAAAATAAAACCGTCAGAGTAACAGCCCCGACGGTCTTTATAAAACTTTTAATCATAAAAACTTTTTAATTTGAGGCTGTATCGAAAACATAGCCTCTAATGTAATTGTTAATACGCTCAACTTCAAGACTTTGTTGTTTTTTGAGTTCAGCACTGTTAACTTTATCTTCATTCTGATTTCGGGTCTGATTTGACTTGTCGTTGAACTTTAAAGTCTTGTCATTGTGAGCTGTCTGGTAGCTTGCAAGATTTACACCTTCAACAGAACCTAAAGGAGCAGTAGTCTTATCGCCAGTGATACCTTCATCAGCATTGTATGTTTGCCAACCGATGATGGTAATTGCTGCAACAGATGCTGCTAGTGCTACCTGGGCGATACCAAAAGAGAACTTCTTGAAGGCAATCTTGAATGAAGGTAATGAAATTTCTTTAATCTTAGCTGGTTCTGGCTTAATGTTCTCATTCTTAATCTGAGCCATTACATTATCAGCTAAAGACATGTTGACTTTAGATGGCAGTTCATTTCTCAATGCAGCACCGATTAGTGACCAGTTTTGCATGTGAGACAGAGACTCTTCTGATCCTTTCTGTGTGGTGGTATTCTCACCATCAAAAAGAGCTGATTCATTCTCTAAATCTCTGTATAACTGCTCTGATTTCAACATACACAAACTCCTACACAACCGTTACTTTACAGCAAATTTGTTCATCTTCTCTTCAATAAACTGTCTAGCTCTGAATATTCTTGAACGAACTGTTCCTACTGGAACTTTCTCGACAAGAGAAATGTCATCATATGACATTCCTTCAACTTCCCTTAAGGTAATTGCTCGTCTTAATTCTTCAGGAAGAGCATTCATCGCATTGACAATAACTTGCTGCAATTCTTGCGATTCTATTATTCTATCTGGTGTATCTTTGCTTGCTAAAACACCCTGTTCATCAATCGACTGAAATTCTTCAGAATCAACATCAACACTGTGTTTATGCTTTGAATTCGACTCAATGTATGATTTTGCCGCATTCACAACAATTCTATACAACCATGTATAAAAGGAACTTTCTCCACGAAAACTGTTAATTGCTTTGTAAGCTTTAATAAAAGCTTCCTGTGCAACATCACTGACATCATCACTGCTGTTCAGAAATTTTGAAATTATCTGAGCTACACGGTGCTGATATTTGATTACCAGAATGTTGTAGGCATTAACATCGCCTTCCTGCACCCGTTTTACGATTGCTTCATCACTTGAAGCTTGCAAATTTTCGTTCACGGATGACATCCTTTTAACACCTTTTGAAAATTAGACTGAGGGTTGATTAAAAAAGTTCAATAATTTTTTTAAGACCGATTAGATAAGTACTGTCTGATCAGAATCTATCAATTATATATTAATGGTATTAATTTGAAAACAGCGTGAACTTACAGCTTTCTAATTATGAGATCGCATGTCATTACATTGGTATATATCAAGAACAATTACTTCTCAAAAGTTCTTTTCCTTTCAACTTATTCACTAATATCGAGCTTAAAAATGAGAAAAAATGTAAAAATGTTTCATTTGGGTAATTTGGATGTAAAATTATTCGTTGGAAGTTTTAGATATTTAGTACAGATTAATCAGAAACTGATCAATTCACTTTGTGCTATACAGGATTAAAAAATGAACTACACAACAGATTGTTTAATCATTGGTAGTGGTGCAGCAGGTCTTACTCTTGCTTTGGGCATCGCTGATAAAGCAAAGGTTATCGTTCTCTCTAAAGAAGGTGCCTGCGCAGGTTCTACTAATTACGCTCAGGGCGGTATTGCTGGCGTATACAACATCAAAGATGATGATGACAGTATTCAGGCTCATATCAAAGATACCTGCATAGCTGGTGGCTTCCTTTGCGACGAAAAGACTGTTGAGTTTGTAGCAAAGAATGCTCATGACGCTATTCAGTGGTTAATTGACACTGGTGTTCCTTTTGATATGAAAGAAACTGAGCCTACTCAAGCACAATCACCTTACCACTTACACAGAGAAGGCGGTCACTCTCACAGAAGAATTTTCCACGCTGAAGATCATACAGGTAAATCAATTCAGGAAACCCTAATTGCAAAGGCAAGAGCTCATAAGAACATTACTGTTTTAGAGAACCACAATGCAATTGATCTTGTAACTACCAAAAAGTTAGGCATGGCAGGTAACAGAGTTTTAGGTGCTTATGTACTAAACACTGAAACCAACCACGTAGAGACTATTAGAGCAAAATTCATTGCATTGTGCACAGGTGGTGCTTCTAAGGTTTATCAATATACCTGCAACCCAGAGGTAAGCTCTGGTGATGGCATTGCAATGGCTTACAGAGCAGGTTGCCGTGTAGCAAATATGGAGTTCAACCAGTTCCATCCTACAACTCTTTACTGCGATGCAGATAGAAACTTCTTATTAACAGAGGCTCTAAGAGGTGAAGGAGCTCAGCTAAAGCGCCCTGATGGCACTCGCTTTATGCAGGATTACGATAAGAGACTTGAATTAGCTCCTCGTGATATCGTTGCAAGAGCTATTGACCATGAGATGAAGAAACTAGGTGCTCATTGCATGTACCTTGATATCTCATTTAAAGAACCAGAGTTCTTAAAGAAACACTTCCCTACCATTTATGAGAGATGTTTAAAGGTTGGTATTGATATTACCAAACAACCAATTCCAATTGTGCCTGCAGCTCACTTTACCTGCGGTGGTGTTATGGTAGATAGAAAATCGCGAACTGATCTTGATGGTCTGTATGCTGTAGGTGAATGTTCATATACAGGTCTTCACGGCGCAAACCGTCTAGCTTCAAACTCATTACTTGAGTGTGTGGTTTACGGTAAAGCAGCTGCAACTGATATCCTAAAGCATCTACCTGATGATAACTACGATATTGCAGAGATCCCTGATTGGGACGAAAGTCAGGTTACAAACTCTGATGAGGAAGTTATCATTACCCATAATTGGCATGAGTTAAGACTGACAATGTGGGATTACGTTGGTATCGTAAGAACTAACAAACGTCTTGAAAGAGCAATGCACAGAATCGAGATGTTAAAGAGAGAAGTTCATGAGTACTATTCAAACTTCAGAGTTTCAAGAAACTTATTAGAGCTTCGTAATTTACTTGATGTTGCTGAACTAATTGTTCGTTCTGCTATGGCAAGAAAAGAGTCACGTGGCCTTCACTATAACCTAGACTACCCTCAGACTGACGAACATTCAGGTCCTACTATCATCAATCCTAAAGTTTAACACTCCCAAAAGATTGATAATTCTATAGCTCCCATAGATTAAGGATCGTGCAAAAAAGGAAGAGTAAATTCTCTTCCTTTTTTTCGTGATAAACTGTAAAAAAATTTCTCTGAATAGATACTTTTACAAAATTATGAAAAGATTATTTGCATCAGTTTTTTGTGCTTTGCTTTTACAAGGAAGCGCTTTAGCTACAACATTACAAACCCAAATTGGAGATATCTCCATTCCTACAGCAAAAGAAATCAATGAGCAAATTGATTCTCTTGCCTCCGATGCTTCTTTATCTGATGATGATAAAAAAACACTTGGAACGCTGTATAAAACAGGTTTAGATACACTAGATCAGATTAGTGATTTAACAGCACAACAAAAAGATCTATATAAATACTTGAAAGATGCAAATAGAAAACTTTTAAGATTAGCAACTGATTACACCAATCAGCAGAAGATCCAAGCTTTAACTAGTGATGATATTAAAAATATATCTGACAGCGATTTAGATGCTAGGTTAGAAAAAGCTCAACGAGATCTTGTGACAGCTCAGATAGAGCTTAACAATGCATCTGATGCTCATAATAAAGTACAAACTCTGCCTGAAAAAGCACAGAATACAGTTACTCAAAACAATGACAAAATTAAAGATCTTCTGTCAGCTATAGATAAAAACGCCAATCCAGATCTTTTCAAGAATCGTATTTATGCACTGTTAATTTGTAAAGCCAATTTAGAGAATTCTTTATTTAAAAATAAACTTGCTAACTTATCTATCTTGCAGGATTTAGCAAACTACGAACAAAAGATTGCAAACATCAAGTACAACAGATTAGATAAAGACGTAAAGACCTTAAGTTTAAAAAAGAACTTAGACTATTCTGTTGATGATGAGGAAAAGCAAAACGAGGTCATTAGTAAAAAAGCTCCACAGCTAGCTAAGATGATTGATACCATCAAGAAAATTAACAGTTATCTTTTAGAACAACGCCAAAAGTATGCTCTCTATCAGCATGACTATCAGGAGGTTGATTCAGCTTTAACCAAAGTTGATCAAATGCAAAAAGATCTTGATAACCAGATTAAAGAGTTAGGTAAGAGCCTGGTTCTATCAAGACTTTTAAACAAGCAATTATCCTTGTTACCTAAGGTTCAATTAAGCTATGATCTAGATGAGGTAATTGCAAATCTTAATATCTATATTTATGAATTAAGAGAACAGACAGATAAGTTACTGGACATTGAACTTATTGTTAATCAAGATATTAAAAAGGATCCTTCTTTAGCGAAATACAGAAATGATCTAACCTCACTCTATTCTCAAAGAAGACGTATTCTAAGTGAGTTGTACCAAATTCTAGCAAATGAATTAAGTACAACTATTGAGCTAAAACTAAAGTACACAAGCTACAACAACATTAGATCTAAGATCAAATCAGATATCTCAGAGCAGCTGTTCTGGGTTAAATCTAACCAATCTCTGGGTTCTGAATTTTTATATACTTTAGTGCCAACTGTTAAGTATGAGTTTAGCGATCTCCTAAATAAACTTACTAGTGAAAAATTCAAAGTTCATACCACTAAGACTGCCTTTTTGGTGGTATTACCATTTATCATTCTTGCTTTAATCGTTATTTCCTTTAACAGCAGAATTCAAAAATACAACAACGAGCTTGCTTTACGCTTAGACAGACGAAATGACTCTATTTTTGTAACTCCAGCTGCCATAATTAACAATATGATTATGATGGTACCAAGACTGTCCTGGATGGTGGTTATAGGATCTATAGTCATCTGTCTTTCTTTGGCAACAACAAACTTGCAGTATCAAATCATTCTTATCATGGTTCTGCATATCTTTGTCTTTGTATTCTTCTTACAAATTATTAAGCCTAATGCATTGGTACAAAGACATTTTAGTGTTCAGCCATACAAATTAAGACAGTATAGAAACATCTTAAATCAGGTATGGATCTTCTCCCTTCCATTGCTGATTTTCGCTAACGTAGCTGAGACTGACTCAAACTTCATTTACGCTGATATCACTTCATTTATTGTGGTATTACTCTCATGTGCAGCTCTTTTAGTGATCTCAATTAGGATCTTTATAAGAAACCTCACTGATTTTGCAAACTCATCAGCAACAGCTGTTATTGGAAGCTTCATTGCTATTATCGTTTGCTTGATGGCTGTTCTATTTGTAGCTTCTGGTTACTTATATTCAATCGTAACTTTAACTAACAGACTGGCATTTACCTGCTATATCATTTTGGGCTACTACCTTGTAAGTCAAACCATCCATCGTATGATGCATGTATATATCTTTAAAGCTTCTTTAAAGAAAAAACATGAACAAGAAGATAAAAACAGTGAGGAAATCACTTCACAGAACTTTATTGCAATGCTGAACATGAGCCCATCTCATTTATGTTCAAAAGCATTCAAGATTGTAAATACAGCTCTGCTTACTGTTACCGCTTTCTTTATGTACATTCAGTGGAACGATCTGGCTTCTGTTTTAAGATATTTAGATACTATTCAGATTTGGACCAAGACAGAATTAGTCAATGGAACTCCTGTGGTAACTGACTATCTGTCACTTGCTAACATACTTTTAGCAATCTTTATTCTGATTGTGACAAGTGTTCTTAATAAGAACTTACCTTCTATCTTAGAAAAGTTATTGCTAATTAAGAAAGGTATCAATCAGAAGAGTACCGGCTATACAGTAAAGGTAATCACCTCATACCTCATCACAGGCTTTGGTATTATTTGTGCGGCTGGATCTGTGGGAATTAGATGGGAAAATCTACAGTGGTTAGTTGCAGCCTTATCTGTAGGCTTAGGCTTCGGTCTTCAGGAAATCTTCGCTAATTTCGTCTCTGGTATTATTCTGCTGTTTGAAAGACAGACTAGAGTAGGAGATATCATTACTCTAAACGGACTATCTGGTACTGTTAACAAGATCAGAATTCGTTCTACTACAGTAATGTCTTTTGAAAACAAAGAAGTTATGATCCCTAACAAAGAGTTCATCACCTCAGCTCTTACTAACTGGTCTTTAACTAGCACAGTAACCAAGTTAGAGTTCATTGTAGGTGTAGCTTACGATGCTGATGTTGAAAGAGCTAAGAGTCTGTTACTCTCAATTGTTAACAGATGTCGCTATATTTCAAAAGAGCATGCTTCTTTAATCTACATTAAAGAGTTAGCTGCAAGCTCTGTAAATATCAGTGCTGAAGTCTATGTAACCAACATCGGCGACAGAAAACTCACCATGGATTATTTAAGCCGTGAGACCTTAAGTGTCTTTGCAAAGAACAACATCGAAATTCCTTTCGATCAGTTAGATCTTCATGTAAAGACCTTAGAAAAAGACGAGTTTATTAAGCAGTTAAGAAATGGTCTATTCAACAAGAAAGACGATTCACAACTTGCAGAAAAGCTTGAGAACGACTCTTCTGAAAGGCTTCTAACCAAAAGTTAGAAACTGCAAAGGCATAAATTAAAAGTTGGGGGAGTGGATCTTCCTATAAGACACGTAGGGGAAGCTTTAGCTTCCCCTTTTAGTTGTTTGCAAGAGCAAACAAAGAATTCTTAAGACTATTTATCGTCTTCTTTTTCTTCAATTGCCTCAAATGGGCATACAGACTGACAAGCTGCACAATCAGAACACATCTCTGCATCGATCTTAAAACTGTCATCAGGCTGTTGCTCTATGGCGCCACAAGGACAGATATCCTGACATTCACCGCACTGAGAACAAATCTCATTATTGATAACAAACATTGGTACACCTTTAAATTGTTACAGTTTTATTTAAAACGTTATAATAACATTTAATCGGTTTAGATAAAAAGGCAATTTATGAATAGCATCACTGAAAATTTAAATCACATTCACTCATCTATCAATAGCGCTGTTACTAACAGTAAGAGAGAAGAGAATAGCGTAAAGCTGTTATGCGTAAGCAAAACCAAGCCTAAAGAGATGGTTATTGAAGCTTACAATGTTGGTGAAAGACACTTTGGTGAATCATATGCCGTAGAAGCATCTGAGAAAATTGAGCAATTAAAAGAATTAGGCTACAACGATATTGTTTGGCATTTTATTGGTCCTATTCAGAAAAATAAAACTAAGCTTATCGCTACTCACTTTGACATCGTCGAAAGCGTAGATAGAGTAATCGTAGCCAAAAGATTAGACGAACAGCGTCCTGATAATCTAAAACCTCTTGAAGTTTTAATTCAGGTAAATATCTCAGATGAATCTCAAAAGGCAGGCTGTGCAATTGCTGATATTGATGAACTTATAAAAGAAATTCAAAGCTTAAAAAAACTAAAGCTACGTGGTTTTATGGGTATTGGTAAAGATACAGATAACCGTGATGAAATCACAGAAGAGTTTGCACATTTAAAGAACCTCTTTGACAAGTACAAGACAAGCATTGATGATTTTGACATACTGTCTATTGGTATGACCCATGACTTGGATCTTGCAATAGCGCAAGGTTCTACTGAAGTTCGAATTGGAACTGCTATTTTCGGTGCTAGAGAGTACAAAAATAAAACTATGAACGATATAAAAATAGCTTTCATTGGTGGCGGCAATATGTCTAGCTGTATCTATGACAGCATTATCAAAAATTATGACGCAAAGAATGTTACTGTAAGTGGACCTCATTTAGAGAAATTAGAAAAGTTCAAAGCTCACGGTTCGCTTATCACTACAGATAACGTAAAGACCGTTGAAGATGCTCAAGTAATTTTCTTAGGTGTTAAACCTCAGATCTTAACTTCAGTTTTAGAAGAAATTAAGAACTCAAAGATCTCGTTAGACGGCAAATTATTTATCTCTATGGCAGCTGGTTATAAATTGTCATCAATTTACGCAAAACTAGAGACTCACAATTTAATTCGCATCATGCCAAATACCCCAGCAAAACTTGGGCTTGGTGTAATTGCTGTAAGCTATGATTCAGCTGTAACTGATAGCGAAAAAGACTTATGTAAGAAAATGTTATCTCACATGGGAGAGTGTATCGAAGGCGATGAACAGAGTCTAAACGTAATTGGTGCAATCTGTGGTTGCGGTCCTGCTTTTGTATACAGATTCATGGAATCACTAATTAGCGAAGCTGTAAGAAATGGAATTGCTCCTAATGATGCTAGAAAGATGGTTGAACAGACTGTATTTGGTTCAGCATCTATGGTAATTAAAAATCAGGACACTTCGATTGCTGCTCTAAGAGAGGCTGTAACATCCAAAGGCGGTACTACCTTTGCAGGTCTATGCAAGATGACTGAAGGTAACTTTGAGCAGATTATGCAGAATACAATCCAAGCAAGTCTTGACAGAACTTACGAATTTGAGAAGATGTTCTAATAGATTTTCAATCAAGGATTAAACATGGCAATTCATTATTTAATTATGTTTGCAACTGCAATAGTAATGCTCTTTGAGTTGAGAGCGCTAATGCAGTCATCAAGTATTGACTACTACCATCCTTTTACACAAGCAGTAGTAAAGCTTACAGAACCTTTATTAGGCAGACTTCCTATTAGGAACATACATTTCAAGGGATTCTATTACTGTGGTTTTATTGTATCTTTTGTAATCGCTGTAGTTTTCTTTACTGTATTAGTAAGTTTGTCATCTTTTGATATCTTATTGATTGCTCTTTTTTCAATCATTTTGACCATTAAAAGCTTTGGCTATCTTTTAATCTTTTTACTCTTAGCTCAAGCTTTAACTTCATGGTTACCTAACACTCGTTATTTAAGCATGACCTTTGCTCAGATCACATATCCAATTGTAAGTCCTGTGCAAAAACTAATTCCTCCAATTGGCATGATTGATTTATCTCTCATGATCGTCATGATTGCGCTATTTGCGCTTAACACCATGTTTGGAAAGCTTTTCGGAATACTTTGGTATATTTGCTAAAGCAAGACATAAAAAACCGGCTTTACGCCGGTTTTCTTTTATTCAAGTGTAAATTCAGTTTCCTCAATTGGGGGAGTCTGAACTTCATCTTCTTCTGATTTAGGAACAATTACTTCAAGAAAATCTATCTTTTGGAAGCCTCTTGGTAATAGATCACCAGCCTTGCTTCTAGAACTAATTCTCTCTTCAATTTCTTTTGATGATAAGTTGATGGTTCTCTTTCCACAATGAATAATCATTGAAGCTTTTTCTGGAACAATTTCCATGGTTGCAATACCATCAGCACCGATTGCTAACTTAGCTCCGTTAATACCGATAAGTTTGTTACCCTTTCCTTGTGAAAGTTCTGGTAACTCATTTACCTTATAAATTAACAGACGTCCTGTCTTACTTGCTACAGCTAATAAATCAGTATCCTTATTGCCAACTAACAAAGGTTTTAAAATAGTTGCATCTTCATCAATTGTAATCAGAGCCTTACCAGCTTTATTTCTTGTCTGCAGATCTTCAGCCTTAACCATAAAGCCATAGGCTTTATCTGAAGCAATGATAAAGTGCTCATTGTTGTGACCTATTACAACATGGCATGCACTCTCGCCTGGCTGTAAATTGGCCTTGGCTGATAAAGGTTCACCTTGTCCACGGGCAGATGGTAAATCTTTAACATCCACGGCATATACTCTACCCTTATTGGTAATAAAGCAGGCCTTGTCATTTGTCTTACCTGAAGCTTTAGACTTGAATGCATCACCTGATCTGTAAGACATGCTCTCTGCATCGATATCAGCGCCACTTGCAGCTCTTACCCAGCCCATTTTTGAAAGAATTACGGTTGCAGGAGTGCTTGGTACTAGTTCATCCTCGCTTATTGCTTTAGCAACTTCTTTTTGAACAATACGGCACTTCCTCTCGTCACCGTATAACTTAACATCGGACTGAATTTCTTTCTTGATGAAAGTCTTGAGCTTAGTCTCAGAGCCTAAAAGAGCCTCAAGTTTCTTCTGCTCTTCAACTAGTTTATCTCTTTCTGCTGTAAGTTTTATTTCTTCTAATCGAGCTAACTGTCTTAACTTTGTTTCAAGAATATACTCAACCTGAGCATCAGATAAGTTAAATCTCTCAATAAGTTTCTGCTTAGGATTTTCTTCATGACGGATAATATCAATTACTTCGTCAATATTTAAAACAATCAGCAAGAAACCCTCTAAGAGGTGTAATCTTTTCTTAACAATCTCAAGACGACTATTTAAACGACGTCTTACGGTATTAATTCTGAAAGTTAACCACTCAGAAAGAATTGTTTTTAAGTCTTTAATAGCAGGTTTGCCATCAATACCTAAAATATTTAGATTTACTTTATATCTCTTCTCAAGATCAGTAACAGCGTATAAGTGCTCCATGAGCTCATCTAAATCAACACGCTTTGATCTTGGAGTAATGATGATTTTGCATGGACAGCTGTGATCTGAAGCATTGGTAATAGCTGCTACCATTGGTAACTTTTTCTTTGACATCAAATCAGCAATCTGACGCTCAATTGAACCGCCTGAGACTTGGAAAGGAAGAGCGTTGATCACAATCTCATCCTTTTCAATTGAATAAACAGCTCTCTGGCGCACAAAACCGCGACCAGTTTCGTAGATGTCTTTTAATTCTTGTTCTGAATTAGTGATTTCACATCCACAAGGATAGTCTGGACCAGGAACGTACTTCATCAAATCTGCTACAGTTAACTCAGGCTTATCCATAAGAGCAATAACTGCACTAGCAACTTCATTTAGGTTGTGTGAAGGGATATCTGTAGCCATACCCACAGCAATACCTGTAGTACCATTTAAAAGTATATTAGGCAATCTTGCTGGCAAGAACTTTGGTTCATTCACAGTTCCATCAAAATTTGGAAGCCAATCTACACAACCAGTATTGATATCAGCTAATAACACATCTGAATATGGAGCAAGTCTTGATTCAGTATAACGCATTGCTGCAAATGACTTTGGATCTTCAACATCACCCCAGTTACCCTGACCATCAACTAAAGGATAACGGTATGTAAAAGGCTGTGCCATGATAACCATAGCTTGATAGCAGGCACTATCACCGTGAGGGTGATATTTACCAATAACTTCACCTACGGTTCTTGCTGACTTTGAGTGTTTTGCTTTAGGATCGATGCCTAATTTTGACATTGCATAGATAATTCTGCGCTGTACTGGTTTCATACCATCAGTGACGGAAGGCAATGCTCTGTCTCGAATTACGTTCATGGAATAATTCAAATATGCTTCTTCGGCAAATTCCTGAAGAGGCAATGGTTCAATTCCTTCGAGGCTAAATTTTTTATTAATTTGATCTGACATTTAATTTTTCTCGCACAACCCTTGCAGTTGTGTATATAATATTCTCGCTACAGTATATTTTATCAAAAATGCACAACAAAGCCATGTAATCCGTGAGTTTTGTGTGACTCTATAACAATAATAAAATCACCTTGTTTTACATTGCTTTTAGGCAAGGCATTGCTATTTCTGAACGAATATTTTTTGTCAGGTATGTCCACAGTGAAAATTTTAAAATACATTTTTGCTCTATATGTTATTTCATTTTCGACAGTTTCACTACAAGCTAAAGCAGAAACTTTCCACAATATCCCAGACGAACTTTTAGCAAAAGCAGTAAGTTCTGAAGTTGTCTATGACGAAGAATTTGATTATACAAAGCTTGGTATAACCTCTAACTTATTGAGCAACAGTGCCCTTGAAGAGTCACAAGTTCAAAAGAAAATGTTAGTCGATAGAGTTGTTGTAAATAAAGCAGCCCACCAGATGATTCTTATGAAAGATGGTCTAGAGGTTAGAAAATTTTGGATTGCTTTATCAGACAAACCATATGGAAAGAAACAGTTTGAAGGAGATAAGAAAACACCTGAGGGCACTTATACTCTAGATTACATAAAGAAAAGATCTAATTACTATAAAGCTTTCCATATTTCATATCCAAACTCGAAAGATATTGAGTTTGCAAGAAGCTATGGAAGACGCCCTGGTGGCATGATCATGGTACACGGACAGCCTCCTTCAAGAAACAGTTACAATGAAACTGTACAGAGAACAGATTGGACTAATGGTTGTATTGCTCTGCTAAACCCTGATTTGGATGTATTTTTATCAATGGTGGATGTAGGAACTCCGATTACTATCAATCCCTAATAGAGTTCCCAACACCAATTAGTCATCTGGGAACCATTTAGCTGAAGCTTCATTAGAAGATTCTCCATTAGCTTCAAAAACGATGTCCACTACGTGAACATCGTTTTTTAATTGCTCTTGAGCACCAGTAAACCATACTTCTGCAACAATCCAATTGTTAATTTCAAACTCTGAAGTATCAACATCATCATCGTCAGATAAGTTTCTAAATCTGCATTCCATTGAATAGTCATCATCATTAGTGATTTTACGAACTTTAGCATAAACATCAGGATCGTTTATGCTTAAAGCTTCTTCACTAATGGTTGTGTACAGATCAAGAACTTGCTGAGTAAGATCATCCATCTGCTCTTCAGTTAATTCATCAAAATCAACCATACTAAACTAGTTCTCCACCTGAACAGAATGTTGAACCAGTTACATGATGCAAGGTTCTCTTAAATCCTGGGTTAAAGCACTCTTCCTTATCATCCCAACTATCATCTTTTACATACACGTTAACTACTTTTGATAAGCATATGCCTTTTTCTTCAAATAACATTTCATCCTGAAGCTCACATTCAAAATAAGCTAAAGCACCTGACATTACATCTAAACCGAATTTTTGAGATTTCTCAGTTTTCACATCTTTAATTTGTAGTTTATTTCCTACATCACGGCCGTGTACTGAACCTAAATCCAAAGCTGTTTTCTTTTGATCTTCACTAGGTAAAGCTACTACAAATTTCTTTGTGTGACGGATGTTCTCAGATGTTGTGTGATCTTTATCTAAAACTAACAGTAATACATCAGGATCAAAAGGACATGACCAAGCAGCTGTCATACCATCAGGGACATCTTTAGAGCTCTTGGTAAAGATACATACAAGTGGACCTCCAGAAAATACTCTATAAGCTAAAGTTTTATCGATATTTTTATACATACGAGCCTCGATATAGTGTACAAAAAGAAAAAGAGCCTCCTAGGAGACTCTTCTATTTTATCTTATTTATCTAAGAATTAGATAGTGTTATCTAAATCTGCAGGAGGCCAGTTCTCAAGACGCATACCTAAAGATAAACCTCTTTCAGCAAGAACATCCTTGATTTCAGTCAATGACTTCTTACCTAGGTTAGGAGTCTTAAGTAACTCTACTTCGGTCTTCTGAACAAGATCACCAATATACTTGATGCCTTCAGTCTTCAGACAATTTGCAGAACGGACTGTTAACTCAAGGTCTTCAACAGGACAAATTAATTTAGGATCGATTAAAGGTCTGAATGAAGAATCCTCTGTAGGAGCTACAGAATTTCTGATATCAACAAATGAGTTTAACTGATCTGCAAAAATAGTAGCAGCGATGCTTACAGCATTCTTTGGATCGATAGTACCATTGGTTTCGATATCAAGAATTAACTGTTCTTTCTCTTCTGCTATAGGAGCTGTATGAACTGCAACATTTAACACAGGGCAGTATGAAGGATCAATCTGCAAGTGACCGATAAAACGCTCTTCAGAACCTTCAACATAAGGACGATTTACAGCTGGAACGTAACCACGACCGCGAGTTACATGCAAATGCATATTTAACTCTTTGTTCTCGTCTGTTAAATGGCAAATAATTTGCTCTGGGTTCTTAATCTCAATGCCTGCTGGACACAGAATGTCAGCGGCTGTAACGGGACCTACGCCTTTCTTCTTTAACTGAAGAACAGGCTCATCTCTTAAAGAACCTTCAGCAGCAACAGCAACTTCTTTTAAATTTAAAAGTATAAGAAGAATATCTTCTTGAATGCCTTCTACTGCACTGTATTCATGCACTACACCATCAATTTCAACTGCGGTGATGGCATATCCAGGAATAGAGGACAGCATAATACGACGGAGTGCTGTGCCTACGATTTGAGCAAAATGTGGCTCAAATGGCTCAAGAATTACACGGCTTACATTACGTGAAAGCTCGGTAACTTCTTTAATATTTGGCTTAATAGAATCAATGATCTGATCCAAGGTTTCACCCTCGTTTTTTAGTACAGTTAGTTAGCTAGAAATCTGAATGGGCGCAGCAAAGCGCCCATAGGATTATTCAGCTGCTTTAGAATCCTTTGACTCTTCTGCAACTTCAGGACGATCTGTTAACATGATGTAAGCTACTGGAGCTTTATCAGTTGAACGTAAACCAGCCTTTAAGATACGGGTGTAACCGCCGTTACGGTTAGCTGATAGCTTACCGATAACGTTAAATAACTTAGCAACAACTGCTTCGTCACGTAGACGAGACTGGGCTAAACGACGGTTTGCAACGGTATCAACTTTAGCTAAAGTGATTAAAGGCTCTACGAAGCGACGTAATTCCTTAGCCTTAGGAACAGTAGTCTTGATTACTTCGAAGGTTAATAAAGCCTTAGCTAAATTACGGTACAATGCAGCACGGTGTGCAGCTGTACGACCTAAATGACGGCCACTTAAACGATGACGCATTTTTAATTCCTTCTAAACAGTTATTTGTTTGGTGCACGAAGTCCTGGAGGAGGCCAATTTGCCACACGCATACCTAAAGACAGATTTCTCTGAGCAAGAACGTCCTTAATTTCATTTAAAGATTTCTTACCTAAGTTAGGTGTCTTAAGCAACTCTACTTCGGTCTTCTGTACCAAATCGCCGATGTAAATGATATTCTCCGCCTTTAAGCAATTTGCAGAACGAACAGTTAATTCTAAATCGTCCACTAACTGCATTAAAACTGGATCAGGCATTGGAGGAGCAGCAGGTGTCATTACACGCTCACTGATCTCTTCCTTATCAACAATGTTGCAAATACTGTCACAGATCAGATTAGAACCATTCATTAAAGCAACTTCAGGAGCAATTGTTCCATTAGTTTCAATATCAATAACTAATCTATCTAAATCTGTACGTTGCTCAACACGTGCTGATTCTACTTCGTAGACATAACGACGTACTGGGCAGTAATTTGCATCAATTAAGATGGTCTCATCTGAATCAGCAGGAATATGCTTATCAGAAGTTGCCATCACATAACCCTGACCAGAGGTGATGCGGATTTTCATCGACAACGAAGCCTTGGCACCTTTTAGAGTGCAAATACGGGCTTCAGGGTCAACAAAAGAAATATTTTCAGGGCAAACGATATCAGAAGCATGAACTTCACCTTCGCCACGTCTCTCAATTGTTAACCAAACAGGCTCTTTTATTGGCTCCTGAGCTGAAATGGCAAGAGACTTTAAGTTCATTACCACGTCAAATAAAGTTTCCTCAAGATCAGCCTTTGAGCTGTTAATGTCCTTTACGCCCGCCATCTGAAAAGCATCTACAGCAGTTCCAGACAGGGTCTTTAGTAAAATTCCACTTAAAGCTACACCTAATGTATAACCGAAACCACGCTCAAGTGGCTCAAGCACTAAACGTGCATGATTTGGGCTGACTTCAGTATAATCAACTGGCTTTGGCTTTAGTAGTTCAACAACAGACACTAGAGATACCCCACATTATAAAAGCGGTGCTGGCAATGTTGCCGTTATTACTTAGAATACAATTCGACGATGAGCTGTTCCTTAATATCGGAAGGTAGCTCAGCACGTTCAGGATTGCTCTTATAAGTACCCTTCATATGATCGTGATCAACATCGATCCATGTTGGCTTAGTAGCACGCTGTCCTGATAAGTCGATTGCGGCCTTAATACGTAACTGCTTCTTTGCCTTTTCGCGAACAGCAATAACGTCTGAAGGCTGAACCTGGTAAGAAGGGATGTTTACGATATGATCGTTAACAGTAATTGCCTTGTGGCTTACCAACTGACGAGCTTCCATACGGGTTGAACCAAAACCCATACGATAAACTACGTTATCCAGACGTGCCTCAAGAAGCTGTAACAGGTTCTCACCTGTGTTACCATTCATTCTTGTTGCTTTCTTGTAGTAGTTACGGAATTGACGCTCTAATACGCCATAGATACGACGAACTTTCTGCTTCTCACGTAACTGCATGCCGTAGTCTGAAAGGCGTGCTTTATTTGCGCCATGCTGACCTGGTGCTGTGTCTAACTTGCACTTGGTGTCAATTGCACGAACACCTGACTTTAAGAATAAGTCAACACCCTCACGGCGGCTTAATTTCAGGGCTGGACCTGTATATTTTGCCATTTATCTTTCTCCAGAAATTGAACTCGTTAGGTTATACGCGACGCTTTTTAGGTGGGCGACAACCGTTATGAGGGATTGGGGTAACATCGGTAATATTGGTGATCTTGTAACCCTGATTATTTAAAGCACGGATTGAAGACTCACGACCAGGACCTGGACCCTTAACCAAAACTTCAAGATTCTTAACACCGAATTCTTTTGCAGCCTCACCAGCACGCTCAGCAGCAACCTGAGCAGCGTATGGAGTTGACTTACGAGAACCACGGAAACCTGAACCACCAGCAGTTGCCCATGATAGAACGTTACCCTGACGGTCTGAGATTGACACGATGGTGTTATTGAAAGATGCATGGATGTGTGCTACGCCATCAGCAACCTGCTTCTTAGAGCGTTTGCCTGAACGTGCACGTGTAGCAGTAGCAGAAGCTGCCTGCTGTTCTTTTTTAATTTCTTCAGCCATCTAAGCTCTCCTACTTCTTAATGCTCTTGCGAGGACCCTTGCGAGTACGTGCATTGGTCTTAGTACGCTGACCACGTACTGGTAAACCTCTGCGGTGACGCAGTCCACGGTAAGTACCAAGGTCGATTAGGCGCTTGATGTTCATTGAAACTTCACGACGAAGATCACCTTCAACGGTGAACTTAGCCACTTCGGCACGGATTTTATCTACAACAGACTCATCTAAATCTTTAAGTCTTGCAGACTCTTCAACACCTGCGTTAGCAAGAATCTCGCTTGCGCGGGTTGGGCCGATGCCATAGATTGACTGTAATGCAATCACAGCGATCTTTTGATCAGGCACATTGATGCCAGCTATACGGGCCACTATTGATCTCCTAAATATAGGTCGGTTAAAAACAATGGCTGTCGCAAAGCCCGTTAGGATACGCGACAACCGCTCATAGTGCACTTTGGCATGTCAGAAAAGCACCAAGATATTACTCTTAGTGCTTAAGCTGTATGATTATACAGATTTTAATTTAAACATGCAAGCGAACTTGCATATTTAAACAAGCATTAGCCCTGACGCTGCTTATGCTTTGGATTCTCACAGATAATGCGAACTACACCGTGACGACGAACTACTTTGCAGTTGCGGCACATTTTTTTAACTGAAGCACCAACTTTCATTTTTATTCTCCAATTAACTAAATATTAACGACCGTAATTTCTTAAGTTTGCCTTACGCATGATATCACCGTATTGCTGATTCATCATGTGACTCTGTAACTGTGATACGAAGTCCATGCAAACAACTACGATAATTAGTAATGAAGTACCACCGAAGTAGAACTGAACATTAAACCAGTTCATTAACATCTGAGGAACTAAACATACTAAAACCATGTATAAAGAACCACTTAAGGTCAAGCGAGTCATTACCTTATCAATGAATCTTGCAGTTTGCTCACCAGGACGAATTCCTGGAATGAAAGCACCACCTTTCTTCAAATTATCAGCTATCTCACGAGGATTAAACACAAGTGCAGTATAGAAGAATGTGAAGAAAATGATTGCTGCAGCATACAATAATTCATATAGAGGCTGACCTGGCTGTAAAAAGACAGAAATGCTACCTAAAACATTAGATACCGCATTATCGCCTTGGCCGAACCAAGATACAACGGTACCAGGGAACAGAATAATTGACGAAGCAAAAATTGCTGGAATAACACCTGATAAGTTGATCTTTAATGGTAAATTAGAGCGTGGCTGAGAGTAGATTCGATTACCCATTTGGCGTTTAGCGTATTCGATAACAATCTTACGCTGACCGCGCTCAACGAAAACCACGAAGAAGGTCACTAGGACCACTACTACACCAATAATCAGCAATGCAATTGTTGACAAGTCACCCTGACGAGACTGCTCGAAGGTTCTTGCTAAAGCTGATGGTAGACCAGCAACGATACCAGCAAAAATGATCAATGAAATACCATTTCCGATACCACGTTCAGTGATCTGCTCACCTAACCACATCAACAGCATTGTACCGGTTACTAAGCTTACTGTAGTTACAAAGTAGAATCCAAAACCAGGATTATCTACTAAGCCAGGCATCATGTTAGGAATACCTGTTGCCATACCGAAAGCTTGAAGAGCTGCTAAAAATACAGTAGCAACGCGTGTGTACTGAGTAATCTTGCGACGACCAGACTCACCTTCTTTCTTAAGCTCTGCTAAATTTTTGTTTAGCACAGCAAGTAACTGGATGATAATAGATGCAGAAATATATGGCATGATACCTAATGCTAAAACTGATGCACGCTCAAGTGCGCCACCAGAAAACATATTAAACATGCCAATAATGGTTCCGCTTTGCGAATCGAAAACACGCTCAAGAACGTCAGCATTCACACCTGGAACAGGAATAAAAGAACCAAGTCTGAACATGATAAGAGCAATCACAACAAACAAAAGACGCTGACGAATTTCACCAGTGCCCTTAGATTGCTGAGCAGCCATTTCACGACTTCTCTCAAATAGCGATTTTCTAGCCATGCAAAACCTCATTAAGGGGCCATTTTGGCCCCCTTTTAATTACTTAGCTGAAGCAGCCTTCTTTGCTGCTTTCTGCTCTGCAGTTTTCTTAGCAGGCTTCTGCTTGCCAGCTGCAGCTAGAGCCTCAAGACGTGACTTCTGCTTAGCAGCAGATTTAGCGTTTGACTTCTCTAAACGAGCAGCAGCATCAGTGATGTACTGAGCAACTTCTACGGTGCCACCAACTGCTTCAATAGCTGCCTTAGCACCCTTAGTTACGCCTACTCCCTTTAAGGTGATCTTCTTAGTGAAGTTAGGAACGCGTGATAATACTACCTTAACGTACTTAACTTTCTTGTTGATTAAACGAGCTGCTAATAAAGCTGCCATATCAACTACATCACCCTCAATACGATTTAAATCGTTTAAGGTAACCTGAGCAGTAACGTCAGCCTTTGGAGACCAGAAACCAAACTTTGGTAAACGGATCTTCATTGGCATCTGACCGCCTTCGAAACCTGGACGCTTGTGAGCACTCTTACGAGCACCAGCACCTTTAACACCGCGACCACAGGTCTTGCCTAAGCCAGAGCCAATACCACGACCAACGCGAACAGCTGCTTTACGTGAGCCTTCTGCAGGCTTTAAAGTATCTAAACGCATGTTTTACTCCTCGACCTTTAGCAAGTAGCTAACCTTATTGATCATACCGCGAACTGAAGGAGTATCCTCTAACTCAACGGTGTGACGAATGCGGCGTAAGCCTAAACCCTTGACGGTAGCAATATGCTTTGGCTGACGACCAATAGTGCTCTTAATTAGAGTAACTTTAACGGTTTTCTTATCTGCCATTTTTTACTCCATGATTTCCTTCACTGAAAGGCCACGCTTTGCAGCAATTGCCTCAGGAGTACGCATTGAAGCTAAAGCAGCAACAGTTGCTCTTACAACGTTGATAGGGTTGGTAGAACCATAAGCCTTAGCTAAAACATTACGAACACCAGCAACTTCTAGAACAGCACGCATAGCACCACCAGCAATAATACCGGTACCTTCTGATGCTGGCTGCATGTAAACCATTGAACCTGAATGCTCACCCTTTACTGAGTGGTACAAAGTACCATTGTTTAGGCTGATGTTGCTGTTTACGTTACGACGAGCCTGCTCAATTGCCTTCTGAATTGCAGCTGGAACTTCGCCTGCTTTACCGTAACCATAACCTACTCGGCCGTTACCATCACCAACTACTGTTAAAGCGGTGAAAGAGAAAATACGACCACCTTTTACAACTTTAGCTACACGATTAACAGCTACTAACTTTTCTTGTAACTCGCCAGCCTGAGTTTCATCTTTGTGTTGCATTTTCACACTCCTAGAACTTGAGGCCAGCTTCACGAGCTGCGTCAGCTAATGCTGCAACGCGACCATGATACTGATAGCCTGATCTGTCAAAAGCTACGGTTTCAACCTTAGCTGCGATTGCACGCTCGGCAACAGCCTTACCAACAACTTTGGCAGCTTCTACGTTACCAGTGTACTTAAGGCCCTTAACAAGGTCCTTATCTAAAGTGCTAGCTGAAGCTAAAACACGGTTATCATTGCTGATAATCTGAGCATAGATGTGACGTGGAGTACGGGTAACAACTAAACGAGTTACACCTAACTCATGCATCTTTGCACGAGATTTAGTAGCGCGGCGAATGCGAGCTTCTTTCTTATCGAACATGTTATGCCACCCTATTATTTCTTCTTAGCTTCTTTAATGTGAATAATTTCGTCTGCATAACGAACACCTTTGCCCTTATATGGCTCTGGAGCACGGAATGCGCGAACCTTTGCAGCAACCTGACCTAATAAAGCCTTATCGTAGCTCTTTAGGATAATGTCTGTCTGAGATGGAGTCTCAGCGGTAACACCTTCAGGTAACTCGTAGTCGATTGGGTGAGAATAACCTAAAACTAGGTTTAAGATCTTTCCCTTAACAGCTGCACGGTAACCAACACCAACAAGCTTTAAAGCCTTCTCGAAACCTTTATCTAAGCCAACCACCATGTTGTGTAATAAAGCACGTGAAGTACCTGACTGCATGTTTGACTCTGTGGTGTCTTCCTTCTGAACAACTAATAACTGGTTATTCTCGTACTTAACACCAACTGTTGGATGTAAATTTAAGGTCATCTCGCCTTTCTTAGACTTGATTGTAACCTTCTGACCGTCGAGAGTAACTTCGACGCCCTGAGGAACTGCGATATGTTCCTTAGCAATACGTGACATGTTGCCTCCCTAATTATGCGACGTAGCAAATAACTTCGCCGCCCAAGCCGTCCTTACGGGCAGCACGATCGGTCATTAAGCCTTTAGAAGTTGAAATTACAGCAATACCTAAACCATTCATGATACGTGGTAGTTCGCTGCTTCTCTTGTAAATACGAAGACCAGGACGTGATACACGCTTGATCATTTCGATTACAGGAGCGCCTTCGTAATATTTTAGGCCAATTTCTAAAACTTTCTTAACTTCACCATTCTCTGCAACAGAAGATACATAACCTTCTTTTAATAGCAGATTAGCTAAAGCAACCTTTAACTTAGATGAAGGCATTGTAACTGAAACTTTGCCAGATGCCTGGCCGTTGCGAATGCGGGTTAATAAATCCGCAATAGGATCTTGCATCATTTGTATCTCTCCTCTTACCAGCTAGCCTTGTGTAGACCAGGGATTTCGCCACGCATCATGTGCTCACGTAGCTTAATACGGCATAAACCGAACTTACGTAAGTAACCATGTGGACGACCTGTCTCACTGCAGCGATTACGCTGACGTGAAGGGCTTGAATCACGTGGTAATGCAGCTAAAGCCTGCACTGCTGCGAAACGCTCTTCATCTGAAGCAGATACGCTAGAAATAATCTTTTTGAGATCTGCGCGCTTTGCACGATACTGCTCTGCTAAACGCTTTCTTTTAAGATCTCTGTAAATCATTGAAGTCTTAGCCATTAGTTCGTCCTCGAATTACTTGTGGGCCTGAGTACGGAATGGGAAGTTAAAAGCCTCTAATAAAGCTCTACCTTCTGCATCTGTCTTAGCTGTTGTGGTGATAGTGATATCTAAACCACGAACTGCATCAACTTTATCAAAGTCGATCTCAGGGAAAATGATCTGCTCACGTACACCCATTGAGTAATTTCCTCTGCCATCGAATGACTTAGCAGATAAACCACGGAAATCACGGATACGTGGAATTGCGATCACGATTAAACGCTCGAGGAACTCCCACATACGCTCACCGCGTAGTGTAACTTTACAGCCGATTGGATAGCCCTCACGAATATGGAAGCCCGCTACGGATTTGCGAACTTTGGTGATTAGAGGCTTCTGACCAGCAATAGCGGTCATATCGCGTGCAGCATTCTCTAAAACTTTCTTATCTGCAACTGCTTCACCAACACCCATATTCAGGGTGATCTTCTCAATCCGAGGGACTTGCATGATTGTCTTGTAACCAAATTTTTCTGTTAAGGCTTTGATTACTTCCTGCTTGTATAGATCATGCAGTTTCGCCATCGTTATTCTCCTTTAATTAACGCTTACTTGGCTGATGAAGAAATGATCTTGTCATTTGACTTGAAGAAACGAACCTTTTTACCGTCTTCGATTCTGAAGCCAACACGATCAGCCTTCTTAGTATCTGGGTTGTAGATTGCAACATTAGAAACATCAATAGGTGCCTCGATGTCTACAATACCGCCCTGAACGCCAAGATTTGGGTTAGGTTTCTGGTGTTTTTTCTTGACATTAATGCCTTCAACTAACACCTTGTGCTCACTAGTTAAAACACGGGTAACTTTACCAGTTTTTCCCTTGTCCTTACCTGTGATAACGATTACTTCATCGTTGGTGCGAATTTTCGCTGCCATTTTTTTAATACTCCCTGTAAATTAGAGTACTTCTGGAGCTAAAGATACAATCTTCATAAATTGCTCTGAACGTAGTTCACGAGTAACTGGTCCGAAGATACGAGTACCGATAGGCTCATGCTGAGCAGTTAATAAAACTGCTGCGTTAGTGTCAAAGCGAATTACTGAACCGTCTGGTCTGCGAACACCTTTCTTGGTGCGAACAACAACAGCGTCTAGTACGTCGCCCTTCTTAACCTTGCCGCGTGGAATTGCGTCTTTAACAGACACCTTAATAATGTCGCCAATGCCAGCGTAACGGCGGTGAGAACCACCTAAAACCTTAATACACTGAACTGCACGTGCGCCAGAATTATCGGCAACGTCAAGCATGCTTTGCATCTGGATCATTTCAAATGCTCCGGTTAAATATAAAAAAACAACTCTCTAAACTAATTTAGAAAGGCGCTAAAATATACCATAAAAAAAATGAGACCGCAAGCATATATTCTCGCGGTCTCTCTCATTTGTTAGAGATTAGGCGTTCTGAGCCTTCTCGATAACGCTAACAAGTTTCCAAGAAATAGTCTTAGCAACTGGTTTGCATTCACAAATCTCTACAACATCACCTACGTGAGCAGCGTTCTCGACGTCTGATACGTGGAACTTGGTAGTACGAGTAATAATCTTACCGTATACTGGATGAGCAACACGGCGCTCTACTGCTACTACACAAGCTTTCTGCATCTTATCGCTAACAACGCGACCGCGAAGAGAGCGAGCTACTTTTGCATTTAGTTCTGACATTTAACTCTACCTCTACTTTGCGCTCTCTGAGTTTAATTTCTCAGAAAGGATTGTGTTAATACGTGCGATATCGCGACGTACTTTACGAACGTTATCAGTCTGCTGTAACTGACCAGTCTTTAACTGAAAACGTAGGTTGAACTGCTCGCGCTGAAGATTTGAGAGTTCAGTCTTTAAGTCTTCAACTGACTTATTGCGTAAATCGTTTGCTTGCATTAGATCACCTGCTTACGAACGAAGGTGGTAGTTACAGATAATTTTGCTGAAGCAAGACGGAAAGCCTCACGAGCAACTTCTTCACTAATGCCACCGATTTCGAAAAGTACACGACCAGGCTGAATTGGAGCAACCCAGTACTCAACAGTACCTTTACCTTTACCCATACGAACACCAAGAGCTTTCTGAGTGATTGGCTTGTCTGGGAACACACGGATCCAAACTTTACCTTCACGCTTCATCTCACGAGTGAACGCACGACGTGCAGCTTCGATCTCACGAGCAGTAATCTGACCGCGAGATGTAGCCTTAAGACCAAACTCACCGAAAGACACGATTGAGCCTGCGTATGCTAAGCCTTCATTACGACCTTTCTGAGTCTTACGATATTTTGTACGTTTAGGTTGTAACACTTATACTTCCTCCGTTACTCAGCAGCCTTTGAAGCTGGAGCTTCTTCGGTCTTCTTAGCACCGCGACGGCCACGACCATTACGAGCCTGGTTGTCATCACGACGGCCACGACGACCTGCTGGAGCAGCTGCATTGTTACGGTCTTCGGTCTCTTCCTGAGTTAGTGGTAAACCACCTAAAACTTCACCCTTGAAGATCCAAACCTTAACACCGATTACACCATAGGTTGTTACTGCTTCTGATAAAGCGTAGTCGATATCAGCACGTAGTGTGTGTAGAGGTACACGACCTTCACGTAACCACTCTGAACGAGCGATTTCGGCACCACCTAAACGGCCTGATACTTCAACCTTGATACCCTTTGCACCAGCGCGCATAGCGTTCTGAATTGCTTTCTTCATAGCGCGACGGAACATTACACGACGCTCTAACTGTGAAGCGATAGAATCTGCTACTAACTTAGCGTCTAAATCAGGCTTGCGAATCTCGCTGATATTAACCTGAGCTGGAACACCTGCGATTGCAGAGATCTTCTGACGTAACTTCTCAACATCCTCACCCTTCTTACCGATTACGATACCAGGACGAGCTGTGCAGATAGTTACACGAATGCTCTTTGCAGGACGATCAATAACGATCTTTGAAACAGATGCGTTCTTTAACTCGTTGGTTAAATACTTACGAACTGCAGAGTCGCTCTTGATGTTAGCAGGGAAATTTGCAGTAGATGCATACCAAACAGATGAGTATGGTCTAGTGATACCAAGTCTGATTCCGTTTGGATTAATTTTCTGACCCATAATTACTCCCTAACGCTATCTGCTACAACAACAGTGATATGAGAAGTACGCTTTACAATGCGGTCTGCACGGCCTTTAGCACGTGGCATGATACGCTTTAGTGAAGGACCCTCATCAACCATAATCTTTGCAACAACTAAATCGTCGATGTCTAAAGACTGGTTGTGCTCTGCATTAGCAATTGCTGAGAGCAGTACTTTACGGATAATAGCAGCAGCCTTACGTGGGCTGAACTGTAATAAATCCAAAGCTTTCTGAACAGGTAAACCGCGAACTTGATCAGCGACCAAGCGAGTTCTCTGTGCAGAAGAACGAGCATAACGGTGTATTGCTTTAACTTCCATTACATTAAACTCCAATTAGGCCTTAGCATCAGTTGCTACGGTGTGACCCTTAAAGGTACGAGTAGGTGCAAACTCACCTAACTTGTGACCAACCATTTCGTCTGAAACGAATACAGGTACGTGCTGACGACCGTTATGAACAGCGATGGTCATTCCAATCATCTGTGGAATGATAACTGAACGGCGTGACCAGGTCTTGATTGGCTTCTTATCACCAGTCTGCTGGACCTGCAGTACCTTCTTTAGTAAGGACGCATCAATAAATGGACCTTTCTTTAAAGAACGTGGCATGTTATATCCTCGCTAATCGATTAACGGTGATGAACAATGTACTTATCAGTACGCTTGTTCTTACGTGTCTTGTAACCCTTACATGGAGTACCCCATGGAGAACGTGGCTGAATGCCCTTATTACGGCCCTCACCACCACCATGTGGGTGATCGATAGGGTTCATTGACATACCACGAACTGTAGGACGTACACCACGCCAACGCTTAGCACCAGCTTTACCTAACTGAGCTAGCATGTGCTCGCCGTTACCAATCTCACCGATTGTTGCACGACCGTCTGCTAAAACTTTACGCATTTCGCCTGAACGCATACGTAAGGTTACATAAGCACCTTCACGAGCAACTAATTCACAGTAGCAACCAGCTGAACGAGCAAATACAGCACCAGCACCTGGGTTTAACTCTACTGCGTGAATTGTTGTACCTAGTGGGATGTTGCGCATTGGTAATGCATTACCTACCTTGATAGGAGCATCAGAACCAGATACAACAACGTCTCCTTCCTTTAAGCCTTTAGGAGCTAAGATATAGCTGCGTACACCATCAGCATAGCAAACTAATGCAATGTGAGCTGAACGGTTTGGATCGTACTCAAGACGCTCAACACGTGCCTCAATACCATCCTTCTGACGCTTAAAGTCAACTAAACGATAGCGCTGCTTGTGACCACCACCAATGTGACGGGTTGAAATGTGACCATAATTGTCACGACCACCAGTCTTACGCTTCTCTGCTGTTAGAGAACGCTCTGGACCACCTTTCCATAAGCCAGGTGTCTTGATCTGTACGACATGACGACGGGCTGCGGAGGTTGGCTTTGCCTTAATGATTGCCATTACTTGCTCTCCTTGTTAGTCTGCTGTGAGGCATCCTCAATGTCTAACTGAGTACCCTCAGGAAGAGTAACATAAGCCTTTTTCCAATCAGAACGCTTGCCAAAACCACGAGCTGTACGACGTACTTTGCCCTGGAAATTTAGGGTGCGAACAGCTTCAACTTTAACGTTGAATAAAGTCTCAACTGCAGCCTTGATTTCGTCCTTAGTTGCGTCCTTTAATACCTTGAATACTAAAGTATTCTTATCCTGCTGTGCAGCTGAGCTCTTCTCAGAGATTACAGGTGCGCGTAAGATATTCATTAAACGTGCTTCTGACATTATTTCAGCAACTCCTCTACTTTCTTAACAGCTGCAGAAGTAATTAATACTTTGTCAAAGCCTACTAGGTTTACTGGGTTAAACTCAGCAGTACCTGGCTGACATACTTCTACTCTGTATAGATTACGAGATGCTAAGAATAAATTCTCTTCGAAAGCATCAGTAACGATTAGAACCTGCTTTAAGCCTAAATCCTTTAATTTTGCAACTAAAGACTTGGTCTTGTGGTCTTCAACTTTGAAGTCGTCAACTACAACTAAGCGGTCCTGACGAACTAACTCTGATAAGATGCTACTCATAGCTACGCGATACATCTTACGGTTAACTTTCTGGGTCCAATCCTGTGGCTTTGCAGCGAAGATGGTACCACCTGCACGCCATAATGGTGAACGGGTTGAACCAGCACGTGCACGACCTGTGCCCTTCTGACGGAAAGGTTTCTTACCGCCACCTGATACCTCAGAACGAGTCTTCTGAGCTTTAGTACCGGCGCGTGCAGTGCTCAGGTATGAAACTACTACCTGGTGCACTAATGGCTCATTGAACTCACGGCCGAAGGTGCTCTCTGACACTTCTAGCTGTTTGTCTGCGCCAACTAACTTTAATTCCATGATCCTATTACCTCGGGTTAAGCTTTAAGACTTGGCCTTACAATTACATCCCCGTTATTAGCACCTGGAACAGCGCCCTTTACGAGAAGTAAGTTACGTTCTGCGTCAATGCGAACTAAGTCAAGGCCCAATACTGTAACCTTCTCAGAACCCATATGACCAACCATCTTCTTGCCCTTGAAAACTCTACCTGGGGTCTGATTCTGACCTGTAGAACCTGGGACACGATGTGAACGTGAGTTACCGTGGGTATAATCCTGATGTAAGAAGTGGTAACGCTTGATGGTACCTGCTGTACCCTTACCTTTTGACTGGCCGGTTACATCTACTTTCTTAACGTCCTGGAATGCGTCTACTTTGATTTCGTCGCCAACTTTGTATGAAGCTAGCTCTTCATCATTTAAACGAAACTCCCATAAGCCACGGCCTGCTTGAACACCGGACTTTGCGAAGTGACCAATTTCTGCCTTGGTCATGCGACTTGCTTTGCGCTCACCAGTTGTTACCTGAATAGCGGTATAACCGTCATTCTCTAGATTCTTTAACTGGGTTACGCGGTTTGCTTCTACCTGGATGACTGTTACTGGAACAGATTTGCCGTTCTCGTTGAAAACACGGGTCATACCAAGCTTGCGGCCAATTAAACCGATTGACATTGTATTATTCCCCTATTAGCGAAGGCTGATCTGAACATCCACACCAGCTGCAAGATCTAAACGCATTAAAGCATCAACAGTCTTCTCAGTTGGCTCCACGATATCAACTAAACGTTTGTGAGTACGGATTTCGTACTGATCACGAGCATCTTTGTTTACATGTGGGGAAATAAGGATGGTGTAACGCTCCTTGCGAGTAGGGAGCGGGATTGGACCACGTACCTGAGCGCCTGTGCGCTTAGCGGTTTCAACGATTTCAGCGGTTGAGTGATCAATCAATCTGTGATCGTATGCCTTAAGACGGATCCTAATTCTTTGATTCTGCATTGCAGACTCCATAATAAATAAAAGAACAAGTATACACCTGCCTTCTTATCTTTATTCAAAATAAGAGGAAGTGCTACTATTACCAATTTCTCCCAAAGTTAGGGAGAGTCTCTTCAGCCGCATCATTACGAAGTAGGGCTGGTCTCGTTACATACGTTTCTATGCGCAGAACGAAAGTGCAATCATTATACATAAAATTCTAAAAAGTACAACTTTTTTTTGCTATTTTTCGTACTCTGTTACATGTTTTTTACCGTACATAGTCAAAACATCATTTTTGTCTAAGCTGTACTCTTTTGAGGCAATATCTAATTTCAAATTAAAATGTGGGGCGCCTTCAATTCTCAATAATGAAACCATTAACTCATACAGAAGATCATTTGACCAATACCTGTCACGATTTGCTTCTAAGTTAGAATAAATATCTTTACATCTGCTAATGTAATTGTCAGATACGTAAACTACTGCAGGGATCCTTAACATCTGTGCATTAACATTTACAGGGTCGTGACCGCCTATAATGTGAGGATCTTCACCATGATCTGATAAGTACATCATTCCCATGAAGCTACTATATGATTTTGCTTTCTTGTAAATTTCTGAAACTATATGATCTGTATATAACACAGTATCATCATAGTAATCATTGATCTCGTCATTACCATGGAACACTTTATATTCTGAAGGTAAACGCTTTTCATATTTCTGGTGAGATCCCATTAAATGAATTACTATAAAGTTATTCTTTTTAGGGTCAATCCTAGGGAAACGATTTAATAACTCTTCATCAAAGAACACTCCTTCCATCTTTGCAGATCCATTAGTCCATATTTCATGATCTGCAGTTGACGCTACAACTGTAATTGGAGTTTCATAGACGCCAAATTTTCTTTGATTAGAGAGCCAATATGTTGTGTATCCTGCAGCCTTTGCTATTTCCATAATGGAGAAGGCATCAACAGTCTCAATTGAAGAATATTGATTTGCTTGAGTTAACGCATAAGACAGAACTTGAACAGTCTGTGGCCAAGAAGCATATGCATTTTTAAATAGAATAGTGTTTTTTGATGAACTTTCTTTACTTAGATTAGGAGTGTTGTCTCTATTAAAACCATAAGCTCCCATTCTGTCCCGAGTTTCTGATTCACCGATGACTAAAATAAATAGATTACCATCATCATTTAAATTATTATCTAGCTTTAATGACGTTAGTGCTTTTAGTTTTTCAAGTCTTGCACCCTTTTGCTTTTTGTAGGATTCAAAATTATCTAACTGTCTTGAAGTAACCTTAACTACTGCATATGGAAGATAATCCATTCTTGGCAGAGCAAGAAATACAGATACAATCATTACAAACAATGAAAAGATTGCAAATTTAAGATTAGACTTATTTGCTTTGGTATCACTTACATTAGATGTTTCGCCGATTCTATTTAACAAGAGATAATTTACAGCAACAATAACAACTAGGATTACAAAAGAAACAACCCACTTGTAGTTAAAGTTACTTACAAAAAATTCCTTTCCTTCTGAACCGTTGGTTTGTGCTAGAGCAAGGATGATATCTGATGAAATCAACGAGCCTGTTGCCACGTAATAACAAATCATTAAAAGAGGGAAGAACAGACCTACAAAAACAAATACAAAGTAAAGAATTGATAATATGCTCTTTAAAATATGGCTGTTTGCTCCGCTTGTAATACGATTAAAGACATACTTTATGCAGGCTAAAAGAGAAAAGACTACAAAAGAAAAAGCTACACCTTTTATAAAGTCAAATAATGATGTATTCAAACTTAATAAAATTGATAAAAGGTAAACGCTTAAATATGTAATTTCAAAAACAAGAAGTGCAACAATAAATTTTTTGCTTTTACAGAGCTTAAAACTACCACTTAAGCAAAATAAACCTAATAATGAATAAGTTGTGAAAGCGAAATTATCCTGTAAAGATAAACCGTTAACATAATACAGAATAGTTGTAATAGCTAGCGCTAAAACAATATAACCTATTGATTTATAAAGATCTGAATTTGACTTAGTCATAATGAATTATTCTTACAAAAATTTTTGTATATAATACGACATCTTTAGTCAAAGGTGCGATTTTCTATGATTTTTGATTTTTCTCTTCCAAATAACTTCGCTAAAGATTCTCCTAAAAAAGATCTTGCCCTTCCAGAAGGTGCTAATGGACTTGTTGTCCATTGTTGTTGTGCTCCATGCTCTACAAGTCTTGTTGAATGTCTTATTTTCAATAAGATAAAACCTCTTATGTTCTTCTATAATCCAAACATTTACCCTCTAGAAGAATATGAAAAAAGAAGAGATGAATGGATCCATCTTTGTGAGCTGTTAGAACTTGATTATTTTGTAGGAGATTACGATTACAAAAAGTGGCAAGAGAAGGTAAAAGGTCTTGAAAACGAGCCTGAAAGAGGAAATCGCTGTTTAAAGTGCTTTACCCATAGGCTTACGGTTACAGCATTATTTGCTAAAGAAAATAATATCAACACCTTTACTACAACTCTCTGCACTTCAAGATGGAAGAGTAAAAAACAAGTTGATGCTGCTGGCATAGCTTCTCAAGATGTCGTTGAAGGAATTAAATACTGGGATCAGGATTGGCGAAAAGAAGGTCTAGTAGGTCGCCGTTATGAACTTGTAAAAGAAATTATGTTCTACAATCAGCTGTACTGTGGTTGTCAGTACAGCTTAAATAACACCGCTTATAAAAAATAACCCCTAATTGGATTAAGCACCATAATGTTTACGGTACTCTAGCATTGCAGGAATGTGATCTTTTAACTTGTCATCATTTTCAATGTACTTTAATAAATCATCAAAAGTAACAATTGAAATGATCTTAATGCCAATTTGCTCCTCAGCTTCGGCAATAGCGCTCTTTTCACCCTTGCCTTTTTCCATTCTGTTCAATGCAATTAAAGCAGCCTTAAAGTTGGCTCCGTTTGCTTTGATAATTTCTTCAGATTCACGGATAGCAGTACCAGCTGTTATGACATCATCAATTAACAGAATGTCTCCCTTTAAAGGAGCTCCTACTAGATTACCTCCCTCACCATGATCTTTTTTCTCTTTGCGGTTAAAACACCATGGAACGTTTTTATTGTGATCCTTTGCTAACGCCATAGCAGTAGCACATGCTAAAGGAATGCCTTTATATGCTGGTCCAAATAAAACATCAAAACTAATCTTTGCATCTACTAAAGCATGAGCATAACACTCTCCTAAAGTAGCTAAATCTGCACCTGTATTAAAACCGCCAGCATTAAAAAAGTAAGGACTGGTACGACCTGACTTTAAAACAAAGCTACCAAACTTTAATACGCCTTTACTTAAGGCTAATTCAATAAATTTACGCTGATATTCCTGCATAACTACCTCTAAAAATTTTCAGTAAATTTTACCTTATAGTTTCTACACTGTGAATACAAAAATACACATCAATCCTTGTTATACTGCATAACAAATAAGGAGAATATATGGAACCGATTTTTAGCATGACTGGTTCTGCTAATTGCATCATAAGCAGCGACATAGCAGCTCTTAATATTGATATCACATCAATAAATGGCAGATTTTTAGAATTGAATTTCAAAATGCCTGACTCTTTAAGACATCTTGAATCTAAACTAAGAGAAGCTTTTCAAAAGCACTTAAAAAGAGGAAAAGTAGACTGCTATATTACATTATCTCAGAACCTAAAAAGTACTCTTAAAGTTGATAAAAGTGCTTTAGAGCAACTGTCAATTGCCATAAAAACTATAGAAAAGAGTATTGGAGGAATTTCTACAAATTCACTTGAAATTCTTAATTATCCAGGCATTCAAGTACAAGATGAAAATGTTCAATCTAAAATTGATGAGTTTATCTTAAACAGCCTAGAAACAGCAATTAACAAGTTAGTTACAGCAAGAGCTCATGAAGGTGAAAAATTAAAATTAGCTATTCAATCTCGACTAGAAAGTATAGAAAAGGAACTTTTACCAGTTGAGAAGGCATTATCAGAATTAGTATCTAAAGAAAGAGAGAAAATCAAAGCTAAAATTGCAGAATTATCAATCGAAATTGATCCTAATCGTATTGAGCAAGAGGTGACACTAGCAGCACAAAAAGCAGATGTTAGAGAGGAATATGACAGATTAAAAGCCCACATCAAAGAAGTAAGATCTATTCTACAAACAGGGGGCATCTGCGGTAAAAGACTTGATTTTATGATGCAGGAATTTAATCGAGAAGCTAATACATTAGCCTCTAAAGCCTCATCTTTAGATATCACCAAAGTGGCTGTGGAATTAAAGGTTTTAATTGAACAGATGAGAGAACAGGTTCAAAACATTGAATAACTGTTCTCTCTTGTCCGCTCTAGACTACATAAAGTTGTCACTATCCATAGAGCGGACTTTTTGCAACAGTTCTGCAAAAACAAAAGGAACACCTTCAATACCTCGTTTCTGAATTGCATCAACAAGCACCAAAGCAAGACCAGGTTTACTTTTTTTCTTAATGGCAAGTTCTATAATTTTATCCATATCAAAGCCTTTTCTTAACTGATTGTTACCTGATAACCCCGCAGCTATCTTAAAGTCTTTTGCATATCCCTGTGTATAAAGGTAATGCTCAATATCCCTCTGAGGTAAGACCGTTAAGTGAACATTTCTACTTTTCTTATTAAGAAAAGACATGGTCACCTCAGCATATTTCTTACCAGCATCATCTCCATCAGATAACACATGAAAATTGATACCAAGCTGAGTGGCTATTTTAATTAAAGGCTTGAGTCCACACTGAGCATATTCAATGATTCTTATACCTTCACATGCAAGTGAAATTCCTAGGATTGAAGCTATTTGAGTTAAGATCCAAACCTCTGTTTCACCCTCAACTAAGATCCATGATCTTGCAAATAAGACCATTGGCCTATTGATTCTAATGTGAAAGGCAATTTTGCGTAGATCTTCATAACTTAACATGGAGCTATCAATCTTGTAGCTCCTAGTATCATAATGCTTCTTTTGAAGTCTTCTTAAAGATTCTAAGCTTACAGCAGACAGCAAATCTCCACTGTTGGTGGTTACTATTTTTTGAACATCCGTAATCGCCAATAAAGACCAAAACGACAGTAATAATGAGGGGTGAAAACGGGACTCAATATCCTCCAAAATCAGAATTGGGTTGCCATCAGGGTCTATTTTTCTATTGCCCTTATTTAGCAAAATTGTGGCCGCAATATAAGAGAGTAAAGCTTTAGACTTATTAAAACCTGGTGTAGTCAAAGTCTGCTTTATATTAGAAATCGATTCTAGAGAAATTGGACTTTTGACGATATCTGTAATGTTTCTAGATCTTGAAACAAGCTTATTTCTATCTATTTCTGTATTCGCATACTCAGAAAAATATTTATCTAGAAAAGATCCAAATGTATCTGCAAACATTTTTACAGAGTCACCAGAAACAGCAGAATCTTCTGACATGACATCTAAAATAGTCTTAATTCTATCTTGAGAAATTGACCCAAAACTTGAGTTCTTTTCCATTCTGCTATCTCTTAATCTGAATACAGGATTAAGAGTTATCAGTTTAAAGATTGCCTTTTTGACTGTTTCAAAAGGAATTGTATCTTGTTGCTTTTTCAAAATTAAGGCATGATGAGTTACAAATTCTTTGGAATTTTCATCATATTTACCGATAACTTGCCAATGAATTCTATAAAATCCATCCTCTGAATAATTCCAAAATGGTTTTAGTTCATCACAGGTATCAGATTTTGAATTTGGCACGCTCTCTTTAAAATACAGATCAACTCTGATTTTTCCATCACCAGAATTGAATACATCCTCTTTATCAAAATCAGATAAGGGATCATTGTTTTCTATATAGGAATCTAACTTCTTAATGAAATTTTCTGCTTTTTTATTATCACTAAAGTCTAATTCAGAGTTTTCATCATCATATGAGTTTATGCTGTAGTCAGAACAGTGTTGAGCTCCTCTTTCAGTAAAAGGCTCCCTTCCATCACAAGCAGGATTTGCACAATTCTCACAGCTATATTCAATTTCACCTTTTCGATACTTTTCTCTGTATGATTTATCAAAATTTAATGACTTTCTGTTAGAAACTTTTTCTACTAAATCTTCTTTTGGAAAACTTTGTGCTTTTTCAATTTTTATAGGAACATAAAGATCACTTTTATCAAATTGACAGAGTTCTTCTCCTTGTCCCAAAAGCATCCACAATACTTTCAACAGAGAAGTTTTACCCCACTGGTTTTCGCCAATCAGGAAAGTGCTGTCTGATTCAAAGTCAACCGATAATCGTCTAATACCACGAAAGTTAGTAACTTTTGCTCTTTCTAAATACATACGCCCAACTTAGGCTGTCATTGCCGTTAATTCATCTCTTACCTTAAGATTAGATTATTTATACGAATTAGCAAAGGCAAAATAAAAAAGGCCATGATTTAACTCACAGCCTTTTCTCAAAATGATGTCTATTTAGACTCTGTGCCAAACAGTGCCTTGAGGTGTATCCTCAAGTTCAATATGCATAGCTTTTAACTTATCTCTTGCAGCATCGGCACGAACCCAATCTTTTGCTTTTCTAGCATCATTACGCTCTTTTACTAATGCCTCAATTTCTGCATTATCATCGTTGTTAGCACCGCTTGTTAAGAATGTATTTGGATCCTGCTCTAAGATACCTAAAACTGAAGCTAACAGCTTTAATCTACCTGCAAGCTCTGAGGCCTTAGTGCCTTCTTCTTTGTTAATTTGTTTAGTTAAATCAAACAAAACAGAGATTGCACCTGGTGTATTAAAGTCATCATCCATGTACTCTTTGAACTTAGCAGTAAACTCATCTTCAGAGACAGTAGGTTCAACAGGAGTAGTATCTCTTAGAGTTGTATAAAGTCTGTTAAGACCTGCTCTTGCCTTGTCTAAGTTTTCTTGAGAGTAATTTAAAGGACTTCTGTACTGACCTGATAGCAAGAAGAATCTTATGGTCTCAGCATCATAAGTTTTTAAAACATCTCTGATAGTAAAAAAGTTATTTAAAGACTTTGACATCTTCTCTTCGTTAATCATTACCATGCCAGAGTGCATCCAGTAATGAACATAAGGAGTGTGGTTTGCACAGCAACTTTGTGCGATCTCATTTTCATGGTGAGGGAAGATTAAGTCTGAACCACCACCGTGGATATCAAATTCCTTACCTAAATATCTGTTGTTCATAGCAGAACACTCGATATGCCAGCCAGGACGTCCTTCCCCCCAAGGAGATTCCCAAGCTGGTTCACCAGGTTTTGACATTTTCCACAGTACAAAGTCCATAGGATTGTGTTTGCTCTTTGCAACTTCAATTCTGGCACCAGCTTGAAGCTCATCTAATTTTTGACCAGATAAGCGACCATATTCTTTAAATGAATTGATATCAAAAACTACATCTCCGTTGTCTGAAACGTATGCATTTTTATTATCAATGAGTTTTTGGACAATAGAAATGATCTCTTTGATATTGTCTGTAGCTCTTGGCTCAATGTCTGGGCGCTTGATGTTCAATGCATCAAAGTCTTTGTGCATTTCAACAATAAACTGCTCTGCTAAATCTTTAGCTGCAATACCGCGCTCATTAGCTCTCTTGATGATTTTATCGTCGATATCAGTGATATTTCTTACATACTTAACGTCATATCCTGAATAGCGTAAATAACGAACGATTACATCAAAGTTAACGAATGTTCTAGCATGTCCGATATGACATAGATCATAAACAGTCACACCGCATACATACATTCCGATTTTGCCCGGCTCAATTGGCTTGAACTCTTGCTTGCTTTTTGTCAGAGTATTGTAAATCTTTAGCATATTTGTCTCTAAAAAGGATATTTGACAATGTAAATCTCTATTTACTAAAGATCATACCAAATTGCTCGACTTCATTCACATTATTCTTTGAACTAATTATTCTTGTGCAAAGAGAAAAGGTAAAAGTCAACTTTGAAGGCTCACCCTTGGTATTATTTTAAATAATCACATTTTATGTATTCGAAATTTTAAGATAGACATATTTACTGTTAAAATATCTTCAGAGATTTCACATATATTTGTAGAGAGAACAATATGATCACATTAAAAACAACCTTGGGTGACATTGCAATTGAGCTTGATTATGAAAAGGCTCCTGAAACCGCAAAAAACTTTGAGAACTATGTAAAATCAGGTTTCTACAAAGGCACTATTTTCCACAGAGTTATCAAAGGCTTTATGATCCAAGGTGGTGGTTTAACCGCTGATATGTCACAAAAAGAAACCGAAGCACCTATTAAGAACGAAGCTGATAACGGTTTAAAGAATGACAGAGGTACCATTGCAATGGCAAGAACCAATGATCCTCATTCAGCAACTGCTCAATTCTTTATCAACACAGTAGACAACTCTTTCTTAAACTTCAGATCAAAAGACCTTTCAGGTTGGGGGTACTGCGTTTTTGGTAAAGTTGTAAAAGGTATGGATGTTGTAGATAAAATCGAAAAGACCAAGACTACTACTGTATCTTACTATCAAGATGTTCCTGTTGAGACTATCGAAATCACAGACGCTTGCATAGACTAATTCAAGAAGGTGGCTTATGCCACCTTTTATTTTCATAGGTATTTTCGCTCATGGCCACCTATATAATTGCAGATCTACACTTAAGTGAATCAAAGCCTATTTTGACAAATGCTTTTGCCAATTTCTATGACAACAACTTATACCTCAACGATAAGCTGATTATCGCAGGAGATATGTTCGACTTTTTTGTAGGTGTTGATAGAAACTCAAGATTTCAGCAAAGAATAAGGCGGATCATTTTAAAGGCCAAAGCAAGAGGTATTCAGACTTTATTCCAGTGTGGAAATAGAGATTTTCTAATGGATAAAGATATGGCTGAATACTTTGGAATGAAACTAATCGGAGATTTCTATATCATTCCTACACCTGACGGACAGGCGCTTCTAATTCATGGAGATCAACTCTGTCTACATGACAGGTCTTATCAGAAGTTTCGCACTATGTCTAAAAACAAGATAATCAGATTTGTCTTTATGGCATTACCTTTATCTTGGAGAAAAAAGATCGCTTTAAAGATCAGAAAAAAGAGCCAAAAACAAGAAATCTTAAGAGATAAAGAAAGAGAGAATTCTCTTAACGATCCAAATGTAAAAGAAGCAGGCGCGCACTTTCTTGCTACCACAGGATCAAAGATCTTAATCCACGGACATTTTCACATATTTGGCGGACAAAATGACGCTTTTGGAGAAGACACATACAGATTGGGACTAGGCATGTGGAAGTCACAATACAGCTATGTAAAAATCGACCGTGGCGAAATAAAGTTAGTCCAAAGACAGATGGAAAAGAACTTCTAGTGAGCATCAGCCCAGTTTGAACTGCAACCAATTCCAACTTCCAAAGGAACATCTATTTGGGCTGCATTTTCCATAATATCTTTAATTACCTTTAAAGCCTCTTCTATAAAGGAATCTTTTACTTCAAACAGCAATTCATCATGGACCTGAACTGTCATTCTGACAGTATCTTCAGGAAGTGACTTAATCCAGTCCATTAGTTTTATCATGGCATTTTTAATCACATCAGCAGCACTTCCCTGCATAGGTGCGTTAATAGCTGCGCGCTCAGCACCTTTTAGTAACAGCACATTTGAGCTGTTAATATTGGCTACAGCGATTTTTCTGCCTTCAATTGTAGTTACATAGCCATGTTTATGAGCAAAGTCTTTGGTCTGTTCCATATAGTCTTTTACTTTTGGATAACGGGCAAAGTAACGCTCAATGTAAACTTTGGCCTCAGACATACTCATATGTGTCTGTTTTCTTAAACCAAAAGCCCCCATACCGTACATAAGACCGAAGTTTGTAGCCTTGGCATGAGCTCTTTCCTGCGGAGTTACCTCATCTATTGTTTTTCCTAAAACCTCAGCTGCTGTTGCCTTATGAACATCGTATCCTGCTCTGAAAGCCTTTAACAAGTTAGGATCCTGACTGATATGAGCAATCAGTCTTAATTCAATCTGTGAGTAATCTGCAGAAATTAGACTATACCCCTCTGGAGCTTCAAAAGCTTTTCTGATGAGTTTGCCCTCATGGGTTCTAGCAGGAATATTCTGTAAATTAGGATCAGATGATGACAGACGTCCAGTTACAGTACCAGCCTGATTAAATGAGGTATAAATTCTGTGAGTTTTAGGGTTAATCAGAGTTTGCAGTTTTTCTGTATAAGTTGAGATTAACTTTGATAACTCGCGGTATCTTAAAACCAAATTGGCTACATCATAATCATATGAAATCTGCTCTAAGATCTCTTCTGCGGTTGAGTACTTACCATCTTTTACTTTCTTAGGGTAAGGAATTTGCATATCCTCAAAGAGAACTTTTCCTAACTGCTTAGGTGATGAGATATTAAATTCATGTCCACAGGAAACATAAATCTGCTTTTGAATATCCAAAAGCTCAATTTTTAAATTCTGATTCTGTCTTTCAAGCTCTTCTTTATCTACATAAACTCCAAAAAGTTCCATCTGATAGAGAACTTTTAAGAAAGGCATCTCTTTTTCAAAGAAGATCTCCTTATCTTTTTCAGAAACATTTAACTTTTCAAAAAGAGTATTGAATAGTCTTAAAGTTACTTCAGCGTCTTCTCCTGCATACTCACAAACTCTTTCAACAGGAACTTCACAGATTGGAATCTTTTTCTTATCACCTGTAACTTCTTTGAAGGTTATGGTTTTATAGCCTAAGTACTTCTTAGCCAAATCATCCATATTTACAGGATCTGCTGAATCTAAAAGATGAGCTAAAACCATGGTGTCAGCATAGACATTTTTAATATCCATGCCATGATAGTGCAAGACTAGAAGATCAAACTTGATATTGTGGCCAACGATCTTTACCTCATCCTGGTTTAATACTGGCTGGAGCTTTGCTTTTACCTCATCTACAGTTAACTGATTTGGAACACCTAAATAGGTATGATTAAAAGGAATGTAGTAGCCTTCTTTTGGGGATACACACAAAGACATTCCTACAATTGCACATTCCTCAGGACGAAGAGAAGTGGTTTCTGTGTCAATTGCAACGAGCTTTGCTTTTTGAATCTTAAGACACAAAGTATCTAATGACGGAATATCCGTAATAAGATGGAATACACTTCCAAAAGATTTGAAATCTACTTCTGCAGCATCATGTTGTGAGAACAGAGCTTCTAAAGAACCTTCTGTTGCTTTTTCACCAGTCTCTGTCAATCCTTGCTCAATTAACTTTTTCTTTGCCTGTTCTAATAATTTAGTAAACTCAAGTTCTGTAAAAACTTTTACAAGTTCAGCAGTGTTTTCTTGTGGAAGAGGAACCTCATCAATGGCTAAAGGCAACTCTACATCAGTCTTAATTGTTGCAAGCTTGTAGGACAGTCTGATTTTATCAATAGCATCAATATATTTAGGAGCGAAGGTCTTAGCACCTCTAAACTCTAATGAAGCGATCTTATCTATGTGCTTTAAGATCTCCTCAACGCCACCGATTTCGTTTAAAAGACAAATAGCTGTTTTCTCACCAGCACCTTTCATACCTGGAATGTTATCAGAGTCGTCACCCTTTAAGGCAAGGTAGTCAATAATAAGTTCAGGTCCTACTCCAAATTTTTCTTTAACGGCTTTAGCATCATAAAAGACATCTTTCATGGAGTCGTAGAGGATCACATTGTCATCTACTACCTGTGACAAATCTTTATCACCGGTACAAATCACAGTTTTAATTCCACGTCTTGAGGCTTCTTTTGCATAAGAACCTAAAACATCATCAGCTTCAACTCCACCTACTGACAGTAAAGGAAATCCCAATGCCTTAACGATAGTTTGAACATAAGGCACTTGCTGTACCAATGCCTCTGGCATCTTGGAGCGAGTTGCTTTGTACTCAGGGTACAACTGATGTCTGAAAGATTTTTCCTTAGCATCAAAGACCACAATAAACTTTGAGCCTTCAAACTTCTTTAAAAGTCCCTGCAACATTCTGGTAATGATTAAAGCTGCAGCAGTTGGAATTCCTTTTGAGTTTGTAAAATTCTGCTTTGAACCGAAAAAAGCTCTGTAAAGAAATGAAGAACCGTCAACGAGTACTAAGGGTAAAGAATCAGACATGATATTAACTTCCTAATGTAGATAGCTCATTGTATCAGTTCCACTCATTTTGTAAAAAACTTACTCAAAATTTACATGGAAAAATAACTCATAAAGACCTAAAATACACTGTCTTTTGACAAAGGTGAGCCACTGCGCTTGCTTTGGCTCTTGTTATTTTTACTATCCTGAAACGAAAATATTATGAATAATTTTTCTTTCCCTTTAAAAAAGCTTTGGTTTATACATGTTTTTATACTTGTAATAAGTAACTATGCAGTGCAGATCCCTTTAACAATCTTTGGAATCAACACTACTCTAGGTACTTTTACCTATCCTTTTATTTTCCTGTCTACAGATCTTACAGTCAGAATATTTGGACAGCACAAAGCTCGTAAAATTGTCTTCATGGCAACCATGCCAGGACTCGTTCTTTCCTATTTTATAGGTTCTTTATTTGAGCATGGACTTTTCCAAGGAATCGCTTCTTTAAGTTCATTCTCATATTTTGTATTCAGAATTACCTTAGCATCACTGTCAGCATATCTTATCGGTCAAATTGCAGATATCATGGTATTCCAAAGATTAAGAAGAATGAAACAATGGTGGCCTGCTCCTACAGCCTCATCTATTTTTGGTAATTTACTTGATACTTACGCATTCTTTGCGATTGCTTTCTATCACACCAACGATGCATTTATGGCTGAACATTGGATTGGCATAGGATTTGTTGATTATCTTGTAAAAATCACTGCAAATCTTATGATTTTCTTACCTGTTTATGGCGTTCTTTTGAACTTCTTAATCAAGAAAATTGAAGACAAATAAGCCTGATTTGATATTTAATTTCAATATCTAAGTCAAAATAATCATCTAATACATGCTAGTATAAAACTAGTTAATTTTTGGAGGATTTATGAGCGATAAAGTTCTGCATATCAACGATGATCAGTTTGAAACAGAAGTGATCAACTCTGATAAACCTGTACTAGTAGACTTTTGGGCTAACTGGTGTGGCCCTTGCAAAATGATCGGTCCTTTTATTGAAGAACTTGCTGATGAAATGGACAATGTTAAATTTGTAAAAGTAGACATTGATAAAAACTCAGCATACGCAGCAAAGTATGGAGTAATGAGTATTCCTAATTTGCTACTATTTAAAGACGGAGAAATCGTAAACCGTCAGATAGGAGCTTTACCTAAATCAGAGCTTAAAGCTTTTATCGAAAATTCAATAAACTAATCTCTCATCCGGCACTTTCTTGTGCCGGTTTAATTTTACCTTTCCTTTACTTCCTTTCCTTTTGTTTTTCTTTATTTTTGTTTGGACATAACATTTTTTCTGTCTTATTATTGTTACAAATTTTCAAATTTGAACGAAGTATGGATTAAGTATGAGCACTAATATTCTGCTAATGTGCGGTGGTGATGGTTCTGAACACGAGATTTCATTGCTATCAGCAAAGTTTATTGAAAAACAATTAAATTTAACTAAAGACTTTAACGTAATCAAAGTGGTTATCCATAATCATCAGTTTATGCTTGATGAAAAAACCTCAGGATACTTTGACGCAGATGGTGATTTTGTATTCGGCGATAAAAAAGTAAAAGTAGATTGTGTTGTTCCTTGCATTCACGGAATTCCTGGTGAAACTGGTGATATTCAGTCTTTTTTAAATATTCACAATATTCCTTTTATCGGCTGCGATGCTGAAGCTAGCAGATACTGCTTTAACAAGATCACTACAAAACTATATTTTGATGCACTTGGTATTCCAAACACACCTTATGCAATCATTCCTTTAAAAACAGAAAAGTACAAGACTGTTGCTTTAGAGTTCTTTGACAAATATAACGATATCTACGTAAAAGCAGCAAGTCAGGGATCATCTGTTGGTTGCTATCATGTAACTAAACGCGACGACGTATGGGATAGCATTGTTGAAGCATTCCAGTACAGTACCGAAGTTATTATTGAAAAGAACATCATTCACAGAGAACTTGAAGTAGCAGCTTATGAGATTGATGGCGAGTTAAAGATTACAAATCCTGGTGAGATTATCATTCCGGATAATCTTTTTTACACATTTGAAGAAAAATACTCTAAAAATTCTGGAACCATCACCACAGTAACACCTGAAAATCTTACAAGCGAAGAAATTGCAAAAATTCGTGATTTAGCTAGAAGAGCTTTTGTAGGTTTGAAGTTAAGAGATTTGTCTAGAATTGACTTCTTTCTATCAAAAGAAGATGGAATTCTTATCAATGAAATTAACACCTTCCCTGGTGCAACTCCAATTTCAATGTTCCCTAAGATGTTATCTCACAATGGCGACAATATGGCAGATTTTCTTGCCAAAGCTGTTAAAAAGGCCATTTCAGAAGTAAAATAAATCTGTATAAGAATCTACTGAAGCCTAGATTTTGTAAAAATGCTCTAGGCTTCTTTATTTATGCATAAAAGATTTTATACACAACTTTCTACAACTTACTGCAAAATATTAAACTCTCTACATTTCAGGTAATATTCTGAATTTCATTCAAGATATAGTTTTTTTTAATATCCAAATATTCAAAATAAGTATTTTACTTATTACCCAGTGATTCATAGACTAATTAACAAGCTTAAATGTATATGAATTTTATCTATAAATTGTATCGACTAAAAATATATTTATAAAACTCAAGATACAAAATTAAAAATGGCGTAGCAGAGAAACTTCTTTTGAACAGTTCCCCAAAACGACCTCATCTACCTTTAAAGCCAAGCACATATCTCGCAGAGAGATATTTTATTTTTTCTAAATTTTAGGAGATGAAATGTCTACTTCAGTAATTGGTTACCCTCGTATCGGCTCTTTAAGAGAATTAAAATTTGCACTAGAAGCTTACTTTAAAGGCGAGAAAACAGAAGATGAAATTAAAGCTCTAGCTAAAGAGTTAAGAAAAGAACACCTTACAACTCAGAAAAATGCAGGAATAGAATTCATTTCATCAAATGATTTCTCATTCTACGATAACACCTTAGATCAGGCTGTTTTACTTAACATAGTTCCTAAGAGATACCGTGAATTAGAACTAAGTGAGCTTGAAAAATACTTTGCTATTGCTCGCGGTTACCAGGGTAAAAAAGGCAATGTAAAAGCTTTAGCGATGAAGAAATGGTTTAACACAAACTATCACTACATCGTACCTGAATTTGAAGACGACACCAAAATAGAACTTGTTGGAACAAAACCATTTGATGAATACACTGAAGCTAAACAGTTAGGTATAGAGACTAAACCTGTGCTGATAGGTCCATTTACCCTATTAAAGTTAATTAGATTTACAGGTAAAAAAGGGATCCTTGATGTAAAAGCGGATTTTATCAAAGTTTATACTGAGATTTTAAAGAAATTCATAAACCTAGGTACTCAGTGGGTACAGTTTGATGAACCTTACTTGGTACATGATCTAACCGCTAATGACCTAAGATTATTCCAAGATCTTTATAGCGCTATTCTAAATAAGAAAGAGAAAACCAAGATCTTATTACAGACATATTTTGGTGATGTTCGCGACATCTACACAGTGTTGCAGACATTGAACTTCGATGGTATCGGTTTAGATTTTGTTGAAGGTAGAAAGACCTTAGACCTTGTAAAAGAACATGGTTTCTCACCTGTGAAGAGGTTATTCGCAGGTGTTGTAAATGGTAAGAATATTTGGAAAAACAACTACGAAAAGACTTTATCTATTTTAAATTCCTTAAAAGAAAAAGAAATTCAAACCGTAGTTTCAACCTCTTGTTCTCTGTTACACGTGCCTTACTCAGTTGAAAATGAAACTAAATTAGAAGACAAGTACAAGAAACACTTTGCTTTTGCAAAAGAGAAGTTAACGGAGTTAAAAGAAATTGATGAGATCTTTTCATCTGCAAACTACAAGAACAACGAAAAATATCAGCAAAATGTTGCCCTCTTCAATGAAGATAGGAATGCTTTCAATGCAGCAGTTGATGCTCGAGTAAAAGCTATTACACCAAAAGATTTTGTAAGACAGCCTGAATTTGCTCAAAGAGAAAAGATTCAGAAAGACGAGTTTAAATTACCGCTTTTCCCAACTACTACAATTGGTTCTTTCCCTCAAACTGCTGAAGTTAGAGCTAACAGAAAGGCTTTCAGAACAGGTGAAATTTCAAAAGAGCAGTATATCGAGTTCAATAAAAAGAAGATTGCAGAATGCATTGCTCTACAAGAAGATCTTGGTCTTGACGTTCTAGTTCATGGTGAATTTGAGCGCAATGACATGGTTGAGTATTTTGGTCAGCACTTAGAAGGCTACCTCTTTACTGAAAAAGCTTGGGTTCAGTCATATGGCACAAGATGTGTAAAACCACCTGTAATTTGGGGAGATATTTCAAGAGCTCATCCAATCACCGTAGATTGGTCTGTATATGCTCAAAGCATAACCGATAAACCATTAAAGGGTATGTTAACCGGTCCTGTAACTATCTTGAACTGGTCATTCCCAAGAGAAGATATTCCTATTAAGCAGAGCGTACTACAGTTAGCTCTAGCTTTAAGAGACGAGGTTTTAGATCTTGAAAAGAGAGGCATTAAGATCATTCAGATCGATGAGGCTGCTCTAAGAGAAAAATTACCTCTAAGAAAGAGTGATTGGTACAGCGAGTATTTGGACTTTGCAATTCCATCATTCAGATTGGTTCACTCTGGTGTTAAAGCCACAACTCAAATTCACACTCACATGTGCTATAGCGAGTTTACAGACATCATCCCTGCTATTGATGACATGGATGCAGATGTAATCTCATTTGAGGCTTCAAGATCAGATCTGTTAATTCTTGATTCTTTAAAGAAGAACAACTTCAAGACTGAAGTGGGTCCTGGTGTTTACGACATTCACTCACCAAGAATTCCTTCAAAAGAAGAAATTAAGGTTGTTCTAGAGAAGATCCTTAAGAAAGTTGCTCCTGAAAAGTTATGGGTAAACCCAGACTGTGGTCTAAAGACTAGACAGGATAAGGAAGTAAAACCAAGTCTTAAGAACCTTGTTGATGCAGCAAAGGAATTAAGAAATGAATACAGCAGATCTCTTTAAATATAAGACTGTATTCTCACTAGAAGTATTCCCTCCTAAGAGGGAATCTTCCTTACAGTCAATTTACAGTGCATTTGATAACTTAAAGGAAATCCGTCCTGACTATATTTCCGTTACTTACGGTGCAGGTGGATCTTCAAATATTAACGCAACAGCAAACATTGCTGACAGACTAGTTCACAATTATGGATATACTGCTGTTGCTCATTTAGCAGGAATTGGTCTTAAAAAGGCTGATGTTGAGCACATCATTGATAACTTGTTACCTATGGGAGTGAATAATATCTTAGCTTTAAGAGGTGATGAGCGCGATGATCTTGAAAAAGGCGACTTTGAGCATGCTGTGGACTTAATCTCTTACATCAAAGGAAAATATGGAGATAAGGTAAATATTATTGCAGCTTGTTACCCTGAAGGTCACATTGAAGCACACAATATTGTCGATGATGTAAAACACCTTAAAGAAAAGGTGGACGCAGGAGCAAGTCAGCTTATCACTCAATTATTCTTTAACAATGATAGTTTCTACCGTTTTAAAGAAAGATGTGATCTAGTAGGTATCAAGGTACCTATTCAGGCAGGTATTATGCCTGTGGCAAATAAAAAGCAAATCGAAAGAATTGTGACTTTATGTGGAGTTGAGTTACCTGCTAAGTTCACTAAGATCATGAGTAAATATGAAGATAATCCAGAGGCTCTTCGTGATGCCGGTATTGCTTATGCAATTGATCAGATAGTTGATTTAATCACTCAAGGTATTGATGGAATTCATCTGTATACGATGAACAATCCTTATATTGCTACTAGGATCCATGAAGCAATTAAGAACTTAATTTAGTAACAAACTAAGATTTAATCCCCAAATATAAAGCTCTGAAATATCACTTCACAGAGCTTTATTTTGTCTGACCTCAACAGGTCAGACATTTTGTTTTAGTTATTTTGATCTTGCCATAGCTGTAAAGAACTCTTCATTAGTCTTTGTCATCTTTAGCTTATCAATTAAAAATTCAGTAGCTTCGATTTCACCCATAGGATGTAAGAACTTACGTAAGATCCACATCTTCTGAAGTTCATCAGCACTAGTGATGAGTTCTTCACGTCTTGTACCAGATCTTGTAACATCAATAGCAGGATATACTCTCTTCTCAGAGATCTTTCTTGATAAATGGAGTTCCATATTACCAGTTCCTTTGAACTCTTCGTAAATAACTTCATCCATCTTTGAACCTGTATCGATAAGAGCTGTTGCAATAATGGTTAAAGAACCACCTTCTTCAACATTTCTAGCTGCACCAAATAATCTCTTTGGTCTCTGCAGAGCGTTAGCATCAACACCACCTGTTAATACTTTACCAGATGAAGGCACTACAGTGTTGTATGCACGAGCTAAACGGGTAATAGAATCCATTAAGATCACAACATCATGCTTGTGCTCAACTAAACGCTTAGCTTTTTCAATTACCATTTCTGCAACCTGAACGTGACGAGCAGCAGGCTCATCGAAAGTAGAAGCAACAACTTCTCCTTTAACCATACGTTGCATTTCGGTAACTTCTTCAGGACGCTCATCAATCAGTAGAACAATCAATGTACATTCAGGATATTTACTTGAAATTGAGTGAGCTACATTCTGTAAAAGCATGGTTTTACCTGCTTTTGGAGGAGCTACGATAAGACCACGTTGACCTTTACCTACTGGAGCTACAAGATCGATAACTCTTGCGGTTAAATCTTCTTGTGAACCATTGCCAAGCTCTAGACGCATTCTTTCCTGAGGGAATAAAGGAGTAAGGTTTTCGAAAAGGATCTTGTGGCGTGAATTTTCTGGATCGTCGAAGTTGACAGCATCAACTTTTAATAATGCGAAGTATCTTTCACCTTCTTTTGGTGGTCGAATTTTTCCTGAAATCGAATCACCAGTTCTTAAATTAAAACGTCTTACTTGACTTGGAGATACATAAATATCATCAGGACCAGCTAAATAAGAGCTATCTGCACTTCTTAAAAAGCCAAAGCCGTCAGGTAAAATTTCGATGACACCTTCACCGTAGATGTCTTCACCATTCTTTGAAGAAAATTTTAATAATTGGAAGATAATTTCTTTTTTGCTTAAACGGGCTACGTTCTCGATGCCGTTCTGTTCACACATTTGAACTAATTGTGCAACAGGCGTATTTTTAAGTTCGGTAAGATTCATAGACTAAATTAACAAACTTACTGCATGGGGAATACAGTATAAGATTAGATTCTCTAAAAAAATTAAAAAGGAAATTCCAGTGTAGAAAACACTCCAAGATCCATGTGATCGCACGACAGACACGTCGTGTGATAATATTATCACAAATTTGGTTGCATTTTATTATTTTTAACAAAGATATTTGCTAGGGAATCACTCAAAGATGTTTAACAAAATTCACCATATTGCTATCATCGGCTCGGACTACAACAAGTCAAAAGAGTTCTATGTAAAGAAATTAGGGTTTGAAATAGTAAGAGAAAATTTCCGGTCTGCTAAGCAAGACTACAAGATTGATCTTAAATGTGGTGACAGCGAAATCGAGCTATTTATTGTCAAAAATGCACCAAAACGAGTTTCTAATCCTGAAGCGTTAGGACTTCGTCACCTTGCATTTAAAGTAGAAAGCGTCAATGATACGGTTGAAGAGCTTAATAAATTAGGAATTGAGTGTGAACCTGTTAGGATGGATGACTATACACATAAGGCCATGACTTTCTTTAGAGATCCTGACAATCTCCCCATCGAAATTCATGAGTAATGTTAAAGCGAGTAGCTGTTGGAAACTACTCGCTTACTTAGGATTACTCTCTTAGCTTAATATCGCTGTGAAGCAATCGGAATGATCTTAAACGGTCTCTCTTCTTTTTTTACTGCATTGTATGATCTTACAATTTGTCTTAAAAATTGACTTGCTCCAGTAGGAACGATGTTTCCAAACATACTCCTATTCTGAGCATAACTAATATAAAGATCTTCTTTTGCTCTTGTAATGCCTACATAAGCCAAACGTCTTTCTTCTGAAATTGATTTATCAGAACCAATATCTACAGATCTTTGGGAAGGTAGGATAGTATTCTCAAATCCAACTAAAAATACATGCTTAAATTCCAATCCCTTTGATGAGTGGATAGTCATCATATTTACAGCATCACACTCTGTAGAGCTAGAACCATCCTCATCTAATTCAGAGGTACTTACTAAAGTAATGTTTGATAGATAAGTTAATAAAGGATCTTCTAGAACATTAGAGGCTGTCTCTCCACTTGCACTATCTTCTACATTATCTGCGTTTATATCTTTTGCTTCTTCATCAGATGATGCCTTTTCAGCTTGTGCCTGCATCGAAGCTTCAAACTCTTTTACGTTTGAAACTAGTACACCCAAGTTTGAGACTCTGGAATTTTCTTCACCAGTCTTGCCTTCCTTTGCATCTTTTAAGGCGTACATTTCATGCAAACCTGATGCATTGATAACGTAATCTACTAATTCATTAAGAGGAGAATTTGCTTTCTTTTCTTTCATCTGTAAAATTAAATTATAAAAAGGTGTTACTTTCTTGTACAAAGAAACTAAAGCTTTGTCTGCGCCCTCTTGCTTTGAATAAGCTTCTAACAGACGTATTGCTTGTAACATAGAGCAGTTTCTTTCCCTGCCTATTGACCTTAAGTCAGCTACAACCTTAGGACCTAACTTTCTTGATGGAACGTTAATAATTCTAAGGGCCGCAGTGTCATCATTTTCGTTAATCAGCAGTCTTAGATAAGCTAAGGTATCAAGAATCTCAGCACGTTCAAAGAAGCGTTGTCCTCCATAAATTACAAAAGGTATATGCTTCATAGAGAGGTTTTGCTCAAAACCTAAAGACAGGTAGTTGTTTCTGTAAAGAATTGCCATGTCTTGGAATTTCTCCCCTGCTTCATGCAATTTGGCAATCAACTGCACTACAGTTGAAGCTTCACAGTTATTATTTGAGCAATTTAAAATTGAAACATCATCGCCTTGTCCGATGTTCCCTTTTAAAACTTTTTCCATCAATCTGTCAGAATTTTCAGCAATAAGAGTATTTGCCATATCAAGAATTTTCTGACTAGAGCGGTAATTTAAAGCTAATAGAATTTCATGAACATCATCAAAGTCTTTTAAAAACTTGTGCATATTGGTGTAATCAGCTCCACGCCAGCCATAAATTGACTGATCATCGTCACCTACAACCATAACATGCGAGTTTTTACCAGCCATCAGTTTTAAGAATTTATACTGAATTGAATTGGTGTCCTGGAACTCATCTACTAAGATTTCTTTGAATCTACGATGCTGTAAAGATCTAATCTCGTCATTGCTCTCTAAAAGCTCAACTGTTCTTAACAACAACTCACTAAAATCCACAGAGTTTTCATCATTGCAGATCTTTTCGTATGATGAGTAGATTTTGCACATATTTTCATACTGAGATTCACCAAAGATCCTTCCTCTCTTGATGTAATCATCAGCACGAATTCCATCTTCTTTTAGTTTACTGATTTTTGATACAGCTTCACTTGGTTTGAATTCTTTAACATCAATATTAAGCTCTTTCATTATTCGCTTAGTTAAAGTTGTCTGACTGTCTGTATCAAGGACAGTAAAATTAGGCTCTAAACCAGCCTGTTTTGCATAAGCTCTTAACAGACGTAAACAAATTGAGTGGAAGGTACTTGCCCAAAGCTGGCGCTGTAAAAACTCACCTACAAATAGGCCAATTCTCTCTCGCATTTCACCTGCTGCTTTATTGGTGAAAGTAACAGCAAGAATATTGCGAGGTTCAATCATGTAGTGCTTGATTAAATAAGCAATTCTTGAGACTAAAACTCTAGTTTTTCCAGTTCCAGCGCCTGCAATAACTAGCATATTTGACAAAGGAGCACTTACAGCTTCTTTTTGAGAATCATTTAAATTTTCTAGAATTTCATTGCTTACAGAAGGATTTCCTAGCTCATCAAGCTCGTCCATAAAAATCTCCGCTGGAATTTATGAGTTTTAAGAATAAAGGCTGCGTGGATTATAGCAGAAAACAAATTTGTGATTAGTAGAAGAATTACTCTTAAAAGCTATCTTGACTAACAGCTTTAGATACAGCCTATTTTGAGGTTTAACATTTACCTTTTACAAAAGTAACTGACTTAACTCTAGAATGTTGTCTATTTCAATATCAGGTAAGACTCTTAAAAACTGTTCATCAGGAGAAATACCGGTATATCCTTTGCGTAACCATACACATTTACATCCAGAACTTACTGCACCGAATACATCTGTATAAGGATCATCTCCAATGTGCAGAATTTCACAAGGTTGTACTTGTTTAAAATTTGCGCATTCGATAAACAAATCCTGATGTGGTTTTCTGTGAAACTTAAAACGAACAGGTCTTAAATCGGTCTCAAAATAAGAGGATACTTCTAGCTGTTTAGCATCAAGGTTTCCATTAGATACCGAGATTAGTGGATATTTAGATTTTAGATCACTCATCAGAGTTCTTACTTCACCAGAGACAACTCCCTCTGATCTCTTTTTTACAAACAGCTTTACAAGATCTATTGCTTCTTCAAGTCCCCCTTTTAAAGGGATACCTATTTCTTTAAAGGCAACAACTAAACTTTGAGCTCTTAATAAAGTTACATCATCCTCTAAGGACAGATCCTCATGTAGAACTTTTGATTTTACATTTGCCCAGTAGTCATAACTTTGATATTTTCCACCTAGTCCGTAACGATCACACAAGTAGGTTGTGAACCAGTTTTCTGCTCTAGTTAATACAGACTGACAATCATAAATCGTATTATCTAAATCAAAAGACAGTACCTTTATCTTGCTAAGATCTATTTGTTTATAGAATTTCAATTTTCCTTCCTATTAGCTAGAGGGTGAGCTTTGTTGTATACACTCTTTAAGTGTTCGAAGTCTAAATGAGTATAAACCTGTGTTGCAGCTAAACTTGCATGACCTAACATTTCTTGAACCGAACGAAGATCTGCGCCACCTTGTAACAACTCGGTTGCGAATGAATGTCTTAATTTATGAGGGTTCAAATGGGTCTGCACACCAGCTTTTATAGACAGTTTATCAAGATTCTGTTCTACTGCCCTTGTAGTAAGACGTCTACCGTATTTATTTAAAAATAGAGCATCTTCTGAAGGTTTGAACTCGTCTCTTATCTTTAAATAATTTGAGATTTTATCTAAAGCTTTTTCGCCTACAGGCACAATTCTGTATTTGCTACCCTTACCTAGTACCCTAATTTCTTTAGTTTCATAATTCAAATCTTTTAAATCAAGTCCGACTAACTCAGAAACACGTAATCCAGATGAAAACAACAACTCAGCGATAGCACTATCCCTTTGTTCAAACACATCTTTTGGTTCGTAATCTAAAAGAACATCAATTTCATTTAAAGTTAAGATCTTTGGAAGGTGACGCTTTACTTTTGGAGCTTTAATTAGAGAACAAGGATTATCAGAAAGTTCCCCTTGCTTTATTAGATATTTAAAAAAGGAACTTAAGGCGTAAAGATCGTGGGCAACAGAGTTATTAGACTGCTTTATATTCGCATCATTGAAATTAAAGTCACGCTGTATGGCTCGCATTTGCTCAAGACCTACAGACTGCCATGACTTTATATTATCAAATTCACGCTCTAGTACAGTAACTGCTCTTTTTAGCACGTTGCTGTATGAACTTATAGTATGAATACTAGCTCGCTTCTCGTAACGAAGATGATCAATAAAACGATAAACATCATCAGAAAGCATGTTATTCACCTAAAAGCCGTAGTTTTTGGATTAAATAACTACTGTGCCTTCAAATACTCTTTGAGCAGGACCTGACATCATTACAGGAGATTTGCCACCATCCCATGAAATTCTCAAGATTCCACCAGGTAAAGTTACATTCACAGGAGAGGTTACTCGACCTTGTGTAATCGCAACAACGGCAGCTGCACAAGCTCCTGTTCCACAGGCAAGAGTTTCTCCACAACCGCGCTCAAATACTCTTAGATTTAAAGAGTGATTATTAACAACCTGAGCAAAACCTACATTTACTTTTTCAGGAAAATTCTTATGGCACTCAAGCTCTTTACCGTACTTTTCTACAGGGGCTGTTTTTACATCATCAAAGAAGAAAACAGCATGTGGATTACCCATGGATACTGCTCCATGAGAAAACTCTGTTCCATCTGACAAAGTTATCTTGTAAGAATCAGCTCTTGCAGGTGCATTAAAAGGGATCTTACAAGGTTCAAACTCTGGAGCTCCCATATTTACAGTTACAGTATCATCGTCATTAAGTTTTAATCTTAAAACACCAGATACTGTACTTACCTTAATATCTCTCTTATTAGTCAGATTATGATCTACTACAAATCTTACAAAGCAACGAGCTCCGTTACCACACATTTGAACTTCAGAGCCATCTGCATTAAAGATTCTGTAGTGAAAATCAACCTCAGGATCAAAAGGTGGTTCAACCAGTAGCAACTGGTCAAAACCAATTCCAAAATGTCTATCAGCTAATTTTTTAATAAGTTCTTGTGAAAAAAATACCTTTTGGGTAACTCCGTCAACGACCATAAAATCGTTACCCAAACCATGCATTTTTGTAAACTTTAAAATCATTTTATTATCCTAGGATAATCTCGTCCTTCCAGATATCTTCGTATGACTGACGCTTCTTGATAACATATGACTTATCACCATCTACCATTACTTCACATGGTAAACGTCTTGTATTGTAGGTTGAAGCCATTGAAGAGCCATATGCGCCAGCTCCACGCACAGCCAAGATGTCTCCATTTCTAACATTCAGCTTTCTATCTTTTCCTAAGAAATCATCACTCTCACAGATAGGACCTACAACATCAGACTTTACAGTTTCTCCATCAGGATGAACGGTAGTGTTAATAATAGTCATCCATGAACCATATAAAGCAGGTCTAATCATATCGTTCATGCCTGTATCGGTAATGATAAAGTGCTTATCACCGTTATCTTTTTGGTATTGAACTTTAGCTAAAAGGATACATGCATTTGCAACCATAGCACGACCAGGCTCGATATAGATTGAAACATCTAGATCTTTTAATCTTTCTAAAATTGGAGCGCAATACTCACTTGGAGTAGGAGGGGTTTCGTTATCATAAGTAACACCTAAACCGCCACCCATATCAATATGATCTACTTTAATACCTTCAGCAAGTAGCTTTTTGTATAAAGAAATGATTTTATCTGTAGCTTCAATGATTGGCATACCTGATGTCATCTGAGAACCAATATGGCAATCAATACCTGAAACCTTTAAGCAAGGCTCTTTTGACATCTTCTTATAAAGATCAAAAGCAATCTCTTCGCTGACACCAAATTTATTGTTTTTAAGACCTGTTGAAATAGAAGGGTGAGTCTTAGCATCAACACCTGGATTTACTCTTAGAGCAACAGGAGCTACAACATTTAACTTTTTGGCTACTTTGATAACAGTATCAATCTCTTGAGCAGACTCAATGTTTAAACAGCTAATGCCTTGAGTTAAAGCAAATTCAATTTCCTGTTCTGACTTGCCAACTCCAGAGAATACAACTTTCTTTGGATCACCGCCTGCAGCGATTACTCTACGTAGCTCGCCTTCTGATACGATATCAAAACCTGCCCCTAACTTTGCAATTTCATGGATAACAGCAAGATTTGAACATGCTTTTACAGCAAAGCAAACTAAATGCTTTTTATCTTTTAAAGAATCCTCAAAAGCATTCATGTGTCTGTGTAAAGTTGCCTTTGAATAAACATATAAAGGAGTGCCGTACTCTTTTGCTAAATCGGTAGCCTTAATTTCCTCAGCGTATAAATCAGGGCCTTTAAAATTAAAATAATCCATGTTTTCCTTCCATTACAAACTGTGTTTACAGCCTATTGTATAAACACAATTGTTTTAAATTGATCTGTAAAAGTAATACCTATTTCTTTGATTCTTCTTCAGACTGCTCATCTGACTTAGAAGATTTATTTGAGTTTTGCTCAGAAGAACTTTCTTCATCCTCTAGTTGGGTATATTCAGGTTCAATATATAATTTTCCTTTAATGCCACAACCAGAAAGCTCACATAAAGCGATAAAAACAGCAAATGCAGAAATAAGCTTTTTCAATTTTCTGTCCTACAAAAATATTTAAAGTTTGAATGAGTATATCAAAATATCATTATGCATTAATTGCAAATCTAACTAGTTAAAGATTTTGCACCGTTATGAAGATCCTGCATTCATAATCGTAAATGGGTGAATAGAAATTTCATCTTCTGATAAAACAAAATACTGAGGCAAATTAAAGTTCAAATTGCTGTTAGCAACATCTGATTCAGTGTTTTGTGTATAAAATCTGTTAATTGCGTTTACAAGCTTTGATCTTGAACCAGAAAAATTATGAAATATTTTTACTTCATTTCTTTCATTTACGATATAAATATCCCATGAAGTACCGTTTTTCTTAAAAAAGTACTGAACAATACCTGCTGATGCGCATTTTTCAACTTGCGTTGGCACTTGTAGGGCAAATTCAGGTCTCATTCCAAAACGAGATAGTACTGTCACATCATCATCTGATGTTCTAAAAGTGGAATGCCTAATTAAAGACAAAGCCCCCTCTTCATTGACCATAGACTCGTAAGTATTATGACCTACATTGAATACGTAACTAGACTCATAATCTCCAAGACAAGCAAAAATACCTCTAATGGTTGCTTCTAGGTCGAATCTGATTAGATCGCTGTGAGCTTTTGAATAAGACAGAACTTTCAAGACAGAACTGTATTCATGAGGCTGATTTGAAAAGAGTCCATTGTGGATTCTGATAACAGATGACAAAGCTTCAACTAAACCTAATTCTCCATCAGGATATGAGATACAGTTAATTTCCCCCCATGAATTCAGACAGACTAAATCAACAGATCCTACTAAACACATTTTTTGTCTGCCACAGGACAGAGATGAACCAATTTCAATGTCTGATGGGGAAATTAACAACTCTTGAGTTATATCGTTCTCGAGATTTATCAAAAGCATACTTTTTAGAACCTTTCTTGGCTTTTGCAAATCTGCTTCTGACACTTCTAACTGACTGCGATTTTTAAAAAATAAAGACATGTCATATGATAGTTGTTTAATCTTGTCAGAGGTCAGATAGCCATCTTTGTTAGACACGTAAACTTTACTTCTGCTTGTTAGTAGATTATTAAAGGTAGCCCAAGCCACAACTTCTACAGCTCTAGGAGCTATATAAACAGCTTTGGTTGATAGCAAAGACAAGCTATCAATTGCAGTTGGAAAAATATGCCAGCCTTTTCTGCAAATGCTGTGCTTTGAAGGTTTTACGAAAGTAATGGTATTTTCTTCTTGCTGATGAATAAATTCCTTGCTCGCTATTAAGATCTTGCCTGGATATCTATCAAATGCGGCATAAATTTTTCTAGACAGAACACCTGCGTCATCAGATGTAATGGCGTATTCAATTTTATTTTCAACTGAGAATCTTAGTAAGGTTCTATAACTTTCTAAAAGAGATGAAAATAAATCCTCTTGAGCTTTTTTTGAGTTTTCTATATGCCATTGCTCAATATTACTAATATGATTGCAGTAGGCTCTACTCCAGCCCCACAGCAAACTTAATCTTCTTATGAAGCGTTCTCTGTGTTCACGGAGTTTACCCTTTGAGATATGAACTATTGATTGTTGAATCTTTATATAAAAACAAAATCTTGCAAGTTTTAGTCTAGATGCATCTCCTTTTCTTTTTAAATATCTGGATACTTTTCTATACATCAAATAGTAAGCATCTTGTCGAATACTGTATTTAGAACCCTTATATACAGCACTTTTTAATTCCATTGAAAGCAGTCTGGTGTTTGGATATTCATCTGCATATGCTTCCATTAGCAGAATTTTTAATACTGCTTTTAAGGGATGATCAATTCCTTTATAGACAAGCCATAAACCAGAACCAAAATACTCAACAGGTGAGCATTTTGCGACAGAGCCAAAATCAAACCATGCGTCTTTATCCACAAAAGGACTTTCATAAAATTCGGCTAAAAACTTAGCATAGTTTTGGTTTTCATCCTCTTCACTTATCATGAACCAAGCTAGATTTCTGCCACAAAGTCTAATTGAAGAACGGTAAAATTCATCTAATAGGAACAAACTCTGTGCAGAACCACAGTCTTCTGTGTCCATGTTTCCGTGTTCACCACTTAAAAACTTGTCTTCTGGAGTTACAAACAAATTAACATCTGCGCCTAAAGTCTTAGCAAAAGAGGATAAGAAATGACATTTTTCAGCAAGGAGTCTTATCTCTTCAGAAGGTGTATTTTTACTTACACATACCCAGATATCTAGATCTGAATTCTGGCCTTGAGCAATAGAAGAGGTACTACCCATCGCATAAAGGGCATAGATTGGATAATGTTTTTCTTCTTTAGTATCAGGATCAATTCCGTGATCTATAAGATAACGGCGTTGATACTCAGTAGGTGTAAACCTGTCTATTCCAAAAGGAACTGAACTTGATCTGTAACCTGGTAAATTTGGACTGTTGTAATGGAGCAGTACAGGAAGAACATTCAGAACGTTGACCACATCGTTCTTCATGATTTGTAGAGCCCTTTTTATTCGTTCTTGATTTAGGGCTTCACATTTACTTAATCGGAGTTCAAAATTAGCTTTATCCATATATTAGGTATGAAGATTGTTGTGGTCTGAAAACTATGAAATTATACCACCTTTCATTTAATTTATATTTTATAAAAGGCTATTCCAATAAAAGAGCATTTATATCAGATGCAGACCGTTTATAAGCGTAACTACCATATCCGCGATAACTATATTCAAATAAATTGTTCAAATAGTGATCTGTGACAGGTAACTTTAATCATATATGCTAGCAAAATCATTGAGATAGTTTTATCCGTGTTATGATAGGCGTGATTGTATGTATGCGAGATATGAGTATGAAGCAAAAGATAGACAAGAATTCAAACGAAGCTTCTAAAGAAGTTCAAAAAGAAAAAAGTCTAGACACTACTAGTGAAGAACAGCAACGTTTAAAGCTAGAAGAAGAAACAAAAGCAATTCATAAGCAAGCAGAATTACTTCTTGAGGATGAAAAAACTAGAAAAAAAACTCCCCAAGAGAAAATAGAGTTATCTAATAAAAAACTAGCAGATAACAGCGCAGAATTTAACAAAGATAAAAGTATGCAGAATAATACAAACGCAAATTCTAAAGAGCAGAACTTTACCTCTTCTCAAGGCAATGACTCTCAGATTAAAGCTCTTAAATTCAAAGTTAATGCACTTGCAACCATTTTAGTTCTGACTATCATAGGTGGAGCGTATGGGGCTTATCAGTTTGATAAACACAAGTACGACGATCTTGAAATCATTACAAATGCACTAAAAGCTACTGAACAGAATGTTTTAAACACTCAGAACAAGATTAACTCTGTATATACAGATATCTTAGAAAAAGACAAAAGAGCAGATATTCTTTTTTCTCAGAACGCCGATTTAAGATCTCAGAACAATGTTCTTAAGAACAATGAAGAAGCTTTGCAGGAAAAGATTGATGCTGCCGTTGTAAATACAGATAAGATCAATATCAGATTAAACAATTATGAGGACAGAAATCCTTATGATTGGTTTATTGCACAAAGTTATTTCTTAGTTTCAAATGCACAGAATATTCTGTCATTCTCTGACAATATTCAATCTGCACTTTTCAATTTAAAACAAGCCGATCTTCTACTTGTAAAGATTGACGATCCAAAGGTAAATACAATCAGAGAAGCTATTATTCAAGATACTATTGATCTCCAAAACCTGCCTGCTATCGATGTTACAGGTATCTTCTTAAAATTAGACAGTATTTATAATAATACTGACAATATGCCTTTAAATGAATTCTTAAGTGCCAATTCAAAGGATGCTTTCAAAAAAGTTAATGAACCTTCAGATCAAGTAAAAGATTGGAAACAAAATCTGTGGACATCTGTAAAAGAATTTTCTTCACGCTTCATTGAAGTTAGAAGAAGAGAAGATTCTGTAGTAAACCAATTTCTGTCTCCTGATCAGACTAAGATCCTCCTAAAAAACATCAAGACAGAACTTTTATTATCAAAAGTAGCTGTATTCAATCATGATGAGGAGAGCTTTAACCACAACATCAGGGAGATCCAAGACCATATTAGGTCATACTTTGATGTTAGCAACGAGATTGTACAAAACAACCTAAAATCACTAGATGAACTAGCAGAGCTTAAGATAAAGCTTGATAAGCCACAACAATTATCTTGTATCAAGTTATTTAACTCTTTAGCTCAAGAAAAATTCAATCTCTATGAAACACAAAAGAAACAGCTAAAGGACGGACAAAATGATTAAACTAATCTTAGTCATCTTATTTACTAGCCTTGCTGTTATCTTAGGGCCTTTGCTTGCTGACAGCCAAGGCTTTGTACATATTGCCACCAATTCAAAGATTATTGAAACTTCAATCACAACAGCTATTGTGATTTACATTTTGAGTGTTTTCATAATCTTTGCTGTATATGCAATTTTAAAGAAAATCTATCTAGTACCCAAAGGTACTTTAAGAGCTTTTAAACTTAGAGCCAACAAGAAAAAGTTATCTCAGCAGGATGAAGCAGAGATCTACTTTGAACAAGGTGAATATGAAAAGGCTTTATCTCTTTTCAAACACATCAACTCCATCAAAAAGATGTCTGAGAAATCTCTTTTAACAGCTGCCCAATGTGCGTTCCATATTGGTTTGTATGACTATACCAGGCAAGCCTTAGACGAAGCTGAAAAAAGAGGTAAAAACGTAAAATTAGCAGCTGAGGTTATCAGAGCAAGATTAAACTTAGATATTGGAAATCCTAAGGCTTCACTAGAATTCCTTGAAGCTACAAAAGGCAATATCTCCAACGCTTCTGTTTTACGCATGTTCGTAAAATGCTATAGCGAATTAGGTCTTACAGACAAAATTGTTGCTATGTCTAAGGAATTAGTTAATAACAAAGTCTTATCAGACGAAGAAGCAAGAAAGTACTATTTAAAGAATATACAGGAAAAATTATCTAAGGCATCAACAATTGATGAGGTAGATAATTGCTTTAAAGACTTAACTAAATACGACAAGAAAGAGCCAAAGATCATCAGCGCTTTCATCTATAAAATGATTAAGTTAGGTGATGTAAACCACGCCAAAACATTGTCTTTGTCTTTATTAAAGCAAGATCCTGATCCTTTCTTCTTAGATAGCGTTTCAACATGGGAAATTGCAATTCCTGATGTTTTAGTATCATTAAAGAAATATGCTGCTAAAAACATGATCACTACTCAAGTTAACCTGCCTCTTTTAAAAGCAATGGCAAACCTTGAGTACAAATCAGGTCTTCTAAGAGATGCTTTAGCAGACTATAAACAAGCTTTATCAATAGAGCAAAGTCCAGATCTCTATATTAGGGTTGGAACCATCTTAACTGGCCTTCAGAATTATCCTGAAGCTACAGAGTATTTTGCTCGAGCTAATTCTCTTTATTCTGAGGAAAAGAGCTTAGCATTAGTAAGTAAATAATCATTTCTGAAAAACAAAAAACGCTACTTCAAAGTAACAAAGAAACAATCTCTGAAGTAGCGTTTTATTATCTGACCTTTCCTCGTGCTAGTACAATTGAGCCCTAGACTGTTTTTTCAGAGTCTCTTCAAGCTTTAGTTTCTGATTAGCTCGATTAAACAGGGTCTTTAAATCAGCTTCAGATACTTTTCCACAGGCTTTGAATAAAAGGTAAGCTCTTCCATCAAAATAGGTTACAAGTCCTGAACAAGGCGCATTATCTACAAACTTAAAAGAAAAACCTCTAAGATCGATGACTGGTTTTAAATCCCAACCTTGATAACTGTCCATGATGTATTGAGCGTAATCCTTTGTTGTCGAAAGGTTTACTACTGGATTTATTATAGACAGCGATGCTTGACCATTACCATCTGTTTTCTCATAGGTAACAGAGTTGTTGGTAATAAACTCATCATAATCAGACTCAGCGGCTGATACTACCGCTGAGAACATCAATACTGATAACGCTAAAGCCTTTTTCATTACTTAATTAACTGCTGATAAGCTGTATTTGAGGTTACTTCCTCAACAGGGTAACCAAATGACTTGATAACCTCATTGATTCCCTCTTCCTTACCGGTTACATCAAAACCACACAGTACAGAGCAGAACTCTAAACCTGTAATTCTGAAGTGGAACAAGGTAATGTTATATGAATTACCTAAAGTCTCCAAGAAGCGCAATAGAGCATTTGAAGTTGCAGGGAACTCAAACAAATACAGTTTTTCGTTAAGTTTTGTTGAAGGATGTCCACCTACCATATAACGTAAGTGATCCTTCGCTAAAGAATCATCTGTTAAGTCGGTTACTAAGTAGCCATTCTTCTTTAATGACTTGCAGATCTCGTTTAGTTCTTTCTTGCCTTCTGTCAACTCAACTGAAGCAAACACTCTTGCTCTGTCTGAGTTGTTATAACGGTAGCTAAACTCGGTTACAACTCTGTCTCCAATGCTCTTAGTGAAGTCTAAGAAAGAACCACTCTTTTCTGGAATTTCAACAGATAAGATACCTTCTGACATCTCACCTACATCACAACGCTCAGCTACCATACGCAATGTATGGAACTTAACATTGGCACCTGACAGGATTGCAATATGATTACCTGATTTGATGTTGTTCTCTCTTACATATTTCTTAAGACCTGCTAATGATAAAGCGCCACTAGGCTCTGCAATAGCACGAGTATCATCAAATATATCTTTCATAGCAGCGCAAATTTCATCATTTGAACAAGTTACGATGTCGTCTAGGTACTTGCTTAATACTCTGAAGGTCTCAGTACCAGCCTTGCTTACTGCAACACCATCAGCAAAGTGAGATACATAACCAATATCAACAGGTTTACCGGCTTTTAAAGCAGCTTTCATACAAGCACTGCCCTCAGCCTCAACACCAATAACCTTTATGTGAGGTAAAAGAGACTTAATGTAAACTGCAATACCAGCTGCTAGTCCACCGCCACCGATCTGAACGTAGATAGTATCGATATTGTCACACTGACCGATTAACTCATGTGCAATAGTTCCCTGACCTGCAATCACATCTGGATCATCATAAGGAGGGATCATGGTTAATCCCTTCTTCTTTGATAACTGCTGAGCATAGTCGTATGACTCATTAAAACTATCACCGTATAGCACTACTTCAGCGCCATAATTTCTTACGGCATCGATTTTTAAATCTGGAGTAGTTGTAGGCATAACGATAACAGCTTTAATACCTAGTTTTTTTGCTGATAAAGCCACGCCTTGTGCATGATTACCAGCTGATGCTGTAACAATACCAGCCTTTAACTGATTCTCATCTAAATTCTTAATCTTATGGTATGCTCCACGTAACTTAAATGAGTGGATCTTTTGGTAGTCTTCACGCTTTAAAAGTACGTTTACACCTAATCTTGAAGATAAGTTCTCAAGATTTTGTAAAGGTGTCACCTTTACAAGATCATAAATTCTAGCTAGCAGGATCTTCTTAAGATATGCTTGAGAATCTAACTGTTTTTCAGCCATCTTATAGTCCCTCTAATTTGCTACGATCACGGACGCCACCCTTGTCAGCACTAGAAGCTAGTTTACCGAAGGCCTTTAGAGCAAATGAAATTTCTCTATCTCTGCCTACAGGCTGCCATGCGTCCTTGCCCTTAGCTTCCATAATTTTTCTTCTCTTAGCTAATTCTTCATCGCTAACAGCCATTCTGATGGTACGGTTTGGAATATCAATTTCAATTAGATCATTCTCTTCTAGAAGACCAATGTTACCGCCGTTTGCTGCTTCTGGTGATACGTGACCAATTGATAAACCAGATGAACCACCTGAGAAACGACCATCAGTTACTAGAGCGCACTCTTTACCTAAGCCTACTGACTTAATGTAAGAAGTTGGGTATAACATCTCCTGCATACCAGGGCCACCACGTGGTCCTTCGTAACGAATAATTACAACGTCACCAGCCTTTACCTTGCCACCTAAAATACCATCAACACCAGCTTCCTGGCTCTCAAAGATACGAGCAGGGCCAACAAACTTAAGAATTGACTTATCAACACCTGCTGTTTTTACGATACAGCCGTTGATTGCTAGATTACCGTATAGAACAGCTAGACCGCCATCCTTTGAATATGCGTGCTCAAAGTCATGGATACAGCCGTTTGCTCTATCAGTATCCAACTTATCTGTTGTGTTGTTCTGAGAGAAAGCAACGATGTTGTACTTACCACCAGCACAAGCACTGTAGAATTTCTTGATTTCAGGATCTGTAGTCTTTTCTAGATCATACTTGTCAATCTGATCGCCAATGGACATGCCTAAAACAGTCTTACTACCCTCATGAATTAGACCATTTTTCTTTAGCTGAGCCATGATGTTCATAATACCGCCGGCATTATGTAAGTCTTCCATGTGCCACTCATGGGTTGACGGTGACATCTTGCAGATGTGGGGGATTTTACGTGACAGTCTATCGATATCTGCCATAGTAAAATCTACACCAGCTTCCTGAGCTACTGCTAACAAGTGAAGTACTGTATTAGTTGAACCTCCCATTGCAATATCGAGGCTCATTGCATTTTCAAATGTATCCTTGGTTGCAATTGAACGTGGTAAAACGCTCTTATCACCGTGCTCATAGTATGCTTTTGCCATTTCTACAATACGGTGAGCTGCTTTTACAAATAATTCTTTTCTAAAAGCATGAGTTGCAACTAATGAACCATTACCAGGTAATGACAGGCCTAATGCTTCAGTTAAAGAGTTCATTGAGTTTGCTGTGAACATACCTGAGCATGAACCACATGTTGGGCACGCTGCTGACTCTACAGCATTAACTTCTTCATCGGAAACATTTGGCTCTGCTGATACAATCATTGCATCGATAAGGTCTACTTTATGGTCACAGCCTTTTACACGGCCAGCTTCCATAGGACCACCTGATACAAAGATTACAGGAATGTTTAAGCGCATTGCTGCCATTAACATACCAGGAGTTACTTTGTCGCAGTTTGAAATACATACAAGAGCATCTGCTTTATGTGCATTTACCATATACTCAACAGAGTCTGCGATAATATCTCTACTTGGTAAAGAATAAAGCATACCCGTATGACCCATTGCAATACCGTCATCTACTGCTATAGTATTGAATTCTTTTGCAATACCGCCAGCCTTCTCAATTTCTTTTACTACTAATTGACCTACATCATGTAAGTGAACATGACCTGGAACAAATTGAGTGAAAGAGTTTGCAACCGCAATAATAGGCTTACCAAAATCCTCATCTTTTACGCCAGTTGCCTTCCATAATGCACGGGCACCTGCCATGATTTTGCCTTCATAGGTAACCTTTGAACGGTAATTATTAGACATATGCAGTATTCCTTTATATAAAACTAGACTAAGACAAATTTAATATGTCTTTAAATAAGATTTGCGCTGTTAGTAGTTTATTTTGAATTGTAATAAAAGACCCACATCCTTGGGGTGTGGGTCTATATGTAAATTTTATTTTACTTATTTACAGGGGTTAACCAACCGTACTTATCTTCGGTTTCACCTCTTACAACAGCAAAGAAAGCCTTCTGTAACTTCTCGGTGATAGGACCACGGCAACCGCAACCTACGTCGATACCATCAACTGAAGCAATAGGAGTGATTTCAGCTGCAGTACCAGTGAAGAACATCTCATCTGCTAAGTAAACCATCTCACGTGGGATTGGCTGGTAACGAACTTCGTAACCTAAATCCTGAGCAACACGAGTTACAGCATCACGAGTAATACCTGGTAATAGACCTGAAGTGTTAGGAGAAGTATATAGAACACCGTTCTTTACGAAGAATACGTTCTCACCAGAACCTTCTGAAACGTAGCCATTGGTATCAAGTGCAATAGCCTCGGTGTAACCATTGTTGGTGCACTCGTTAGCGATCAGAATTGATGATAGGTAGTTACCTGCAGCCTTTGCCTCTGTAGGAATTGTATCTGGAGCTAAACGTCTCCATGAAGAAACGCAAACCTTAATACCTTTCTTCATACCTTCTTCACCTAGGTAAGCACCCCATGGTAAAGCACAAACCATAGCATCAGCATTTACGCCTTTCTTGAACTTAACACCTAGACCAACTTCACCCATGAAGATTAAAGGACGAATGTAGCCATACTCAAGACCGTTCTCTGAGATAACTTTCTTACAAGCATCCATAACTTCTTCTTTGGTCTGAGCGACTGGGAAACGGTAAATTTTTGCTGAATTGAATAAACGATCAATGTGATCCTTTAAACGGAAAATCTGAGGGCCATTCTTAGTAGCATAAGCTCTAATACCTTCAAACACTGCTGAACCATAATGAAGAGCGTGAGCTGTAACGTGAACTTTAGCGTCTGCCCATGGAACCATCTTGCCGTTAAACCAAATGAACTTGGTAGTGTCTGAATTCATTTTTAAATCCTCAACTAAATAAAATAAAAGGTCCTACTGTTTTTAGTAGTACTAGTAGCAGATTTTATCATTTTCATGATTGCGATACTCTATCAGGCAACCATTTCGAACAACTATTTTGTAAAGCTAGTTCAAAATTCTGCTCTAGTTCATGTTCAAGATTATATATCAAAAAACGGAACATAGTTAATATTATGTTCTAATTTTTGCAAAAATGACTATTTATGAAAAATCTTGTTACAATAAGCACTGTTTTTTCGGTTAGTGAGGCTATAAAACTCGATGATTTCTTTTCTTCCAAGTCCAATTTTATTGGTTATAAATTGCATTTTGATCTCTCTTAATGTAATTGTTATTGCAACTCCTATGATGGTATTAGGTGTTTTCAAATTCTTACTGCCATTTCATTTTGTTGCTATTACCATTGAAAAATGTAACTACTACTTATACAAAACTTGGGTATTTGATAATCGAGTAATTATCAGACTTACCAATAACATCAAATGGCATATTACAGGCGACAAGATCCCTACAACCAAGAAATCTTGCATCATCATCAGTAATCACATCAGCTGGTTAGATATTCTTTTTATAGGTTGTGTTTATAAAGGAAACGTTCCTACAACAAAATTTTTTATGAAGCATTCTTTAATTTATATTCCATTTGCAGGTCTTGCATGCTACGCCTTAGGAATGCCTTTTTTAAGACGATACCCTAAAGAAAAATTATTAAAAAATCCTAAGCTTAGAACCAAGGATATTGAAACAACTCGAGCAGCTTGCAAGAGGTTAATTGACTTTCCTACAACGCTAATTAACTTTGCCGAAGGTAGTCGCTATACAGAAGAAAAAGCAAAGAAAGCGCGTTCACCATATAAGCACTTATTACCTCCAAAAGTTGCATCATTAGGCGTAGCTTTAAGTGAGATCGGTAACAAAGTTGATTACATTTTCAACAATACTTTTTACTATCCAGACAATCATAAGAAAGCTTTCGTTGATATGTTAAAAGGCAGAGTAAAAAATGTTTACGTAAATGTTGAGATAATGGAAAAAACACCTGAGCTTGAGGGAAATTATCTTGAAGACAAACAGTACAAACATGAATTCACCATGTATGTAAGAGATCTGTGGGATAAAAAAGATAAACTTTTAGATAAGATGCACGCTGATTACGAAGAGAGTTTACGTAAATAGTCAACTTACAGAGAAATGAAAGTAAGCTCTAGCATACGCTAGAGCTTCTTTATTTAAGGAAGAGTTAGTAGATAAGAAACTATAGATTCATAATCTTCAATTGATTCAAGATTATCAGTCTTCACAAGATACTTTCCATTAACCACAATTTCAGGAACAGCATCAATTTTCATCTCTTTAGTATGTCTGTCGTACTCAGCAACCTTTGCTTGTGTTACAAAAGAGTTATAAATCTGTTCATACTTCTCAGATGGTACCCCTAAACTTTCAAATAGCTCAGCAAAATAATCATGATCCTCAGGAATATCTTGTTTTACATGGATCCTGTTGAAAAGTTCTTCTTTTAATTCATCTTCAATTTCTAAGTTTATAGCTACAGCATAAGCTTTCTGAGATTCTACTCCAACATCACCACCGATAAGGCCTACAGGATTAACAATGAACTTTGCCTTACCCTTGAAGAACTCTGCCATTTGAGAAAAAGGCTTTTCCATTGCAAAACAGTGTGAACAAAAGAATGAAAAAAACTCTCTTATTTCTGGCTCTACTGTTTTATTTGTAGCTCTAATTTCATAATCCAGACCTTCTTTGTAATCACGAGCCTGAGCACTTGATATAAAGAAAATTGACAATACTAACAAGGCAAATGCTTTACCAAGAAATTTAAACATATGATTTTCTATCCTATATGGTTTGTAACTGTGCAAAATTATTTATCGCACTTAGCTTTTTGTCAAATAGACAAAATAGTATCAACTCAGCCATCATCGAAACCGTTTAACTATGTAGACTTAAATTAGTCATTGTCTTCAATTGTAAAATCAGTGATTTTCTGCTCCCAGCAAGAAACCTTGTTTCTTAATTCTAAGGCACTTCGTCTTTCTCTTTTTACACCACGACTTAACATCTTAAAGAAGCAAACTGTTAAGAAATTGTTTTTTGCACAGAACTTGCTCAAAACGTAAAGGAATTTTACCTTGTTTCTGCTTATTTTGGGTTTCTTCTCATCTAATAAGTCAGACTTTGAAATGAGTTTTAAGGTTGCAGTAGCCATTGCGATATTCAGTAAGCAGAATAATCTAATTCCGTATTCACCTGTTGGAACTTTACAGATAAAAGCCAATGCATCATCTAAATGTCCCTGACAGAGAGCAATATAGTACTCAACCATTTTTTTGTATTCTGAATCAGCAACTACAGGTAAAAAGCTAACATTTCTCATTTTGTCTTCAACTCTATCTTTTAAGATATTAGTTAGTTGAAGCCCCTCACCAAAGCTTACAGACAATATCATTAACGCATGTTTATCAATAGTATGGTTATATTCGCAGAATAAGGCTGCAAGCAGCTCTCCTACTACGCCTGCTACGTAGTAACAATACTTATCCACATCATCAACATCTTTGATATTCAGGCCTTGTAGAGATTGAGCCATGCCATAACTAAGGATTGACACGCCTTTAGAAAGGATCATTTGAACTTTTCTTGGAAAAGAACGTGTTCTAGTAATTACCCCTTGCATATCTTTTATTAATTCAAATTCAGTTGTTTTAGATCCTTTTTGAACTAACTCTACTGCTTGCTTATGCAAAGACAGTAACTGCATATCATCAGAAAAATCATTAGAACAGAACTGTGCAAAAGAAACTAACCATGCAATCTTCTGTTTGGTAGGAGCTATTGGATCATCTTCGACAGTATCTGCTATTCTGCATAACAGATAGGCATTTGAAATGTAATCTATAAGTGATTCTGGCAACATAGGAATTGTCAAAGCAAATGTTCTTGATACATTTTTTAAATGTTCCTGCTGTTTTTCAAAGTCAATTTGTGTCTGTTGCATTTTTTAAGTCACTTATAAAGATATCTGATGATGTATACTTGCACCATTATACAATGGTAGCAAAGATTTTTATGGTACAAAGTATGAAAGAAAATACTCAAAAAAGAGTTCATCCTCCTATTGGTAATCTCTTATTAAGAACTCTTGCTATGCCTGGTGATACCAACCCAGCTGGAGATATTTTTGGTGGTTGGATCATGTCTCAGATGGATATATCTGGAGCCATCCTAGCAAGAGAAATTGCAAATGGACGTGTCGTAACAGCCGCTGTTGAAGGAATGTCCTTTTTAAAACCAGTTAGTGTCGGAGATGTTGTATGTTGTTACGGTAAGTGTATTCATGTAGGACATACATCTTTAAAAATACATCTTGAAATTTGGGTAAAGAAACTAATTGAAAGCGAAACTAACGAACACGCCGAAAGACATTTAGTTACAGAAGCTAACTATACCTATGTAGCTGTCGATAAGAACAAGAGACCAAGACCACTACCAAAGACAGCTTCTGTCGTAGCTGAAAAAGGAATTGACGCAGCCTCTGTTGGTTTAAATCCTGATGGTACAGTTAAAGATGGTGACATTGAGGAGTTTGAATAATATCACAAATGATGCAGTATTTACTTTTATAGATGCTGCATCAAACTTTTTTATTTAATGCATCTTTGGTTATGTGGCTAATTGTTTCCATTTCTAAGTCAACATAAAACGCAAAATTTTTCTTTATTCCGTCTGCAAGATTCATTCGTGTTTGATGCATGTATCCTACAAAAAATACTCCTAGATGCTCAACTGCAGCTGATATATCAAGATTTGTAGGAAGCTGTTTTTTTGCGATAGCATTTTTTAAAACCATTGCAAAACACTCATGTCTTTGAGCGTTTTTCTCTAAAAACTTATCTCTTAAAGATTGATTTCCAGAAGAGCCGTTCATAATAGCGATCATCATTGACATAAAAGGCGAGTTCATAAACTTGATGTTCTGATCTTCTACAATTCCACCAAGCCAAGACTTAAATTTTCCTAGAGGATCCGTCTCATTAACATCACTTGCTTCATTTAACAGATTTACAGAGAACTGATCTTGCTCTAATGAATCTATTAAACATAGCAATAACTCTTCCTTGTTTTCAAAATGCCAATAGATAGCCCCTCGAGTAACGCCAGCATATTTTGCAATATCAGATAAACTGGTTCTTTCAAAACCGCGCCTTGCAAATAATCTTTGGGCACTTGCAAGGATGTTCTTTTTGGTTTCTAAAGAGTCATCATGAGTTCTTCTAGGCATAACCTACCCTATTCTTTTAACATGCATACGTGCATGTTAATACAAAAATTTGAGTAGAGAAACACAGAAATAAAAAAATAATGGTCTTCACAAATAAAGAGCAATAAAAAACTCATAAAAAGCTTATAAAAAAGCTGTTTATACATCACATTATTTTGGTAACATTAAGGAAGTGTCTACACAACATAAAATTGTATGTAATTATTAGTGCAAAAATACATACAAATATCTAAAAGTTGCACATTACACATATCGCTCTTTTTATACGATAATGTGCAATTGCTCGCAATCTGACGAAGTTAAGTAAAAGACAAACTTCAGATACTATCTAAGTCATAATTTCATTGGTAGTAGAACGCATAAATACCATCGATAAAACCACAGGTGATTTGTGTTGTGTGCTGAGCGATTCGGATTTTTATGTAGATACAAAGATTTTAATATTTCGATGCATCGAAGGAACCACTAAATGTCATTGTTCAAATCTAACAAATATATTCTTTCAACAGTTGCTGTTGCATCTGTTCTAATACTATCTGCTTGTGGTGAACAGCCTCAAAAACAGCAAGGAGCTATGCCTGTAGATGTTTTTGCAGTAAAAACTGAAAACATCCCTGTTATTTCACACTTGACTGGTAGAGCAACTCCAACCCGTAAAGCTGAAGTAAGACCTCAGGTATCAGGTATTCTTCAGAAGAGATTATTCACTGAAGGTTCAACTGTTAAGCAAGGTCAGCAGTTGTATCAGATCGATCCTTCTGTATATGAAGCGAACGTAAAAAGTGCTGAAGCAAGCTTAGCAAGTGCTAAGGCAAATCTTCACACTACACAGCTAAGAGCTGAAAGATATACTCGTTTGTTAGAGCAAAAAGCTGTAAGCAAACAAGACTATGACGATGCTCAAGCATCATTCTTAAGTGCAAAAGCATCTGTAAGATCTGCAGAGGCTGCCTTAAGCAAAGCTAATATTGATCTTGCTTATACCAAAGTATACGCACCAATCTCAGGAACAATTAACCGTTCTAATGTAACAGAAGGTGCTTTGGTTTCAGCAGGTCAGGCAACTCCTTTAACAACCATTCAGCAGATGGATCCTATGTATGTTGACTTAGGTCAGAGCGCAGAAGATCATCTTGCTTTAAAGAAAAATCTAACTGAAGGCAAGTTACTAAACGGTGGCAAAGCCAAAGTTGAGCTTTACTTCTCAGATGGTTCTAAATACGCACAAGAAGGCACCATTGAGTTTGCTGAAGTTAGCGTTGATGAAACAACTGGAATGGTAAATTTAAGAGCTATTGTTCCAAATCCTGATGGCGTTCTATTACCAGGTATCTTCTTAAGAGGTGACATTTATCAGGGTGTTCTTCCAAATGCACCTGTAGTTATTGCAAATGGTGTTCAAAGAGAAGCAAACGGCGTTACCTACGTTTACATTATCGATGACAAAGGCACCGTTGCAAGACGTAACGTAAAGTTAAGCTACGAGTATGACAAATACTTTGTAATTACAGACGGTATCAAGGTTGGAGATAAGGTAATTACCAGCAACGTACAAAAGATTCGTGAAGGTGTACCTGTAGTTCCAATTGATCCAAATGCTAAACAGCAGGCCCCAGCTTCTAAGTAATAACGAGGAAATAAATAATGGCTCGCTTTTTTATTAATCGTCCAATTTTTGCTTGGGTAATTGCGATCTGTATTATGCTTGCAGGTTTATTTTCTGTAAGCACATTGCCAGTTTCACAATATCCTACAATTGCGCCTCCATCAGTATCTATTGATGCTTCATATCCAGGTGCGGACGCTGCTACTGTTGAAAGATCTGTAACACAGATTATCGAACAGAACATGACCGGTTTGGACGGCTACATGTATATGAGCTCTACATCAGACTCATTCGGTAATGCTAGAATTGTTATCACTTTTGAACCAGGTACCAATGCTGATATTGCACAGGTTCAGGTTCAGAATAAGATGCAACAAACACAGTCACAGTTACCTACAACTGTTCAGCAAAACGGTGTCGACGTATCTAAGTCTACTGATGCATTCTTATTAGTTGCCTCTTTAGTAACCAAAGATGACCAGCATACTTCTGATGACTTGGCAGATTATATTGAGTCTAATTTAAAAGAACCTTTAGCACGTGTTAAAGGCGTAGGTTCTTTACAGGTATTCGGTGCTAAATATGCTATGCGTATTTGGGTTGATCCTAAGAAACTTGCAAACTATTCTTTATCAGCTAGTGAAGTATTAGCAGCAATTCAGGCTCAGAATGCTCAGGTTACATACGGTTCTTTAGGTGGTATGCCTGCAGTTCCAGGTCAGATGTACGCTTACACTATTACTGGTCAGAAACGTTTAGAGAATGTTGAACAATTCCAAAACATTCTTTTAAGAGTTAACCAGGATGGTACTAAGGTATACATGAAGGACATCGGTACTGTTGAGTTAGGTTCAGAGTACTACAATGCTCACGCTAGTTATAACGGTAGACCTTGTTCAGGTTTAGCTGTAAGACTGTCATCTGGAGCTAATGCTCTAGATACAGCTAAAAGAGTTAAGGCTGAAATTGACAAGTTAAAACCTTATTTCCCAGAGTGGGTTGAAACAACATACCCATATGACACTACTGAATTCATTCAGGTTTCTATCAACGAAGTGCTACACACCCTTATAGAAGCTATTATTCTAGTTGTGTTCATTATGTACTTGTTCTTACAAAACTTCAGAGCAACCCTGATTCCATCTATTACAGTGCCGGTAGTTCTATTAGGTACTTTTGCCATCATGCAGGTATGTGGGTTCTCCATCAATACCTTAACTATGTTCGGTTTGGTACTGGCAATTGGTCTGTTGGTTGATGATGCGATTGTTGTTGTAGAAAACGTAGAACGTATTCTTCATGAAGAACCAAACTTAACACCAAAGCAAGCTACTATTAAGTCAATGGATGAAATTACCGGTGCTCTTATCGGTATTGCGCTTGTTCTATCAGCTGTATTCATTCCTATGGCTTTCTTCGGTGGTTCTACTGGTATTATTTATAGACAGTTCTCTATCACTATCGTTTCAGCGATGGTTCTGTCTGTTGCAATTGCAATTATTCTTACCCCAGCACTTTGCGCAAGTATTCTTTTGCCTCCAGGTGCTAAAGAAGAAAAGAAGACTTGGTTTACTGCTTTAAATAATCGCTTTGATAAACTGTATTCTCCAATCAGAAAACTATTAGCTCTTTGGAATAATTTCTTTGCTTATATTTCAGAGAAATACCAAGAAAAAGTTAAGGTTATCGTAAAGCGAATCGGTCGTTATCTAGTTTACTATGTAGCAATCTGTGTAGCTTTAGTATTCTGCTTTACAAGAATTCCTACAGCATTCTTACCTAGTGAAGACCAAGGTGTTTTAATGACAATGGTTTCACTACCTGCAGGTTCTACACTTGAAAAAACTGATAACGTATTGAATCAAGTAAGACAGTACTTTTCAACCGCAGAAAAGGACGATGTATATAGTGTTATGACTGTATCTGGCTTCTCATTTGCAGGTCAAGGTCAAAACGCTGGTATGGGATTCATTAAGTTGAATGACTGGTCCGAGAGAACAAGAGCAGATCAGCATGCTGATGCTATTTCAAACCGAGCTTACATGCCTCTGTTAGGAGGTATTCGAGACGGTTTAGCTTTTGCTTTCAACATTCCTGCAATTCCAGAATTAGGTACTGCCAACGGTTTCGATTTATATCTTGTTGACCAAGGTTCAAGTGGTCACGAAGAGCTCATGAAAGTGCGTAATCAGTACATTTATGCAGCTTCTCAGTCACCTCTGTTAACACAGGTTCGTGCTAACGGTATGGACGACACTCCACAATTAAAGATCAACATTGATTACGAAAAAGCAATGTCTTTAGGTCTTTCACCTACCGATATCAACAACACCTTCTCTGTCGCATGGGGGTCTGCTTACGTAGATAACTTCATGGACAGAAACCGTGTTAAAAAGGTTTACGTTCAAGGTCAAGCAAAGGACCGTATGACCGAAAACGATCTGAGAAAGTGGTACGTAAAGAGCAACACTGGAAAAATGGTTCCTTTCAGTGCTTTCGTAACTACAGAGTGGAGCTATGGTTCACCACGCCTAGAGCGTTTCAATGGTTTAGGCGCAGTTGAAATTCAAGGTTCTGCAGCACCTGGTGTATCTTCAGGTCAGGCAATGAACGAGATGCAGAGAATTGCAGACGAGGTCTTACCTCCTGGCTATGGTATTTCTTGGTATGGTGTTTCATATCAGGAGCAGTTAGCTGGTGCTCAGGGTCCTATGCTGTACTTAGTATCCCTGTTAGTTGTGTTCTTATCATTAGCAGCTTTATATGAAAGTTGGTCAATTCCTTTTGCTGTTATGTTAGTGGTTCCATTAGGAATTATCGGTGCTATTTTAGCTGCTCTGATTACACAATACGTTCCTGTAAAGACTGTTCTTTCAAACGACGTTTACTTCCAGGTTGGTCTGTTAACCACAGTAGGTTTGGCAGCTAAGAATGCTATTCTGATTGTTGAGTTCGCAAAAGACCTGTACGACAGAGGTGAAAGATTAACAGAAGCTGTTATTCACGCAGCTAAGATTCGTTTCCGTCCTATTTTGATGACCTCTATGGCCTTCATCTTAGGTGTTACCCCTCTGGCATTAAGCTCAGGTGCTGGAGCTGCAGGTCGAAACGAAATTGGTTTCTGTGTTATCGGTGGTATGTTAACTGCTACTGTATTAGCAATTTTCTATGTTCCTGTATTCTTCGTATTGGTAATGAGATACTTCACAAAGTATGTTCCAGCTGAAGAAAAACATAAAAAATCTCAAGAGCATGATAAAGAGCTAAATGAGCAGTTAAAGATTTAATCTAATAACTTCTCTAACATAAAAGGTAATCCAATGGATTACCTTTTTTTATAACCTCAAAAAATGAGAGCTTATCTCTTCTAGGCTTATTTGCCTAAAGTATTTAGCAGACCTTCATTGATATCATCTAAGAAAGGGCTTGTTGCAAATGGGCCCTCTTTCAAGCAGGCACTTAGTAAGCCGACATCATTTGCATCTTCAGCCTTTGTAAATACCTCTGGTAATAAGATCCCTAAAGATTGAACATAAAGAGCATTTTTCAATTCACTGTTATTAAGGAGCTTTCTTGTTCTCTTAATCGCAAGAGCCAGTTCAAAAGCATCATGCTGGTTTATTGCATAATGACGGTCATCCATATTCTCTAAAGCAAACTTTTTCTTAAATGATAAGAAGTAATATTTCTTACCAAATAAAGGGATAGAGTTTAGAACAATTTGATTGATTAAAGATGATGACATCAAAGCCTCAGCCCAAAGGCTATCCATTAAAAGAATATAGCTGTCTGAGGTAGTATCAAATACTTGGTAATGTTCTCTTAAAACAAGAGGACCAATTACAAGAGAATTTTTCTTTCCTAACATCAAAAAGTCATCAGCGACTTCTCCTGACTCTAATAGAGGGCTTGGAAGTTCATTTGCTAATTTCTTTTTATTTAAGATATTTTTTACATAAACAAATGATAAAGAAGCATTTAGGCCATCAGGAGCAGTAAGATCTTCAACATCTGTTGGGCTTCTTAGAGCATTGTTAAACAATGCTCTGTCAGATACTTTTCCTACTAATGAATATGTAGGCAGAATTACAGAGTGAAACTCATAATAAATACCATCACGAAGATTGCTATCTAAATCATGAGATCTTGTGTTTGCAAAAGCACTGTACAAAGATAAAGCATAACGCAATGAGTTATTTACTCTTACATTAGTTAATCTGCATAATCTATGAGAACTTGGGCTGAACAGTAGATATACGTTATTGCCATCTATATTTTGTTTTTGGAAAGCATTTTCTTCTAATAAAGATGATTTTACCCAGTTGTCATGAAGTTTTTGATCTACTGCCAAAATGTAATGTTTACCATCTTCGCTCAAGTATAGCTCCCAGCAATCAGATTCATCCTCTTTGTCACCTACAGTAATTCCGCAGGATAAAGTAAAACCGTTTTCAAATAAAGAATGTTCCTCTTCATCATTTAAAAGGAACTTACTTTCATCAACAATAAAGTCCGCCATAAAACTGCCTGTTTTAAATAATAACAATTATCTATATCTGTATATTTTCCTATATTTGGATCTTGTATCAAAGAAAATTAAATAAATATGATAAAGGTTAGCAACTAGATCATGTACTTAATGAATTACAAATATAATATGCACAGTTATTCATGTTAGGGTTAATTATAAGATGAAAGACGTCGCTTTATTTTATGGCACATACACTGGTGTTACTGGGACTGTAGCACAAAAAATTGTAAATGAGCTTGGCGCTGACAAAGTTGATTTATATAACATTTGTAAAGACGGCGACAAGATGGAGAACTACAAGAAGCTAATCATCGGTACTTCTACTTGGAGCATCGGCGAACTTCAAGAAGACTGGGATGCTTTCATGCCTAAATTACAAAAGATGGATTTTACAGGTAAGACTGTAGCCCTCTTTGGAACAGGTGATCAGGTGGGCTATCCAGATACATTCTTGGATGGTATGGGAATGTTATATGAGACATTCCAGTACCGTGGAGCTAAGTTCATAGGATTCTGGCCAACTCAAGGTTATGACTTTACAAGTCCATTACCGCTTTTGGATCACGACCATTTTGTAGGACTTGCTATTGACGAAGACAATCAGCCAGAACTTACAGATGAGAGAATCAAAGAGTGGTGCAAATTGATTAAACCTGAATTAGGTCTTTAATCTTACCTGAATAGTTACAATTTTGAGGTCCAATACAACCAGGGAAAAGGAGTGTTTTAGAACATTCCTTTTTTTATGTTTAATATTTTGTACAATTTAGGAGCAGAACGCACTATTAAGCGTTTTTTCTCTATATTTTGAATTCTTGATATAATATCATGCACTGAATGTGAGCGATCTTTTATAACAAGATCAGTATATAGTTTTAGGAAATTCTATGAATAGTAACAATAGAATGGGATTTGCCTCAAAGCTCGGTGGTCTGCTAGCAGCAGCTGGCTCTGCCGTAGGTTTAGGCAATATTTGGAGATTCCCAACTCAGGCCGGTGAAGAAGGTGGTGCCGCTTTCTTATTGGTTTATATCGCCATCATTTTCATTTTTGGTATTCCTCTTTTAATTTCAGAATTTGCTATTGGTCGTCATGCCAGAGCAAATGTTGGTAATGCCTATAGTGTCTTAGCACCTAATACCCATTGGAAGTTTATCGGTGTTGCTTCAGTGCTTGTAGCATTCACTATCTTCTGCTACTACAACGTGGTTGTAGGTTGGGTAGTATATTATGTTTGGGATGCTATCTCTGGTAACTTCGTAAGCTTAGGTCAAGTTGTAAATGCTGACGGTTCAAACGAGTTTGCTAACCACTTTGGTTCATTCGTTTCTAATCCTTGGAAGCCAATTGTTTGCTTAGCAATTGTTATTGGCATCATGCACTATGTTATTGTGTCTGGCGTTCAAAAAGGTATAGAAAGATCATCAAAACTCTTGGTTCCTGCATTATTCATTATCATGATTATGCTTGTGATCTTCGCTGCTACCATGCCTGGTGCAGCAGAAGGTTACAAATTCTTATTCAGCCCTGATTTTAGCGCAATCACCCCTGATGTTTGTTTATCAGCTTTAGGTCAGTGCTTCTATTCATTCTCTTTAGGTATGGGTCTAGTAACATATGCTTCGTACTTCAGACGTGACGTACACCTAAATAGAACTGCTTTATCAGTTGGTTTAATTGACACTCTAGTAGCCGTAATGGCTGGTATGATTATCTTCCCTGCTGTGTTCTCAGTACAAGGTATGGAGCCATCAGTTGGTGCGGGCTTGGTATTCATTTCATTACCTAACGTATTTGATTCAGCATTGCAGTCTGTACCTTTCTTTGGATGGCTAATTCCTACAGCTTTCTATGTAATTCTATTCATGGCAGCTATTACTTCATGCATTTTCTTACACGAAGTTTCAACCGCATTCATTGCTGAAAGAGCTAACCTTTCAAGACATAAGGCAGCAGCTATTGTATCTCTTGCAGCCTTTATCATTGGTTGTGGTGCATCTTTATCAATGGGTCCATGGTCAGATCCAATTTTCTTTGGCATGAACTTCTTTGATTTCTTAGACTACTTTACAGCTAAGCTAATTTTACCTTTAACAGGTATGGGCGCAGCTCTATTCGTAGGTTGGAAGATGACTACAAGGCAGCTATGGTCAGAGTTAACATCTTACGGAAAAGTAAAGTTCTTATGGCTTGTACCTTTCAAGATCCTTGTAAGATACATCATTCCTGCTTTAATTCTATTAATTATGATTACCCAGCTCTTTAATATTAAATTAGGTTAATCAATCTTCTCTTAAAACATTTGTTTTAAGCTTTTAAGACCTCATCAAATCTAATTTTGATGAGGTCTGATTTTATGCCAACTTGTAAGTTTTAAGTCTTAAAGCATCGCTACAGCTTTTGGTGTCTGACATTTTTCCTTCCTTATAAAAGTCATTACCTTAATCAATTTTGATGAACCTAAAGTATAAATGTAAGCTATAGGTGATAGTTGATTGAGAAAACTCAAAGACACTCTGAAGAAGTAAGTATGATTTACTTAGTCAAAGAGTCAGATTGTTGGATCAAAAAAAGCGCTACACAAGGTAGCGCTCAAGTATGCAATTAGGAAGACTTCATTACTTTTTTAACTGTAAAACTTTGGTGATAGTTCTGAATAAATCAGTCTGATCTGTTAGACCCATGATATTTAGAGCACCCGGACCGTAAGCCGCTACTCTTAACTGAGAACCAGTATGACCTGCATCATTTACATCTTCAGAGTTACCATATGAAACGGTCATAGGAGCACCATCAGCGGTGATAACAGCCTGTGTAAAGCCTGGAGTCTTTGCATCTGGGTAAACAATCTGGGTTGCGTGAGCGTGATCAGCTGTTACGATAACAAGAGTATTACCATCTTTCTTAGCAAAGTCTAAAGCTACCTGAACAGCCTCATCTAAATCCATGGTCTCACCGAACTGACCGCAAGGATTGTTCTTATGAGCCTGCTTATCGATTGAAGCTCCCTCAACCTGTAAGAAGAAACCATTCTTGTTGGTCTTTAACAGATCGATAGTCTTCTTAGTCATATCTGCTAACTTAGGAATTGAAGCAGTACGTTCTTTGTTTACTTCACACTTTACAGCAGGCTTATCTAAATTGCCATGGAATGTAGCCTGTGGCCCTTTTAATCTTACAGGCATATTACCTGGAGCAAATAAGCCTAATACAGGAGTTTTCTGATCTGCTTTAGCAACTGACTGTAACTCGTCTGCGTTAGTTACAATCTTATAACCTTCTGCCTTAGCCTGCTCTAATAAGGTCTTACCTTTATACTTACCATAAGTTGCCTGCTCTTCAAATGTGGTCATACCACCACCTAAAGTAACATCTGCACGGGTCTTGATTAACTGTTCTGAAATTGAACCTAAACCACCGTTTTCTAATAGGTTAGTTGGGCATTTTTCAGCAGTTGCTTTAGGACCATAGCATTTTCTTTGTGTTACATGAGCAATCTGAGCTGCTGGGGTTGCATCCTGAATTTCTGATGTAGTGATATCGCCTGTTGCTAAACCTTTCTTTTTAGCTAATTCAATAATTGAGGTAACAGGCTTACCATCAACGTCAACTCCAATAGCTCCGTTATATGACTTAGTACCTGTTGACCATGCAGTACCAGATGCTGCTGAATCTGTTACATAATCTGGTAAGTGAGTCTTTTTGTTTAAAGAATAGTGAGTGTACTGACCTGAGAAAGGTAGAGCATCGATGCCTAGGAAATAACCACCAGCTCCATAAGCAAAGTTACGAGCTGCAGTAATTTCGCTATCGCCCATACCATCTCCAATTAAAAGGATTACGTTCTTTGCGTGCTCTTTTTTAGCTAACTTAATCTGGCTCTCGTACATTTTGTTCATATCACCGTGAATACGAGATGCACCACCAGTAACTGTCATATTGCCTACAGCTGCTCTGTTATAAACATCTTCTGTCGCATTTGCATTACCAACGATAGCAGTAGCCAAAGCTAAACTTAAAACTGTAACAATTTTCTTATTCATATAAACCTCAATAGTTCTAATCGATGAGGTAAATATAAAAATGGAATGTTAACTACATAAATTTGGATTGTAATTTTTTTGTTAAATCTTGCTGAATTTTGTAAAGAGATCAAAAAAAGAGGATTGTCTATTAAACAATCCCCTATTTTTCTATTTATGATTACCTATTTTGTAAGATTACTTGCCAAAACGTGCAGCAGCATCTTCAATAGAAATCTTAGTAGCAGCTTCTTTTAGACCTTCTAGAGATAAGTTAGACATATCGACTAATTCCTGATCTGTAAATGGTAACTGCTTTACGAAGTACTTCTCGTACCCCTGATAATCATCAGGTGAAGCTACGAACAGATAAGGGAAGGTGATATCTTCGAACTTGCCTTCAAAGTCTTTGTAGTTCCCTTTGATTGCATTGTATACAGTCATGAATGCAATTAGAGGATCGCAATAGTGACCACCGGACTGACCTGCCATAGAACCGTTCTTTAATCTTTCACCTAAATCAGGTAAGAAGTCAGTTGATACAACAGCAATCTTGCCTGTCTTGCCGGCTCTCTCTACAGCAGCAATAGCACCCTGTAAAGGATCACCGCCACCACCTGCTGGGATTAAAGCATCTAGCTTAGGATTTGCAGCCATTAAAGCTTCAGCAGCCTTTGAACCACCTTCTGAAGAGGTACCTGCATACTGAGGCTCTGTTAACTTAGCCTGATCATCAGGATGAGTCTTATTCCACTTCTCAACGCCGGCTTTGTAACCAGCCCATCTGCCTAACCAAGTAGCATCACCCTGCTCCCAACCGATTAAACCGATGTTTCTGCATCCTTTATCTAAAAGAATGTTAACTAAGTGCTCACCGTTATCAGGCTCATTCTCATGAACGGCACCGATGTAGTATGGTGACTTCTCAGCAAACTTATAGATTGATGGACTTGCATCCTTAGAAATAATTCTGAAGAATTGAGCTAAATATACTTCATTGTCATTTGCAGTCTTGATTGCAGATGTCATCTCAGTATCAGATGAGTTACAAATAATGATACCTTGGCAACCTGCAGCAACTAGCTGTTCTACAGAAGCAGTAACCTTCTCAGATACGTGAGCCTGGTCAACGTACTGTACTTTTACGCCTAAAGCTTTTGCAGCTTCGTCAAGTACACGCTTACAATCAGAACCTAAAACATCAGTTGATGACCAAATTGAAACACCTATCTTAATGTCGCTGTTTTCAATGGCAGATGCTGTATTAGCAAAAGATGCAATACCAGCAGCTACTGCCGTGCAAGCAAATACCTTAGCAAACTTCTTTAAAGTAAATTTCATAATCAATTCCTTATGTAATGTTAGGCAAGATAATCTTGTCTGAGACTCGAGAATTCTGTATAACCTCGTTGAACTCATATATATATGATAGAGAGTTTTTTAACGTAAACGTATGCGCTGATCACAATTTTCATAATTATATTAGTTTCTATATTTTCATTTTGAATATTTATATTGTATTTTCAATAAGTTAAATATTTTGATAAAAATTTCATTTGAAAATTTTTTGAAATATTTAGTAAATTTTCAAAAATTATTTTCACACTTTTCAAAAGTGTGCTCAATAAAGCAGATTTCATATTGTGTAAAAGTTAGCGTTTTCCATGTAGATTCCAAATTGCTTGACATTTATACATTAGCGTTAAATATGCGATTTTATAGAATTTCTTATCACAAAATTCTCTCTAAAAATTGAGAGCATTATCAAAAAAAGGATTCATTTTTTATAAAAAAACGTGCGCAAGTTACAATTATCGCAAACGTTTACGTGAATTCAATAATATTTAGACTTATGATTTAGATAGATAAAAAGTCCTCTTATGAGGATTTTAAATTCAATGTTATATAAATACACGTTTTTTCAAATAGTTATAAAAAGACGAGTTGAATAGAAGCTTATATAACGCACATAGCATTAGGCAAAAAAAAGCCACATCAATGACAAACAGTTCCTTTCAATTTTCATTGAAAGATGCACATTCATAAGGACATGATTATGACTGGAATTAAAAATCTCTCAGGTGCAACGAAAGGTTACATAGTACTTATCACACTAGTAATCCTTTCATGGTTAGTTTTTAAGATCTTAACCCCCGATAATTTCGGATCTGCAAATAACTTATTGAGTTACTTCCAGGCAAGTTTAATTGCGACTGTAGGTGCAATTGGTTTCTACTTTGTGATGGACATGGGACTGTTCGATTTTTCTATCGGCGCTAACATTATCCTGTCAGCAATTGTAGGTTGCCAATTAGCAACAACTTTTGAACTGGGTTATTTTGGACTAGTTGCAGGCAGTATCGCTACAGGTGCATTGGTTGGATTGTGCAACGGCTTTTTCTATGTCAAATTAAGAATTCCTTCAATGATCGTAACCGCTGGTTTAGCATTAATCTACGAGTCTATCGCTAACTATATGGCAGGCGGTGTAGAACAAACCTTACCATCATCATTACGCGCTCTTGGTCAAATGCCAGGAAACATCGTACTAGCTGTCATCACCTTTATTATTGCTTACGGCATCTTAAATTACACAAAATTTGGTACTTATACTTATGCAATCGGCTCTGATGAGTTTGTTGCAAAAAACATGGGTATCAATGTAGATAAATTCAAAGTTCTAGCATTTATCCTATCAGGAGCTTTCTTCGGCGCTATGGCTGTTTTAACCATAAGCTACGGTTCATCAATGGTTGCTGTAACTGGAATGGCATCAATGAGCCGAAACTTCGTTCCTACCATGGGTTGCTTCTTCGGTTTGGCTTTCATGAAATATGGTATTCCTCTACAGGCAATTATCCTAGGTGAGTTCATCGTAAACATTATCTTCTTTGGATTCATTTCACTAGGTGCTCCAACTGCAATTCAGGACGTTATCACTGGTCTTGCACTGCTCATTATCATCACTTTAACAACCAAAGTAACCAAAGGTGAAATTGTTAAGTAAGGAGAATAAAAATGAGCGATATCAGATTACAAGTAAAGAACATCACCAAGCACTTTGGTATCAACAGAGCTTTAAACAATGTTTCTTTCAATATCAATAAAGGCGAAGTTCATGCCTTAATTGGTGAGAATGGTTCTGGTAAATCAACCTTAACAAATATGTTAACCGGTATTTACCCTATGGAATCAGGTCATTTCATCCTAGATGGTGAAGAGATCCATCCAAAGAATCAGGTTGATGCAAATAACCACGGTGTTTCAATTATTGTTCAAGAATTAGGAACACTATCAGGATTAACCGTAGCTGAGAACATCTTCTTAGGCCATGAAGAGAGGTTCATCAAATACGGGATTAGAAATACCAAAGCAATGAATAATGAAGCTAACGCTTTATTAAAGCAGTATGGCTTTACCCATATCAAAGCTTCAACATTAGTTGATGATTATAAGTTCGAAGACAGAAAGTTAATCGAAATTGTAAAAGCAACTTACTTCCATCCTAAGATCGTAGTTATCGATGAGACCACCACTGCTCTATCTCAGGAAGGTCGTGAAGAACTTTACAAACACATGAACAGAATTCGTAACGAAGGAAATACTGTAATTTTCATTTCTCACGATTTGCCTGAAATTCTAGATAAATCGGACACAATCACCATTTTAAGAGATGGTGAGTACATCGATACCATAAAGAGTAAAGATGTAACAGAAGATGATTTAAAGAAGCTCATGGTTGGAAGAGAGGTAACTGGAGCTTATTACCGTACTGACTATGATGAAAAGGTTTCAGACGAGGTTGTTCTGTCTGTTAAGAATGTTTCTGTTCCACACAGAATTCAAAATGTAAGTTTTGATTTACATAAAGGTGAAATTCTAGGATTTGGAGGTCTGTCAGAATCAGGCATGCACGAAATTGGTAAAGCAATTTTTGGTGCAAGCTACGACAGAGAAGGTGAAGTAGTCCTTGCTGATGGAACACATATTAACGATATTCCAACAGCTATTGACCATTCAATCGCTTATACCTCTAAAGATCGTGATAATGAGTCTGTTGTTATGAATCAGAGTATTCAGGACAACATCGCACTGCCTTCTTTAGATAAGCTCAATTTAGAAAAGACTCCTTTCTTGAACTGGGCAAAGATAAAAGCTTTTGCTAAAGCTTTTGCTAAAGAAATGTCTGTAAAAATGGTTAATACAGATCAGTTCGTTTCAGAACTATCTGGCGGAAACAAGCAGAAAGTAGTTCTTGCAAGATGGATCGGTAAAGGTTCTGACATAGTTGTGTTAGATAGTCCTACCCGTGGTATTGATATCAAGGTTAAGCAGGATATCTATCAACTTATGGACAAGATGAGAAAAGAAGGAAAATCAATCATCATGATTTCTGAGGAATTGATGGAGTTAATCGGAATGTGCGACCGCATTATTATTATGAAAGATGGCGCTATTAAAGGTGAGCTACCTCGTTCTAAAGAACTTAATGAAAACAGCTTAATTTCAATGATGGTTTAAGGAGTTACGTTATGTCAGATTCAGTTGCTTTAAAGAATAAAGAGCAGGAGCTTAAAAAGCTCCATACAATGAGACTAGTTCGTACTCTGTTACCTATCGTAGGTCTTATCATTGTATTTTTCTTATTCAACTTTTTAACTCATGGCAGACTGTTAAGTCATTTGCCTTTGGCTATGTCTCAAGTTTACGTCATTATGATCGCTTCAATGGGCGTATTCTTCATCATGACTATGGGAGGTCTTGATTTCTCTCAAGGTTCAATCTTGGGTCTGTCAGCAATTGTGATATGTGTACTCTCAGAGTATGGACTTACCATTGCAATCATAGGAGGTATTCTCACTGGTGCTGCCATTGGTGCTATCAACGGATATTTCTACGTACGCAGAAAGATTAAATCATTCATTGTAACAATCTGCACTATGTTCTTATTCCGTGGTCTGATTAAGTACTTAACCACTAATGCGCCTGTAGCTGGTGCTCCTGAGCTTATCTATATGGATAGTACTTCATTCAAGATCACTTGCACTGCAATCGTAGTTGTTATCGGTATGTTCTTCTTCTCATTCACCAAGTTCGGTACCCACTTAAAGGCTATCGGTGCTGGTGAGAAGGCTGCTATGTTCTCAGGTATCCGTACTGATAGAGTTAAGTTCTTCGTATACGTTTTATCAGGTGCAATTACAGGCTTTGCCGCCTTTATCAGCTGTATCAAAGTTGGCTCTGTAACCTCATCAGGTGGTAACCAGTTAGAAACTCAGATCCTAATTGCTTTAGTTTTAGGTGGTATGCCTATCTCTGGCGGTGCTATGGTTCGCTTCTACAACTTCATCGTAGGTTCATTACTCTACGTAGTTCTAAGCAGTGGTTTAACCATGATTGGCTTTAGCACTCAGTTAATGCAGTTAATTCAGGGTGTGGTATTCCTAATGTTCGTAGCAATCTTTGCAGACCGTCAAGCAATACACGTAATCAAATAACTAATGCCCCGTTTTAAACGGGGCTTTTTAAAATTCATTTAGACATAAGGAAGAAATTATGAACAAGCTATATTTTGTTGTTGGTTCTCAGGATCTATATGGTGAAGAGTGCTTAAAGCACGTAGCAGAAGATGCTGCTAAGATGACGGCATTCTTTAACAAAAAATTTGAAGGAAAAGTTACAGTCGAGCTATTACCTACAGTTGTTAACTCAGAAACCTGTATTGAAGACATGAGAAAGGCAAGCTGTGATGATGAGTGTATCGGTGTTATGACCTGGATGCATACTTTCTCTCCAGCAAAAATGTGGATCAAAGGTCTTCAGGAATTAAGAAAACCTCTATTACACTTACACACTCAGGCTAATGAGAAATTACCATATGATTCTATTGATATGGATTTCATGAACTTAAATCAGGCAGCTCACGGTGATAGAGAGTTTGGCTTTATCGTTGCAAGATTAAGAATTCCTCATCAGGTAGTAGCTGGTTTCTATGAGCATAACGATGTTATTGAGCGTATTTCTAAGTTCATCGATGTAGCAAAAGCTATCAACTTCTCTAAACACTTAAAAGTAGCTTCATTTGGTAACAACATGCGTGAAGTTGCTGTAACTGATGGTGATCGTGTAGAGTCACAGATTAAATACGGTTGGGAGTGCAATTACTTTGCTATTGGTGATTTAGTTGATGTAATCAATAAAGTTAACGAACAAGAAATCGATAAGAAGATGGAAGAGTACACATCTAAGTACACCATGAAGACCAAGAATATCAAGGCTGTTCGTGAGCAGGCTAAGTACGAAGTTGGTATAGAGAAGTTCTTAAAAGCAAATAACTTAGGTGCATTTGCTGATACATTCCAAGATTTACATGGCTTAAAGCAGTTACCTGGTATTGCAGCCCAGAACCTAATGGGCAAGGGTATTGGCTTTGGTCCTGAAGGTGACTACAAGATTTCAGCTTTCTCAGCTGTTCTAATGAAGATGTCAGAAGGTCGTAAGGGCGCTACAGGCTTCATTGAGGATTACACTTATGATCTAACCTCTGGTGAAGAATTAGAGTTAGCATCACACATGCTAGAAGTTCCAGTAAACTTTGCTAAGAACAAGCCAGAGATCGACGTATTACCATTAGGTATTGGCGGTAAAGAAGATCCTGCTCGTCTAATCTTTGATGGAGTTGAAGGTGACGGTATTCAGGTAACTATGGTCGATATGGGTGATCATTTCAGAATCATCTGTGCTGATATTGAGCTTGTAAAACAGCCTAAACCAATGCCTAACTTACCTGTAGCTAGAATCATGTACCGTCATAAGCCAAACTTCAGAATCGGCACTGAGGGCTGGTGTTATGCGGGTGGAGCTCACCACAGCGTAGTTTCAACAGCTCTTACAAGAGAAGATATTGCTCTATTTGCTAAATTAACCGGTACTGAACTTATTACTATAGGAGATGACACCACTGAAGCAGATCTTCAGAAACTGTCAGCTTACTAATATTAGCAGCTACTAGATAATCTCTAGTGGCAGTTTAGTAAAAACAAGATTTTAAAGCGCCTTTAATCGTGTGATTAGAGGCGTTTTTTATCTGTTAAAATAGACTTCAACAAGGCTAAGACTCAACTTACAATCACTAATGAAGGTATGAACCATGGAGAAGACATTTTGCTCATTTTATTACCAAGTTTGTCCTTCTGATAACACAGAACTTAAGCTTGAAAAAGCTAATACAGCTTTATTAGTTATCGATCTGCAAAGGGTATATACAAAGTTAGCTGATAAAGATCCAAGATGGGATGCGTTTTCTAAAAGACTTAATGAAACAGTCCTTCCTAATGTAAAGAAAATCGAAGCACTTTTCCGTAAGAATAAACAAGATGTAATTTTTGCAAGAATAGCTTGCCATCTAAAAGATGGTAGAGACAGATCATTATCCCAAAAGATGTCAGGTTGGAATAACATACTAATTACTTTAGATGATGATGACAGCCAAATCATCGATGATATAGCTCCTGTTAATGATGAAATCGTTGTTACCAAAACAACTGATAGTGCACTTACTGGAACCAACTTAAGATTAATTTTAAACAATCTTGAGATTAAGACCGTAGTTTGTGCAGGAATCTTTACCGATCAATGCGTAGCATCTACTGTACGCTCACTGTCAGATGAAAGTTTTAATGTCGTAGTATTAGAAGATGCTTGTGCTGCCGGTACTATGGAATTACACAATGCTGAGCTTACAATTATCAACAATATCTATGCAAAGGTATGTTCAACTGACGATTTAATCAAAGTTTTGAGTAGCAATTAACTCAATTTTTTGTAGAATGCACTGTCACCTTTTAAGTTATGGTTAACCTCTAATAATTTCATGAAAAGAATAGAATTACTTGCACCTGCTAAAAATAAAGAATGTGGTTTTGCTGCAATTGAAAGTGGCGCAGATGCTGTCTACATCGGCGGTCCTTCATTTGGAGCTAGAGTCAATGCTGCAAATACATTAGAAGATATTAAAGAACTTTGTGACTATGCACATCTTTTCGGTGCCAAGATCCATGTAACCATCAACACTATTCTTGATGATCAAGAATTAGAAAAAGCACGTGAACTTACTTTCAAATTATACGATGCAGGTGTCGATGCTCTTATTATTCAAGATTTAGGTCTGATTAACGGACCTCTGCCACCTCTTGAAATTCACGCAAGTACACAGCAGGACAATTCAACACCACAAAAGGTTCAATTCTTAGAAAAAGCAGGATTTTCACAGGTAGTTTTAGCTAGAGAATTATCTTTAAATGATATAAAAAAGATAAGAGAAAACACTACCGTAAAATTAGAAGCTTTTATTCACGGAGCTTTATGCGTAGGTATCAGTGGTCGCTGTTATTTAAGTGCCGCAATTACTGGTCGCAGTGCTAATCGTGGCGAATGTGCTCAGTTATGCCGTGTAGCACAAAGTTTATATGACACTAAAGGCAATGTGCTTGCAAAAGATAAATATCTATTATCTCTAAAAGATTTTAATCAAAGTCAAAATCTTGAAGAGCTAATTGATGCTGGTATCAGCTCTTTTAAGATTGAAGGCAGATTAAAAGACGAAAACTATGTAAGAAACGTCGTTGCTTATTACAGACATAAGATTGATAGAATCATTGCTAAAAGAGATGATGTTGTAAGATCATCATTCGGTACTACTACCACCAATTTTATACCAGATGTAGCCAAAAGCTTTAACCGAGGCTTTACTGAATACAACTTCCATGAAAAGAAAGATAACTATGCAAACTTTGATGCACCAGGCTTTGTCGGTCAAAAGATAGGTAAGTTAGAAAAACAAAAGAATAGAGATCTTACCTTTTCATTATTAAAAAACACTGTTATCCACAATGGTGACTCCTTAAATTACTATGACAATCAGGGAGTATTAAACGGTTTTAGGATCAGTACTCTAAAAGCTCCAAATACAGCAGAAATCTTCCAGGAGATCCCTTTTATTAAAGCTGGAACTGTTTTTTATAGAAACAAAGATGCTGAATTTGAAAAGGCTATGGCAGGTAAATCGTCTTGTAGAAAATTAAGTTTAAATCTTACCTACCGAGAAAATGACAAAGGAATCGTACTCTTCGGAAAGGATGAAACAAATACTGAGGCAAGTGTTGAAATAGCTCTTGAGGATAAGCAAACAGCAAATGATCTTGATAAACTAAAAGCTAACATCACCTCAAAGCTAGGACGCTTGGGAGATAGTGTCTATACACTAAATCAGCTTGAGATAAAACTATCTTTTAGTTATTTTGTGCCGCAAAGTGTTTTAAACAATCTTAGACGACAACTTATTGAGAAACTAAATAAGTTAAAGACTGAAAAGAGAAAAGAGATAGTTCATAACTTTGAAAATGCCCCAATGTTACCTGAAAAGGAGCAGCATTTAGGATTTATGGCCAATATCTATAACGAAAAGGCTTTAGATTTTTATAAAAAACATGGTGCAAAAGATATAGAGCCAGCTTATGAGACAGAGCGCGTTCATGATGCAGAATGCGTGCTGATTTCAAAGCACTGTCTGAGATATTGCTTTAAACTCTGTCCTAAGCGCCACAAAGTAAAAGCTCAAGATCTTTTCCTCGTCATCGGCAAAGCAAAATTTAGATTAGAGTTTGATTGCAAAAACTGCTATATGAAATTGATAGGTCCTTTGAAGTAGCATAATTCAGAGGCATAAGCCTCTGAATTATGATCTTCAATTACTTATTGCATGAAAGATCAATTAACTTTAAGGTCACATTAAGAGATTTTTCAAAAGCATTTAATGGTAAGAACTCTGCATAAGAGTGGAAGTTATGAGCTCCTGTAAAGTAGTTAGGAGTTACTACACCACGAACTGATAAAGCAGAACCATCAGTACCACCTCTCATTGCATAAGTTTTGGCTTTAATTCCTAACTCATCAAAAGCCTTATAAATTAGAGCTACTGGTTTATCCTCTTTAGTTACATTGTTAGCAATGTTCTCATAGGTATCACTAATCTTGTAGCTAATTTCAGCCTTAGGATGAAGTTTCTTCAATTTCTCAATGTTAGATGCAACCTCTTCTTTTCTCCACTCATAACGATCTTTATCATGATCTCTGATATTCATTTTTAGAGTGCAGTAAAGAGGATCTGCTTCAATACCGGTAAACCACCAGTAGCCTTCTTTATCAGCAGTCCATTCAGGAGTCTGATGTCTATCAAACATGCCAATGAAATCATGAGCCACTAAAAGAGGATTTACTAAAACGCCCTTTGATGACATTGGATGAGCTGAAACACCTTTAATCTTGATTAAAACAGAGCCTGCGTTAAAGGTTTCATAAACTACTTCACCTAAAGAGCAACTGTCGATAGTGTATGCATAATCAACTTTGAATTTGTTCAAATCCATAAGTTTTGAGCCTTTAAGACCAATCTCCTCATCAGGCACAAAAGCAACTTTTAAGGTTGGGTGTTTAATGGTCTTATCATTATGCAAAACAGTTAATGCTGTCATGATGTTTGCCATTGCAGATTTATTATCAGCACCTAAAACAGAGGTTCCATCTGAGAAAATAATATCCTGACCTACATAATTTTGAAGTTCAGGATGTTCACTTACTCTAATATAGATCTCGCGCTCTTTATTTAATAAAACATCGCCACCCTCATAGTGAATAACTTGAGGATGAATATCAGGATTTAAAGAAACATCAACAGTATCTAGATGTGAGACAAAGCCTACAACAGGACCTTCTGCATTACCATGTAGAGTACCGTAAACAATAGAATGATCATCAACACTGATGTCAGTTAAACCTAACTCTTCTAGATCTTTTGCTAATAAATTTGCTAATTCAGTCTGACCTTTAGTACTTGGAACAGCCTCGACAGAAGCATTTGATTGTGATGTGATTGCTACATAGCGAAGAAATCTTCTTAATAATTCATCTTTATTATTCATTTTAAATCCCCATAACAAAACTGCAGTCATATAGACTGCAGCTTTTACATATTAAGGTTGTGGATACATGGTTGATGGGTAATCAAATCCACTATTAAAGCCTAAAGGTATTCCAATCATCCAGTAAGCGTATAACACTGCTGTTAGGACAATCAGAAGAGCAAATGTGTAAGGTAACATCATTGAGCTTAAGGTTCCAACACCTGACTTCTTACAGTATCTCTGGCAGTATAAAATCAGCAATGGATAGAATGGGAATAAAGGAGTACATACATTTACAGCTGAGTCTGAAACTCTAAAAGCTGCCTGTGTAAGTTCAGGTGAAATACCTAACATCATCAGCATTGGAACAAAAATGGTTGATAAAATAGCCCATTTTGAAGTAGCTGAAGTGATTAACACGTTTAGCATTGCTGTAAGAATAATGATACCAAACAGAGTAATACCTGATGGCATACCTAAATTCTTTAAGAATTCAGCACCTGAAATTGCTAACAGTGAACCAATATTTGAAGCACCAAATACATATAAGAACTGACCTGCGAAGAAACAGAAAACAATGAATGATAAAAGCATCTTCATAATGTTTTCCATTGATGCGATCACATCTCTGGACTTCTTAAAGGTACTTGCAACATAACCATATACAAGTCCAGGAACAGAGAAGAAGATAAAGAGTAATGGAACTAAGCCTTGCATTACAGGAGCTTTTGGAGATGTCAATGAACCATCTGGAGCTCTGAATAATGAGTTATCTGGGTAACATAGAATAAATAAAAGAGCTAATAGAGCAACTACTGTAGCTAAAGCAGCGTAGTAAGCTTTGTTCTCTAAAGGAGTTACATCTTCGATTACTAAAGTTTTATCTGTCTTTGTAGACTCATCTAGAGGTATAGTCGCCCATAAACGAGGTTCAACAACTTTATCAGTTACAAACCAAATAGCTCCAATAATGAAGAAAGTGCCACCTAAAGCATAGAAGTAGTTACATAAAACATTCACGCTGTAATTTGGATCAATTGAGTGTGAAGCTGCTTCAGTAAAGCCCTGCATGATAGGGTCAATGATAGAAGGAGTATATGAAGCTGTAAAACCACCTGCTAAACCTGCAAATGAACAAGCAATACCAGCTAAAGGATGTCTGCCTGAGGCATAGAAGATTAAAGCTGAAACCGGCATTAAAATGGTGTATGCACTGTCTGATACGATATGGCAAACAATTGATACAAAAATTACTGTAGGAGTTAAGAATTTCTTAGGGGTGATAGATAGGAACTTTCTAATTAAAACTTTAACGAAACCTGAGCCTTCAGCAATACCAATACCTAATGTTGCTACGATTGTGATGCCTAATGGAGGGAATCCCATAAAGTTCTTAACTGAGTTAATTACTAAAGTTAAGAGGTTATCAGGCGTAAACATGTTAATGATTTTGATCTTTTCATGAGTATTTGGATGAATATAGTCAAAATCCACATAAGATAAAGCCAATGACAGAAGCATGGTGAAAATAAGCGCATAGATAAACAACATTGTAATGTGTGGTAGCTTATTTCCTAATCGTTCAACAACATTTAAAAAACGATTTAGAATCCCAAACTTAGTAGGTACGGATTGATTCATTTTTTCTCCGTTTTATTGTAAAGCAGACATTGGTCAGTAAAATTTTTGAATAAAACTTTAGTCGTAACTGTTTGATTTCAGATCACTTTCTACTAATTTAAGGTCATTATAAAATTATATATTTAATTTTCAACGACTTTTTGCTTATTTTGCGATTAAAGGATCAAAACGATCGGTAGTAATTTCATCAGCGTGACTTAAAGATCACCAGATCACATAAAGGCTTTTAATTTTTCATCAGATGCCTTATAAAGCTTGGGTACAAAAGAATATAAGGCACAGGAATATGGCATCGCTTGACGATTTTGATTATGACAACGAACAGGTAACAGCTGAGCTTGGGGATCTGGGATTAACAGCAGCAGGATTTGATTATTTCAACCTTGATGAGCCTATTGAGTTCTGCATAGGAAAGATAGGTTCCCATGTTAAGTTTAAGAGCTCTGAAATAGTAAAGCTTTTATGCTGTCAGGTCCTGAATGTACCATATCAGTCACTGTATGGAACGCAGGAGTTTTACCGAAACCGACCATTACAGGCTCTGATAAATCGTAAAGATGTTACATTTGAGCAACTGGATAGAAATGTTCTTTCAAGAACTCTGGATGCCATCGCTGAATTTGGACCAGAGAAGCTGTTTTTAAGATGATCTGCAAAGGTAGCAGAGAAACTGGGGCTCAAGGTAGAGAGTGTCCATTTGGACAGTACCAGCTTCCATTATTCTGGAGAGCCAAGAATTGAAGAAGGATGCAATATTGTTCTCGACCAGGGGTACAGTAGAGACAATCATCCAGAGTTGGGACAGATAAATGAGCTGATGCTTTGTGATGAACTGAGTAAACTGCCTATATTTGAAACCTGTGTCAGTGGACATGTATCCGATAAGACCAGTTTCAGAAATGTCATTACTGACTATTGGGACAGTATTGTTCGTTATCACTAAGAAGATCCGAAGTAATCAAAGATCCTTTATCAGTAAGATGATCTGACAATACATCGTAAGATGTGTGATGTTTAGATAAAATTTTTAGCTTTCCAAAAAATTACAATTTTCTCTAATAACTAGTTTGTTAATAGGAGAAATTGTATGGACAGATATCTTTACAACAAATTGAGACGATTACATCGTCCTTCAGTGCAACCGAAGTACAGGAAAAGTATCTGTACTTGGACTTCCGACTGAAGTAAAACTGGTCCTGATAGCTATGGGAGATGAATGGTGCCGGTATTACCTTAAGTCGTATTACCAGGACAAAGCGTTTTAACTTGTTGATTAACTGAATAATGATGTTTTATTCGAAAATTTTACCGATCAATGCGAGGTAAAGAACCACTAATAGGACACAAAAAAAGCAGTCACTTGACTGCCTGTTTTGTTGGTGCGAAAGGAAGTACACAAAACTTTTTATTTTTGTTTATTTTCAATAAGTTAAAAATTTTGTCCCGTTTTGCTCACGTTTTGTATATAAATGGAAGGCAAAAATCAGTTTTTGCTTAAAGCTATTACTAATAAGTAGGCTGTACAATATTATCCTAATTTTGCTCTATTTTTGTTAAATTTTGTATTTCGTAAATGTGGGTATCGTATTCCGCAAATGTGGGTATTTCTATTTCGCAAAAGTGGGAGTTATTTATTTTTCCACAAGTTTTACACCGACTTTTCCACAGGTATACTTTATTATATCGGTTATGATAATGACAATATATGAATGAAAACACACTTTTCTAGTACTCTATATTAGATTAACAAAGATCCATAATTTAAATTCGATATTAGATCAACGAATCACTTGCATATTAGGCGAGGAGCACCAAAAATTGATCCTTAAGTTAGCCGATGAAATAAGAAGAGAGTTAAAACTTAAATGAAAATAGGTAATGAGTTTTGCACGGTTGAAAGATTTAAGAAGGTATTTTTGAATTCTTCAGCAGGAGAGTTTGAATTTAACTTCAAAAATACAGAAGATCTGTACATGATAAATAAAGAAAACGAGAAATTCGTCTTCTTAAAGTGTAACTCTGATTCTTACTTGTACTATGACGATCTAGATGTTTTGCTACAAACAGCCTATATCGATGGATTTAACATTCTAGATAATTGGGAATACTTGTGGGCGATTGTTGTTGATGGAACATTTGATTTTGATGAATATTGTGAAAATCAAAATCTATAGACTGAATCTCCTTTGCCTATTTAACTTATTGTTCTCTAAAAGCATAAATGCATTTTTAAATGAGCGTTTTTGAGCTTTTATTTTTACTAAGCTCCAAAATTTGTCTTTTTTGGCGCTTATTTTTGCTAAGCTCCAAAATTTGCGATTTTTGGCGCTTATTTTTGCTAAGCTCCAAAATTTGCGATTTTTGGCGCTTATTTTTGTTAAGTTCCAAAATTTGCGGTTTTTGGAGCTTAACTTTATTCAATAATATCCACTAGCTTATTGAAATAGTAAATTGTTTTTCTATCGGTTCCGTGTCTAGTTATATAGTTATTTTCTTCTGATAACTTCTTCAATACACGTCTAACGCTATTATCAGAAATACCTAAATCTTGAACTAGAACTTTAGGTTCAACCTTTAACTTATTGAATAATTCATCAATTATAGGAATATATTCTGTTTTACCGACAACGACTGTCATTTCTTTATATAAATCAATAATAGCTTTTGCTGTTTCAATATGACGTTTACTCTCAAAAGAAATTCCTTTAAAGAAGAATAGCAACCACTCCTTCCATGATTCAAGTTTGTCTTTTTCTTTGTTTAATGAAATATTAGATAACTTCTCTTTATAAGAATCTTCATTATCAGAAAAATAACGACTGATGTAGAAAATTGGTGAAGGCAAGCAATCCTTTGAATACAAAAATAAAGGAATTAGCAATCTTCCGACTCGTCCATTTCCATCTTTAAAAGGATGGATCATTTCAAATTGAGCATGCATTATTGCAGCTTGCATCAACACAGATACTTCCTCTGTACCGCGTAAATAATCTACAAGGTTATCAATATATTCATCAGTTAGGTAAGGTGGTAATGGAGTGTAATTTCCTAATTTAGGATTGTATATATAGTTCTGCTCTGTTTTAAAACAACCTGGTGTTTTATTTGCTCCACGAACATTATCAGACAATAACAGAACATGGAGATTTTTAATTAAATACTTACTAATGCATTTTCCTTTTTCAATAATTTCTTCTCTGCCATATTCAATTGCTTTGCAATAGTTTTCAATTTCTTTAATATCGTTTTTTATTGTTTCAGATGTAGTATTTTCTTGCACAACATCAGAAATAGTAGCAATAGTACCTTCAATTTTTGATGAAAGAACTGCTTCTTGTAAGGTTAAAGAGGTAATTAGAATATTAGGAGTAGGCAAATTATTAAGATAGCCAATAAACTCAGATAAACATTTCTCCGCCCGAATCATTTCGGATAAAAAATCACGATCAGTTTGTAACGCAAAAGACAAATTCTCAATAGGTAACTTGTCTAAAATATGAGGCTTAGGAAAATCACTTATGTTCATATTTAACCATTTAATATTTCTTACTTTAGGGAAAATAATTTTATTGCGATATCAACTAAAGTATTTGTTCTATTCTGAATTTTCTCTTTTGTCCAAGATATTTCATCTTTTAAGCTATTGTTTAAAAATAGACCATTTAAATATCCAATTTCATGCTTTTCTTTATTCTGCCTATTTTTTTTCTTTTCAAAATCAAAATTACTCAACGATGAATTGTATCCTGTTATTGTTAAATTGCCTAGTGTATGAACACATTCCAATTGGATATTCTTTGCTAAAGAAGCATCACCGTTTGCAATCATCTTTACCCACGCTTCAGGTATATTCTCTCCTTCTGGGAAGATATGCTCTATAGTCCATATGTACTTATTTTGTGAACTATCTCTTGCCCATAAATCAGTGTAGGCTTCGAGCGTTTTGTTATTTGTTTCCTCTATTTTGCACAAGATATACCTTGTTGCAGTATCATTATCTTCATATAATGGACCTCGCAATTTTTCATTAAATAATTGGTCTGAGGCTGATTCTTGAATTAACGCAGACTTTATAGCTTCGATGACAGCTTTTCCTTGCAAAGATGAAATCTTATCTATTATGCCCATAAATATTTTGTCTAAATTTCTTGTATTAGGGAAATCGGTAATATTTCTTCTTACAAAAAACTTGGTTAAAAAGACCACAACTTCTCTTATAAGTTCATCATCAATTTTCAAAAAATCTCTTTTACTAAATATATATAAGAGCAAAAGATAAGAAGGAGCACCTTGAATTCTTTGCAAATCAAGTAGACTCTTGTAATAGCACTTTGAGGTTGGTTCTTTTGCAATAATTTCTGCATACAATGATGACTTATTTAGCAGATTCTCAAGAAAAGATTGAAAATTATTTTTTATTAATGTCTCATAGATTTCCAACATGGAAGACCTTGTTGCTAGTAATCCAAGATAGTATTTCTTAGAAGAACCAGAGTCGCTCCAAGGTGCATTTAAATCTTTTCTAAATGCATTGTAATACTGTCTAAAAAAGCGTTCCTGTACACTATAATCATCACCAATATTTGATAGAACTTCTTTCCATTTTGAATAAGAGTTATCTTCTTCGTCTGATTTACTAGCCTCTGCAATCAAAATATTTTTAATAAGATCTATTGCTGATAAAGGTTCTCCTCTATGATTAAGACTTTCAAAAAGCATGTAAGCTTCACTATGAGAATCGACTTCAATTCCAACCAAAACAGCATTATTTATTCTATCTTTTAGATCAAAAAGAAGATCTACTACTTGGCATGAAGGATCCTCTTTTTGCTTATCTTGAATATAAGAAGATATCAGTGAGCCAAAATGTCTGTATGCCTTTTCAACTCGTCTTAACCCCCTATTTTTGGTTTTTGCAACATGTTCACTAATTACTTCTGTTTCGCAGAGTAATGATTGATAATCTTCATTATTGAAGTTTTGATTTTGCAACACCAATTTTGCGGTATATGAGGACACTTTCTTTATACCGATTTTTGATTGTTTTTTATTAACTAGCTGATTTTTCAAATTTATTAAAGAATTTTTTTCCTCATCCTCAAAAGGATTATCTTTATTTAGTTCTGCCAATTTACTATACAGAGCTAACATCAGAAGAGAAATTGACGTAAATCGTTGTTGACCATCGATAAGCTCAAGATTTGTTACAGCATCCATGCTAGAGCCATTATTTACGCAAATAAAAGAGCCTAAAAAATAACCTTCATCATTTTCTGTTAGATCATTGAATAGATCATCCCAATTTCGTTGCCCCCATTTATATTCACGTTGATATTTAGGAATTGTATATACTTTTGAAACTTCATTATTAAAAATAGAAGATATTGAGTGTGGATGAGCATCTTTAATCATAAAAAACTCTTTAATTTTTAATCTGTTGAAAAATAATTATTATATTTAGGCTATATCTTATCTGCCTTAAATTTTTACCATCAGCTTCAATCTGTAAATCCATTTTTTTTGAATTTATAACTACTCTGTGTTTTTATTTGTTCTACACATGGCTGTTTTCCCTAAATCTAAATCTTGCTACCTACTTTTTTTAATATTTCGTGCTCATTTACACATTCAGAATAATTTATTACATCAGGAAAAACAAATTTTGCATTCCAAATTACTGTATTGTGATGAATTTGATGGAAAGAATTTAATCAAATTTGATTAACCGCAAACTAAATAAGAGTTGGCTACATACAGATCTTACTTGAATACATCTTAAAAGAAGTATCCAACCAAAAAGATTGAATTGCAATACTTACTTAGAAATACTACTCTGCATCAAATCCTTTCTATAACGCCCTGCATTGATAATCGCCCAAACTTTAGCTACATGCTCATCAATAGTATGAGATAGCTCATCTGTACGCTTTATCGTTCGTTTTAGAGGCTCTTTTACAGTCTCACCATCTGATACTCTATCAAAATTAATGCTATTGGTCCTATGAGCAATCTGATTTAGATTTACACCAATCTTTCTGAGCTCTGAATTAGAGTCCCTTAATACAACAATTTCTTCATGCGTGTATTGAGGTTCATTAGCAACAAAACTTCTGATAATGGCTATTAGAGTCTGATTCCTATTTTTATAAAGCTGATCTGCCATACGATCAACAGCTGCAAGCTCATCAACATTTAGATAAAGCCTTACATCTTTTTTAGCTCCTTTTGGCGGTAAAAAAGATTCTAAGCTTTTCTTTTCAATATTCCCCTGTTATTGCTGCAAGTGTTCATCAAGCGCAGCTTTGATAACAGCAGATGCAAGTGTAGCAGGTTTAACCCCAAGTTCATTTGAAATAGTGTGCCATTGGTCGTGGTAGTTACCTAGATTCAAGGTTAGTTGCTTACGTTTTGATTTACTCATAGTTATGTCCTCCTTGGAAAATTTCGATCACGGTAATGTCTTCTTGGAAAATTTCGATCATGACCGCAAGTTTACTTGCGACAAAAAATCCTAATTTTTTGTGTCACTCAAAAGTAGGGCATGCCCTACTTTTGCTCTCAGGGAGCAGGGACGGAAAAATCAAGATGCACTGCATTCTTGGATATTTTTCCTATCCTGCCCTAGCTAAATTCTTATAAATTTTCCTAAAAAAAGTAGGGCTAGCCCAACTTTTCACCTTAGAATTTTCCACAAATTGTCACCTCAAAAAGTAGGGCATGCCCTACTTTTCTACCCTCTGAATTTCACAAATTTTTTCTACAAAAAGTTGGGCATGCCCAACTTTTTACATAAAACTAGATCTTCTTTTGGAGATTTGTTTTTAAATTTGTTTGCGTAAATGGGGTGGAGACCTCCCCTGTTGACTTAAAATATCTTGCTAAAGGAAGCAACGCTTTCTATTTGCGAGGTAAGATCTTTTTTACATTGATCAAGATATGCTTCAGGTATGCCTTTAACGAGAGTTTTAAACTCATCAGGCAAAAGAGTATAGATAAAGTAATCCCATAATCTCATCACTCCCATACGTTCCCTTAGGTAATCATGCTTGTTATATACATTTACAAGGCTAGATTCCCTAACATGAGATAGAACATATTCAGCTATAGTTTCTGGAACACCAATTTTAGCCATCCAAGTGCGAGCTGATTTTCTAATACCATGCATAGTTACTTCTTTTTGAGTACAGTTCGTTACAGCCTCTTGAAGTTGAACTAAGCGTATAGGCTTGTGCATAGAGCTTTTAGCAAAAAACACGTACTCACTTTGCAGTTCATAAGCATCACAATGATTTTTCCAAAAGTTAAGCAACTGCTCCATGAATACAGTAAGAGGAATATCAAAATCTCTACTCATTTTCATGTAGTATGCAGGTACATGAATAACTTTGTTTTCAAAATCAATCCAAGCCCACTGCATTGCAATAAGAGAGCCTATTCTTAAACAAGTAAAAGCAAGCATTAAGAACACAACTCTGTGCATGATCTGCTCATGTTTAAGTTTGTTAAAGAATTTATCCCCTAAATCTTCAGCTTGAACCCATGCATAGCCTATTACTTTAGGTTTTCTGTATTTCTGAGAGATTAAACCATGAGAATTAAGCATGTTAGAACATGGATTTGATGAGATCACACCATCGACAACCGCACTATTTAAGCATTGATTCATAGCTCTGATGGCATTGTATTTAGCACCTTGGCTCTTATCACTTGAAGATAAGATCTTATCTACAATAGTAGGTGTGATCCTATCAATCTTATAATTTGATAGACCAGCTAAAACCTTTATTGAGGATTTTAAAGTGCTAAATCTTTTGTTGTTCTTGTGAGTGTTTTCACTATTAGGATCACAGATAAAGAACTTAAGCCACTCTTGAGAGTATTCAGCAAAAGTAGGAGCCAAGCTTATATCAGCGATCTTTTTCTCCTTTTGCTGCAATACTATTTTTCTAGCTTTTTCACGAGCTTCTTTTAAAGATACATCAGGGTATCTGCCTAATGCCTTCAATTTACTTCCACGATTTTCATATACACGGATGTAAAAAGAAGAAAGACCAGATGGGAGCACATCCACAAATAGACTATCCCCACAGTTAATTTTCTTGCGCTTGCCAGCTAGAATTGCAAGTTGGACCTCTTTATCCAGCTGCTTTACAGTTATTAGGGCTTTTTTCATTATGCAACTCCTACACTAGGCTTTTGAAACTGTGAATACTTCATCTCTAAAGCTCTTTTATGATTTGGAGTTGTTGCATGCTCTTGAATAAAATCCAAAATAGCGGCATCGCTTTCATTCTTTGAGATCTTCTCATGGAGAATTTCAAAGGATGTATGACCACTAACAAAGATACTACTAGGTGATATACCTGCTTTATTGGTAGTTGTAATGATGCTACAAGCTAACTTTGAAATTAAATCCTCTGTTATACCTTGCGCTTTTAAGCACTTTTCACCTGCTTTTACTATGTCTGAAAATGAGTAGTGATGCTTAGAGATAGGATTAAAAAAACTGCTTTTAATCTATCTTTGCAATCTTCAAATTTAAATTTGAAATCAACATTAGTTCTTGCACATAGCTGCTTTGCTGATTCAAAAAACAACTTTTCAATAAACAAGACATAAGCTCGTTGAGACTTGCGTAATTTACTTAAGTAGTAGTTACATTCAGGAAAGATCTTGATGCAGCCTCTCTGACATCTTTCAAGATTGTCTTTTGCAAACTGCATAAACTCTGGCTCAATAGATAAAATACAAGCGTGTCCCTTTTGCATTAGAAAGTGAACAAGTGGCTTATTTGTTACTTTATCCTTGATAGCATTAACTACATCAAACACAGATGAAATGTTTCTGATATGAGTTGATTTAGGAGCTTTATCGCCCTTAAAAATAATCTTTGCAAACTCATTTGATGAAATCTTAAACATGGTCTTTTCTTTAATCTCATGTTTATTCTTCTTTAAAGAGTCGTAGATTAACTTTAAAAGCGGTGGTACATCGAAGATCACGCTAATTGGGATCTTCTTACCATCTTTTAAAAAGTCCTGTGCAAGTGAGCAAGTAAGCTCAAATCTTAGTAGTTTAAAGCGATAACTATAAATAGGTCGCAATTCTTCTGAGTAGATAAAGGCAAAATGCCTTTACCTCCTTTTTCTGATATAATATTTGACATAAACTCAGTGACTTCTTAGTGTTTAGTTTTCCAGACACACACTAAGAGGGTCACTCTCCTTTCTAATGTTCATCGATTAACTTCCACAATGGTCTCTCTTCGTTAAAGCTAAAAGCCCAAGCCATTATGTCATCAGTTTTCCAGATAGGGCGCTTTGAAAGATACATAGCCTTTGGGAAACCATCAGTCTTCTTCCACTTATCAAAGGTGCCACGTGTAATACCAAAGATCCTCATGATCTGAATTGTGTTCACGAAGATATTCTCTTTCACGATTTCAACTGAAGGTGTTGAAATATTGTCGGTCTTATTTGCCATTATTATTCTCCATATTGTTAGGCACTAAATACCAATATTGATGTGTATTCAATATACATATCTAGTATGTACCTTTAAATTCTATTTGTAAACAAATATTTATAAATTTTTTAAATTAAAATATTTAGAGCTTACAAAATATCAAACTTTTCCGCTCATTTTGATAAGAAATTTGACAAATAATAATTTATAATAAGCACTATATTATTTTTAGTAGGCACTCAATATTATGAATTTTTCAGACTCTGAATTATTAAAAAATGTACTTAAAACATACTATCCAGATTTAGCAGACACTGAATCTGCGTTAGAATCAGCATTTTTGAATATCATGCAAGGCTTCCCAGAAGACCTAAAAACACGCATTAAGGTGGCAAGAGTTAATTCAAAATTAAACCAAAAAGAGCTTGCATCAAAATTGGGCATTACCCAAGGTTCTTACTCTGGATGGGAGACAGGTGCTCATATTCCTAAGGTAGAAAACATCAAACAATTGTCTGATGTTTTATCTGTTGATCCTTCTGTTTTCATAAGTCCAAAAGTATCAGCTAATACAGCTTCAAGGGAAATTCCTATTGTTAGTGATTCTTACTTTACTAATAAGAGTGCAGAACAATTTCAAGAGTGTATTAAAGATCCTAAAAATAATGGCATAACCGCATATGAATCAGTTTTAACCGATCAATTACACGACTTTGTTTTTGATTTAAGACAGAAATATATGGAAGGAAATAGCGGCTATTTTATTCCATCTCATAGCTTAGTTTTTTGCAATTTTCATGAAATTAAGAACATGGATTTAAGAGAAAAATTAAACTACTTAAACTGCAAAATTGCTGTAGTAAGTATGGCTGGATCATCTGGTATGTTACGCGAAATTCGCTTCGATGGAAACATCCTAACTTTACAAGCTTGGGACAAATCTGTACCAAATAGAATATTCCCAATGGATATTAACGTAGCCGATTCAATTGAAAATAAAAGAACCTATTTTGCACGAGAATCTGACATCATATTAGCTAAAGACGTTGTTATATATGGGGTTGCTACAAAATTTGTGAAAGAATTATAGAAAAACTAAACTTTGATCTACTTCGCAAAATTCTAATTTATGAAAAAAGTAAGTGTTTAAGCTCACTTTTTGCGATTTTTATTCAGAAAATTTCTTCAAATTTTTATTTTATGGTAAATCTCTCTTTCTAAATTCCTCTCTGTGGTAGCTTAGAAATTTTTGTTGCTCTGAATTTAAAGGGTGTTTAATCGCCATCTTTTTAGAAATACCACATTCTGCTAACTCATCTAGATTTAACTTTGAGTTTATTAAAATTCTCCCGCTCTCATCAAAACTTATTAAGAATTTATCAAATAGAGCATCCAAAGCAACATTCAATAAAAGACCATTATTAGGATTAAGCCTTTCTTGGGAATTACATACAGACCATGGTTTGGCGTGACTAGCTCTTAGTAAGACTGGCTCGTAAACTCCTGTAACAGCACAACCTCCTTGCCAAATATCCATTAGCCCCTGCCTATACTTATCCTGACCTTTGCGAGCCTTAACCTTTTGCTCATATTCTGTATAAGATGCGCAGTTTTCTACTTCATCAATCGTAGTAAGATTATTTTCAGAGCCATCATTGCTTTTATTGTTTGACGTGTTCTCGTTTGAATGAAGAATAGAATGCAACTGTTCAAAATATTCTTGGGCATCATTTAGAGAATAAAGAGTGCACTGATCTTCTTTATCTCCTTTACCAAAGGAGTTTAAAAGATTTGTTATATCGTTTCGATGCTCTCTCAGCAATTTTTCAATATTTACAGTTATGGTTGCCTTTTCTTCAAAAAAAATGATTTTTGAAGTAAATCCATAATCTCCATCACCATATCCATGGTCAAATAGATAATACTCATTTTCAGAAACTTGCCTATAATCAAACAGACAATCTGTACAACTCTTTAAGATTAAATTCTTATCGAACATAAACACACCTATAAGAGCTCACCATTTGTAATTTTTTGGAAATTCTCTAAAACCAACCTTTTAGTTAAATACTCACCATAATTGCTAATTTCATTACTTTTTAAGGTAGGAAATGTAACTGAAGGATAATCATCCCCAACAACATCTGAAGGATCTAAAATGTAATTAAGTTCTTCGTAGCTCAAACCATATAGCATTGCAATATATGCATCAATTTCACATCTTAACTCAAGCCTTTCTCTTTCTGATTGATATTCATAAGCTGGATAATCAGTTAAAAAACAATCATTAATAGCATCACAATTTCGCACTAGTTTTGCAACTCTAGGAACAATGAAAGATATTGCACTGTCGTTAAATTTATTAGGACCTAAAAAAGGATCTTGTCTTAAAATGAACAAGTTCACATTTGCATCTGATTGCTTTAACCTATGAACATAATCTAAAACAATTGAATTAAAGTTTGCTAAAAAGCAACTTGCAAGCTCCTCACTTACATATGGTAAGAGCATATTTACACTGTTTCCAGAACCTTGTTTAGTAGAAAAAACCGTAGCGATTAGGGTTCTTTCATTTGTTGCACTTGCTAAGCATCTAAAACCTAAAGCCCATTTATTTGTCCATTCTTTTTGTTGGTATCTTTTTAATACTTCACTTTCGCTAATGTAATAGTGAAATTGAGCAACATATGATGGATCTACTTTTTGCAAATATTCAACGTTTTTTGTACACAGCTTTCCTTTATCATCAGTACAATAGGTAGCAAATCTACAATCATATTGATGCATTAACTTGCCTTCATATAAAGGAACACAATCATCTAATTTTGAATCTTTAAACAAATAACTATCATTTGTCATGTGAAACATGCTCAAGTTATCTAATTTCCACGGATTCTCTTTTGTATGTTCGTTATAAAGAATTTTTGAATTTTGATATATTTTCTTCGCTATTGAAAAATCTTTGTTAGAACGAAAAACAGGTGCATTTAATGAGTTAGGGTTTAAGAGAGCAATGTCATCTTTATTCAATGAAAATTCTCTTCTTTCATCCCCTATTTCTTTAGGATCTTGAAGATAGAATGCATAACAAGCTTTATCACATTTTCCAATTGTCAATAAACAGAATGTATAACGAGAATCAATAGGGAAAAGTTGTAATCTGTTTTCAAAATCATAAAGACTTACTAAATTTCCATCTGCCAATTTTTCGAAAAGAAGTTTTGTTGCATCTCCTGTTGCAATATTTCTTGGAACAACAAGACCTGCTAAACTATTTTCATTTTTACTACTTAAGTTGAAAACAAGCTCCGTAAATAAAGCAAATAAATTACAATCTCCAATACCCGATAAAGGAAACCTTCCACCTTTTTCAATTTTCAAATGTGTAAAATTAGATATTCCTTCATACATTGAAGTTTTATCAGTAAACTCTTTGTATAGCTGTTTTTGTGATTCAAATACAATAGAATCATCAATTTTATTTCCTGTTGAAGACAATTTGCCTTCACTTAAATAACCTATCATTTTATTTCTCTTAGAGGCATTTTCTGCTTGAGAAATAACAGGAAATCTATTTAAAAAGAATGGCTGAGCCTCCATTTTTGCTTTTTCCCATGGAGGATTTGCAAGAATGCAATCAAAACCAGTTGTTTTTATAAAAGGAAATATTAATGGCCAATGTAGCACATGATTTTCTTCACAAATCTTCTGGGCATAACGCAGAATATTATTATCAGCACTATTTTCCACAAATAAGGACTTATCATGTATAACAGAGAAGATATGTTTACTTGTAGGAACTAAACTAGCATTTTTTGAATTTTTGGTAATTAAAAAGCTGGCAGTATATAAATCACAGGCACAATAAATTGAACTTTCTCTTTCTGCCTTCATTATGCCCTTAAATAATGATTCTTTTTGTTCTACGTCCTCAACTGTATATTCTGTTTTTGAATCTAGTAGTTGTATTTTTTCAAACACATCATCAGTTTCTTTATTCAAAAAAAGATCTGTTTGCGTAGATATTTCTTCTAATTTGCTTAAGTAGCTAATATTTTCTTTTTTATATTGTGCACAAACATCTTTATCATCACATTTTCTTGGACTATATGCTTCAGATGGAATTCCAGTCTTAAGCACATTTAAATCAAATACGCCAAATATTGAATTACCAAAAATCAAGTGACTGTCAATAAAGGATAAAGGTCTTCCTTCACAATAACCTTCTAACCATAAAGCCATTTTGGCTAGTTCAATCGCCTGCTCATTTAAATCAACGCCATAGATGCAGTTTTTAATAACATCATATATAGCTTGTCTATAAACGATAGGACTTACAGATTCATAGCCACTTCTTACTGAAGCTAACTCTTGAGCAATTCTTCTTGCGGCTGCAAGTAAAAAATGACCACTACCGCACGCAGGATCAATAACTTTAAAAGAGAGAATTGCTTGCTCAGGGTTAGAGCTACTTTTAATTTTTTTATTTAAACTAGGATAAAGTGCAGACTTTATTAGTTCTTGTACAAGACAATCTGGAGTATAAAAACTTCCTGAATTTTTTCTTTCACTACCTTGAGTAGACTTTTTACTTACTTTTGCATTGTCATAACCAATAAAAGAAAATTCACCTAAATCACAGTCAATTTGAACAGATAACTCTAGTAGTGACTCATAAACACTACCAAGTTCCTCTGATCCCATATTTCTGTAATCAATTAAGGTTAAGACATCGCCTTCAGTTGTTGCCCAACGCATTAGTCGCATTGCTTCAAAGAATGAAGCATTACTTAATGAACAATCCTTTAAGTGATAACATTTTTGAGTTTTGAATAAACCGCCTAATGCAGGCAAAGATAGCCTTTTTTCTCCATTTGCAAGTGACTTAAATACAATCTTTGCGCTTTCATAGGCATCATTAAATGAATTATAAAATCTCGATAATCTGCAAGAAATTTTAAATCTCTTAAAGGAATAACCTTTTAAATAATGCTCATAATTGGTTGTATCTTTTTTATCTGTGTTTAAAAGATCCCTTTCCTCTAAACAAAAGACAAAAATAAATCTATACATTAAACATAGCAATTCATTTAAAAAGGCTTGGTTGCTAAGAGCTCCTGATTTTATAGAATTTCTTAACGCTTCGTTATTTTTATTTGAAATAAATCCTTTACCCAAGACTGAAATAGCAAGTCTAACGTTATCACTTAAACCATCCTTTACACGTTGACCTTCATTTTCACCAACAATCTTCCAGTCATCCCATACGGTCCTACTATCAATTTTTATAGTTCTTGAACTATGTAAAAAATGATAAAGATCGGTAAATTCAGAATAAGCACCATTTTCTGAATTATTTGCAATTTTAGATAAATCAAATTCTAAATAGCTAGGTCTACTAAAACTTAAAGAATCTCGCAGTAACCTTACTTTTGTTCCGTTACAAACAAATCCCCAAAGATCATCATCAGAAGCATTCAAATACTCTTGGCATAAAGAAAATGCACTTTTTTTTCTTTCTTCAACCTTTAATCTATCTACAATTTCGTCTAATTCATAATCAGAACTTACAATCACAAGAGGATGCGAATTCACCCTAGTTATAATCGGATAACTACGCTCACTGATTACTTTAGGGGCTGAATCTTCTACCTCATAACCTAAAACAACTTTGAAAAATTGAATTACAAATTTCCTTGTTACAGACCACTTTTCAATTTCAGAGGCATTCTGTGTTGAACTTTCAAATATCTTGTATGCGTTATTAAAAATTCTAAAAGCTCTAGAACACTCATCTTGAAATTTTAATCCTGGAGGTAAGTCATAATCTTCATCGGTTTGTCTAACAGCTTTTCCTAAAAAAACACTTCTTAATAATGAAGGTAAAAATAAAGTTCCTTCTAGGTGACATGTTCCAGAATTAAATAATTCATCATTTTTTATCTTTTTCATAAATACACCTAAAAGTTAATCTTCATCTGGTAATAAAACATAAAGACCAATTAAATCGATAGGTCTGCATACTTTTACAGAATCAACATAGCCATTGTTTGAAAAAGATCTTACTGCTAAGAATTCTTCTTTAACTTCTTGTTCTCTTTTAGCTAATATTTCATTCAATATACTTGACTCAAAATTTATATAATCTTCTTGAGCTTTTAGCAGACAGGTTGTTGCAAATTGCTTATCTATATTGCTTGAACTTTTAGCTACTAATAATTTATTTACATCCGTTCCTACAATATATTCAGAATTTTTCTTTCCAATCTTTCCAACTGGCAATATTTCTTCTGTAAGAATTGTATTTACCAACCTGTTATTGATTCGTCGTTCAATTAAATATCTAATTCTTAGTAGGTAAATTACAGAGTATTTATTAACATCAGAAGAGATACAAGCTGCACTTCTGCATATTAACTCAGACTCTGATGTTATGGCTGATTCTGAAAAGAACTCTGATAATGAAGAAATATACGGATCATTTCGATTTAATTTGTCAAAATTTAAATACAGCAAATCGGTCGAACAAAGATCTTTTAAAGATTTTTGCAAGTTTTTGTCTTTATAGTCTGATATTCTCAGAGAAAATACGTTCTTACTCTTTTTGCTTTGAAATAATGTTGCTCCAAGTAAATGGGAACAATTACGGCAGAAAAATTCTAAATCTTGATGTCCGCCTAATGACTGATTTTGCTTTTTATAAAGAGAATAAACCTCATCAGGGTGAATTGCTCTTTGAGAGAAAATAGATCTAAATGCTTTGATCTTTTCACTTGCATTTGTCCATTCTATATTGAATACATCCAAACTTTGTTGGTTATCGTCTTCAATCTCTAACCCTTCAAACAAATCTACCATATAGCCTTTTTTCTTGATTTTAGAACTTGAGCTTTTCTTAAATAATGCAGCCTTAACAAGAGCTTCATTTATTTTTGAATCATTTTCTGGAACTGGTACAGTTACACCTAATTGCTTCTTAATTGATTCACTCTTTCTTAAAATTACATTTAAAATTAGACCATCAATTGGGTTGTTTGCACCGTAAAGCATTACACTCTTTACTAATGGACTGTTTTGACCAAATCTGTCAACACGACCTTCTCGTTGCTCATGTCGAGTTGGATTCCAAGATAAATCATAATGGACAATCGCATCAAAGTGCTCTTGAAGATTAATACCTTCAGATAAACAATCTGTTGCGATTAAAATGTGCTGTTTATCAAAAGGTAAATTTTCGATTAAGTATCTTCTATCTTCTGGAGACATGTCGCCAGTTATACAAAGAATTTCAGCGCCTGATTTTTTAAAATCTTTGTTTATCATCTCTTCAAGATATTTTGCAGTAGCTATAAATCTACAAAATACAATTGGACTAAAACCATCTTGAATTAAAGATTTTAAAGTGTTTTTCAAAGTGGAATATTTAGGATCTTTACCAGAATCAATTAAACTCTTTAAATGCTCAAGAATTTGTTGTAATTCTGAATTATTCTGCAATTGAAGTTGTGATTCGGTATCTGACTCATTTTCTACATCATCTTCTTCAATGCTACTCTTAGAGTCTTCTTCATCAAGTTTTTCATTTTGAGCTATTCTGTTATTAATCGCTGACAAAGCTGAAAATGGAGATGATGACACACATCTATATAGAGCCAAAATAGAATACCAAATAATTGGTGTTATTTTTGAATCAGCATTTTGACTTTCACTTATTAAATTTATACAGTAATCCTTAATCAGCTCAAAGAAATTTTCCCACTCTGCATTTAAGTTGTAAGTTACTTCAGCTACTTCTTTAGTTGGGAAGTATGTTTTTCCTGAATCTGCATCTTGATTCCATTCTTTATCAAGATCTGCTCTCTTTCTTTGAATAAAATGCTGAGCTAATTTTCTTCTTAAAGGATCATTAGCATTAACTGTTTTTCCCTTTAGATTAATAAAACCTTTATCAAGCAAACTTAAAATGCTAAAAAATGAATCCTCATTACCACTATGTGGGGTTGCGGTTAATAAAAGCATATGGCGAGTTGGTGATTCAGATAATTTGCTTAATAATTCAAATCTCAATTGATGATTATTTCCACCTTTTGAGCAAGTATGTGCCTCGTCAACTAGAACTAGATTTGGGTTATTGTTTAAAAAGTAATCTCTATGAGAACTGGACTTAATATAATCTAAACTAACGACCAAAAATGGATATTCATCTATCAGTTTTTTTCCATTTGGAATTTTCTTTTCAAGGCTTTTAGCTGTAGATGCCGACAAAATTGTTGCTTTGATATTAAAGTGTTCATCTAGTTCTTCTTGCCATTGTTCAACTAGATTTGGAGGACATAAAACAGCAAAATTTTTAATTTCTCCCCTATCAAGCAATTCTCTTACAATTAAGCCTGATTCAATAGTTTTACCAATACCAACGTCATCAGCTATCAATAACCTTGTAGTACGTTGTCTCATAGCCATTAAAAGAGGTACAAGTTGGTATGGTCTTGGTTCTATATTAATTGAACCAAATGAACGAAAAGGACCTGTTCCATTTTTTAATTGAAAGCGCATTGCATCGTAAAGAAGCTTAGCTGTATCAAATCGTCCATTTAATTCTATATTTGGCTTTGGAAAAGAAGCTTCTTTAATTGGAGTTAATTCCAAACTTGGTAATAATTCAATTTCTTGATCTTCAGCCCCAGCAAAAGGTCTTAAACTTAACCATTGACCATCATATCCCTGAACAATATAGGTTCTTCCTCTTGCACAAACCAAATTTCCAGGCATAAAAGTTGACATTTCACCCATACAATCTATCTTCTAAAACTAATTTGAAAACTTTTCTATATTTGATTGAACATATCTTTCAATATCTGATTCATCAGACATATCGATTATGATCCAATCATTATCTTCTAATGTTGATAATTCATCTTCACTGAGCTTATCTAATAAAACAACCATGTGCTTAGATTTATATCTAGCTGAAACTTTGATTCCTGATTTAAACATAAAATCATAATCTGAAGGCTGAGAACACCCAAATTTCACTAAAGATGATTTAAAGATATCTAATCGACTCAAAGAATCAGTTGATTCTGCTTTATTTTCTGGTTGATGAGATGAAATTGCAGACTTGCAACTTTGCTCTTTTTCAATCGTTCCTTGGAGGATTGATTGTAAGAAATTCAATACCCAAGTGTCATGTCTATCAATATAAGCGTGATCAGTTTGGTTATCATAAGCAAGCAAACACTTATAGCAGGCTTTTAGACAATCTGGTTCTCTATCAATAAGATTACCTTGTTCATCCAATTGATAATGCATTAACGATAATGCTTCTTTAGCTATATCTTTAAGAGATTCTAAAGATGTACTTAAATCTTTTAATACACCTGCACCACCTTCTGTATTTTCGTAAATTAGCAAAATACTCCTATCAAATGAAGATGGTAAATATTCAATGGCAATTTCAGATTGCTCTAATTGATAGTAATGGGTAATGGCTTGTTTTAAAGCAGATTTTAATGTCGCCATTGACTTAATTTTATCGTCTGGTTCTAAATTGTCAGCAAATGCTGGCTTTATCAATAAGATATTTCTAACATCAGAAACATAAGGTTGAATAACATCTTTTTCTGCAATTATTGAATCATATGTATACTCATCAGTATCGTCTTCTTCTGATGCTGATGTAGAAGATGGTTTCTCAAATACACCTGTCAGAGCATTTAATCTAAATCCTTTTTCTGGACACTCTAAATCAGATCCTGATTTCCATCCTTCATTGATTTTATATATGGTTGCAGACTCAGAATACTCGATCAAAGCTAACTCATTCTTATCAGCATCAAGAACATTGCTTATAGATGTATATTCTTTGTTGTGTCCTCTATAGGAGTAAGCTAATTTAGTAATGAAACCTTCCCTTTTTCTAACCTCATCTTCGCAGGAAATACTGTGAGTTTCGTATGCAGAAACAGCTTCGACCTTAAAATATTCATCACAATAATCTTCTAAAGACAACTGGTTACCGCAATTGATACAAATCGAATCAACACAACTTGATGAACTATCTCTAAAGTATCCACAATGAGGGCAAATGTAAGCTCCAAGTTTATTGATTCCTCCCATTTGGGAAATTGAGTTAGCTTTTAATTTGATGCTTGTAACTCTGTACGTTTTACCTTTGTGATAAATAATATTTCTTGGACCAAATTCTGTTAATCCTATGAATCTTGACCTTGTTAAAAGATTACTTTCTTGCTTTTTGTCCTTCAACCAAGCTACTAGAGGCATTGTAGGGAAATTAAAACCAGGAAGAAATCCTTGATTTGCAAGATACCTATATGTATAGAAGTCATTATTCTTTTTAGTAGAAGACTCTCCCTTCAAAAGACTGATTTGAATACTACATTCTTGAATAATTCTTTCATAATGACGATTTTGTTCTTTAGTATTTGCTATATTATTTGAATTTTTTAAAGCGACATCTTTTTCTGAGACACAAGCTTTTAATAAAGATCGCCAAAAATCAAAAGCTCGATCTAATTTTATTGGAGATTCTTGAATAACTTTATCAACATATGCCTCATTAAACCACTGACAATCGCTTAAATCTAACTCAGATATGAATTCTGTTGCTAGCTTTTTAGCCCTTTTCAATAGTTCAACATCGTATATTGCAGATTTTATATCATCATTCAAAGGGTAGGCATCATTGTTCAAGTCACAATTATCAGCAACATTATCTTTTATAAAATCACTTATGCAGGACACAAAGATTGAGTGAATATGGTTTTCAACCATTGTTTGGTTTTTTATATCAAGTTTTGGAGCGTTTACTCTACCTTGAACCATTTCATTTGGTCGTCTAAAGTACCACTGATCATGAGGACTTAAAGAAGTACAATAAGTGGTTGTTAATGACTGTTGTCCAGATCTACCTGCACGACCTGCTCTTTGAACATAATTAGCTGGTGTTGGAGGAACATTTCTTAAAAAGACAAAATTTAAGTTTGATATATCTATGCCTAATTCCATTGTTGGAGAACAAAATAACAATGGTAATTTTTTGAAATATCCTTTTCTACTATCCTCATTCCACTCCTTTAAATCATTTTCATTAGCTCTAAATCTTCTCTCTAAATCTAATCTGTCTTCGTTTGAAAGCTGTGCTGTATGTTCTTGAGCTTCTATTCCGAACATATCTGAACCTAAAGATAGCTTTTGAGCTTCTTTTAAATAGAACTTTTTGAAATAGCCGTACAACGCACTATTAGAAGGAGTCTTATATTTCCACTTAATTGTTCGATCACTTATTGTATACAGTTTCTTTGAAATTTTTTTTGATTGTTCCTCAATAAGTAATCCAGACGTTGCCATGCAATTTAACAAATTCGCAATTAAATCTAACTTATCTTCAGATTTTAACTTTACAACTTCATATTTTGTTGAATTAAAAATGCTCAGCTTTTCTATTATTTTTTTACCCAATGAGTTTCGATCTGAAATTGATACTAGTCCCTTATTTTCGTTGTATCTATCTTCAGTTGTGCCTACTACTGCATACTTGCCGAGTGAATAAAAACTTTCATTTTCATCTAATTGGAATTTCTCTGTTAATTCAATATTATTTGAATACAAAGAATTCTTCTTATTTTCATCAAAGAATGGAGATTTAATGCATAAATTATTTCGAAGAGTATCTAATACTAATTTTAGAACTTCATATAATTCTTGAGGAGATAGTAAATTCAATAGGTTATTAGAAAAATTTAAATATATTTTTGAGTTATTGCATACTTTTTCTAAGTTTTCATACTTTATTTCAGCCAATTCTAATTTATCTAAACTTGGTCTGTTGTACATATTAGAACTTTTAAGCTCTTTTAATAAATTTAAACTTATTATGTTACGAACAACTTCTTGTGCGTGAAGTAAATTAAAGTTCTTGATATAAGGATTTCTTGAAAACTTTGCTATATCAGATGTTTTACCTGAATCAAAATGGAATGCACGAAATATTAAATCTGTTAACTCTTCTAATGAAAATTCTTTATCTTTATTTTGTTCTAGGACATTTAGAAGACCGACTCTTAAAATTAGATGTGATACATAATCATTAAAATGTCCTGCTTGAAGCGCAGCATCTTGTCTATTATCACTAAAGCCTAAAATCTTACACTCTTGTTTTAAATCATCTAATTGCCTTAATTGATTTAAACAAAGAATTGTTGATACGGAGCTACGACCTTCACCAGATAATCCTATCAAAGCATTTCGTTCTAAAGATTTATTAGATAATTCTTTACAACAGTTCACGCAAAATCTAAATTTTCCTCTAAGGAACCAATAAAAAGGATCTCCGCTATTAGGCAAGTCTCTACCGTGCTTATTTAAAGTTATTGTTTCAGGTATTCTTTTTTTTCTTGATTGTTTTATTTTTAGTTTTTGCTTTTTATAATCAAACCATGATTGAGGAAGATCTTCTTCTCCTCTGTAAGTTTGAGAATTTGTTTTTTTACATATATATCCATACTCATATTCTTCATCATTTGAAATATCATCTATTTCAACTGGAAAATAGGTTGTTCCTATTCTGAGGACAGGATGGTATTCTTGCCCACATTCTGGACAAAAATAGGTCCTATACATTGGAATTATTGAGTTCTCATCATCTTTATCTTTTACCGACATTTGGCCATCTAAGGACATTTGTTGATTTTTCTCTAAAGACATTGATAGCTTCTCAGGACCACTTAAAAATTGGTGTAACTTAAAAGCAAATGGATTTCGATTTTGTGGCGTTTTGATTTTTGAATTTTCACCAAATCTTATTAAAAAGTCTTTTAGAACTTTTGATAAATCAGATTCGTCAAATTCTTTATCTAAAAAACTGTTTAGCTCTCTAGCAATACTTCTTATATCTTGAGGAACTGCACGGGTTGATTCCTCTCCAGGCTTGGTACTTACGCTTAAAGTAAGTTCTAACCACACAGCTAACGAACAATTTTGAAATTCTTCAAAATTATTTATTTGAAGATCTTTTCCTAATAATAAAGTCTTAATTTCGTTTCTTAGAGTTTCTTTTATATTATTTTTATTAAGATTTTCTGAGGTTACTCTTTGAAGAGTTTCTTTTACTACTTGAGAATACTCAATTTGAACGCCAAAAATTGTACTTGCAACACGGGCTACAGTCTTTTGCTGATCAATAATTGATCCTTCTGAAGACATAGTTGCAGAAGTTCCAATACAAATTAAATTTTTACTGTTTGTTAATTGAGATCTTAATCTTCTAATTAGTAGTGAAACATCAGCACCTGAACGCCCTCTATAGGTATGAAGTTCGTCTAACACTAAGAAATTTAGATCTTTTGCATTATTGATTACTTTTTTATCGTCAGAACGCATTAACAAGTAATCTAGCATTACATAGTTTGTTAAAAGAATATCTGGTGGATTATCTTTTATATCATCTCTTTCTTGTTTAGATTCTTGACCTGTATATCTAGACACCTTAATTTCATCTGGTAAATGACTTGTAAATTTTCTAATTTCCTCAAATTGGGAATTAGCAAGTGCATTCATAGGATAGACAATAATCGCTCTTGTTTTTCTATTTAAATCGTTTGCTTTTTCTCTAAGAATTCTGTCAACAATAGGAATAAAAAAGCATAGAGATTTACCTGAACCAGTTCCTGTAGTTACAACATATGATTTTTGAGCTTTAGCAAGAGAAATAGATTCAACTTGGTGTTGATATAGTTTTAAAGGTTCATTAGAGTCTGTTGCAAATATTCTTCTACATTTTGGATGTAAAATATCTTTATTTACTAAACTTTGAACGTCTTCGTTTAAATTCTGCTTATAGTTTGGGTTAATTTGAATAAGTGCGCTAGGTGTATACTTAGATCTCTCGCTATCAAGGAAGCTTTTAATCTTATCACTAGCTATTAAAGTAAAACTTTTACTAAAATCAGAGTATGATTTGACTAGTTGCTCATCAAAATCAAAAATATTCACAATTACACCTATGCTATTTCAAATACAATGGAATACAAACTAAACAGTAACTAGCAATATTATATAATGAACGACTGAAGCTATAGTGTAATAACGCTAATAGATACTCAAATACAATACCTATACCGCATTATCCACAAATTTAAGTGCTTTATAATAAATATTTATCTTATATAAATTTATCTTTTAATATTATCTGTCAAAATTTTTGCAAAGAATCTACTGCACAATATTATCCTCATCTTAAAAAATTTTCTGATAATTTTGTCCCCGTTTCTTGTCCCCATTTTACGGGAACAAAGTGTATTGCTAGGAGCAAAATTCAAAATTATGCTAATAAGTAAAAATTAGTGTTAATATCTTGAAATACAAAGAATAACTTATGAGAATTTGTAGTATTTTTTGAGGATTAAAAATTGGGGGTTTTTTGGGGTTGTGGTGCGAAAGGAGGGACTCGAACCCTCACGCCTTGCGGTACAAACACCTGAAGCTTGCGCGTCTACCAATTTCGCCACTTTCGCAATATTAATTTTTTGATGTGATCCCGATGAGAGTCGAACTCATGACCACCGGCTTCGGAAACCGATACTCTATCCACCTGAGCTACGGGATCATCGTGAACCATCAGAATATGCCGGTCATTATAGCAAAATTATTTATTCCTGCAAGAAAGATAGCTAAAATATATATAAATTTTGGCGAGGATAATACGATATGAATTTTGATAAAAGATTGGCTTTTAGAGGTATCAGAGCACTGTACGGAAACGATGGCTTTGAGAAATTACAAAGCTCACACGTAACCGTTATCGGTGTCGGTGGTATCGGTTCATGGGCAACAGAAGCTCTGTGCAGAACCGCCATTGGCTCTCTTACCCTCATCGATAATGATACTATCGAGCTCACCAATTCAAACAGACAACTTCATACCACCTCAAAGACTGTTGGTTTAGGCAAAGCAAGAGTATTAGCTGACAGACTTTTAGAGATCAATCCTCTTTTAGATATTGAAGTAATCGAAACCAAACTGACACCTGAAAATATTGATGGTGTGTTAGAAGGAAAAACTGATTATGTATGTGACTGTATCGATGATATCGATGCTAAAGCATATGTTTGCAACTACCTGTTCAGACACAACGCTACTTTCATTGAAGCAGGTGGAGCTGGAGGCAGACGTGATCCATCAAAACTGAAGATTGGTGATATCAATACCGCTAATGGTGATGCTTTAATTTCAAAACTGAGAGCGCGCTTGAGAAAGGATTACGGATTTCAATCTAATAGCAAAAAGTTCAATATTAGCTGCACTTTTTCTAACGAAAAGCCTATATACTCTTCAAAAGAAGACTATCTAAGTGGAGATCTACCTGCATTTGGTGCTTCAATGAGTGTAACTGCATCTGCAGGTCTTTTAATTTCTTCATGGATCATAAATAAGATCACCTCAAAGAACTGATATTGATTGATACGGATTTAAGAATGCAAGAGCAAGAATTTGAGAAGCAAAAGCAGTTTTTATTAAGTAAACTGCCTGATTATCTAAAAAGTAAAGGAATTAACGTTAATTCCAACTTTTTTTGTTTAAATCCAACTGACACAGCTCATATTCCAAGCATGAGTTACGACGCATCTAACTATACGGTTAAGTGCTTTAACTGCAATGCTGTCTATAATATCTTTGATCTGATCGGCATCGATTTTAATATCAGTGATTTTTCTCATCAGTTTATCAAGGCACATGAACTATACATAGGTAAGGTGCCTTTAGGCTTTATTGATGTTTTAAAGAACTATAACAATCAAAAGCAACCTGAAATTAGAACACCTACATTTGAAATTGAAAATAACAATTTCTTAGCTTCTCACTCTTCTCAAAAAGAGGTTCGTGTTCCTTTTGGTTTTAATGAAAACCATAATAACGATCAGTTCGATCAGAATTTACAGCAACAGCAAACACAACCTCAAAGAGGATTTAATACCATTTCACCATTCGATGAGGCTAAGTTAAAGCCTTTTAATCTGCGAGGAAATGCTCCTTCAAATTCCAATACACAAACATTTGGCAACAATTCATTTGGTCAACAGCAAAACAGCTTTGGTCAGCAGAACTTAAACAATCAAAACCAATTCTCCTCTGCTCAGAATCAATTTGCCTTCAATGAGCAGCAGAATATCTCTCACAGATTTGGTGATTCTCAAGTATCTCCATTTGCATACGCATCAGAATCAGCTAATGACTTTACTGATTATGTAAATCAATGTGCTTCTAATGTAGAAAAGACCTCTTATTTTAGAGACAGGGGCTTATCTGATTCTGTAATTCACAGATTTAAATTAGGCTTTGATGAAAACTTTCAAGCAGAAATTAACAAGATCACAGGTCAGAAATCATACTGGAAAGCAGCCATCATTCCTTACGGAATCCATGGTTACTGTGTAAGAAATACTGATCTTAGTGCAAACAGCTCTAATGAAAGATATAAGAAAAAAGGTATCTTTGACATCTACAATCATGAAGCATTAGAGCAAAAAGGTACTATCTTTATAACTGAAGGTGAGTTTGATGCTTTAAGTTTAGAAACGCTAGGCTATAGAGCTATAGCTTTAGGTGGAGCTGGTAATGTAAGGCCGCTCATAGAATGCATCAAAGATTCAACTGAAGAACACACTTTCTATATTTCTCTTGATAATGATGAAGCAGGTCGTGAAGCTACCGCTAAGATTTGCACTTACCTACATCAATTGGGTATATCTTTTAAATGTCTAAACCTAGCTCACCCTTTCAAAGACATCAACGAAGCTTTGTACAGTGATAAAGGCATGCTAAAAGAGAGATTATCTAATTTAGATAAGATCCTCTCTTATCAATTTGAAGATATTTGTGCTCCAACTGCATACAAATATATTTGTGCACCTGAGGATTTAAATACTCTTGAGTTATCAAGTGCTCTGTATTCTTTTAGCGCTAGACCTCAGGTTTTAAGACGTTTTGTAAGTCAAATCATAAAGACAAAACTATCATCAATCGTCTATGCCGGTAACAGAGTTCAGTGGAAATACATTTCAAATCTTGTAGCAGAGCAGCAGCAACCATTTGACGCATCTCAATGGCAGTTAGTTAAGTTCTTAGAACTAAAAGATAGTGATATTGAAAAACAGCTTATCGATGGTATTGAATCTCAGACCATTCAAGGAAATACCAACTTTGTAGCTATGTTAGATTTATGTGCATACTCTCAACAGGAAACTTTAGCTCTGCTAGACAAGTTATCCTCCGAGGTTAAATCCATAGGTATTCCTATCATTGTACTTTGTAACAAAGCAGACAGAGACTATGTAGAAGGACTTTCTTTCCAGAACATAGATATCGATGTTCAACCAAACGGTGATTTTATCTGCAACACTATTGATAAAAATGGTGTTCCTCTAAGCTTTGTAAAGTGCATCGGAATCTAGGATGCAATTAAATCAAGCTCAACAGGAAGCTGTCGATTATGTAAACGGACCTTGTCTGGTTCTGGCAGGTGCTGGATCAGGCAAGACCCGTGTGATCACAACTAAAATCGTCAGTCTCATCAATAAACATTTCATTGCTCCACAGCAGATCTGCGCTGTAACCTTTACTAACAAAGCTGCTGCTGAAATGAGAGACAGGGTAAAACAAGAATTAGGCTCTGAAAGATCTTCTTTAATCACTATTTCTACATTCCACTCTTTAGGGTTAAACATCTTAAAAGAGGAGTCAGTAGCTCTAGGATTAGGCAGAAACTTTACCCTCTTTGATCAGTACGATAGTTTTAAGCTGATTAAAGATATTGTCAGAGAAAAGTTTCCACAGATCTTAGTTGATAATTCAGAGAAGACTGTTGTTGAAGAAATAGCAACAGATATCAGTACCTGGAAGACTAGTCTTTTAAGACCTGAGGATATTGCTGTAAGAACAATTAGAGTTCAGGTATATGAGGCTTATCAGGCATATCTATCTGCCTGCAATGCTGCTGATTTTGAGGATTTAATCTTTAAAACCACGCTATTACTTCGAGACAATCAAGCCGTAAGAGATAAATGGAGCTCTTACTACAAATACATCCTTGTAGATGAGTATCAGGATACTAACGAAACACAGTATCAGTTATTAAAATACCTGACCTCTAAAAACAAGAGATTCACAGTTGTAGGTGATGACGATCAGTCAATCTATGCTTGGCGTGGAGCACGTCCTGAGAACATTAAAGTTTTAAGTAATGACTTTCCTGACTTAAAGGTGATCAAGCTTGAGCAAAACTATCGTTCTACACAGCACATTCTTAACTGTGCAAATAAGTTAATTTCGAATAACGAACATATTTTCAACAAAACTTTGTATACAAAATCTAATGTTGGAAAGAAAGTTCAAATCATGGAATTACGTACTCAAAACGATGAAGCAGATAGAGTGGTACAGTTAATCTTGGCACATCAGTTCAGGACGCACTCTCAGTGGAAAGATTACGCGGTTTTATATAGAAGTAATTCTCAATCACGACCTTTAGAAAAGGCCTTTAGAGAAGCAAGAATCCCTTGCTTTATCTCTGGTGGCAGTAGCTTTTTTGAGCAAGTAGAAATCAAGGATATGTTAAGTTGGTGTCGTGTTATTTGTAATCCATATGACGACATGGCATTGCTAAGAGTAATTAACATTCCTAGAAGAGGTATTGGTCATGAAACTATCAATGCCTTATTCTCACAGGCTAAAGCAATTGGTAAGTCCCTTTACGAAAGTGCCTTAAATCCTAATGTCACCAAAGATCTAATTCCAAGACAGAAAAAATCCTTAGGAGAGTTCGTAATTTTACTTACTAAATTACGTCAGTACATTCTCAATGGCAAAGACAAAGAATTAGCCAATGAGCTAACAGAGTTAATTGGCTATAACGCTTATATAAAAGCCAATACCGACAGTAAAGTTGCAACTGAAATTAAGATTAAGAATGTTAAGATCCTATTATCCTGGATATCAGATCTTATCGCCGGTAAAAAAGGTGATACCCCATTAAGTTTTCTTGAAGCCGTAGATAAATTAGGCTTAAGAGAAATGATGGATAGAAAGAGTGATGATCAGGACAATGATGCTGTGCAGATGATGACCTTACATGCATCTAAAGGTCTTGAATTCCCATATGTATTCTTAGTTGGTATGGAAGAAGGCTCACTACCACATAAGAACTCTTTACCTACAGAAGAAAACCAAGGAGTAGATAACGTAGATGAGGAAAGACGTTTAGCTTATGTTGGTATTACAAGAGCAAGACAGGAATTAACCTTACTGCTAGCTAGAGAAGTTACCCAAAGAAATGGTGTACCAGATGCTATTCATCCTAGCCGTTTCTTAAAAGAGCTACCTGCTGAGGATACCGAGTACTACCCATTAGGAACTCAAGCAAAAACTTCTGAAGAACAATACAAATCAGATATTGATGAAGCATTAAAACAATTAGAGAGCATTCTCTAACTTTCTTTGGTTACAACTTTAGCAAACTTATCCTTTTATCCTATTAACTTTAATCCAATTAAAAGGCCCCAAACTTTCGTTTTGGGGCCTTAAAATCAATTTAGAAAACTTCTATTAGTTGTTACCAACAGAAACTTCCTTCATATCTGACATGTAAGCACGTAGCTTGCGACCTACAACCTCGATAGGGTGGTTGCGGATCTGATCGTTGATCTTGATTAACTCAACGTTATCAACTGCGTTGTCACCCTTTAAGGTATCACCAAATACGTCTAACTTCTGCTTTGCCATGAAATCCTTTAATAAAGGAATTGCTGCATTAGCGAATAAGTAGTTACCGTACTCAGCAGTATCAGAAATAACAACATTCATCTCGTATAAACGACGACGAGCGATGGTGTTAGCGATTAAAGGTAACTCGTGTAATGACTCGTAGTAAGCTGACTCTGGGTAGATACCTGAATGAGTCATAGTGTCGAATGCCAATTCAATACCAGCCTTAGCGAAAGCAACTAGTAAAGTACCCTTATCGAAGTACTCTTGCTCAGAGATCTTAGTATCACAAGCAGGAGCATTCTCGAATGCGCTCTTAGCGTAGTTCTCTCTCCAGGTGTGTAACTTAACATCACCGTTAGCCCAGTCTTCCATCATGATGCGTGAGAATTCACCGCTCTCGATGTCATCCATGTGCTTTAAGTATAGGTCTTTTAAGATTGACTTGATTTCTTCAGCTAAGTAGAAAGCCTTGATCTTTGCAGGGTTTGATAGACGATCCATCATATTGGTGATACCACCCTGCTTTAGAGCCTCACAGATAGTCTCCCAACCATACTGCAATAACTTGCAAGCGTAAGCCTTGTCAGCACCTAAAGCTACAGCGTGGTCGTAGCACATTACAGTTGCAGCCTGTAAAACACCGCAAAGAATGGTTTGCTCGCCCATTAAGTCTGACTTAACTTCAGCTACAAATGATGAGCGTAAGCAACCTGCTCTATCACCACCTAAGCCTGAAGCCCAAGCCTTAGCAAATGCCCAGCCTTCGCCGTTAGGATCGTTCTCTGGATGAACAGCTAATAGCATTGGAACACCGAAACCACGACGATACTCTTCACGAACCTCAGTACCAGGAGCCTTAGGAGCTACCATGATTACGGTTAAGTCCTTACGAACCTGCATACCTAACTCAACAATGTTGAAACCGTGTGAGTAACCTAATGCTGCGCCTGCCTTCATTAAAGGCTGAACTGAGTTAACTACGTTCTCGTGCTGCTTATCTGGAGTTAAGTTGATTACTAAATCAGCTGTAGGAATAACCTGCTCATAAGTGCCAACTTTAAAACCGTTCTCAGAAGCTCTCTTGTAAGAAGCTCTCTTCTCATCAATAGCAGCCTGACGTAAAGCGTAGCTAACGTCTAGACCAGAATCTCTCAGGTTTAAGCCCTGATTTAAGCCCTGTGCGCCACAACCTACGATAACAACTTTCTTACCCTTTAAGAAGTTGCAACCATCAGCGAACTCGCTACGGTCCATTAACTCACAGCAGCCCAACTGAGCTAACTTCTGACGTAAATTCAAAGTATTGAAATAATTAAAGTTGGCCATTTTATAACCTTCGTAAAAATTAAATTAACCAAAAAAAATCTTACCTGTGTGGTAACTGATTTTTATAATAGCACAATTTTATAAAAAGGAATATAATTTCTTTTATATTGCAAAAAATGCAATATAAAATTTTAAGGACTATATATAGTGATCGATTTAAAAGACGCAGCTGCATTTTTAAGACTATGCGAAACTTCAAACTTAACTAGAACAGCTACATTATGTAATGTAAGCCCTTCTACCTTAAGTCGTACTTTAAATAAGTTAGAAAGAGAACTTAATACAAAGTTATGTATTCGTGATAAGAAAGGGATCTTTATTACAGAAGCTGGCAGAAAATTTGAAGCTTTTGCTAAAAAGACTCTAAACGCTTATTCTGAATTAGAAAGTGAATTAGATTCAGGCGTTGGTGCCGTATCAGGAATAATAAAAATTTATTGCTCAGTTACAGCATCATATCTGTTCATTCCACGCTTACTAAATGAACTGCATCTTACAGCTCCTAATCTTGAGATAAAGTTAGAAACAGGTGATCCTGCTGACGCACTGCATAAATTAGATGACACAAAGTATGACTTTGTAATCAGCGCCTTACCTAATGATGTGCCACCTGAGATCCAATATGTAGATTTGGTGACATTCCCTCTTATTCTTATAGCTCCTAAAAAACCAAGATTCTCTGTAATTACTGACTTATCTGATCCTGATCTTTCATTAACTCCTTTTGTAATGCCCGAAAAAGGACAGTTAAGGTATGAAGTTGAGAAGTATTTCACTTCTCAGGAGATCACTCCTCATATCTATTCTGAGGTATCAGGTCATGAAGCAATTGTGTCACTTACAGCTTTAGGCTTTGGTGTATCAGTAGTACCACGATTGGTTTATGAAATTTCACCTTTTAAAAATGATGTTGTTGTAATCAAGGATCTTCCATGGTCTAACTTTAGAGTTGCTTTATGTAATTTAAAGAGCAAATCTAAAGATAAAAAAATCAAAGTAGTGCATGAACTGGCTAAACGTTTAGCACCTAGTTTTTCACCAGATCTAACCAGAAGACGTTCTGACACCGGCATCATGTAATTAAAATAAGAAATTTTTTAACAAAAGAAACGACTTAAACATCCAAAATTGGTTATTTTTGTGCATAGAATTGTGTGATTTAGCACTCAATAATTATTGTATAATAGGTATTGGATGTAAAAATTACTGTCAATACAGAAATTTTGCTTTGTAGAGTGTTGTGCAGCTTTGAAGTTTTCAGAACTCTAACACTATATTGAAGTTCTTGGTTTTAATTTAGTTTAAAAAACTAGATTTAGATTAAAGAACGTACAAATTAGATTACTTAGTAAAAAGATGTATCATAAGACCAATTACACCTTTATATACTAAAGATCATTTACTAAAAATCTGCTATCAGGAGACATCTTCATGTTTTACGGTATCAACCCAACTCAAACTGAAGCTTGGAAAAAATTAACAGCTCACTTTGAATCTACCAAGAATCGTACTTTAAAAGATCTGTTCAAGCAGGATCCAAACCGTTTTGACAAATACTCACTAACCTTGGCAAAGGGCGATATTGTTGCTGATTTCTCAAAGAACATCATTGATGAAACAACATTAAACCTATTATTAGAGTTAGCAAAAGAAACAAAACTTCAAGAAAACATTGAAGCAATGTTCTCAGGCGAAATCATTAACCGTACTGAAGGTCGTGCAGTTCTTCATACAGCATTACGTAACTTCTCAGGTAAGCCTGTATACGTTGATGGCAAAGATGTAATGCCAGGCGTAAAAGCAGTTTTAGATAAGATGAAGGCTTTCTGTGAGAAAGTTATTTCAGGTGAATGGAAAGGTTACACCGGTAAAGAAATCACTGATGTAGTTAACATCGGTATCGGTGGTTCAGACTTAGGCCCAGTTATGATTACTGAAGCTTTAACTCCATATCACACTAGATTAAACGTTCACTTCGTATCAAACATCGATGCTTCACATATTGCTGAAGTATTTAAAAAGTGCAATCCAGAGACCACTTTATTCTTAATCGCATCAAAGACCTTTACTACTCTTGAGACCATGACCAATGCTCACACTGCACGTAACTGGTTCTTAAAGACAGCTAAAGACGAGAAATTCATTGCTAAACACTTCGTAGCTCTATCAACTAACGAGAAGGGCTGTGTAGAGTTTGGTATTGATCCTGCTAACATGTTCGAGTTCTGGGACTGGGTTGGTGGCCGTTATTCATCATGGTCTGCAATCGGTTTATCAATTGCTCTTGCATGTGGTTTTGATAACTTTGAGCAGTTCTTAAAGGGTGGCTTTGAGTACGATACCTACTTCAGAGAGACTCCATTAGAGAAGAACTTATCAGTTATCTTAGCTTTAGTAGGTATTTGGTATAACGATTTCTACAAGTATGAGACAGAAGCAATTCTTCCATACGACCAGTACATGAGCAGATTCCCAGCTTACTTCCAGCAGGGTAACATGGAATCAAATGGTAAGTATGTTGACAGAAATGGCAACAAAGTAAATTACCAGACAGGTCCTATCATTTGGGGTGAGCCTGGTACCAACGGTCAGCATGCTTTCTACCAGTTAATCCATCAGGGCACTAAGGTAATTCCTTGTGACTTCATTGTTCCTGCAATCAGCCACAACCCAATTGGTGATCACCACGTTAAGTTAATTTCTAACTTCTTCGCTCAGACTGAAGCTTTAGCATTTGGTAAGACCAAAGAGCAGGTTATCGCTGAATTTGAAGCTAAGGGCAAGAAAGAGAGCGAGTACAAGGATGTTGTTCCATTCAAGATCTTTGAAGGAAACAGACCTACAAACTCAATCTTAGTAAAAGAAATTACTCCTCGCACCTTAGGTATGTTAGTTGCTATGTATGAGCACAAGATCTTCGTTCAAGGCTCTATTTTAAATATCTACTCATTCGATCAGTTCGGTGTTGAGTTAGGTAAGCAGCTAGCCATGAAGATTATCCCTGAGTTAGAGAACAATGAGAAGATCACTTCCCACGACAGCTCAACTAACGGTTTAATCAATGCTTACAAAGCAATGAAGTAATCATTAATTAAGCATCGTAAGCCTCGCTTTAGCGGGGCTTTTTTGCTTCTCCGAGAATGTATTTTTATGATAAAATGAGTCTAGTTTTTTTATTAGATCAAGCTCATGACAGACAATAACCTCTCATATATTCCACTTCACGTTCGTTCATGCTACTCAATCAATGATGGCTTGCAGAACGTAGGCGACATCGTAAAAAAAGCAGCTAAATTAGGAATTCCAGCAATAGCCGTAACAGACTTTAACAATATGGCAGGCTTTGTTCGATTCTATAATGCTTGTTACGGTGCCGGTATTAAACCAATTATGGGAGCAGATCTTCAGGTAAAAGAAGACACAAAACCAGGAGATCCTGACAGATATTTTACTGTTACCTTGCTTGCTATGGACAGACAAGGCAAGCAGAACCTTTACGATATCTTATCTGATGCTTGGATCCACACTGCAAGTCCTGATATTGCTGTTGTTGCAGCTAAAGTTGAAGATCTTTGGAAATACTCTGAAGGTCTTATCATATTAAACGGATTCAGAGGCGATTTAGCCCAATTTGTAAAAGAAGATAATAAGAAAAAGCTTCAGGACAGATTAGAGCACTACCAAAAATACTACGGTGACAGATTCTGTTTTGAAATCACCAGAACCAACCGTGAAGGTGAAACTGATTTTGAAAATTTCGCCTTAAACTCTTGTCTAAAGTATGGTTTTGTTCCTGTAGCTACTAATGATACAAGATTCTTATTAGGTCCAAATGAAGTACCTAAAGATGGTCTAACCGACTACTACGTTCACGATATTCGTGTATCAATCCAGCAAGCTGTGCAAAAAGGCAACCGCGAGAATGCTAGACGTTATTCTCCTGAACAGTATTTAAGATCACCTCAAGAAATGGCAGAGTTATTTGCTGATATTCCTGAGGCATTAACTAATACACGTGTAATTGCAGAACGTTGTAATGTTGAAATTGAGCTTGACCACCCAAGACTTCCTAGATATGACACTGGTGAATTATCAACAGCAGACTGTCTGCGTATGAAAGCACACGAAGGTTTGGAGAAAAGACTTGAGTTCTTATTTCCTGATCCTAAAGTGCGAGAAGAAAAAAGGCCTATATACGAAAAGCGTCTAGAGACAGAGCTTAACGTTATCATCACGATGGATTTCCCTGGCTACTTCCTTATCGTGATGGAATTTATTCAATGGTCTAAAGCCCATGGTGTACCTGTAGGGCCAGGTCGTGGCTCTGGTGGTGGTTCACTTGTAGCTTATGCCCTTACAATTACAGACTTTGACCCATTACGTTTTGATCTGCTGTTCGAAAGATTCTTAAACCCAGAACGTGTTTCAATGCCTGACTTCGACGTGGACTTCTGTCAGAGAAACAGATACAAGACTTTACAACACGTGGTAGATCACTATGGTCGAAATGCGGTATCTCAGATTGCAGCCTTCGGTACTCTAGCTCCAAAAGCAGCTATCCAAGGTGTCGGTAGAGCTATTGGTGTACCTTTAGGACAGGTTAGAAGAGTCGCATCTTTAATTCCTGACGCACCAGGTACAGGATTTAAGGACTGCTTTGGATATGTAAAAAATGGTAAAGAAGTACCATCTGCATCTCCTGATTTCTTAAACTTCTATAATCAGGCAAAACTAAATGATGATAAAGAGTCCATTGAGTTAATTGACGTTTCCATTAGATTGGAAGGCGTAATTAGAAGTATTGGAAAGCATGCCGCAGGTGTGGTTATTTCTCCTACTAGAATTGCTGAATTTGCACCTCTAATGCTTGATTCTGATGGTAACCCTATCACTCAGTACGACAAAAAGGATGTAGAGCACGCAGGCTTAGTTAAGTTCGACTTCTTAGGTCTTACAACCTTAACTATCATCGATGATGCAAAACAAATGATCGATGCTAAGTTAGCTCGTGAAGGAAAACCACCAATTAACATTGCTGCAATTCCTTATGAGGATGAAGCTTCATACAAGATGATTCAGGAAACTGAAACTACAGCTGTATTCCAGCTTGAATCTACCGGTATGAGAAAGCTAATTGGTAAGATGCAGCCTGACCGTTTTGAAGACTTAGTAGCTTTGGTGGCTCTGTACAGACCAGGTCCTTTAAATAGTGGCATGGTAGATCATTTCGTTAACAGAAAACATGGAACAGAGCCTGTAAGTTACCCTCTACCAGAAGCTCAGGATTTAGATCTAAAACCAATTCTAGACTCAACCTACGGAGTTATCGTTTACCAAGAGCAGGTTATGCAGATTGCTCAGGTTTTAGCGGGTTACTCTCTAGGTGGTGCGGATATTTTAAGACGTGCCATGGGTAAAAAGATCCCTGCCGAAATGGCTGCACAAAGAGATGTGTTCAATAAGGGCGCCTTAAAGAAAGGTAAAGATCTTAAGATCATGACCCAAATTTTCGATCAGGTAGAGATGTTCGCAGCCTACGGCTTTAATAAGTCCCATTCTGCAGCATATGCTCTAGTTGCCTGGTGGACACTATATCTTAAGGTTCATTATCCAGCTGAATTCTTAGCAGCCATGATGACCGCTGACTGCATGAAAACAGAAAAACTCATCGCTTATATCGGTGAATGCCACCGCTTGGGAGTAGATGTAAATCCTCCAGATGTAAATATTGGTAAATTCCATTTTGGAGTTGATCTTAAAGGTAATGTTGTTTACGGATTCTCTGCTATTAAAGGTATTGGTGAAAAGCTTGTAGATCATATCGTTGAAGAAAGAGAGCAAAACGGTCCATTTACAGATTTCTTTGATTTTGTGTATAGAGTAGGAACTAACTTCATATCAAAAGGAACCTTAGAGGCTTTGGTAAAGAGTGGAGCTCTAGATAGTATTGGACCTAATAGAGCTAAGATGTTAGCTTCAATTCCAACTGCTCTAAAATATGCTGCCCAAAAGGCTAATGATATGTCTACAGGACAGCTTGACTTGTTCGCTCAAATGAACGATCAAAACGTAAAGCCTAACTATGTAAACTGCATGGATTGGTCCGATAAGGTAAGACTTTATAACGAAAAGCAACTCTTAGGACTTTATTTATCAGGTCACCCTATTGATGCTTACAGAATGGAGCTCATCCAGTACTGTGGTGACGTTACTTTAAATAACATGATCCCTGGAGCACCTGACAGCCCTAATTTAATTACTGTAGGTGCTGTAGTTAATAACGCTTTTCAAAGAATATCATCAAAAGATGGTAATAAGTTCTACACCATGACTTTGGATGACGGAACTGGGACTTTCGATATCATGCTCTTTGGCAAGAATGCTGAAATCTATGCAGATATTGAAAAGAAGATGAACGAAAATCGTAAAAAGAAAAAATCAGCTAATGCAGATGATATCAACGCTCCTTTAATCCTGATTGTTACAGGATACCTCTCTATGACTGATGAAGGCATGATGAAATTAAGAGTTAAAGAAATTCATACTCTTGAGTCATTGCGCGTGCTAAAGGCCCGTAAGATCACTTTAAACTTCACCAGCAAACTCTTTGACGACAACATCATGTTCATTGATGAGGTCTTAATGAGAAACAGAGTAGATGTAAAAGAAGTGAACCGCGAGTTAAGGCAGACTGAAGATCCTGATTCTATAATCAAAGGATGTACTTTAAATATCATTATTGATAATAAATTACTGTGCATCAGAGATGATAAATTCCGTTTTGTACCAAGAGATGATCTTGTAGAAGGAATTAGAGACAGAGCAGGAGCTCAAAGCGTCAGAATTGGCTATGTATAACTCTAGTATTCTTTAATTGACGGAGTATATGTAATTTATTTTAGGAGATGCAAGCTTGATAAACTTGTCTTTATCTAGTTTATAAATAGAGCTTTCTTCTCCTTGATACAGGCTGTATGAAAGATAAGCGTTTTCATCTAATAAACTTGCGTATTGAGATAAATTTACAGTATTTAAAACTCTATTGTTGATACCTTCAGAGAATAGTGCTTCATAGGAAATTTTTGCATTTGCAACATCTACTTTTACTTTTTCTAAATGAGCCAGTCCAAATCCAGAAAGCTTTAAAAGGCTCTCTCTTATTGTCCAAAAAGCAGTAAATTCTTTTAATTGAGATTCTTCATCAAGAGCTTTTAGTAAATCGATTTCCCCTGAAGATAAAACTTTTTCTTTTAATTCTTCAAAGCGTACTCTCTTTTTTACAAACTCAAGATCGATCCCCAAATCGTAAGAAGAAACCGCAACACCAATTGCTTTTCTGCTATGAGAAATGTTAAAAAAAGGGAGTTTTCTACAAGGATTTGAAGCACCGTCGTCAAAAAAAGGCTTTCCTTTTTCTGTCTTTTTGATGTTGGGAAGACTTTCTATAGAATAGAAGTGATGTAAAACTGACTGCAATAGAGCTCTTCCTGCTAGATAAGTTTTAGCCCTATTCTCACTAAAGTTCTTAACTTTATCAAAGTAGCTCGTATCTAAGTTATGACTTAAAGCAAAAGCATCTTCAATTGAAGATAAAACTAACAGCATAGAATTAACGATTTAACTTTAAGTTATCAAATAAATGAGGATTAGCTTTCTCTTCATTACCGAAGACAGGTTCTATTTTTTCAGAGTTTTTTCTCTCTTCTTTATTTTCTGTCTTAAGTTCTTTTAAATCTAATTCTGCTCCTGAAAGTGAACCTTTAGAAGTATTTTCTTCAATATTTTGCTCTTGAGTCTGCTCGTTTTTACTTTTTTCTACTGTTTTTTGCTTGATTACTTTAAACAATAGAGAAACTACAGCACTTCTTATAAAGTACCAAATAGCAAAGATTACAACACCTGCAGCTAATCCATGGTAAAGCTCATTTTTATCAAATAAGCTGGAATCAACACCATATTGATACATAAAGTCAGTTGCTTTCTTAGGGAAAACAATTGCGCTCCATAAGAAGAAATTTCCTAAAAGGACAGATAAAATTCCGAAACGAATTCGGCTTTTTGATAGGCAACAAAAGAAACCTAAGATAACAATAGATATACCAATTCCTGAAAAAAGAGTTTCTGCAGATGTAATATTAAGCATAATTATTCTAAAATATAGTAAGTTTTACAGACTAGATTTTACCAAACATAGGCCAAAAATGTTTATCTCAACTCTAGATCCTATAGCATTTTCTATAGGACCATTATCCATTAGATGGTATGGAATTCTCTTCTCATTCGGTTTTATTATTGGCTACATTATTATGCAGCTCTTCTTTAAAAAGAAAAAATATAACACTGAAGATCTAGACCGTCTGCTTGTATATGTATTTATAGGAACCGTAATTGGAGCAAGACTAGCTCACTGCCTAATCTATGAACCTGATTTCTATTTTGCCCACCCAATTGAGATCATCAAAATTTGGGAAGGTGGTTTAGCAAGCCATGGTGGCACAGTGGGTGTAATTTTAGCTGTTTTATATTTCATGCATAAAACTAAATGGAAATATAACTTCTTAGAATTAGCAGACATGATTTGTGTCCCTACAGCACTTGTTTGCTCAATGATTAGAATTGGTAATTTCTTTAATTCAGAAATCTTAGGAATTCCAACTAATTCTGATTATGGCGTAGTGTTCTTACGTCTAGGAGAGTCTTTCCCAAGACATCCAGCTCAGCTTTATGAAGCTGCAGCATATTTAGCAATCTTTATCTTATTGCTAGCTGTTTATCTGTATTCGAAACGCAGACCAAATGGTTTAATTTTCGGATTATTATTTACCCTTGCTTTTGTCGCTCGTTTTGCAATCGAGCCTTTCAAAGAAGAGCAAGCAGATTACTCAACCAATGAAATATTTAATGTTGGCCAGCTTTTATCTATTCCATTTATATTATTAGGAATAGCCATCATTGTTTATTCATTCATCAAGAACAAAAAGAAAAATAGGATTTAATCTATGTCATTAGAAGTCATCATTCTTGCTGCTGGCAAAGGCAAAAGAATGCACTCAAAATTGCCTAAAGTTCTACACAAAGTAGCAAACAAGCCAATGTTAGAACATGTAATTGATACAGCAGCATCTCTAAATCCTGAATCAATTCATGTGGTCGTAGGTCACATGGCTGAACTAGTAGAGCAGATGGTAAATGGTCTTTCAGATGATCTTAAAAAACTTGTTAAGATTGATCTGCAAAAAGAACAGTTAGGAACCGGTCATGCTGTATCCTGCGCTATGGGTGACATTAAAGATGAATCTGATGTCTTAGTTCTTTATGGTGATACACCTTTAACGCCAGCACCTCTATTACAAGATCTGATTGCATCTTTACATGGAAGAGAGATGTCAGTTCTTACAGCTTTTGCTGATAATCCTTTTGGCTACGGCAGAATTATCAGAAATGAGCAAGGAAATCTTCAGAAAATCGTTGAAGAAAAAGATGCTACTGATGAAGAGCGCAAGATTAAAGAAGTTAATACCGGCATGATTGTTTGCAAAGGTAAGACTTTAAAAGAATACTTGCCTAAGATCAAAAACAATAATAAGCAGGGCGAGTATTACTTAACTGATTTATCAGGAATGTTAACATCTGCTGGTAAAGATGTGGGCATTTTGGTTGCTCCTGATTTTGAAATCTTATCAGGTGTAAATTCAAAGCCACAATTAGCCTTTGTTGAAAGACTTTACCAAAAGAATGCTGCACAGAATCTTTTAGAAGATGGTGTAACTTTAGCTGATCCTTCAAGATTTGATTTAAGAGGATCACTAAAGTGTGGTGAAGATGTTTTCATCGATATTAACTGTATCTTTGAAGGTAACGTTGAGCTTGGCAATAACGTAGTTATTGGCGCTGGTTGTGTTATCAAGAACTGCTCTATTGGTGAAGGTTCAATTATTTCTCCATACACAGTTATGGAAGACTCTGTAATTAAGAGAAAAGCAACCATCGGCCCTTTTGCAAGATTACGTCCTGGTAATACTTTAGAAGATGAAGTTCATGTTGGCAACTTCGTCGAATGCAAGAAGTCTCACCTAGGTTTAGGCACTAAGGCAGGACACTTATCATATTTAGGTGATGCGACAATCGGTAAAGATGTAAACATTGGTGCTGGTACCATTACCTGCAACTATGATGGTGCTAATAAGTTTAGAACTGAAATTGGCGACGATGTCTTCATCGGTTCAGACTCACAGTTAGTAGCCCCTGTAAGTATCAAAAACGGAGTAACAATCGCTGCTGGTACTACAGTAACCAAACACACTATAATGGACGAGAAAGATCTTGTTCTTACAAGATCTGAGACCAAGATAGTTAAGAAATACGCTCGACCACATAAGAATAAATAAAGTTTTATTCTTTCATCAAATTATTGAACCATTCAAGTCCCTCTTTTCGAGGGGCTCTTTTCTTCTTTCAACAATCAAGAATTCATTATCTGTAAACAACAGGTAACAATAAAATTAGATCTGATACAATAAAGGTAAGACTGGTAAAGATTTTTTTAAGGGTAATGACTCTTAACTTCAAATATAGGACTGTATTATGTGCGGAATTGTAGGTGCGGTAGCACAACGTAACGTTTCACAAATTTTACTGGAAGGTTTATCAAGACTAGAGTACAGAGGCTATGACAGTGCTGGTATCTGTACTATTGATAACAATACCTTAAACTGCATTAAGACTACAGGTAAAGTAAAGAATTTAAAGGAAGCTGTTAAAGAAAAAGGCTGTCCTGGCTCTATTGGTATTGCACACACCAGATGGGCAACTCATGGCATTCCATCAGAGGTAAATGCTCATCCACACATCTGTGATAACTTAGCTTTAGTTCATAACGGAATTATTGAGAACTTTGCTGAGATTAAAGAGCAGTTAATTGCACAAGGATACAAATTCAAATCACAGACTGATACAGAGGTATTAGTTTGCTTAATTCATTACCACTTGCAAAAGAGCTCAACTTTATTAGAAGCATTTAAGAGTGCTTTAAATGAGGTTAAAGGTTCATTTGGTCTGGCTTTAATCGACAAGAACGACCCAAATACCCTGTATGCAGCGCGCTCAGGTTCACCTTTAATTATCGGTTTAGGTATTGGCGAGAACTTTATTGCCTCAGATACTTTAGCTCTATTACCAGTAACTAGAAGATTCATCTTCCTAGAAGAAGGTGAAATTGCTGTATTAACTACAGAATCTATTAAGGTCTATGACCTAGATGGTAATGAACTACATAAAGACATCGTTGAATCTGATATGGATGCAGAGAGCATTTCCAAAGGTCCATACAGACACTACATGCAAAAAGAAATTTATGAGCAGCCACAATCACTGCAGAATACCCTTTTAGGCAGATTAAGAGGAGATGATATCTCTTTAGAGACTGTTGTTGGCATTGATGAGAATACCTTTAAAGATATCGACTCAATTCAGATTGTCGCTTGCGGTACTTCATATCACGCAGGTTTAGTCGGCAGATACTGGTTAGAAGCTTTAACAGGTATTTCTACAAATGTAGAAATTGCATCTGAGTACAGATACAGAAAAGCTGTAGTAAGAAAGAACAGTCTGTTTGTAACCATCTCACAGTCAGGAGAAACTGCTGATACTTTAGCTTCATTAAGATTAGCTAAAGAGCAGAACTATAAAAAGAGCTTATGTATCTGTAACGTTAATGGCTCTTCATTAGTACGTGAATCTGACTTTACTTTATTTACTAAAGCAGGCGCTGAAATTGGTGTAGCTTCAACTAAGGCATTTACTACTCAGTTACTAAGCTTACTTATCTTAGCTCTAATAATTGGTAAGCAAAAAGGTACCATCAGTAAAGAGCAGAACCATGAAATCATTGAAGATATCAGAAAGTTACCTGCTTTAACTCAAGAGTTCTTAGATTGTGATAAAGAGATTTCTTTATTATCAGAGCAGTTCTCAGGCAAACATCACTGCTTATTCTTAGGTAGAGGTGTGATGTTCCCTATTGCTTTAGAAGGCGCCTTAAAATTAAAGGAAATTAGCTATATTCATGCTGAAGGTTATGCAGCAGGAGAATTAAAGCATGGTCCTATTGCTTTAATTGATAAAGAGATGCCTGTAGTAGTTGTAGCTCCTGATAACTCCTTAATGGATAAATTAGTATCCAATATTGAAGAGGTTCGCGCTCGTGGAGCTCTGCTATACATTTTCGTATCAGAACAGGCTCATCTAAAAGAAGATAGCCAGACAAGAAAGGTCTCTCTACCTGATTGTCCTGAAATCTTACAGCCAATTCTTTTTACAATTCCTCTACAGTTATTAGCTTATCATTGCGCTGTAATCAACGGCACTGATGTTGATCAGCCAAGAAACTTAGCTAAGTCTGTAACTGTGGAATAATAAAACAGGCTATATCTATCTAAATAAAAGATCTGTCACCGTACACCAATTGTGAGCGGTGATAGATTTTTTTTAACTTTATCACAAAAAAACTGTATTATATGCGTTGAAATTTCAGCAAAAAAAATAAATACGCATGTTTACAAAAGAAAAAGCCATCAAGATCTCTGTTCCATATTGCTTAGTATCAGTAGCAAGAGATTCCGTATACTACTTTGTACTATCTTTCTATTTTCTATACCTGTCTAGAGTATTAAACCTACCTTTAAGTTGTCTTGTACCCATGCTTATATTTATAAAAGCAGTGGACATCATAAAAGAACCTTTTATTGGTTTACTAATTGACTCAGTTGGCACCATCTTTAAGGTAAATAAATTTAGATTATCTGTTTTTTTAGGCGCAATATTAAATGCGCTTATTACCATTGCGATGTTCAATGTGCCTCATTTGAGCAATGATAACTTTGAAATAATCTATTGCGTTCTTTGCTTTGGACTGTGGACCATAACATTCTCTTTTTATGACTTACCAACCTGGGCTGTACTTACATCATTTGGAAAAGATAACACAATCAGAGAAGTATTCGCCTCTGTCTCAAGAATTTCCTCTTTAATTGGCTTTTCTATTACTCTTCTCATCTTTTCAACAATTTTTGATACAAATAGTATTTTACCTAAGATTGTCCAGACCATACCTGAGCACAATTTCAATGTAAGCTCTTTTTATGTTGCAGCTTTCTTATTGCTTACTGCATTTATATTTTCTTTATGCTACTCAGAAAAAGGAATTGTTAGCAAAAAAATCGCTTTTGCAAAAGCACAAAAGGCTTTTTGGGGAAATGATCAACTCATTATAACTTTTGCTGTAACTATTCTACAGCAGATCACTTTAAGCGTATTTGTTTGCTCATTTGGCTACTTTTTCCTATTTTTACCAAAAATTCCAACAGATTACGAAATCTTTTTGCAGGTACATATACCTTGGATTATAACGGCATTCATGTCGCTTGCATTCTATAAAGATTTAGTTAAGGCAACTTCTAGAAAAATAGTATTTATCTTTTCTATCATTATGCCAATGACAGGATTTGTATTGATGTTTATGCTCGTCTTCTTTGGAGTACTGACATTACCTTTAATTGGAATGCTTGTAGCTATTAGTGCCTGCGGTTTTGCCTTGTCTTTAGCTTCTACAACGGTGATGACAGCAGACTGTGTTGATTATGGTGAATTTAAATCTGGTATCCGTATCGAGTGTATGAATTTTTCAATTCAAACTGTGGCAGCAAAAATCGGTTATCTGTTCATTCTGATTATTACAGGTCTATCATTTTCTTTTTCAGACATCTTTGTAAAAAATGTAAATTTGACCAACCAGATGTACTCAATCTATTTATGTATTCTGATTGTTTGTATATGTAGCGTAGCCATGCTAATTGTTTACGTAACATATTACAAATTACATGGTAGCTTCTTTGAAAATATTTTGAACGCAATTACATATTTTTCTAATAACAAAACAACTGCTGTAAAAGAAAAATTTAACTCTGTTCGTTACGCAATTGATGAACATTGCGTTATATACAAATTAAAAGCAAATACACTTGATGAAGTAATTCAGGTGTTGACAGACAGACTCTTTGAGGTCAAAGCAATCAAGTCTAAGCACGATTTATTAAAAGGAATCAATGAAAAAATAGCTAAGAACCCAGCAGGTATTGCTCATGGAATTGCGATCCCTCATACACGAGGCAATTACGTAAACAGAAGCTCTTTAGCAGTAGCTACACTAAAAACTCCATTAAACTGTGGAGCTAGTGACAACAAACCATGTGATCTTTTCTTTTTAATAGCAGTACCAGATGACGGTGTATCTCATATCAATCTGCTATCAAATCTATCTCTTATGTTAAGTGAACCAGGATTTGCGGACAAATTAAGACACTCTGGTTCTAATGAAGAAATTACAAAAAGGCTTATCTTATGCGAAAGAAATTTATTCAACTAATTACAGTTGCATCCTCTCTTTTTACCTTTGAACAAGCATCTGCTAGTGCAGACGTTGTCGTATGCGCTGTACCTCAGGTGTATTCAGCGTTAGAAAGCGCTAAAGAAGATGCCTCTAATAAGTTTGAGACTTACTATGCGCCTGCTGAAGACATCACCTCAAGAATTGCAAATAACTCTGGTAAGTGTTCCATTGTAGTAAGTTCAGATGAAAAACTAGCAATCTTGATGTTAAGAGCAGAGAAAACCACTCAGGATAACATTAAACCTCTAGTAAAAGCACCTTTGATTCTATGGTCAAAAGATGAAACTTTATTCAAGAATGACATCAAAGCAATTAAAGACAAAAAACTAAAATCTCTAGCTCTTCCCAAAGCATCTCTAACACCTGTAGGGTTTGCGGCTTCTCAGATTGTAAAAAAGAAAAGTTTTCCAACAGATTACATAAAGTACAAGATTTTTAGAACAGAACAAGAGTTTCAAGCTTTTGCTATGGTAAATAGTGGTAACGTACAAACAGGTTTTATTACTAAACCTTTGATTATGAGAGATGGTAAGACCACTGGATCATATTGGTTTGTACCTCATGAATACTATGATCCAATCAAATACTACATCATCAACACTAACTCTACCTCTTTTAGGACAAGCAAAGTTTTCAACTATCTACTTACAGACAACAATGTCCATCAGTTCTTTTTAAAAGCTGGTTTTGAGGACTTAGATAAGTAAAGGCGTTGTTCTTAATGCTGACAGTAGTAGCAATCAAATCGGCAAGCTTTACCGTCGACAAAGCTACTACGTCTTACATTTAGCCCCAGCGGTGGTTCATTAGAAGGTCTTTTTACAACCAAATGGTGTGTAGCTACAGAGAGAAAATAATTAGCATAATCGACAGTATCCAAATCAAATCCTACTAATTCGTGAAAGACACGCATGTCCTTTTTAACAAGCGCACTTTTAGATCTCTCAGGAAACATCGGATCATAATAAACAACATCAGGAGTTTCTAACTGAACTCCATTAGTAAGATTATCTTTAACACTGCCAAAATTGCATAAAGTTGGAAGACCATTTTTAAGCTTAGATAATATATCAGGAGATACTTGAGCTTTTTTCATTGCAGAAACTAATAAAAGCCAAATCACAGGATTTCTTTCAAACATGTATACTCTAGCACCTGCTGACTGCAAGATTAAACTCTCGCGACCTAGTCCTGCTGTAGCATCAAATACCACTGGTTTTGAGAGTTTTCCGATGACAGCACGGCAAACAGCTTCACTGTTTTTTCCACTGTGATTTAATCGCCACAAAAGCTTTTCATTGAAAACATCAATTTTAAAATCTTTCTCTGAAATTTCTGAATTCTCTAAAGAAAGGTAAATTTCTTCATTTACATGAAGAACAAAATGTGAATTTAAGGCAATAGATTCACACTGTGAAGCTAAAGCCTCTTTTACTAATATGGCTTCTTTTTCAAATGGAGAGTTTCTAGCGATTTTAAGCTCAAGCATTATCTAAACTTCTTAATTGCAGTATCAAAATTAGGCTTAACATTACGCCACAATTCAAAGCTTAAGATAGCTTGACCTACTAGCATACCAAAGCCATCATAAGCTTTTACACCTAATGAAGAGACTATATCTGTAAAACAAGTATGTCCATCAGGACGGTACATTAAGTCATATACAAAAGAAGCTTTTGATAAGATTGAATCTGCAATATTAGGTAACTCATTTTTCAGAGATAGTGAAGTTGCATTGATAATCACATCATATGAACCAGTTAAATTTTCATAAGAAGTACCATCAACAATACCTGGATAGAAAACGGCAAGATCCAAAGCCTTTGATACAGTACGATTTACGATATTGATTTTCTTTATACCACTTTCGATGATTGGCTTTAAGATACCTTTTGCTGCGCCACCAGCTCCAATAATTAGGACATGCGCATCTTTTAATGGACAGCCTAATCTATTTAAATCATAAACTAGACCTCTGCCATCGGTGTTATCACCTAAGATAGAACCATCAGGCATCTTCTTTAGGGTATTAACTGCACCTGCTGCTTTTGCGTATTCTGTTAAGTTATCTGCATATGAAAAAGCATCTAGCTTACAAGGCACTGTAATATTGCAGCCTAATCCACCGTTTTTAAAAAATTTATCAGCACATTGATTGAAACAGCCATCTTCAACCAAGACTCGACCGTATTCAAGATCTTGGTTGGTTTCTTTAGCAAAAAAAGCGTGTAATGCTGGAGACATTGAATGAGCTACAGGATTACCAAATAAAACATATTTATCTGTCATTATTCTTTCCAACCGGGACCTTTTCTAACTAAGGTATGAGTTAAAGTATCGTAAATTGAAGTAGGAGCATTCTGACCTCCACATGGAAGATCAAGCACGAGCTGAACCCTATCTAGCAGTTTTTTATCTAATAAAGAAATTTCACTAGTTGCTTCATGGCCTGAGATATTTGCACTTGTAGATACAAGTGGAACTCCGCTCTCTTTACAAAGATTTGCTAAAGTTTCAAAGGCAGTAATTCTTACAGCAACAGTATGGTTATCTTTTAGAGCAATGCTGTGAAAATCATCATTCATGGGAAGAATGAATGTATGAGGGCCTGGCCACATAGACGACATCAACTTATGAGCAGAATCATCTACTCTTTTATCATCGATATATCTTGATAATACAGACAAAGAACTATCCACAATAATTAGACCTTTGCTAACATCGCGCTCTTTGACTGCAATCACTTTTTTTACAGCATCTTCATTAAAAACAGAGCAACTGATGCCATAAACACCTTCTGAAGGACAAATAACCAGTCCCCCTGACTTTATGACTTCAGCTGCTTTAGTGATGCTTTTTGAAAAAACAGCTCTCATTTAGATGTTCTTTACTTAAATATTCTTTAATTTTTCCTGTAAAGCAGCATCTTTATCCATAACAGCTTTAGCTGCCTTTTCTCTATCTGCTTTTACTTTGGCATCGATATCTTTATCAGTTAAAGCGATGATCTGAGCTGCTAAATAAGCTGCATTCTTAGCACCAGCTTTACCTACTGCAACCGTTGCAACAGGAATACCACCTGGCATCTGTACAGTTGAATATAAAGCATCAACGCCAGATAGAGGGCCTCCATCACAAGGAATACCAATTACAGGTCTTGTAGTTCTAGCTGCAATTGCACCTGCTAAGTGAGCTGCGAGTCCTGCAGCACCAATAAATACAGCACAGCCTCTGTTTTCAGCTTCTTTAACATACTCACTTACAACATCAGGAGTACGGTGAGCTGAAGCAACTCTTGCCTCATAAGGAATGCCGAAGGCCTTAAGAATTGACATGGTGTTTTCTAGTAAAGGAAGATCAGAATCTGATCCCATTAAAATAGCAACAAATGCTTTTGACATAATTATTTACCTCGTTAACAGTGCTAAAGATTTTACCACGAGCCACTAGTTAGGTCGAACAATTACGTGTTTGCGACGTTTTCTGCTTTCACATAGAACATTTCCACAAACAAGGCCGATGCCTGCTTTAAATTTCTTCTCATACATAATTGGAAATGAACAATCAGGGCAAGGTTTAGCAACCGGCTTACCCGGAACTGAGAATTTACAATCTGGATAATTAGAACAGGCATAGAACATTCTGCCTGAACGGGATGTTCTTTGAGTTAGCTTACCTTTTTTGCAAATAGGACAATTGATGTTCATACTCTCTTGAGGATTATGAACATAGTTGCACTCAGGATAGTTCGAACAGCCAATAAAAATACCAAAACGCCCTTTTTTTACTAGCAAAGGTTCGCCACAGCGTGGACACGGAGCGCCAACTTCTCCTAAAGAAACCACCGTATGAGGTGCAACAATAGGTTTTAAAAATGAGCACTCAGGATAATTTGAACAACCTAAGAAATCGCCATGAGCCGAATGTCTTATCACTAAAGGTTCACCACACAAAGGACACGGAGACCCTTCTTTTAAATGTTCATCATCAGCTTGCATACTCATAAGATATTTCCCTGTTCTACTTTAAATATATCAGTCTTTTGGCAGTCATAATCTCACAATTTAAGCAAATTTACTCCACTAATGGTAAAATTAAAGTAACTGACAAAAGGAAAAAAAATGGCAATTAGAGACGTAGTTATTTACCCTGATGAGATTTTAAGAAAACCAAACAGTGACATTACTGTTTTTGACGAGAATTTAAAGCAATTATCTGAAGATATGTTCGAGACCATGTACAAAAATGAAGGTATCGGTCTAGCAGGTCCTCAGATAGCTGAAAACAAAAATATCGTAGTAATTGATATTCCTGAAGATGACGGTTCACAGGGCAAAAATAAAATTGTTTTAATCAACCCAAAGGTCACCAAACTTGAAGGTGATATTGTTGAATCACAGGAAGGTTGTCTTTCAGTTCCTGGCTATCAAGATAAGGTAGAAAGATATGAAAGATGTACTGTTGAATATCAAAATTTAAATGGCGAGCATTGTACTTTTGACAATGTGGATGGTCTATTTGCAATCTGTCTGCAACATGAGATTGACCATCTTCATGGCAAATTGTTCGTAGATAAGTTATCTAGAATGAAAAGAGACAGACTTCATAAAAAATATGAGAAATATGTAAAGTCTCTTAAAGGAGAATAATCTTGGATAAGAGAATTATCTTTGCCGGAACTCCTGAATTTGCAGCTGTTCATTTGAAGGCTTTATTAGATGCAGGGATTAAACCTGTAGCTGTCTATACACAGCCTGATAGACCTGCAGGAAGAGGTCATAAGTTAACACCTTCTCCTGTAAAGGCATTGGCTTTAGAAGCAGGCATTGAAGTATTTACTCCTGAGAATTTTAAAGACGAAGAAGAAATTAAAAAATTTGAAGATCTAAAAGCCGATCTCTGCATCGTTGTAGCTTACGGTATCATTCTTCCACAAAGAGTTATTGATGCACCTAAATGCGGTTGTATCAATGTACACGGTTCTATTCTTCCAAAATACAGAGGCGCCGCTCCTATTCAAAGAGCTCTCCTTGACGGAGAAGAAGAAACTGGTGTTTCAATCATGAAGTTAACTCTAAAGCTTGATGCTGGTGATGTATACTCCGTAGCTACATTGAAAATTGAAAAAAATGATACTTCTGCTACTTTGTTTGCAAAATTAGCTGATTTAGGAGCAATGACCTTACTTATTGCTCTGCCTAAGATTTTTGATGGTTCTTTAAAAGCAGTTCCTCAGGATGAAGATGCAGTTACATATGCAATGAAAATCTCTAAAGAAGAATCTCATATTAACTTCAACCAAAGTGCCGAAGTTGTTGACAGAACTATTAGAGGTTTAAATCCTTGGCCTGTTGCTACTACTGAGCTTAATGGCATTAAATACAAAGTATTTATGTCATGTGTTGAATATGGCACAACTGAGTTAGAACCAGGTCGCATTGTTAATGTTGATAAAGATGGTATCAACGTAGCTTGTGCTCAGGGCATAGTAAAACTAATCACCATTCAGGCTCCTGGTAAAGGACCTGTAAAAGCAGCAGATCTTGCAAGATCTAGAAAAGACGAATTTTGTGTAGGAAAACAATTTGGCTGATAATCAAAAGAGTGCTTTAAAACTAAGAAATAGCACTAAACCACATACTGATTCACGTGATAACAAAAAGAGATTTTCTCATCACGCTAACACCAATAAAAAAACAACAGCAGCTCAAGGATCAGCTTCAAGAGCAGCTGCTGCCTTGTGCGTTAATGCTATTGAAGAAGGTAAATCTCTAACAGAAGCTCTGCCACTATTCACAAAAGAGTTAGATGACAGAGATAGAGCTTTTGTCCAGGAAATTGTTTACGGAACATTAAGACACAGAAGATTACTGTCTACCACTGTAAATGAGCTTTTAGATCATTCAATCAATCAGCAATTTAATGTCGCAAGAACTCTAATTATCTGCGCTATCTATCAGCTTTTATTCACAAGAGCCCCTGCTCATGCGGTAGTTGCAGCAACAGTTGGAGCTTGTGAACTTTGCAGATGCAAAAAATTTACAGGTCTTGTTAATGCTGTTTTAAGACGTTTTCTAAGAGAAGGCGCTCACCTTGCACACAGTGCAGATCCCTGTGTTGAGCAATCATTTCCTAAATGGCTTTATGAAGAGCTTTTAAAAGACTATGAAAATGACGCTGTAGAGATCATGAAATACTCAAATGAACATGCGCCTATGTTCTTAAGAGTTGAAAATTCTAAGATCTCAACACAAGACTACTTAAAAGCATTAGAGACATTCTCTATTGATGCTAAAACTGTAGAAGAAAGTCCTTGTACCATTCTTTTAGATTCTCCTGTTGGTGTAGAGAAGCTACCTTACTTTGATAAAGGTTATGTTGCTGTTCAAGATTTAGCAGCACAGCTTGCAGCTCCTCTTTTAAAGCTTGAAAAAGGTCAAAGAGTTTTAGACACTTGTTCAGCACCAGGTGGTAAAAGCGCTCATATTCTAGATTTATGCCCTAACGTGGCTTTAACTTGCACTGATGTTGATGAAAAGAGACTAGAGAGTGCTAAGGTAAATCTACAAAGACTATCTAGAACACCTGAATTTTTAGTAGCAGATATTGCAAATGAACCTAATAAAATTTCAGGTACATTTGACAGAATTCTAGTGGATGCTCCTTGCTCAGGAACTGGTGTGATAAGAAGACATCCTGATATCAAATGGCTAAGACGTAAAAAAGACATTGATGTGCTTATACAAACACAAGAAAAGATCTTAGACAACTCTTTTGCTTTATTAAACAAGGGTGGCATCTTAGTTTATACAACCTGTTCAATTCTCAAAAAAGAGAATATTGAACAAGTAGAAAAGTTCTTAACAAGACATAGTGATGCTCAAGTATTGCCATTTGAGATGAAAGGTAAGACTGTTGAAACATATCAAAGATTACCTGGTGAAAACGGTTCTGATGGCTTTTTCTACGCAAGATTTATAAAGAAATAAAATTATAAACAACTACAAAGTAACAGCAAATGAAGATTATTATTCTTGGATCGGGTGATGTAAGTATCGAACTTGCTAAGTATCTTGTGAATGCAGGACACGCGGTCACCATTGCAGATACTGCCTATGATGCTCTAGCAGAGATCGGTAACCGTATTGATTTAAGAGTAGTAATCGGAAATCCAGCTTCTCCTGATACATTAAGAAGAGCTGGAGCTGACAATACAGAACTTTTAGTTGCAACCACATCTGATGATGAAGCAAATATTACAGCATGTTGTGTTGCTCAGTTCTTATTCAAAATTCCTAGAAAAATCGCCAGACTTCGTAGTGCTGAATACCTGCAAGAGGCAGGTATTCTCTTTGGTCCTAACAGTATTCCTATAGATCATATTATTGCGACTGAGTACATTACAACTCAAAGCATTATGTCTATGATTGAGTTGCCTGGTATCAATGAAATTGGCTCTTTCTGTGACAGTAGAATTATTGTTGCAAGTACAAAAGTTGAATTAGGCGGTAAACTTTTAGGCAAGAGCATTTCATCTTTTTCATCTTATGATGGTAAAGCCAGTGTTTTAGCTGTTTATAGAGATAAAAAATATTTATCCGACCTCAAAAAAGAAGCATTCCAAATCGGGGATGAAGTATTTTTCTGTTGTGAACGTGACAGAGCCTTATCTCAATTATCAGCATTGAGAAAACTAAGTATTGGCGATAGAAACATCACAATCTCAGGCGGCACTCATATTGCAGATTCTCTAGCTCGCGCTCTGTCTGAAAAATACAGTGTAAAGTTAGTTGAATCCGATCCTGATAGAGCAAAAAAGACCGCACAACACCTTCATGACAGTGAGGTTGAGGTTTATAACGCAGATCCTGTCGATATGAACTTCATGAAAGAAGAAAACATCGATTCTACCGATCTATATATAGCTGCAACACCAAAAGACGAAACCAACATCATGTCGTCTTTGATACTAAGAAAAGTACATAACGTTAAAACTTTAGCTTTAATCAGAGGCGATTCCTTTGCAGATTTAACTGTTAATGATAAATCTGATATTGATACTGTAGTCTTTCCAAAGGATTCTATTATTTCAGCACTGCTGTCTTTGATTAGACAAGAAAGCGTTGAAAATGTACATCTGTTCAGACAAGGTAAGTCTGAAGCGATTGAGTTCATCTTAGAAGGTTCAAAGTTTACAAGTAAGATCATTGGCAAGAGAGTTGATTCTCTCAATTTGCCAAAAGGTGTAACTCTAGGTTTGGTAATAAGAGGTAAGAAATTACTTCAGATTGAACCTCAACTTAAATTTGAAGATAAAGACAGGCTGATTGCGTATCTAGATGACAACAGCCAGATGCGTAAGCTTGTAAGATTCTGTCGACCATTCTCTTTCTGGATACCAAAGTGGTAATTGATTTTAGACTAGTAGCAAAACTGTTAGCTCCAGCTCTATTCTTATTTGGAATAGTAGCATTTATTCCTGCTATCTACGCTTTATGCAACACTACCCATGGAATCGGAGCATTCGTAGCGACAGGAATTATTGGTCTTTTTGTATCTTTTTGCTGTCATACTTTAGGAAAAAAAGCAGGTCAGAATCCTTCTATTAGAGTTCTTTTTCTCTTTACTACCTCTTTATGGGTTATAGTGTCTCTAATTGCAGCTATTCCTTTTTATTATCAGTTACCTGATTTGAGTTTTTCTCAATCTCTTTTTGAAGCTTGCTCTGGACTTTCAACCACAGGCTCAACCGTTATCACACATTTAGAGCAGCGACCTCAAGCAATTATTCTTTGGAGAGCAATCTTACATTACATTGGAGGCGTTGGGTTCGTTGCTTTAGCTGTGGTAATTCTGCCTATTTCAGCTATGGGCGGTATGAGTATTTTCAAAACTGAGTCTCAATCTTTTGATGATTCAGCAAAATTTACTCCACACTTAAAAACTATGGTGATCTCCCTGTTTGTTTGGTATGTAGCTATTTTGGTTACTTGCACTTTATTCTATGTTGTAGGTGGTTTTGATATCTTCACAGCGATAACCACAGCGATGAGTACTGTTTCAACCGGTGGTATGACTGCAACCGATGCATCAATGAATGGAACTACACCTTTCATTCAATATGTAACTATTGTGTTCATGTTAATTTCAAGCTGTCCATTCCTGTTAATTCTGTCATCCTTGTCAGGTAACTTTTTCAAGTTCTTTAAAGATCAGCAGGTAAAAGGATTCATTCTTTTAAATGTTATCGTGGCAACCGCTGTTGCCATCTCTTTAATTTATATGAATGATTATGATCTTGAAAAGGCTTTTAGAATTTCATTCTTTAACGTAGTAGCTGTAACATCTACAACAGGTTATTCTTTAGAGGATTTCACTTTATGGAATCCTTTTGCCTCTAGCTTGTTCTTATGTATTTTAGCTATTGGTGGTTGTTCTGGTTCAACATCAGGAGGCATTAAGACTTTCAGAATTCAGATCTGTCTGTCCATGTTTAACACTCAGTTACAGAAACTCTTACACCCTCACATTGTTAGCGAGCCAAGATTTAATCGTAAGGTTATTGATCCTGCAACCTTATCATCTGTAATTACTTATCTTGTGTCATATATTTTTATTGCAATGCTATCGAGCATTGTTGCTTGCTCTTTAGGTTTAGATTTAGGAGACTCCATTACAGCAACTGTATCCTGTCTATCAAACGTAGGTCCTGCTATGGGAACTACTTTAAACCCATCCTCTAACTTCAGTCAGGTATCAAATCCTCTGTGTCTACTTTTCAGTGTGGATATGATTTTAGGACGACTAGAGATCTTACCTGTACTTATCTGCTTTACTAGAATGTTCTATAAGAGATAGCCTAAAACAGCCTACAGGTTCATATCCAAAGCTAATTGCAATGTTAGGTTATGAGGAAGGTGTTTTAAGAGATAGGTTCTGCACAAGCAGAACCAAAAATTGAAAAACTAGTAGTAGAACCAGTAATCTAAAGTTAATAGCATCATCCAAACGATATTATGGAAAGCACAGCCAATTAAAGTGTATTTGCGCTCTTTAGCTACAGACAGACCGTCTTCACAGTGAATTGATGCTCTGTAAGTTGCTGCTGCTAGGGGTAATAGCGCAAAAAGTACGATAAAGCACTCCCAAAACTTGTGCGAGAAGAAACATGCACTTAATGATGCCATTGCGGAAAACGCAAACATCACAATCAGGTATACAGCAGACATCTTAGGACCTAATCTTGCAGCAATGGTCTTTTTTCCAGAGAGCCTATCCTCAACAATATCTCTCATTGAAGCTACATGCAGTACCATTACAGACTGAGCGCCACAAGCTAAACCTAATAAAAATGAATCAGGGAAAAGATCTACACCCTGATCACTAGCACCTAAAACTAAGATTTGTGAACCGATTACAGCAGCAAGACCAAAGAAAATGAATACTGCAATATCGCCAAAACCTTTATATCCATAAGCCATACCAATGGTATAGAAAATAGCAGCAAGAACAGCTGCTACTCCTAAGAATACAAACCAGGATAAAACCTCAATATTGTTTCCTACTGACATAAATAGAGCTAAGGATCCACAGATAGTAGCAAGCAGAGTTACTGTAGCCATAGACTTTCTTAAAGCTGTAAGTGAAATTGAACCTAACATTACAGCTCTTATAGGTCCCAAGCGATTAGGACCATCTGCACTCTTACAGGCATCACCATAATCATCTGCAAAATTACTTAAAATTTGTAGCAACACACCAGTAGCTACAATTAAAAAGCCTGTAAACAGGGTATAAGCAGTAACATTGCCATAGTAATAACCTAAAGCACAACCTAAAGCACAGTTAGTTAGAGCAAGGAGCAATGATTTTAAACGAATTTCACTTAACCAATCTTTTAACATGTTGTATCTCTTTTAAGACTTCTATTTTCTCTTGAATATCTCTTAATAATAAATCCAAAAATCTGCTACTAATACGATTATCCAAATTAGATTATTAAATGAACAGCTTAACATCAATTCATTGAACCGATTTTTCAAAAAGTTCGATTTGTTCTTATATCTTAAGATGGTGTATACAAAGTAAATCATGGGAATAAAGCCTGCGATTATAAACAGAGATTCTAAAGCTCTGTGAGAAGTGATGCAGGCTAATACTGAACAGGCTATATTCACAGAGACTAATGCTATGAGGTAAATTGTAGAAATCTCATAACTTATCACTTGGCCTATGGTTTTAGCTTTTTCTCTGACATTAGTTCTGATACTTCTTACATACAAGATGATTAATGAACTTGCAGCTGCACTTATGGCCAATAAATACGCATCAGGATAGAAATCGATAGTAGCACTAGATGCTGCCACGATGATAAATTGAGAGCCCAAGATTGAAATCATGCCAAAGATAACAAAGATTGCAATCGCACCAATTCCTTTGTATAGATAAATACTACTTGTAGTGTAGAAAAGAGCTAAAAGGATAGACAAGGCACATAAAAATATAAACCAGGATAAAAGCTGAATGTTTGAACCTATCGCAAGATAAATAGAGAGAGCACCAAAGACAGCGATCAAAAGAGTAACTAGAGCCATTCTCTTTCTTAATTGCGTCAGAGAAATTTCTCCAATCATAATTGGAGTCATAAACCCTTTCTGTTTATCAAGTCGATGCTTTCTGTATGCTCGAGAGTAATCAATAGAGTAATTACATAAAGACTGAATACCACCGCCACAGATGATAATCGCTATTGCAACAACTATTGTTCTAAAAGTTACATCACCGTAGTAAAAACCAATTGCACAACCTAAAGCACAATTTGTTACGGCATAAAACAACGAAATGTATCTTGGATTGATTTTATTATCTTTGGTCATACTGTTTGTTGTACACAACTTAATCATTTCTATATTCTAATTGATCTCTTGCACTTTTATCCTGTTTTTTCTCAAAAATCAGAAAACAGCCCCTCCTCATTGTATAATTTGCGGTGAAAAATAATTTTGGAGATAAGCATGTTATTTGACGATCCAGCTTTACGTCAGTTAAAGAATACATTTGAAAAAGAAAAAGTAAAAAAAGAAGGTTTTGTTAAGGCCTCAGATAGAGGCTTTGGATTCCTAGAAGTAGATAGAGAATCTTTCTTTATTACTCCAAATGATATGAAGAATATCGTTAACGGAGACAGAATCAGAGCTGTCATTGAAGAGGATGGTAATGGCAAGAGCCATGCAGTTCCTGAAAAACTAATTGAAGCATACCTAAAAAGATTCGTAGGTAAGGTTTTATTTGTCGGAGGCAAATTAAACATTGTTCCAGATCATCCAAGCATCAATATCAGAATGCAGGCAGATGATCATCGTAAAGACAAATCACAGAAACTAGAAAATGGAGATTGGGTTATCTGTAACCTAACCTCTCATGCTTTAGAAAAGAAATTCTTTAGAGCATCATTAGATGAGTTCATTTGTAAGAAAAATGATCCAAAAGCTCCTTGGTCAGTAAGTTTAAGACGTTATGACTTACCTTTAACCGAACCTGAAGACGCTGAGTTTAAGTTTTTAGAAGATTCTCTTCCAAGAGAAGATATGTCTGCTGTTCCCTTTGTTACTATCGACTCTGAGCATACTGAAGATATGGATGATGCTTTGTATATCGAAAAAGATGGTGATAATTACAAACTTTATACAGCAATTGCAGATCCTACTGGCTATATTGCTGAGGACACACCTTTAAATCATCTAGCAGCACACAGAGCTTTCTCAATTTATCTTCCTGGTAGAGATATTCCTATGTTACCTAGGATTCTCTCTCAGAATCTGTGTTCTCTCAGAGCAGATGAGGCAAGACCTGCTTTAGTTGGCATCATGACCATAACTAAAGATGGCGAATTATTAAAAGATAGGACTGTATTTAAGCTAGCCAAGATCCAATCTCACGGTAAGTTAATTTATAACGAGATTTCAGATTACTTAGAAGGAGTTGCAGGCGCAAAATTTACTCCATCAGAGGAAATTAAGCCAATTCTGTCTTTATTAGTTGAGTTTACTAAGGTAAGAGATCATTACCGTTCAACACATGCTGCAAGTTTCAAAAACAGACCTGATTATGAGTTCGTTCTAAAAGATAACGGAGCATTAGATCATATTGAGGTAAACCACAGACGTATTGCCAACCAGATTGTTGAAGAGGCTATGATTGTTTCAAACGTAGCAGCAGGTGACTTCTTAGCAGAGAAGCTAAACAGCGGTATCTTTAACATCCACTGTGGCTTTGATATGCAGAAGAAAAAGGACATCGTAGAGTTACTTGAAAAAGAAAAATGCCCTTTTGATGAAGACAAATTAGATACCATTGAAGAGTACAACAAGGTTAGAAGATTTGCTGTAGATAACAACAATGATTATCTAGACAGCAGAATAAGAAAACTTCAAGAATACTCTGAGATTAGTATTACTCCAGGTCCACATTATGCTTTAGGTGTAGAAAACTATGCAACTTGGACGTCTCCTATTAGAAAATACGGAGATATGGTAAATCACAGATTGATAAAGTCTCTGATTGCTAATACTGTAAAACCAACTCTTCCTGATGAAGATCTATTAAAAGAGATGAATGATGCTCGTCGTACCAACAGAATGGCAGAGCGCGATGTAAGAGACTGGTTATATGTTGAATTCTTAGAGCCAGAAATTGAAAAAAAGACTGTATTCAATGGTGAGATCTTTGATATTTCTAGAGGTGGTCTAAAGGTTATCCTAACTGAAAACGGAGCTATGATCTTTGTACCATTCTCATTTATATCTGAGAGTAAAGAAGATCTTATCCTGTCAGGAGATACTGGTGAAGCTTTTGTTAAAGGTAATCTTGTAAAACATTTAGGAGATCCTATCAAGGTAAGAATTGTTGAAGTTAATAAAGAAACAAGATCAGTTGTAGGTGCTCCCAGCGAGCCTTTTGGAGGTCTGATTCTGCCTGATCCTTCTGCTTCTAAGAGAAACAGAAACAACTTCAACAGAAGAAGATAAATAAAAAGATGGAGTTAAAACTATTGTCTTAATTCCATCAATCATATTTTATTAACAACGGTCTAAAAAGAGCAGCATTGCTGCTCTTTTATTTCACTTACTGTTCAATACCGCTTTGCTTTAACAAAGCATCAACACTAGGCTTTCTGCCTCTGAACTCTTCAAAATTCTTTAATGGATCTGAAGCTCCACCACAAGCTAAGATCAGTTCTTCAAAGCTCTTTCCTACTTCTCGATTAAATATACCCTTTTCTTCAAAGAGAGAGAAAGCATCAGCGGCTAATACCTCAGCCCATTTATAGCTGTAGTAACCTGCTGCATACCCACCTGAAAAGATATGAGTAAAGTTATTAGGGAAACGGCTGTCTTTGAAGTTAGGAACCACAGCAACCTGTTTTTTAACTTCATTTAGAATTTCAAAAATTCTGCCACCCTTATTAGGATCGTATTCAAGATGAATTCTAAAGTCGAATAGAGCAAATTCTATCTGACGCAACATTGCCATAGCTGATTCAAAATTCTTAGCGGCTAAAACAGCATCTAATTTATCTTTTGGTAAAGGCTTGCCTGTTTTTACATGACTTGATAAGAAGTTTAACACCTCTTCCTGCCAAGCAAAGTTCTCATTGAACTGGCTTGGTAACTCCACTGCATCCCAAGGTACACCATTGATACCTGAAACATCAGCAATATCAATCTTGGTTAACAGTTGATTTAGTGAGTGACCAAACTCATGGAAGATAGTTACCACTTCATCATGGGTTAACTCAGAAATATTGCCATTTACAGGTCTTGTAAAGTTACATACTAGGTAGGCTACTGGTAACTGTAAAGTTCCGTCATCACGATAACGGCGAGTTAAACACTCATCCATCCAAGCACCACCGTTCTTACCTGGTCGAGCATATAGATCCATAAAGATAGTACCTATCTTAGAACCATATTTATCCTCATAGACATCAAAGCACTTTACATTCTCATCCCAAACATCAACACCTAAGCGCTTCTTTAGAGTGACTCCATATAATCTATGAGCACATTCAAACATGCCTTCGATTACTTTATTCTCTGGGAAATATGGACGTAATTCTTCTTCTGAGTATGAGTACTGAGCTTGACGCAGTTTCTCAGAATAAAAAGCAATATCCCATGGCTGTAAATCATCAACACCATTCTTTTTAGCATATTCACGTAATGTTGAGATTTCTTTTTCACCTTGAGCATGAGATTTTTTAGCTAAATCTTCTAAGAAATTAATTACAGTCTCAGGAGTATCTGCCATCTTGGTTGCTAAAGATAAATGAGCATAAGATTCAAAACCTAAAAGTTTTGCTTCTTTGTAGCGTAAAGATAAGATTTCTTCCATTACCTTTGCGTTATCCCATTTACCGGCATTTGGACCTATCTCTGAAGAGCGAGTGTTATATGCTACATATAACTCTTTTCTTAAATCTCTGTTCTCACAGTGAGTCATAAATGGTAAATAAGATGGCATCTCTAAAGTAAAAACATAACCATCTAATTTACGCTCTGAAGCTTCTGCACTAGCTAGTTTTAAAGCGCTTTCAGGTAAACCTTTTAACTTATCTTTGTCAGTTACATGTAAAGTGTAACCATGAGTTGCATCTAGAACGTTATTTGAAAATTTGGAGGTTAATTCACTTAATTTTGCTGAAATTTGCGCAAATTCCTTCTGTTCTGCTTCGTTTAAATCAACACCAGTTAATTTAAAATCTCGAATAGCATTCTTGATAGCTTTTTGCTGAGGGATTGATAATCTGCCAAAGGCATCAGATGCTTGGATTTTCTTTAATACTTCAAAATAAGGTTTGTATTGACCAAACCATGAATAGAACTGAGATAGTACAGGTAAACACTCATCATGAGCTTTTCTTAGCTCTTTGGTATTATTTACAGAGTTTAAATGAGAAACTACAGACCAAACTTTAGATAAGCGATCTTCATTTTCTTCAATTGGTGAAATTACGTTATCCCAAGTTGGTTCATTTTTGTATTTTTCTGATAATTCAATGATCTGCTTTTTACATCTTTCAATAGCAGTTTCTACAGCACTTTTTACGTGTTCTGGTTTTACCTGTGAGAAAGGAGGCAGACCACTATAATTTAACAATGGATTATCTTTAATTTCTGACATATTCATTCTTTCCTATAAATATTTTTTACTTTTCTATGATTGTACACTGAAAATACATCGATTTTTGATAGATATAGGCGTATGTGCTAAGATCACCCATGATAAAAATCATTAAATACCGTATGTTATGGCATTAAGAAATAGAGAAAACTATGTCAGATCAGAATAACAGTGTTTTTGAGCAAAGAGTTGCATCATTAAGAGAATTACTAGATCAAAACGATCTTGATGCGCTTATTGTTTCTCATGATGATGAATACCTGTCTTATGAACTAAATGAAGATGAAGAAAGACTAAAGTACATTACAGGTTTTTCAGGAAGCGCAGGTTATGCTGTTATCACCAGCAATGATCTCAAGATAAATGAAGAAAACATTGAAATAAATCAAGATAACACAGAAAACGGCATTGTAGTTGACAGAGACTGTGCTGTCTTCGTCGATGGAAGATATGTTGTTCAAGTAAAAGAGCAGATTGACAGTGATATCTTTCAGGATTTCGATTTAGCAAAAGTAAAACCTGCTAAATGGATTTCAAGTGTAATGCCAAAGAATTCAACTGTTGGTATTGATATCAATTGCGTAAGCTACGAAGAATATATATCTATCAAGAATGAACTAGGTATGAACAACATTAACCTAGTTGCAACCGAGAACAATCTTGTAGATAAGATTTGGACTGATAAACCAGCATCTGTAATTTCAGAAATTTCTATTTTCCCTGATGAATACAATGGTTGCCCTAGTCCTCAAAAAAGGCAGCTTATTGCTCAGACTTTAAGGGATAAAGATTTAGATGCAACTGTAATCTGCGATCCTGAAAGTATCTGTTGGTTACTAAACATTAGAGGAAAAGACAGAGCTTATCTTCCTGTTATCAATTGCAAAATGGTAGCCTACTCTAATGAAGCCTTAGAGTGGTACATCAATCCAAATCACTTTAAAGATGAGAATCTTCAGGATCAGTTACAAGAGCACATTGGTCATATTGATATCTTCCCTGAAGAAGCCTTTGATGATGTTTTAGATAGATTGTGTTCTTCATCTTGTACTGTTTACGTAGATCCAGAAACTACTAACGCTCATGTAATGACAAAACTGTACTCAGGTGGAGCAAAAGTTTCAGAAGGCTTAGGATTGTGTCAGATGCCTAAAGCTTGCAAAAATCACATCGAAGTTGCAGGTGAGTACAAAGCTCACATCAAAGATGGCATTGCTATGTGCCGTTTTATTTCATGGTTAGACAACTTAACCGCATTGGATAAACCAACTGATAGCGATGAAACTTTCTTAAGAAGAGTAGAAGGTGTAGATGAAGCTGAACTTGCAGCTAGAGCTTTGAGTTTTAGAAAAGTTGAAGCCGGTTTTATCGAACCTTCATTTGCAACAATTTCTGCATTAGGTCCAAATGCAGCAATGTGCCACTATAATCATGAAAATGAGGCTACACCTCGAGCTTTAGGTAAAGATTGCTTATATCTAATTGATAGTGGAGCTCATTTCATTGAAGGCACCACTGACATTACAAGAACCATTCTTGTAGGTCCTCATATTACCGATGAGATTAAGAGAATGTACACTCTTGTACTAAAATCGCATATTGCTCTTGCAACTCTTATCTTCCCTAAAGGCACATCAGGAATTCAAATAGATGCCATTGCAAGAAGACCTTTATGGGATTGCGGTTTTGATTTTGCTCATGGTACAGGTCATGGCGTAGGTCACGTACTCTCAGTTCATGAAGGACCACAAACAATTTCTTCTAGAAGATCTACAGTGCCTTTAGTTCCTGGAATGGTTCTATCTGATGAGCCTGGTTACTACAAAGAAGGTGAGTATGGTATTAGACTAGAAAACCTTTTAGTTGTAATGCAGTGCACCCAACCAGGAATGCAGCACATGCTATGTTTTTCACCTTTAACTCTTGTTCCTTTTGATAAGAGATTTATCGATAAAGAGCTTTTATCACAAAAAGAAATAGAGTGGCTTAACAATTACCATCAGAACGTAAATAATGTGATTACAAACGCAGCTACTTCTTTAACTGAAGATGAGATTACTTGGCTAAATAAGGCCACTGCCGCTATTTAATGGAGTTGACGGATAATGTTTTTCTTAAAAAAGAGCTTACCTGGTGCTATTTACTGTCAGACCAGATTACAGCAGTTGCCTACTATTCCTGTGGATGTTTCCTCATATAATATTTTAGAAACACCTCATCGTTGTTTTAATAGAATTCTTGAGCTTATTGCCAGCGCTAAAGAAAGGATCTTAATCACTGCTTTATATTTACAAGATGATGAGATCGGCAGACAAGTTCTACAAGCACTTTATGATGCAAAAGGAAAGAATCCAAAACTCTATATTAGAGTTTATGTAGATTTTCATCGCGCTCAAAGAGGTTTAATTGGTAAAGGGCCATCTCTTGGTAACTCTGAGCTTTATTACAAGATGGCAAAAACCAGTGAAACCCCACCTGCTATCTATGGTGTTCCTGTAAAAAGGAGAGAAATCTTTGGCGTAATGCACTTAAAAGGCTTTGTATTTGATAATACTGTTCTTTACTCAGGAGCAAGTATTAACGACGTTTACATGGGATACAACGGACGCTACCGCTTAGATAGATACCATGAAATTCATTCAGCAGAACTTGCCAACACCATGTGTGCTTTTGCAACTAATGCATTTCATCCTAATTTTGCTGTTCAAGACTTTTCTCAAGGAGTTGTAAAACCAGCCAAAGAGATGAGAGATGAAATCCGCGAATTAAGACGTCACTTAACTCAAGTTCAATACAGTGTTAAAAACGATAAGATTTGCAATTATCAAATAGGTGTAACTCCCATTGCAGGTTTGGGCAAGAAAGGTAATCAATTAAACAGAACAATCATGTGGCTATTAGGAGCTGCAAGAGAAAAACTGTTTATCTGCACACCGTACTTCAACCCTCCAAAAGATGTGTCATCAGCAATTGAAGATGCTTTAGAGCGAGAGGTTTCTGTAACTTTAGTAGTTGGCGATAAAGTAGCAAATGACTTCTTTATTCGAGAAGGGGAAAACTTTTCACCGGTGGGCGCAGTACCATACATCTATGAGCAGAATTTAAAAGATTTCATATCAAAAAACCAGAAGTTCATTGACAAAGGACTTCTAAAGATCATGTTATGGAAGGATGGCAACAATACCTATCATGTAAAGGGAATGTATGTAGACAGCAACTTTGCTCTACTTACAGGAAATAACTTAAACCCAAGAGCTTGGAGTCTTGATCTTGAGAATGGTATAGTCATTTCTGATCCTTTCCATCAATTACAGGAAAAATTTGCTCATGAGCAACAATATCTACTTCGTCACACCAAGCAAATAGGCAGTGTAGATGATTTAGATAGTTTTGAAAGCTACCCAGAAGAAGTTCAAAAGTTACTAAAGAAAGTTAAAAGATTAAGAGCATCTATCTTCATTAAACAGCTTTTATAGCTTTAGCTTTGATATCTTTTATGTAGATATCGCTTAACAATGAATAGTATCTCTTAAAAAGGTATGTCTTATGCCACTAGAAGATGACTCAAGATATTCTTGTACTGATATAGCTACCTTGAAGGGACTAGGACCTTCTTATATAAAAAGTTTTAACAATAAGGGGGTCAAAACTCTTTTTGACATCCTTTTTGATTTCCCCTTTAAATATCTTGATAAAACCAAAGTAACTAAAATCAGAGATATCTTCCCTGACGGGAACTTTGTTCTAATAGATGCACACATTGTAGCTGTTCATAATGTTTTAAATTCTAGGGTGAGGTTATTAAAGGTCATTCTTCAGGATGATACAGGAAAGATTGAAGCGACTTTCTTTAATCTCTACCCTAATCAGATTAGAAACTATGTCCAAGGAAGAAGAGTCTTAGCCTTTGGCTCTGTAAAGTTAAGTGAATACAGTGGAGCAAGAGTAATGGCTCAGCCTACTGTTACTTTTATTGGAGACAATGATCCTTTTTTACCTTCAGACAGACTCACACCTGTGTACCATGCTGTCGAGAAGGTACCTCAAGCATCAATTAGAAAAATCATCTTTGGTGTATTAGATTCTTTAAAGGTAATGTCTTTGCCTGAGATCTTACCTTCAGAATTAAATCCTTTTAAATTAACTATAAGCCAAGCAATTGAACTGTCTCATAGACCTTTTCCTTTAGAAAATCCTAAAGACAAATTTATTTTAGAAAACTCAGCACCATTTAAAAGACTGTGCTATGAGGAACTGATTGCTTATCAGTTAACCTTACTGTTCCTAAAAAGGAAAAACAGTGCAAATAAGGCGCTTATAATTCCTGATAACAAAGAAATAAAACAGAATTTTATAAAGTCTTTACCATTTTCATTAACCAATGCCCAGTTGCGCTCAATTGAGGAAGTAAGCTCAGATTTAGAAAAAGACAAACCAATGTTAAGACTGCTTCACGGTGATGTTGGTTCAGGAAAAACCATGATTGCAGTCTTTGCTGCCCTTCAAGTTTCAGCTTCAGGGAATCAATGTGTGATCCTAGCACCTACAGAACTTTTAGCTCAGCAACATTACAATAAAATTAAAAAACTCCTTGATCCTTTCAAGGTAAATACTGTTCTTTTAACCTCATCTGTAAAAGGCAGTAAAAGGGACAAGATTGTTGAAGATATCAAAACAGGTGTAGCAAATGTCATCGTTGGGACTCACAGTGTATTTCAACCTGAGATTAGTTATAAATCGCTAGTGCTTGCAATTATCGATGAACAACACCGTTTTGGCATTGACCAAAGAATTGCTCTTTTGCATAAAGCTCCAGAAAAAATCACCATGCATCAATTGGTAATGACTGCAACTCCTATTCCTAGAACTTTACAATTAGCCTTGTTCTCTGATTTGGATGTATCAAAGCTAGATGAGTTGCCTGCAGGAAGAAAACCAATTGTCACAGCTGTGATGTCTGATGAAAAGAAAGCTTCAATTATTCAAAGACTATCAGTTGTATGTAAAGAGGGAGTTCAAGCATACTGGATATGTCCAAATATTGATGCAGACGAGGACGAGAATGCGTCAGTAAATGAAGCCTATAAGCTTTTAAAAAAGGAGTTGCCTGAACTTAAAATTGGTTTATTGCATGGACAAATGGCTGTTAATGACAAAAACAAAGTCATGAAAGGATTTCTTGAAGGCAAATTCAATATTCTTGTCGCAACTACCATTGTAGAAGTTGGTGTGGATGTTCCTAATGCATCTATTATTATCATTGAAGGCGCAGACAAACTTGGTTTAGCACAGTTACATCAGCTAAGAGGACGTGTAGGCAGAGGCTCTAAAGAATCCTACTGTATACTTGTTTATAAAAAGAATAATGAAATGGATCACGACATTGCAATGCAACGTCTTGCTATTATGAAGAGTACGAATGACGGCTTTAAGATTGCAACCGAAGATCTTAAATTAAGAGGTCCTGGTGAAGTTCTAGGTGAAAAACAAAAAGGTTTTGATCTATTCAAAGTCGTAGATGTTAACAGAGATTTTGAACTCATAAGTCAAGCTAGAGAAGCAGCAATAAAGCTTATGAACTCAGACATAGACACCTGTAAATCACTAATCAGACGCTGGTATCCCACATACAGTATCCGTTGAGGCTAAACATGGCTTTTATAGCAAATGTAAAAATCAAAAATAAGAAGTCTAAACTTTCAAAAATCTTTAAAGGAATTCTTCTTGTGATTGTAGCCATTGCTATTGCCGTATGTGGAGCAATTCTCTATTTTAATGGTCAGAACATCAAAGCACCTTTAATAAAATTTCTATCAAGCAGAACAAGTTTTGAAATCAACTGTCAAAAGGTAGAGTTTTCTGCCTTGTATCCAAATGTCATCAAATTGCATGACATCAAAGTAGGAAAATCTAATATAGATGAAATCTATATGGAATATGATCTTCCTAGCCTTTTAAAATCAGATACCTTTGAAATTAAATACTTTTACGCCAAAGGCATTAAGGCAAATGACAAAGATTTACAAAAATTAAAACAAGAAAAATTCAAATTCAAAGATATACATATAAGTAAACTTGATCTTGTTGATGCCCCTATAAATTTGTACAAGCTAAGTTTAAATCACGGCTCACTATCAGCTGTTGATGCCTACTTAGGAAACGATGGTAAGTTCTCTTTTAAGGTAGCTGACATAAGGGCTAACGAAGGTCAATTAGATGAACAACCTATAAAAAATCTGCAAACTAACATTGGAGTAGAACCTGAAAAGATCGTCATAAAAGATTTATCTGTACAGATCTTTGGAGGAACTCTCTTAGCAGATCTTACCATTGATAGAAAAACAGAAAACTTGAAGTTTTCTAGATTAAATCTAAATAAGATTATTTTTAAGGACTATAAGTTACTCTCTGAAAAATACAATATCTATGCACCAGAGGCATCTGTCTACGACTGTGTATTAGCCCTTCCAAAACAAGATCTTTTGTTTGGACAAGTAAGAGGTTCAATTTCAGATCTTTTAGTAAAAGACGGAAAAATCAACTTTACCTTTAAAGGCAGCAGTGGCGAAATCTCTAAACCTAGCATACAAGTAACAGCTGAAAATTCTGATATTGAAGCTAATCTTGCTGACAGCGCAATCTCTATGAAAGCTGAAGGTACAGTCTTTGATGGTGCTTACTCTTTTGACATCAATTACGACTATCAAAATGATAGTGAACCATTACTTACCATTCATAATCTGTCACTAAAAGAAGGCAAATTTGAAACTACCAAAGAGCAGTACGCTTTTGTACAAAACACTCTGCTAAATCACAACATCAATGTAGAAAAATTCAGCATTGACGGAACGGAGTTTGTGTCTTTCATCAATACCTTACCTTTATCAATAAAAAGCGTAAAACTAGAAGCTAACAACATAGCTCTTAACAACAAGGCTAAAGACGATAATATCAACGAGTCACTTGATCAAAATAGCTTTGATGTAAGCACTACAGCAGTAACAGCAGATAACGAAAAGAGTATAGATAAAGCATCAGGCACAAAGAATGCTGAAAATGATGTTTTCACTCCTCTTTTAAGTAAGCTTAAGCCATTAAATAATGTCTTAGATAACAATTCACTAAATGAAGATGACAGCTATATTACCTTTAGTTTTGATAGTGGCTATTACTCTGATCTCTTCATCAAACAATTTGACTCTAAAATGGATCTTTCAGACAAGGGATATACATTCAATGTAGGAAAGATGCTCTTTAAAAAGAGTGAACTTGCTTTTGAAGTTGACTCAAATAATGAGTTAGAAATTTTAAGGATCAAAGTCTTTGCCCCTCAATTTGATATCTCTGAATTAAATTCAAACCTTACAGACCATCTCTTAAGTGGTGTGATTAACATTGAAGGTGAGATAACTAAATTAGAAGAAATTGATGAAAAGACAGATAAAACTTCTGCTCCTATGGGGGTTGCGACTACCGATAAGGGCAACAATTCAGAGAACAATAACACCAACAGCCACATTTCTAATATCAACAATGAAAAGAAAAAAGTTGATAATAACAATGTATATAAAGTAAAACAGCTTTACACAGGCAATATCAACCTTACAAGTGATTCTTTATTAGTATCACAGTTTGGTTTAGATCTTATTAACGGAGGTTTAAAGAAAAACTACGCTTTAAATTACGACGAATTGTGCGACGCCATCAAAGATGGAGACTTAGGATTGTATAAACTAAGTCTTAAGATCTTTCCTCAAGATCACTTCTTAAAGCTAAAAGGCTCTGGTGATCTCACCACCTCACACCTTACCTTCAATGCAAAGCTAGATCTAAACAACAAGGATTTCTCTGCTCGTGGTACCTTTGTATCTTTACCAAAAGATAGTATTTCTAATATCAACATAAAAGGACTTACTAAAGAGACCTCAAATGATAAGAACATCTTTATTACAGCTCTATCACGAGGTGAAATTAGACCTGGTATCAATGAGGAAGCTTTACAAGAGAATTCAGCTAAAGAGCTGACAGATGCTGCAAGTGAGTTGAATAAAGATAAGGATCAAAAAGGTCCTGAAGCTTTAGAAAAATCATCTCAGGACCTATAAAAAACAGTACCAAATAACGCTCTAAACGCCATTACAGATTATGGTTTTGAAGAAATCTTAATGCTGATAGATGGTTTCTTCTTTTTGCCATTAATGATGTCATCGGAACCTAAAGTAGAACCAGTTACATTAGCAAGGTAAACCATGAAACTTGGAACTTCATCTGATAGACCAGAACGAACAACACCTAAAGTTGCAGTAAACTCGGCACCTAAGAGTACAATCCACCAGTTAATATAAATCCAAACAAAAAGAACTGGAATTACAGCGATAGCTCCATAGATTGCTTCATAATTTGAAAAGTTCAATACGAAGATACTGAAGATCTTTTTTGATACCTCAAAGGCGACTGTTACAAAAACTGCACCTAGTAAAGCATCTTGGACTTTTACTCTTACTCTTGGAACAATTACATATACAGCAGTCAATACGCCACACTCAATAATGATTGGGAATACAAAGTAGGCAATCATTAGAGGAAGACCTACAGTAGAGTTTGAGCTGATTGCAAAGCCCATAACCTTTGTAAAAATCCAAATCACAATACCTAATGCAATTGGACCTAAGGTAAGTAAAGTCCAGTAGATAGCGATCATGGTACCTAATTTTCTTCTACCACCACGCCAAATTCTGTTTAAGCATTGATCAATTGATCTTACTAACAATAGAGAAATGACAAAGAAGACAACTGTGCTAGTTGCAGTCAACTTTCCTGCATGTTCAACGAAAGTTCCCACGTAGTTGCCTAAATTATCTGCAAAAACAGGCATAAAATTAGCCTTTGCAAAGTTTTTTAAAGATTCTCTAAATTGCTCAAAAGAAGGGAAAACTGCGAAAAAATAGAAAATCACACTAATTGCAGGAATTAGCGCAAGAATTGAAGTAAAAGACAAGGCCGAAGCCTCAAGTCCAATGGAATCTCTTTTTACTCGATTTAAAAAATATTTATACAGTTCTTTCACTTGTTTCTTACCTTATTGCAAAGATTAAAAGCATTATATCTGTTTTTAGTCTTTCTTGGGTTGCCGTTCGCCAATAAGTGACTCTCATCGACAATTAATTGTTTAATTTGACAGAAAATTCATAAGATAGTTCGAAAAAAAGTCACCATTGCTTCCAAGCTTTAGGTTTTAAGCTTTAAAAGAAAACGCATAAAATTGGTACTTTTTTAATTCTTTTTTTTCAAAAAATGTTAGATAGCTCAAAAATAGGATAAAATAGCGCAGCTATTTTTAAATCTATACTCAATGTCTGAGTTTATCATCACAGGGTTATAAAATGGATGTTCAGAAAATCCGCAACATTGCTATTATTGCGCATGTTGACCACGGTAAAACAACCTTAGTAGACAAGTTACTCCGCCAGTCTGGCACTCTAGACCGTAACGAAATCGGTCAGGAACGTGTCATGGACTCAAATGATATCGAAAAAGAGCGCGGTATTACCATTCTTTCAAAGAACACAGCTATCAATTGGAATGGATACAGAATTAACATTGTTGATACCCCAGGTCACGCTGACTTTGGTGGTGAGGTAGAACGTGTTATGTCTATGGTAGATTCTGTTCTTCTGCTAGTAGATGCAGTTGACGGTCCTATGCCACAAACACGATTTGTTACACAAAAAGCATTCGCAGCTGGATTAAAACCTATCGTTGTTATTAACAAGTGCGATAGAGAAGGTGCAAGACCAGATTGGGTTATCGATCAGGTATTCGACCTATTCGACAACTTAGGTGCAACCGATGAGCAGTTAGACTTCCCAGTAGTATATGCTTCTGCATTCCAGGGTTGGGCTACCTTAGATTTAGCTTCACATGGCGATACCATGGAGCCTTTATTCCAGACTATCGTTGACAAGGTAAGTCCACCAGAGGCTGATCTTGATGGTCCATTCCAGATGCAGATTTCATCATTAGACTTCACTTCATACGTTGGTGTTATCGGTGTTGGTCGTGTAAAGCGCGGTGTTGCTAAAGCAAACTCTCCTGTAACTATCATTGACCGTGAAGGCAAGACTAGAACAGGTAAGATTGGTCAGGTATTAGGCTATTTAGGTCTAAGAAGAGCTCCTGTAGATTGCGCAGAAGCTGGTGACATTATTGCGGTTACAGGTTTAGGCGAATTAAAGATTTCAGATACTATTTGTGATCCTTCAAAGGTAGAGGCTTTACCTGCTTTATCTGTTGATGAGCCTACAGTTTCTATGAACTTCTGCGTAAACACATCTCCATTTGCTGGTAGAGAAGGTAAGTTCATTACTTCAAGAAACATCGAAGAAAGATTACGTGAAGAATTGGTTCACAACGTAGCTTTGCGCGTTGAGAGGACTGAAGACACTGACCGTTTCAAGGTATCTGGTCGAGGGGAGTTACACTTATCAGTTCTTATTGAAGAGATGCGTCGTGAAGGCTATGAGTTAGCAGTATCTCGTCCTGAAGTTATTCTTCATAAAGAAGGTGGCAAAACTTTAGAGCCTTATGAGGTATTAACTCTAGATTTACATGAGGACAACCAAGGTCCTGTAATGGAAGAGTTAGGTCTTCGTAAAGGTGAATTAAAGAACATGGTCCCAGATGGAAAGGGTCGTGTAAGATTAGATTATAGAATTCCAGCTCGTGGACTGATTGGTTTCCAGTCTTTATACATGACATTAACCTCAGGTACTGGTCTGATGTACCACACATTCGACAGTTATGACGAATATGTTGGTGGCACCATTGGAGAAAGAAAGAACGGTGTTCTTATTTCTAATGATACAGGTAAGACTGTTCCGTACGCTTTATGGTTCTTACAGGAGCGTGGCAGATTATTTGTTGAGCCAGGTGAGGAAGTTTACGAAGGTGAGGTTATCGGTTTACACGTTCGTTCAAACGACTTAACTGTTAATCCATTAAAGACTAAGAAGTTAACTAACGTTCGTGCTGCAGGTTCTGATGATAACATCATCTTAACACCAGCTGTTCACATGTCTTTAGAGCAGTCTCTAGAATTCATCAATGAAGATGAATTAGTAGAGGTTACCCCTGTAAGCTTACGTATTCGTAAGAAGAACCTGTCTGAATTGGACCGTGTGCGCGCTTTCCGTGCAGCAGGTGGTAAAAAAGCTGAAGAATAAAGCACTATAATTGATCTTTACAAAAAGCCTGTGTAATTTATTTACGCAGGCTTTTTTTATATCTTGCCTTATATTCTGATACACAAGCCGTTTTATAATAGTATTTTCTAAAAATTATCGTCTCTTGTATTGCACTATTTTTGTGCTTTATTATAAAATATCCAAAAAATAGTTCAAAATAGATCATGCACAAAAATAGGCTATTGAGAAAAAAAATACGATGGAAGATAAGCAAAAAGCTAACATTCTAGAAAGTTTGGCTACTGCAGTCTTAATCACTGACAAAGATTTTAATATTCATTACGCTAACACGGCTGCTGAACAGCTGTGCGGAGTTTCTCGCACCAAATTAATATCTTCAAAATTCATTGATTTTATCGCTCCTAATGAGACTTCTCTCATTCAAACCATCAAAGAAATTAATTTTTCAGACAACTTCCAAGGTATATCTGCTGCCGGAATTATGATTTCTCCAATGCCAGGTGTTTCTACAAAGACCGACATGGCTGTATTTAACTACTCAACAGCAAAATTTAATGGACTTTTAATTGAGCTCCATACCATTTCTCATCAGGATAAACTGATAAATCAGATGCAACAGAATTATCAATATTCGGCTGCAAGAGATTTAATCAGAAGTTTAGCTCATGAGATCAAAAATCCCTTAGGAGGAATTAGAGGCGCTGCACAGTTGATTGAAATGACCTTTGGCAAAGTAGAAGGAATAAAAGACTACACCAAGGTTATTATCGAGCAAACTGATAGATTGAAAGTTCTAGTTAATAACCTATTAGGTCCGCAAAAACCTAATCCTCTAGTAAAAGAGAATATCCACTACTTAATTGAAAAGGTACTTTCACTAGTTTCAATGCAAGATGAGAGTAAAGGAATCGAAATAAAGCGAGATTACGATCCTAGCTTACCTGAGCTAAATCTTGATGTGGACTCTATCGAACAAGTTTTATTGAACATTGTAAATAATGCAGTTCAGGCTTTAAAAGAGTCTGATACTAAAGATCCTCGGATAGAAGTAAAAACCAGAGCAAGTATCAGAACCATAGTAAGAGATAAAAAATACCCAACAGCAGTGATCATTTCCATTTCAAACAATGGACCTGAAATACCTGAACAGATAAAGCAGACTGTATTCTTCCCAATGGTTACAACCAAGACTAATGGAAATGGTCTTGGCTTATCAATAGCACTTAATATTATTGAGCGACACCACGGCACCATCGAATGTTTAAGTGATGCTCAAAAAACTGTATTTAAGATTATCCTGCCTTTAAAGAGCAGAACCTGAGGAGATTGTTTATGAATCCTATGATTTGGGTTATCGATGATGATGCCAGCATACGCTTTGTCTTTGACAAAGCACTTGCAGCAAACAGCATTACCCACCGTTTATTTGAAAACGGTGAAGCTGCCCTTGAAGCTATCAAACATGAGACTCCTGATGTCATTGTTTCTGATATCAGAATGCCTGGTATTGACGGTTTAGAGCTAATTAATGCTGTTCATGACATCGATGAAAACATTCCATTTATCATCATGACTGCACACTCAGATCTATCTGCTGCAATAGATGCTTACGAAGAAGGTTCATTTGAATACTTGCCAAAGCCTTTTGATATCGAGCAGGCTATCAGTGTTATCAGAAGAGCAGCTGTTCACAGAGTTAACATGTTGCAGATGCTAAATCAAAAAGCAAAGGCTGACGTAGCTCCTGTAACAGAACAAACTGAAGAGGCTGAGATCATTGGTAAATCTCCAGCTATGCAGGAAGTATTCAAGTTCATCGGTCGTGTTTCAAAGACTGATCTTCCAGTGTTAATTCACGGTGAAGTTGGAACCGGTCGCGGGCAGGTAGCAAAAGCCCTGCACAATCACGGTGAGAGAAAAGGTTATAAATTTGTATCTTTAAATATGACCTCTATTCCACAGGAAATGGTCAAGTATGAACTTTTTGGTGATATAAGCAAGGATCTCAGCCAAAGCGCTATAATGAAAGCTGATGGTGGAACCTTATTTATCAACGAAATCAGTGATATGCCAATGGACTGCCAGAATAGACTATTACAGTTAATTCAAAAGCAAGAGTACTCTCCTATTGGCAGCACTGAACCAATGCATGCTAATGTTCGTATAATTGCTTCTACTTCACATGATCTTGAAGAGAAAATTGCTAATGGCACTTTCAATTCAGATCTGTACTACAGATTAAATATCATTAACATCAATATTCCTCCTTTAAGAGATAGAAATAATGATATCCCAATGCTTGCAAAGCATTTCTTAGCACAAAGTGCAGCAGACAGCCACACCGAGCCTAAGAAACTAACCTCTGAGGTTTTAGTATTTTTATGTAGACTTCCGTGGCCTGGCAACGTAAGACAGTTAAAGAACTTATGTAAGTATTTAACAATCATGGTAACAGGTAGAGATATTCAGTTAGTTGATCTTCCATCAGAATTCCTGCATGCAAATACTCCACAGAACAAGGCTGTAAGTCCTGTTGCTACTAATAAAGAAAATGCTTCATGGCAGGATCTATTAAGAACTTGGGTTGATGGCAAACTAAAATCAGGTGAACATGACATTTTAGCTGAAGCTGTACCTGAGTTTGAAAAAGTAATGCTGGAGGCTACATTAACTTTTACAGGCAACCATAAACAGGAATCAGCAAAACTCTTAGGTTGGGGTCGTAATACTCTAACAAGAAAGATCAAAGAGTTAAATCTTAGCTAATAAGCTTAAGATTATGTTATTCTCAAAAAGGCGTTAATTTCGTAAATTTAACGCTTTTTTTGTCCCCAATTTCAAATTATCAGATTAACTCACACAAAATATTCTGAGTTTAGCCTATGCTTATTTACAAAGAGTATTTTGGAGGATTTATGACAGAAATAGAAAACAATTCAAAAAGAGTAGACTGCAGCGACATTATAATGACCTTATGCCAGAGCGTTGCAAATGTCATCACTTCTGCAACCTCACAGGAAACTAGATACGCACCACTAGTACAAAAGATCACCAAGACCCTCTTAACTCCTGATATTGGTACCTTTGTAATGTTTACAGGTTCATTCTCAGGAATGGTTGTGATCAACTTTCCTAAAGAAACAGCTATGGAGATCTACACTTCATATCTTAGAAACATGGGAATTCCTGAAGTAGAAATGGCAAAAAATTACACTCAGGATGAGGTAAGTAATACTTTAGGTGAGTTAATGAATCAAATCATTGGTAACTTCACCCGTCAAATCAGCGAAGAGTTACATATTCGCATTGATCAGTCTCAGCCAAAGATGTTAGTTCTGCCAAGAGAAGTTCAAATTAGTATTTCAGTTAACTTAGACAACCCTAAATATGGTAAAGTTACATTCCACACTGAAGGTGGCAATGTATTCTATGTTGAATTAGCAATGGACGATACTAGTTTTACAGCATTACGTGAATTTGAAAGTCACACTACATTATCACCTGATGATATTCTAGAGCAGTATACCCAAGAAAGATAAATGACCGACATTATTAAAAAGAATGTCCTAGATTTTAGAAAAACCAAATTTGTAACAAGCGCCCCAGATATCACTAAGCTTCCTGAAGATATGGGCGCTGAGATTGCTATTATTGGTCGTTCTAATTCAGGAAAATCATCATCAATCAATGCCATTTGTGATCAGAAGAACTTAGCAAAGACCAGTCGCACTCCTGGTAGAACTAGACTTATCAACCTTTTTAAAGTTGAGGAAGGAAAGTTCATCGTCGACTTGCCAGGTTACGGCTATGCTCAAGTTCCTGAGAACATGAAACGTCAATGGCAAAAAGCAATGACTGATTATCTGCAACAGCGTAAATGTCTATGTGGCTTAGTTGTTACTATGGATATCAGAACTCCTCTTCGTGACCATGACAGAATGATTATCGATTGGTCTATTGCCGCAAATCTTCCATGTCTGATTCTCTTAACCAAAGCAGATAAATTTGGTGTTAATAAGAGAAAAGAGATGGTAGGTGAAGTTAGAACTCAGCTAAGCGAGTTTGGCGGAAATTTCACAATCATTGCTTTTTCAGCTCTCAAAAAAATTGGTGTAGACGAGGTTCGTAACGTATTAAAGAACTGGTTTACCCTATTCCACACTGACGACGAAAATAATTAAAAATGAGTAAAGGAACTTTGTTTATCGTATCAGCTCCTTCTGGAGCTGGAAAATCATCTTTAATTGATGCTCTATTAAAACGATTTAATTTAGATGACAAATTAAGACTGTCTGTATCTCACACCACTAGAGCTCCGAGACCAGGTGAAATCGATCATGTAAGCTATCACTTCATAACCAATGAAGAGTTTGAAAAGCTAATTGAAAGAAATGCTTTCTATGAATATGCTCATGTGTTTGATCACTACTATGGAACTTCTCGTGAAATAGTAGAACAGTGGCTTAATGAAGGAAAAGATGTTCTTTTAGATATCGATTGGCAGGGAGCTCGTCAAATTAGACAGCAAACTCCAGATGCTAAAGGTATCTTTATTGTTCCACCTTCATTAGAAGAGCTAAATCGCCGTTTAGTAACTAGAGCTACAGATGCTCCTGAAGTTATTGAAAAGAGAATGAGCAAAGCTATAAGCGAAATCTCTCATTACAATGAATATGACTATGTCATCGTAAATGACGATTTTGATGAAAGCCTATTAAATATGCGCTCAATCATTCTTTCAAATCGCCAGAAGATGGACAAACAAAAACACTACATTACAGAGAAATTTGGTCTATAAAATACTGAATTAATTGTCAGTATTAATAAGACAAAAGATTAATATTTTGTCCGTAGTATGCTTAAAATTCGTGTATAATGGCGTGAGTTTTGTGTCTTACTCAAAACAGACCTGCCTTTTTTTCACGATTTGAGTCAAAAACACTCAAACACTACGTTTGAGGTGCAATTTTTTGACTTAAAAAAGGCATAATGATTTGTTTTGTAATAAACAATAGTTTTTTTCGTTCTAGGTGTTAGAATTAAATTAAAACCTAGATAAATAAAAACCTTAGTTAAATGAAGGTACGTATAAATGGCTAGAGTTACCGTTGAAGATGCAGTTGCAAAAGTTGGCAATCGTTTTGACTTAGTTTTACTTGCAGCTCGTCGCGCTCGTCAGATTGCATCTGGCAGCAATCCTCTTGTAGAAGAAGAAAAGGATAAGCCAACTGTTATCGCTTTACGTGAGATTGAAGAAGGTCTTATCACTAAAGAATTCTTAGATAAGCAAGACCGCAAAGAGCACTTAAGGGATTCATCAGTACATCCTGCTGATAACGAGTTTGCTCCTATCGACGGCGTTGAGATGTTCAACTAGGAGATCTCAATATGGGAGAGGAAACACGTACTATTCCCAAATGTGAAGGTATACCGCCATTAGATCAGGCAATTTCCTCTCCTAACTTTTCTTATTATGAGCATTTAAGAGCATTGCTCTGCTCATACCTTCCTGAAACGGCAATTGCTTTAATTGACAGAACTTTCTACGTTGCTGATGTAGCACACCGTGAGCAAAAAAGAGCTTCTGGCGAACCTTATATCATCCATCCTATCGCTGTTGCTACTGTCATCGCTCAGATGCATCTTGATGTTGAATCAGTACAAGCAGCACTGCTCCATGATGTAGTTGAAGACACTTTTATTACTAGCAAAATGCTGGAAGATGAGTTTGGTCCTACAGTAAATGAAATTGTAGAGGGCGTTACCAAACTGGATAAATTGCGCTTCCATGACTACAAAGAAGCTCAAATGGAGAACTTTAGAAAGATGATCTTGGCAATGACCAAGGATATTCGAGTCATCTTGATTAAGTTAGCTGATAGAACTCATAACATGAGAACTTTAGGCGCATTGCGTCCAGATAAAAGAGTTCGTATTGCAAAAGAGACATTAGAAGTTTTCGTCCCAATTGCTAATCGTTTAGGTATTTCTGATATCAGAGCTGAATTAGAAGAACTCTGTATGGCCTCTATCTATCCTATGCGCTATAGAGTTCTTAAAGCAGCCGTTACAAGAGCCAGAAATAATCGTAAGGAAGTTGTTTCCAATATTCTTGAAGCTATTAAAGCAAGACTAAAGGAATCTCATATTGAAGCTAAAGTCTTAGGCAGAGAAAAAAGACTCTATTCCATTTATAGGAAAATGGTTAAAAAAGAGCTTCAATTCCGTGAAATCATGGATGTTTACGGCTTTAGAATTATTCTAAAAGACGTAGATACCTGCTATCGAGTTTTAGGTCAGATGCATAATCTGTTCAAGCCTCGGCCTAACGGATTTAAAGATTACATTGCAATTCCAAAACTCAATGGCTATCAGTCTCTTCATACCTCATTAGTAGGTCCACACGGCGTACCTATTGAGATCCAGATTAGAACAGAGTTCATGGATCAAATGGCAGCTCGCGGTGTAGCTGCTCACTGGGCTTATAAAGAAAATGGCTCTCAGGCTGTTTCTACAGCTTCTCAAAAGAATGCTCAGGATTGGATTAAGAATCTTATTGATCTTCAGCAAAGTGCTGGCTCTTCAATGGAATTCGTTGAAGACGTTAAAACAGATCTATTCCCTGATTCAATTTTCGTATTCACACCTGACGGTACTATTTATAATTTACCAAAGGGTGCTACACCTGTTGATTTTGCTTATGCTCTGCACACAGATATTGGTAATCACTGCATTGGTGCCAGAGTAAATCACCATGTATTCCCTCTTTCAAGAAGCTTAGAGTCAGGTCAGTCTGTAGAGATCATTACTTCACAGAATGCATGTCCTAATGCTATTTGGTTATCAACAGTAGTAACCTCAAAAGCCAGATCATCAATCAGACAGTATCTAAAGGGCTTAAGAACTCAAGAGTGCCAGCTCATCGGTAGAAGACTGTTACAGAATACTTTAAAGTCTCAGCGTATTGATTCACTCACTCAAGAACAAATTGACAATATCTTAGAGAACTTTAAAGAGCCTGATTTGAAGACTCTGTTCTGCGATATTGCTATGGGTAATATCTTAACTGTAGCTGTAGCCAAGTTCTTAGATCCAAATTCTCACAATCACCATGAGTTACCTGTCAAAGGTACCGGAGGCATGCCATTTACTTTTGCTCAGTGCTGTATGCCAATTCCAGGTGATGACATCATCGCTCACATTGCTCAAGGTCGTGGTATTGTTATTCATACTGCTAACTGTAAGAACTTTAGAGATTCAGATAAGGTACCTTCTAAGTCTCTGAACGTAAGTTGGAACTATGCTGTTACCGCTAATATGGAGTTTAAGACAGGGCTTTTAATTGAACTTGAGAACAGGCAGGGTATCGTTTCTGAAATCTCAAATGCAGTTGATGTAGCAGGCTCTAGAATTGAAAGCATCAATTCAGATCAAAAGGATGAAAAAACTTTTGTAATGAATTTAATTGTAACAGTAAGAGACAGATTGCACTTAGCTAGCGTTATCAAACGCATTAAAGCTGTCCCAAATGTGATCACAATCTACCGCCGTCGCTAGCGCTATTTTAATTTAAACTCAAATCATATATTGTGTATATGCTGACATTGAGGATATACACAACTTATATGAATAGATTTGAAGATTCTTTTCTCTCCACTGAAGCTCTAGAAAAAGAGCGCTCTGATATCGAAGACTTCTATAAAAGCAAAGTCCAAAGACTCTCTTTTAAAACCAAAGACGGCTATACCGTCACCGCAGCCAAGATGGATGCAGATGATGCTACTGATACTTTGGTAATTATCCCAGGAAGAGGTGAAATTCCACATAAATTTGCTGAATTTCTCTATACTCTTAATCTGTTAAAGATATCTGCAGTGATCTTGTTTGCAAGAGGTCAGGCTGAATCTACAAGATTATTACAGGATCTTCAAAAATGTCATATCAATCATTTTGAGGATTTAGCTAAAGACGATTTGTTTATGCTAGATAAGCTAAACATCAAAAACTATAAACTCTTAGCTTTTTCTTTAGGCGGATTAGTATCATTAGATATTATTAAGAACTTTAAAAACAAGCCTTCAAAAGCAGCCCTTATTGCTCCTTATTTGTGGCCATTTTTTAACCTTCCAAAGCCACTCTTGACTGGATTGGTAATGACCTTTGGTTCATTACCTTTTCTATCTACAATGTACACTCCTCATGGTAAGGAATACAAAAAGATCCCTTTTGAAATCAATCACCACAGCCACTCAAAAGAACGATATGAAGCTTACCATGACTATTATACCAAGCACCCCAAGCTTACTATCGGAGGACCTACCTATCGCTTTGTAAAAGAAGCTATGCGCAAGCAAATGGAGATCATTGATTCAACCTTTACCTTCACCATTCCAGTGTATTGTCAAAGCGCAGGATGTGATAAAGTGGTAAGTACGGCTGTAGCTGAACATTTCTTTGAAAATCATCAAGGAGATCCTGTACCTCCTAAATTTGAAATAATTGATAATGCTTATCATGATTTAATTAACGAAAGTGACGAATTTAGGATAAGATCTTTATCAAACGCATTAGATTTTCTATTTGATTAGGATAATTAACCATGTCAGATTACGCAGAAAATACTGCAGAAAACGACGAGAACAAAATCCCCGTCAATATTATTACCGGTTTTTTAGGAAGCGGTAAAACAACTTTATTAAATCACTGGGTAAACAGCCCAGAGTTTAAAGATACTCTTGTACTTATCAATGAATTTGGTGATGTTGGCTTAGATCATGAGCTTGTAGAGGCAGTGGACTCATCAGTTGTACTATTGCAATCTGGATGTATCTGTTGTTCACTACAAGGTGCTTTAGTAGACAGTCTTGCTACTAACTTCATTAAAGCTCAAAGAGGTGACATTCCTGCTTTTAAGAGAGTCATCATTGAGACTACAGGCTTAGCAGATCCTGCTGGTGTCATTGGCACTTTAAATAATGACGATTTTCTTTTAGATCATTACTATCATGATGGTACTATCACTGTTTTAGATGGTATGTTCGTAAGAGAACAGCTAAAGAAACAGTATGAAGCTGTTAAACAAATCGCTTTAGCTGATATCGTAATTGTAAGTAAGACTGATCTTATTGATTCAGATGAGTTAGATGCAATTTATGAGATTACAGCCAAGATTAACCCTTCAGCTAAGGTCTTCCCTGCAGTAAAAGGCAATATCTCACCTAAGATCTTATTTGATATTGGACCTTATAAGAATGCAAATCAAGCTTATGATAAAAAAGTTACCTCATGGCTTAACATTAAGTCTCCTAACTTAGCTTCATCTTTCCGTCCTGCATCTGTAAATGGCGCTATAGGCGTATCAAAACCAAAGATCATCGCTCACTCCGACATCGATTCATTCTGTCTAGAGTTTGATGAGCCTATTGAGCCGTTAGCTCTATTGTCTGGTATTTCAACAGTTCAAGATCAATACGGTGATTCTATTTTAAGAATCAAAGGTATCATTGATCTTAAGGGACAAGATAAGCCAATCGTTATTCACGGCGTATTAGGCAATTTATACCCTCTAGCAGAGCTAAAAGGCTGGCCTGAAGGCGAGAAGAAATCTCAGTTGGTATTCATCTGCAGAGCTTCTGTTTTAGAGCAGATTAAGCATATGTTCAAAGAAGTTATGCTAAATCCTGACAGTGCTGCAGTATCTTATTATCAGCAAATGATTGATGGAATTGAAAAAGCTGACGAATAGTCAGTCTTGAATCTTCAGAAACGCTACCTTGTGTAGCGTTTTTTGTTGCGCTATGAGCAACAAAAAACCCAGCTTTCGCTGGGTTTCTTTAGGAAAGATCTAACTCATAAGTTAGATATTATTCCTGCTCTTCTTTAACGGTATCACCGGTAACAACGATCTCAACACGACGATCTGGTGCTAAGCAGTCGATAACAGCCTGACGGCCCTTTACTGAATCGCACTTGTTGCCAGTTACAGGAGAAGCCTTACCACGGCCCTCTGAAGCCTTAACTGTGTTTACGCCCTCTGCCTGTAACTCTGAAGTTACTGCATCAGCACGCTTCTGTGATAACTTCTGGTTGTAAGCATCTGAACCGATACGGTCAGTATAACCGTAAACTTCGAACTCAGTATTCTGTAAGTTCTTTGATGAAGCTACGACGTCAGAAATAGCTTTCTTGCCCTGTGATGATAAGGTTGAACCATCAAATGGGAATAATAAACCAGCTGCTAGGCTGTGGTTCTCAGTTACACGAACAGTCTTCTTCTCAACTGGAGCTGCTACAGGAGCTGGAGCTACTGGAGCAGGAGCACCGAATGTGTACTGTACACCAACATATAATAAACCGTTGCTTAATCTTGCACCGTCATCATTGCTGTGTAAGGTTCTGTATAGGTAATCATAACCAGCGCGGATTGATACGCTCTCGTTAAGTGCCCACTGACCACCTAAACCAAGAACTGCACCCCACTGAGTGTAGTCATCACCATGAACAGTTGATCTGTTCCAAGTAGGACCTACCTTGAAGAAGATATCTGAACCATTTGTATCTAAAGGTAAAGCGAAACGGCCGTATGCTTCAATTGTATTTGAGTGAAGCTTAGTTTCATCAAAGTAGCTGCCTAACTTAGCGCCGTTTAAGTAATCATAGCCTAAACCTAAACCAAACCACTCTGTGAAATTGTACTCGCCGTTTAACTTGAAGCCATAACCATTCTTGTCAGAAACTTCAATGCCGGTATTATCTAAACCACTATCAAAAACATGGCTCCAGCCTGCAGAAGCACCTAATGACCATGTATCTTCAACAGATGCATTTGCTGAGAATGAAACAACTGCTGCTGATACTGCTAAAGCTAATAACTTAGTTTTCATCATCTTTTCCTTTCGAATACTCTCGAATAAAAAAAATTAATTATTTTAAGTTTGAAAGAAAACTGTTAATAATTTTCTTATCAAACAGCTTTTATATCAATTTTATCACTTTTAATTTTTTGTAGTAACTTATTTTCTTAGAATATGAAAATTTTGTTCAATAAAGCGATTAATACAAAACCAGCGACATTATACATATTAATTACTTAGCTTAAAATTAGAATTTTCAAACAAGTAAAAAAGAGTGCATGTAAATGCGTTTTGAAAATATAGATTTAAATTAAATAGTTAGGTATGATTTTTTGAAGAGATAGTTCGCAACAAAAAGCCCCAGCAGAAGCTGAGGCTTAAATAAACTTTTGCAAAAGTTCATTCAAGAATTAATTACTTAATCTTGCCTTCTTTGTACAGTACGTGCTGGCGAACAACTGGATCGTACTTCATCATCTCCATCTTACCTGGAGTGGTACGACGATTCTTATCAGTTGTGTAGAAGTGACCAGTACCTGCTGTTGAATTTAAACGGATCTTTTCACGACCGCCTTTCTTAGCCATTTTAGTCTCCTTTAAACTCTAACACCGTTTGCGCGCATATCTGCTAAAACAGCATCGATGCCGTTCTTATCAATGATACGCATACCTTTAGTTGAAACACGAAGTCTTACGAAACGACCTTCACTCTCAACCCAGAAACGGTGATATTTTAAATTAGGAAGAAAACGACGCTTAGCCGCATTCTTTGCGTGGGAACGTAGGTTACCCACAGCTGGGCGCTTGCCCGTAACTTGGCAAACTCTGGACATGTTATCTCACACTCCAAAAAATTAAATTAATACATTCTCAAAATCAGCATCACGCTGAGATTGATTAATAGGTCAAACAAAGTGCACGTATTCTAACACAAAAGAAGACTATATCCTAAAAAATATTAATTTTAGAACAACTTTAGGCTTAAATTATACGAGACTTTGACAATACATGAGGGCGAATAAGATTCACCCACAGTTTCGTGGTAACTGTAAATTGTATATTAATAATAATACAAAATCAATGTTGATAATTAATCACGACTTATTATTAATAAACATCTGTATAATCTGTTACTTAGAATCTAATTTTCACCAATGGAGATGTCAAAATGGATACTCAACTAAAAAATCGCAAAATAGTTTTGGGTGTGACAGGAGGAATTGCTGCATATAAGGCATGTACTCTTTGCCGTCTTCTAATCAAAGGTGGAGCAGACGTATATGTCTGCATGACAGAAGCTGCCACAAAACTTGTCGGAAAATCTACTTTCGAAGCCTTATCAGGTCATCCTGTAAGTGTTGATATTTTCGAGGATAGTAAGAGCATTTCTCACATATCTTTAGCTACTAATGCTGACATGGTATTAATAGCTCCTGCTACAGCTAATACTATTGCAAAAATTGCCTCTGGATTTGCTGATAACATGTTAACAGCTGTTACTTTAGCTGCTACTTGCCCAATTGTTGTAGCTCCAGCTATGAACACCAATATGTTCAACAATCAGGCTACACAAGATAATTTAAAGACTCTTTTAAGACGTGGAATTTATGTAATTACTCCAGCTTCAGGAGAACTAGCTTGTGGAACCTTTGGCCCAGGCAGAATGAAAGAACCTGAAGAACTATATGAAGATGTATGCTCAATCTTTGCAAACCGCATTGCTTCAAAACCAGGCCTTATCGAGAATAATCAAGACAGATTACCAGCTCCTCAAAGTCCTCTAGAGCTAACACAAACTAAGTTATTACCAAAATCATTTGGCGTAGGATTTAAGGTTCTGATTACAGCAGGTCCAACCGAAGAACAAATCGATCCTGTTCGCTACATTTCAAATAACAGCTCTGGCAAGATGGGCTTTTACATGGCAGAGGCTGCCAGTGCTTTAGGTGCAGATGTAACCTTAATTGCAGGTCCTGTTAATCTTCCAACTCCAAAAGGAGTAAGAAGAATTGATGTAAAGAGTGCCGTCCAAATGTTGCATGCTGTAGAAGAGTTTGTAACCAAGACAGATATTATGGTTGGTACAGCAGCTGTTGCAGACTTTAAAGTTGAAAACGTATCACCTATTAAGATTAAGAAGACTGATGACACTGATTCAATTACTCTAAAACTTGTTAAGAATCCTGATATTCTTGCAACTGTAGGTAAGAGAGAAGTAAACCGTCCATTTACAGTAGGCTTTGCTGCTGAAACTAATAACGGTGAAGAACATGCTAAAGAGAAGCTTGAAAGAAAGAACCTTGATCTTATCGTTCTAAACGATGTTTCAAGACAGGACATCGGCTTTAACAGTGACAATAACGAGGTCACCGTATTTGATAAAGATGGTAAGGTTGCTCACTTTGACAAGCAGTCTAAAGCTAATATCGCAGCTTGCTTAATGGAACTAATTTTCAAGGCCGCAAAAAAGAACTAAAACATGCTAAATATTAAAATAAAGATCTTAGACAAGAGATTGGGTGGTGATTTTCCTCTTCCTCAATATGAGACAGCACTATCTGCAGGAATGGACTTAAGAGCCATGGTTGACAGTGACTTTGTGCTAAATCCAGGTGAAGTGAAAATGGTTAATACAGGATTTGCAATGCATATTGCAGATCCTAATGTAACTGCACTAATCATCCCAAGATCAGGTCTTGGTTATAAACATGGCATTGTTTTAAGTAATCTTACAGGTGTCATCGATGCTGACTATCAAGGTCCGCTGATGATGCCTTTATGGAATCACTCAAATGAACCTTTTAAGATTTGTGTCGGTGACAGAGTAGCTCAAATGCTATTCGTCCCTGTTCTGCATGCAAATCTTGAGATAACGGATCACTTTGATGAAGAATCGGAGCGAGGAGTTAAAGGATTCGGATCTACAGGTATCTAGTGATTTAGGCATATCCAAGGATATGCCTTTTCTTTTATGTCTATCCTATAAATCTAGTGATTGAGAACTAATAGTGTAGGACTCATAAACAGGACTTACAAAGATTTTACCATCACCAGGATTTCCGCTCTCACCAGTCATAGCACTTTGCATAAGTGTATCCACAACTATATCTTTTTCATCATCTTCTACGACCATATAAATCATGATCTTAGTCATTTCTTGGTAAAGAACATCACCAACTTTAATGCCTCTCTCCTTACCTCGCCCTGACACATTAATCTTGGTCATAGCACAGAAACCTTTAGAGTACAGAGCATCTTGAACATCTATGATTTTTTCAGGTCTAATGATTGCGGTAACTGCTAACATACTCTGCTCCTTGTCGTTAGTTGTCTTTAACAACGTAAAAATAATTTAAGTTCACTTAAATAGTAATCTAGAAATATTAGACAAAAGTTAATTGCACAAAAACAATTTTATTTGCATTAAATTAAAGCGAGAAATAGCTAGAATTAAGCTATCTTGGTGCAGATAAATTAAGTTATGAGGACTTTGAAGACTAAGGAGATCTTAATGACAAGATCTCCTTAAATTAGATTAGCCTTCTCTTGAAGATAGAAGTTTCTTTAAGTTTTCGATTTCTACCTTAGTCTGAGCTGGAGCAACACCACCGATGATGTTACGCTTGTTTAAGATATTCTCTAACTGTAATGAAGGATATACATCCTCACCGATTACATCAGAGAACTCTTTGTACTCAGCTACAGATAAATCTTCTAATGCTTTCTGCTTTGAAATAGCAAAGAGCACGATTCTACCTACAATTGAGTGAGCCTCACGGAAAGGAATACCCTTTGATACTAAGTAATCAGCTAACTCTGTTGCATTTGAATAACCGCCTTTAGCAGCTTCAATTGCATTCTTTTCATTTAGCTTAATACCTTCAAATACTAATGAAGCCATGTATAAGCTGTCATGCCAAGTATCAATAGCATCAAATAGACGCTCTTTATCTTCCTGAAGATCCTTGTCGTAAGCTAAAGGTAAAGCTTTGCAGGTTACTAACATACCGGTTAATGCACCTACAACACGACCACACTTACCACGAATTAACTCTAAAGCATCAGGATTCTTTTTCTGAGGCATTAAAGATGAACCGGAGGTTACCTTATCTGATAACTCAACAAATTTGGCTTCGCCTGAATTGTAGATAATTAAATCCTCAGCTAATCTTGATAAGTGAACCATTGAGATACTTGCACATGATAGTAATTCCATTACATGGTCACGATCTGATACACCATCAAGGCTGTTTCTTGTTGCACTCTTAAAGCCTAAATCACGAGCTAATTCATCTCTATCGATGTTGTAAGCAGTACCAGCTAAAGCTGCTGATCCTAATGGAGAGGTTTCCATTAACTCATCAGCATTTAATAATCTCTGGTAATCTCTTTCAAACATCTGAACATAAGCTAAGATCCAGTGTGAGAAAGTAACAGGCTGTGCTCTTTGTAAATGAGTATAACCGGGGAAGATCTTGCCTTGGTTCTCTTCAGCTACATTTACTAATTCTTTTTGCAGATGAACAATTGCTTTTTTTACATCAGCAACTGCTTTACGGCACCATAATTTCAGATCTAAAGCTACCTGATCATTACGGCTACGACCAGTGTGTAACTTCTTACCTAAATTGCCAACCTTCTCAATCAGTCTGCGCTCTACATAAGAATGGATATCCTCATCACCTGCTGTAGCAATTGAGTGAATATCTTTAGATACTTCTTCATGTAACTCATTTAAAGCTTTCTTTAAATCTTTGTTTTCCTGCTCGGTTAAAACGCCAGCTTTGTAGATAGCATCAGCCCAACAAATTGAACCTTCGATATCTTCTAAAGCCATACGATAGTCAAACTTCAGAGAATCGTTGTAATCCTTAAATCTCTGATCTGGTCCTTGTGTGAACCTACCGCCCCATAAAGCCATATTTGCCTCTGTTTAAAAATTTGTGTTATCTGATAAAACTTCAAAAACACCTAAATTAAGATCAAAAATACGGCTCAAAGAACACTCCCTGAACCGTATTTATATGCTAGCTAGCAAAGATTACTTATTCTTCTTTGCATTCTCATTGATAGCACGAATTCTGCTTGGTAATGAGTACAGACGGATAAAGCCTTCTGCGTCAGCCTGGCTGTATACTTCATCAGCACCAAAGGTTACAAAGTCGAAGTTGAACAGGCTGTTTGGAGAATCCTTCTGGATGATCTCGATGTTGCCCTTATATAACTTAACAACAACCTTACCGTTAACATCTTTAGCCATGTTATCAGCAGATGCTAATAAGATCTCACGAAGACGGGTGAACCAGCGACCATCGTATACTAACTGGGCAAATTCAACAGCTAAGTGCTCACGGAATACTCTTGTAGCCTTATCTAATACTAACTGCTCAATAGCACGTAAAGCCTTGTAAATGATAGTTCCGCCTGGGGTTTCATAGCAACCACGTGACTTCATACCAACTAGACGGTTCTCAGTGATGTCGATACGACCTACACCATTACGAGCACCAATCTCATTTAATTTCTCAATGATGTGGAATGGAGTCATCTTCTCACCATTGATCTCAGTTACATAACCGTTTGCAATGGTTAACTCAAATGTTTCTGGAGTATCAGGAGCCTTCTCAGGATCTGTAGTCCATACCCATACGTTCTCTGATGGGGCATTCCAAGTATTCTCTAACTCACCACCCTCAGTTGAGATGTGTAAGCAGTTGGCATCACGGCTGTAAATCTTCTTTAGAGTAGCCTTACATGGAACATGGTGCTTCTCACAGTATGCTAGTAACTCTTCACGAGACTGCATATCCCAAATACGCCATGGAGCGATAACGTCTAACTGTGGAGCTAAAGCTGCAACAGCACTCTCGAAACGAACCTGATCGTTACCCTTACCGGTAGCACCGTGAGCAATAGCATCAGCGCCTTCAGCTAATGCACACTCAACCATTGCCTTTGCAATAACAGGACGAGCAATAGCTGTACCTAATAAGTACTCACCTTCGTAAATAGCACCAGTCTTCATTGCTTCGAAAACATAGTCTTTTACGAACTCTTCTCTTAAATCCTTAACAATGCACTTGCTTGCGCCAGACTGCTTAGCCTTCTGCTCGATGCCTTCAAGATCTTCTCTTTCCTGACCAACATCTGCAACGAAGCAGATAACTTCACAATCACCATAGTTCTCTTTTAACCATGGTACGATGGTAGATGTATCTAGACCACCAGAATATGCTAATACAACTTTCTTGTAGTGCTTGTTTTCGTGTTTTAACATTGCTTTATATCCTCAATGATTAAGCATTAATTAGTTTGGCAAGTACTGCCATATGAATATGTAAACGGTTCTCAGCTTCATCAAATACAACTGACTTAGGACCGTCCATAACCTCGTCTGTGATTTCATATCCTCGGTGAGCAGGCAAACAATGCATTACAATCTGTGCTCCTGACTGGTCAACCAAATTCTGGTTAATCTGATATGGCATATACTTCTTTCTTACAGTATCAAGAGGAGTATTGTCACCCATTGATACCCAAGTATCTGTATAAATCACGTCGAAATCTTTTAACTTGCTGATGTCATTTTCAACAGCTAAGGTGCAACCATTCTTCTTAGCAATTTCATTTGCTTTGATGAATACAGCTGCGTCAGGTGAACAATTCTCTGGGCTAAAGCATGTAACATTAGCACCTAAAATAGCACCCGCAACAAATAATGAATTGGTTACGTTGTTACCATCACCAACATAAGCAACCTTAACGCCTTTAATCTTGCCTAAGTGCTCTCTGATGGTTAAGTAATCAGCCATAGCCTGAGCTGGGTGGTAAAGATCTGATAAAGCATTGATTACAGGAACTGAACCGTATTTAGCTAATTCCTCTAAAGTGCTCTGAGCAAATACACGACCAACAAGGCAATCTACCCAACGGCATAAGTTACGTGAGTAGTCTGCAATTGTTTCTCTGTGGCCTAATTCGCCATTTTTTAAATCAAGATAAACACCATGTCCGCCTAAACGATAGAAAGCCAACTCAAAAGTTGTTCTAGTTCTCAGGGAAGGCTTTTCAAACATGATAGCTCCACTCCGACCTGCAAGAACCTGGTTATACTTCTTAGGATCTTTCTTCATTGCAGCAGCAGTATCTAAAATGTCTAAATATTCGTCCTGGCTAAATTCAAAGCCTGTTAATAAGTGACGCATCACAAGCTCCCATGCGACGGGCAAAGTAATAAACCTTGCAAATAAAAAATAAAAAAATTAAACAGAAGGATTTCTGTCCATTTACAATAATAGCAAATTAATATCAACTTGCTAGAAAATGACATTTTCTCACAAAAAACTCTTGTTTTGCCACATACGTGTGCAAAAAAGTGTTAGCTTATTTTACAACATGCCTAATTTGTTCATTGCTAAGGTCAAAGAGGCGATTGCTCTTGCTTCAGTCAATGGAGAATCAATGTCAAAAATTAAATCTTTAGCTTCTCTTGGGCTTACTTTTATAATGTTAATAGGCTCTGGTTCATCACCTTCTAATTGCATTGGGAAAAGATCCATACATAAGAAGGTATACATCTTTAACTGCAACATACCAGGAGCAACTGTCATTTCATTTTTTAAGGTTCTAACAGTCTTTGCGCCAAAACCAATTTCTTCTTTTAACTCACGATTGCAAGCTTCTTTTGGAGCTTCGCCGTTATCTATTTTTCCCTTAACAAAGCCTAATTCATATCTTTCAAAACCACAGGCATATTCAGATGTCAGATAAAAATCCCTGCCATCAAATGGCACTGCAAGGATTGCTCCGTTTCCGCCTGCTAAGCGTTCATATGTCATTTTCTTGTTATTAGAAAACTGGAGATCTAGCTGTTCTACAGTGAAAAAGTTGGAAACTTTTTCTCTCCTTTTAGAAAGAATAGCTGGTGTTTGTTTTTTTAAAGCAGAAAGATCCATATATACCGCCAAGTTTTATAGTTCTTTTTTATAATTCATTGTTATACTTTATCACTTGAAAAGATAAATTTCTTCATGACAGAAGGAAAGAGATTAATGCCTAAAAATAATGCACAAGATGAGGTACGCCTAGATAAATGGTTATGGGCTGCTCGCTTTTACAAAACTAGAAGCATTGCAAGATCAATGATAGAAGGAGGTAAGGTTGACTATAACGGTGTCAAAGCTAAACCTTCTAGAACCGTTGAAGTGGGTGCATTAGTTAAAATTCTTCAAGGTAATGTAAGAAAAGAAGTAGAAATTTTAAAGATTTCTGATGTAAGAGGACCTGCTGTACAAGCACAAACACTCTATCAAGAAACTGAAGAAAGTATTAAATTAAGAGAAAAACAATTAGAGCAAATAAAAATCAATGCTCTTTTGGCTCCTCATCCTGATGAAAAGCCAAATAAAAAAGAAAGACGCGCTCTAATTAATATGAAATATGGATGGTAATACGATGCAAACTTTTGAAAACAACAGTGTAGAAAGATTCTTATTTGACAATCACGGTGTTAGAGGCGAGATCGTTAAGTTAAAAACTCCTTTTGAAGAGTTATTACACAAAGACTATCCTAGCTGTCTGAAAAAGACCATGATGGAATTAGCTGTAGCATCTGTACTTGTTGCAGCCACACTAAAAGATGGTTCTGAAATCATGGTACAGTTAAGAGGAAGCAATTCTTCACCATTAAAATACGCCCTGATTAACATCAGACAGGATCTATCTTTTTATGGATCTGCTTCATTAAATGAAAGCATTGCAATTGAAGATAATGCTTCATTAGGAGAGCTTTGCGGAAAAGACTCTGTTCTAGTTCTATCAGTATTCCCTAAAGACGGACCTAAATGGCAAGGTATTGTTGCAATCAATCCTAAATCAATCAGTGCAACACTTGAAGACTACTTTAAAGAGTCTCAGCAGTTACCTACAAGATTCTTTATAAAAACAGATATGGATACTGTTCAATCAGGAGGTGTAATGCTCCAGATTATTCCTGAGATAAAGAATAATTTAGAGTCTTTAGATCACTTATCTGTACTTACAGAAACTCTAAGTACAAAAGAATTCTTCGACCTTCCTTTAGAAGAGTCTTTATCAAGACTATTTGCCCACGAAGAGGTAAAAGTATTTGGACAGCATGAAGTTAAATTCCAGTGTGTATGTTCAAAACAAAGATGTGAAAAAGCTTTATCACAGTTAAATCCAAATGAATTAAAAGATTTAATTGAAAAAGACGGTGGTACTTCTATGACCTGTCAGCATTGCGGTAAGAAGTATGATTTTTCAAAAGAAGAATTAAACGCAATTTTACACAAGATTTCGCAATAACAGATAATTTCTAAGTAATTTAAGAAGACGTTTTGATAGAAGATTAAAAATGGATTTAAATGCTATTCCGGCTCCAAAGAGGGGCTGGGGCAATATTGCAGTCGCAAGTTGGTGTCATTTTGTAGGCGACTTTTATTGCAACTTATTACCAGTATTACTACCAATCTTAGCTTTAAAGTTTGGCCTTTCTTACTCTCAGTGTGGCCTGCTTTATATGATTTTCCAGGTCAGTGCTTCATTCTTGCAGGCTCCTATTGGAATTGCTGCAGATAAACATAATCTTGGTATCTTATTGCCTGTTTCCATTATTACAGGTGGTGTTTTAGCAAGTGCTGTAGGACTATGCTCTTCAGCATGGATACTTGTGATCATTATTTTCTTATCAGGAATTTGCTCGTCAGGATTCCACCCTATTGCTGGCGGTATGGTCCCTATCATTGCTCCTAAAGGAAAAGAAGTTTTAGCTACAAGTTTGTTTATTGTAGGTGGTAACGTAGGTTTTGCTATAGCTCCATTTATCACAGCCTTGTATCTAGAGCACTTCACTCAAGAAGAGATCATTTATCTAGCTGTAATTCCCGTAGCTACAACTTTATTACTCTTCAAAAGAGGCTTGTACTCAAAGCCAAAACCAGAGAATGCTGCTCAAATTATTTCTGTAAAAAAGATTGTAACTAATAAGCCTTTCTTAATGTTAGTGTCATCAATTGGTTTGAGAGCTGTTTGCTACTGTTCTTTGGTGATTTTTATTCCTCTTTTGTATACCTCAAAAGGAATTTCATCAGTAAGTGCATCTTCAGTATTGATGGTTCTTTTAATCGGCACTGCAACCGGTGGTATGTTAGTTGGTTGTATTTCAACTAAATTTAAATTAAAGACTCTGATTGTAGCTTCATACTCTTTAACTATTGTTATGATGGCAATCTTCCTGTACAAAGCAGATGATTCACTTATCTCATACATAAGTATCTTTTTAGCAGGTATTGGTCTTTATGGTGCTACTCCTCCTGCTATTGTTTGGGCACAAAAGCTGTTACCTCATGCTGATTCCTTTGCTACATCAATGATGTTAGGTTTTACCTTTGGTATTGGTTACGCCTTATCAGTATTTGTAGGATGGTTAGGAGATTACATTGGTCTGCAGAACTCTCTTGTAATTTGGATCTTCTCTACCATGATCTTGGCTACAGTGATTATTTTAAGAGTTAAAGAAAACGCTCTAAAAATCTAATAATCTCAAGCTTAAAATTAAAATGCCACTATCTTTAACCGAAGACAGTGGCAAACTAAGAAACAAGATTAGTTGTTAACTATGCTTTATTAGCAATAAGACATAGTCATTATTTGATAATGGAGAAGTTATATTTAAGAACTTGGTTTCACTACTGCCTGAAGATAAAAAGTTCTTTACATTGTATCTTGGGTCATACCAGTAAATATCAAATGCCTTACCTTCAAACTTTGTAATATCCACACATAAGTGAGTGTGTTCAGGGACATATACAGCAATAAAGGAATTCTCTTTATTGGTAAGAGCTGCCATATGACCACTTCCATTTGAATTGTCAGATAAAATCAGAGAATCATCAGGACAAATTGTCTTATTATTTGGTAATGATTCAATGAACTTTCTTAAATATCCCATTTGGGCAGAACCTGGGAAATCAACACTGTCATACCAGTATGGAATGGTGTCATTCTTATAAGCAGATGCTGCACTCTCAGGAATTACCTTGTTATCATCCTCAGGTTGTCTCATCTGCCAAATGCCATAGCAACCATAAGTGATGCCACAACCGCCAGAGAATACTGACCAGTAAGCAGAACGTCTTACATGGAAGTCAGTAAATCTTGAGCCACAATCCATTCTAGTAAATGAGTATTCATTCATGATTGGATGAGATTCATAGCAAGGCTCTGCATCAAGCACAGGGAGATCTAATCTTTCATAATCAGACTTAGTGTTTCTCCATGAAGGATAGCACTCTCCCATGTGACCAGACTGCCAAGTTATAAAATCCAAGTAATCATAAGGAGCTAACATATCGTGAATTGATCTGCCTCCTTGAGTATGAGCAGTAATTAACTGTTCATGACCAACCTGTTCACGAATAGCTTTTGCCATATTTACTATTACAGCTTTTGACTCATCAGTGATATAAGGTCTGTCACCACCTAAGATCCAAATTAAATCAGTTCCCTTCAATTTCTTAGTCAAATAAGTTAAGAACTTATAAGCCTTACTTGCATCAAATACTGGAGCTACTTTTCCGCCCCACTCTGGATTTGATACAAAATATGAGCCCCACATAGGAACTAAAGCAATAAAGATCCCTTTTGAGTTTGCATACTCGATAACCTTTCTAACATAGTCAAAATAACTATCGTTAACTTCTAGAGTATCAAGATTTGAAAAAGGTAACTCATTTGTAGCTTTAGTTGGAGTATGAAGACCATCTAACTCAGCTACAGCTACTGACTGAATAACATTAAAGCCTTTTCTTGCTCTGTTATCGATGAAGAACTTTGCCTCATCAAAGCTTAGCTTATGGAATAATTCCCAAGCAGTATCAGCTGTGTAGAAGAAGATTTCACCATTTTCATTTACTAACTTTTTATTTTCAGTATGAAGTTTCATTTATCTTCTCCTAGCATTAGTTGTTAGCTTCTTTTGCATTTAACTCTTTATACTTATCGCAAACATCAGCTTCTAACTTATAGAACTTGAAGACGATAGCTGCTAAGAATGAGAACACTGCTGGTAAGATTGCAAACAGTAAGAAGAAGCAGAACTTCTGAGAATCAGTTACTGATTCAGCAGCCTTATCAGGGTCGTAATCATAGAAAGCTAAGATGTAACCTAATAAAGCACCACCTAAAGCTAAACCTAACTTGGTAGCAAATAGCATACCGCCACTTAAAATACCGTTGATACGTACATGATCTCTGTAGTACTGGTAGTCAGAGCAATCTGCAACAGAAGCCTAGATTAGAACACCAACTAATTCACCTGCTAATAGTGACAGGAATAATAGAGCAACATTTACGATTACGCTATCGGTTGCAATTACCCCCATAATCACCATGAAAACACCAGCTAAGATCTGTGACCACATTAAGAATGAAGATCTCTTCATTAAACGGTTCTTTAAGATGTAGTTAGCAATGAAAGGAGCGATAACACCAGCTACGGAGCCAGAGGTTAACATGGTTGCTAAAATATCATTACCTCCGACGATAACGTATTTTACGAAGTAAGCTGCAGCACCAAACTTTAAGGTGTTAACAATCATTACTAAAAGCTGACCTGAACACATGATAAGAGCCTGTTCATTTTTGAACATTAACTTAATCTGTGTAAAGAAAGAGATTGAATTATCAATAGGAGTATTAACGCGCTCTTTAGTATTTGCATAGCATAACAGAACTAAGATTGCACAAGTTGCACCTAAGCCTGCCATTACACAACGGTAACCAATAACCTCATTGTCAAACATTGCAATTAAGCCTGGTACGAATAATGAACAAACAATGTAGGCAATCTTATTTAGAGGGAATCTGATGGTATTGATTGAAATTCTTTCCTGAGAATCATCTGAGATAGCACCTAATAAAGAAACATAAGGAACCATCACGCAGGTAACTGATAAGGTTAAGAATATATAGGTAATGTAAGCATAAATTGCTCTACCAGTCTCTGATAAATCAGGACTGAAGAATAAAGCAGCACAAGATACACCATAAGGGATAGCAGCAAATAGTAACCAAGGACGATAACGACCTCTTACAGATTTAGTTCTATCTGAAATCATTCCGCATAAAGGATCTGAGATAGCATCAATAAATCTAACTGCTAAAAATAAAGTACCCATCACAGCTGGATTTAACTTAAATACATCTGTGTAGAAAATTGTTAAAAACATCATGGTAAAGCCCATGAAAATATTCATGGAGGCGTCACCCAAGCCATAACAGAATTTTTCTCTGAAAGATAATTTTTCAGTTGTTGTATTCATATATCTTGCCTCAAAAGGTTTAAGGAATTTTGTTATGGTAAGTATAGAAATGATCGAATCAATAAAATTTTGAATCGATCAAAATTGTTTTTCAGCGAACTAAATACCAAGATAAACTTGATATAAATCACATTTGAGTTATCAAAGACATGCCGGCACTGCTTATTAAAAGACCTAATAAGCTTCCATTGATTTGACCAGATCCTCAAGATTTCTCTTTTGCATTTGAGGATTTAGCACTTCTACTAAGGAATCAAAACTCAAATAAACAAGCTCTAGAAAATGCTGTTCAATTTCCTGTCCTCGATATTCAAGCAGGATCTTTTGTAAGAGAGGATCTTTTTGCTCTTTAAGCTCTAAAGATGCCTGATAAATGATGTTTAAATGATTGTCAAAACAGCTGCCAGCTAAGATCACATGATTGATGTTGTATATAGGAGCAATTGCGTTGATTGCAAAAAGTAAAGCTTCTTTTGTATGTTCTCCAAACTCACCTAATGATTTTTCAAATCCATATTTAAAAGGGAGATGAGAACATTCAGGAAATGAATTATTTCTGCCTAATAAAAGCTGATTATTTAAAAAGATACCTAAGGCTACCGAACCTTCACCACAAGACAGGACCATAGCATTATCGGTATTCAGATCTTTCGTATGCAACAAGGACAACATATGACCATAAGCATAGTTGTAGACAAAGCATCTAATACCGATTGCTTCTCTTAGCTTCTTTGCAAAGGTAATATTTTCATCTTTTAAGAGGTTATTTCGGTACATAATACCGTTTTCACCCTGCTCAATGGTAGCCTGTGTTGCAATTACAATTGAGAGAATTGATTTTTTGTCACTAAGATAGAGTTTAGTGAACTCATCTATACAGTCGTTTAGCTCTTTTATAAAAACTGATGCTGAATCAGTTTGAGGCAAATCCTTATAAGCAATCTCCTCAGTTAGACCATAGGCTAAAAGGTAAGCTCTAAACTTCCATGAGGTATGGATTACTAAGACTGAACAGTATTGAAGATTATGGGTAATAGTTAATTTTTGACGAGGACGACCTTGTTCTTGCGCATACTCCTGACTATCAGATCTTTTTATAATTCCTGGTGTCACAAGGTTAGACACCAACTTGTGCATATGAGACTTTGAAAAACCTAACTGTTCACAAAGTTCTGCCTGAGAACATGGTTTTCTGTGTAAGATTTTGAGAATTTGACATAATGGGTTTACTTCATTCATTGTGTATCCTCTCATTTGAAAAATAGGCGCAGACATATTTCATTCTGCGCCCAAACATCATGCACAAAGCATCAATATAGACAAACAATAAAATTCGAAAAACTACAACTTTACTAAATACCGTAAGCTATCGCAGCCTGTACTGCTTTATGCCAAGACTTAATCTTTTCTTGACATACAGACTCATCACTTAAAGGAGTATAGCTGTTTGACACACTCTCCTCATTGAGGATTGATTCGTCATATATGCCCAGAGCAATAGCTGCCATGAAAGCGGCGCCTTTTCCTGACAGTTCTGCATCAGTAGGAACCTTTACAGGTAATCTGCATAAATCAGATTGCATTTGCATCAGGTATCTATTCTTAGTAGCACCACCGTCAACGTTAAGCTCAGTTACTGGAACAGCTGATGACTTTCTGATTAAATCTAGGACATCAGTCACCTGATAAGCGATTGAATCTAAAGCAGCACGAACTATTTCATTCTTACCTGAAACTCTACTCATACCTAAAATAGAACCTCTTACATTTCCATTAAAGTATGGAGCACCAAGTCCTGATAGAGCAGGTACGAAATAGCATTTATCATGAGGATTAGCAGCTTTTGCTAAAGCCTCAGTCTCTGATGGAGACTTAATTAACTTTAAATCATCCTTTAAATAACTAATGATGCCAGCTGAATAGTTGATGTTACCTTCAAGAACGTAAGTTCTCTTGCCAGCACGACGCCAAGCAGCAGAATTTACTACACCATGTAAACAGCTTGATACACTTTCCCCAGAGTTCATCATGATGGATGAACCGGTTCCATAAGTAGTCTTTACCTGACCACTCTTTAGGCAACCATGACCGAATAAAGCACCTTGAGAGTCACCTATTGCAGCATGGATTGGTATTGCATTAGGCAATAGGCCATCAAAATCTGTTTCTCCAAAATTAGTATCTGAATCTAAAATTGGAGGCAAAGCATCAACTGGTACTTTGAATAAATCACATAACTCTTTTGACCACTGTTGAGTTTTCAGATCCATAAGCTGGGTTCTAGATGCATTTGATGGTTCTGTTGCAAAACTCTTTCCATGAGTTAAGTAAGAAATCAAAAATGAATCTATATTACCGATGCAAAGATCATGCTCTGATGCTGCTTTTAAAACCTCAGGAACATTGTCAACAAGCCAGGTGATCTTAGCTGCTGAAAAATACTCTGATAACTCTAATCCTGTGATCTCACGAACTCTATTGGCTTTTGCTTTAACCTCATCTTTAGCTACAAAAGCAGCACCTCTAGCACACTGCCACACAATGGCATTGTATAAAGGTTTTAAAGTAGATCTTCTCCAAGCACCAACAGTTTCACGCTGTACAGAGATTCCAACTGTTTTTACTTTGTTCTTTCTATTAGAGTCCTTATCGAGCAGAGCTTTTACGACAGCAATGACATTCTTACCAATCTCGTTTAAATCATGTTCTACATAACCTAGATCGTTAATAATCTGTCTGTGAGGCAGAGTCTCAATATCGAGCATTCTGCCTTCACCGTCAAAGAGCAGGGCTTTAGTACCCTGCGTACTCTGATCAATACCAAGGACTAAGTCATCCTTAGCCATGTAATGCTTCCTCTGCTTTTGCTGCAATGCCTTCAGCGGTTAAGCGGTAGTACTCAAATACTTCCTTTGAATTACCAGTAATTACAGGAGCATCAGGTAAAGCCATGGTAATGCACTTACGAGGACAACTCTCTGAAACAACTTGAGCTACCATTGAGCCTAAGCCACCAATAGGTGAGTGCTCTTCAACTGTAATTACAGCTTTAGCATTCTTAGCAGCTTCAATTACAGCATCTTTGTCTAAAGGCTTTACACAGTACATATCAAGAACTGTAGCTGAAATACCTTTAGCCTTTAGAAGTTCTGCTGCTCTCTTTGCGTATAGAACCATTTCGCCACAAGCTACGATTGCTACATCATCACCCTTGCAAACCCAGGTTGCCTTATCCATTTCAAAAGGAGTGTTGTCTTCTGAGTAAACAGGATCAACCGCATTACGGCCTACGCGGATGTAAGCTGGCTCATTATCTTTTACTAAAACTTCCATCAGTTTCTTAGTCTGATAGCAGTCTGATGGTAGATAAACTCTCATGCCAGGAATTGAACTCATGCAGGCAATATCCTGAGCTGAGTGATGGCTCATGCCTAATGCACCGTAACTTACACCACCAGAAATACCGATTAACTTAACATTGGTATGTGAGTAAGCAACATCAACCTTGCACTGCTCGTATGAACGAGCTGCGATAAAGCAAGCAGGTGACATAGGGAAGGTTCTCTTACCACAACGAGCCATACCTGCTGCAATACCAACTAAGTCCTGCTCTGCAATACCAACCTCAACAAACTGCTCAGGGAAAGCATTAGCAAATGGAGTAGCAGATGCACTTCCACGTGAGTCAGAGCAAAGAACTACGATATCCTTATCTGTTTTAGCTGCATCCATCAATACGTTGCAGATCATTTGTTTATTTGCAATGTTTGTCATAACTAATCCTCCAATGCTCTTGCTGCTAAGTCTTTCTTGATTTGCTCATACTCTTCTGCTGAAGGTACATGGTGATGCCATGCTGCCTTATTCTCCATTACAGAAGATCCTTTACCCTTGATAGTATTTGCAATCAATACGCTAGGCTTGCCTTTAACCATTCGAGATTCTTCGAATGCACGAGCTAATTTTTCAATATCATTACCATCGTCAACATCAATTACATGCCAGCCAAATGAATCCCACTTACGGTGTAAATCATCTAAAGCCATAACATCTTCAGTTGATCCAGAAATCTGTAGACGGTTTCTATCAATAATTGCGCATAGGTTGTCCAGTCTGTAGTTAGCACCAGACATTGCGCCTTCCCATACAGAGCCTTCAGCTAACTCACCATCGCCCATAACCACATAAACACGGTTCTTGCTCTTGTTCATGCGCTCGGCAATTGCCATACCAACAGCTACTGGTAAACCATGACCTAAAGCGCCAGAGTTCATTTCAATGCCAGGTAATTTGTTATTTGGGTGACCGATGAACATTGAGCCGAACTGGCTGAACTCTTTTAATACTCTTTCAATAGGGAAGAATCCCTTTTCTGCTAAAACTGCATATAAAGCTTCTACAGAGTGACCTTTACTCATAATAAAGTGGTCATGATCTTTAGTATTGAAGTTATCTACTGAGATATTCATCTCTTTGAAATAAAGAGTAACTAAAGTATCCATAACAGACATATCACCACCGATATGACCGCCTTTACCATTTACAATCATGTCAACTACGTCTTGACGTAGTTTATAAGCTAATTTATTTAACTCTTTCATTTTTATTCTCCACGTAGATAAGCTTTAACCTGTTCTTCAATAGGGTCATATAAATCAGCCTTAATGCCGATATACTTACAAGCTTCATATAAAACTGGAACAACATCCTCATAAACACCTACACAGTGGTGGATATATGGGCCGGTAACAATCTTCTCTTCAAGACGCTTAATGTTCTCAACCTCAACCCACATGTAGGTACCTAAAATCTTTGGTCCTTCAACACTCTTAGCATTACCTAAAAGTAATGAGTACTCACCGTTATCACCATCAAAACGAGTTAAGGTAAGTTTGTTTCCTGATTTTGCCTCTGCTGATAAAGAACCTTCATCAGGGAAAGCAATTGGGCAGGTAAGTTCAGGCTTCTCTTTAGCAACAGAGAATGGCCATGGACCACAGTGCTGTAATAACTCTCCATTTGGATTATCAGGATGACGAACTGTCCAGTCAGCAAAGAAGCCCCTGCTTCTGTTCATTACAGCAGCTTCTGCTAATAATGCGGTGATAGCGCCATGGATGTCGGTCTCACATACAACAGGAATACCCATGTCATTTAAGATTGCATTAGCTGCACATGGCATAATGCCAAGCTCACCCTGCAGAGCAGTCCAGCACTGAATTGCACCTGCATTACAACCGTACTTATCCACAAGATTCTTCATGGCGTGAGCTAAAGCTGCAACTGTTGCTACCTTAGGTTTTGCAATCTTTATTACAGTGTTATCTTGCAAGAACTGTAATTCCTCTTGAGCTTCATTTGCCTTTTCAATACGACGAACTTCTGCAACTAACTCAGATAAAGGAATAGGTGATAATTGAATATTGAACTTCTCCAATAACTCGCCTTCGTTGCACATAGTTGTCCAGAAATCGAATGGACGTGGGCCCATCTGTAGAATTCTGATATGTCTAAATGTTCTTACAACGTTACATACTGCTTCAAAGTCATGAATACCGCGCTCAAATACGGGATCTGATAATCTGCAGTTGGTTAAATAAGTGAATTTGACATTGAAACGACGTAACACTTTGCCTGTAGCAAAAAGACCACACTGAGTGTCACGTAAACGTCTTCCATCAGGAAGTGGACGCTCATCTAAAGGCCCCCACAATAGAACTGGCAAGTTAAGTTCTTTTGCCAATCTTGCGCAGACATACTCTGTTCCGAAATTGCAGTGAGCTAAAATAATGCCATCTACCTTTTCTTTGCGGAATTTATCAGCAATCTTCTGCACGTCCTCATCAGCAAATAGAAGACCTTCGTCATTGATATCAGTGATATCTACAAAATCGACCCCCAATTCGGTCAATCTTTTTGCTGTCAAATCGCGATATTTCAATGCATCTGGAGCACTAAAAACACTACGGCGAGTTGGAACAAAACCTAATTTAATATGAGCTGTCATGATGCCTTTCCTTATAGTTTTTTAACTATGTTGTTTTATTATTTGTTTATGTATCTCATGCAAACTGACTTACCAGCCTGTACTTGACCTTCTGTGATAGTTAAACGCTTAATGTTATCCATTGAGCTTGATGTGATAATCACAGGAGATGTCGTATCCATGTTGTGAGCTTTTACAGTCTCCCAGTTAACCTTACAGATAGGTTGTCCTGCTACTACCTGATCTCCTTTTGAAACCATAGGTTCAAAACCTTCACCATTTAAAGCTACAGTGCCTATTCCTAAGTGGATTAAAATCTCCACTCCGTCATAACCTGTAATACCAAATGAGTGCTTTTGCTCTCCTACAAAGGAAATCACTCCTGAGATAGGTGATAACGCTGTATCATCTGTAGGTATAATTGCTACACCGTCACCTACAACCTTGCCTGCAAAAATAGGGCTATCAACATCAGCAATTGAAATAACCTTTCCGCTTAGGGCGGCGAGGATGGCCTCGCCTTTTTCTCTAAAGAACATCCTCTAAATCCCCCTTATTTATTCTCGTTACGTGCCTGTAGTGCCATACGAGCCTGAAGAGCGCGCTGATACTGGTCAATGATTACAGCTAATACGATTACTAAGCCCTTGATAATCATCTGCCAGAACTCAGAAACACCGCACATAACCATACCGTCTGAGATAACACCGATGATGAAAGCACCGATAACAGTACCAACGATGGTACCAACACCTCCCATCAGGGAAGTACCGCCTAATACTGCAGCTGCGATAGCATTCATTTCCCAGGTGTTACCAGTCATTGGGTGAGATGCTACTAACTGAGAAGTTGCGATGATACCTACGATAGCTGCACAAGCACCAGAGAACATATATACGTAGATCTTGTCGTTATCTACATGAACACCTGATAACTTAGCTGCACGCTCGTTACCACCGATTGCTAAGATGTGCCATCCAAATGGGGTCTTACGTAGGATTACTGCAGCGATAATTGCAATCACAATCAGAATCATTACAGCAACAGGGAAACCACCAAGGTCACGACCAAAGATTTCAAAACCAGTGTTGCCTAATGCCTCTTTACCAACTAGGTTAGGGAAGGTTGCACCGTTTGAAGTTAAGTTTGCAGCACCACGAGCGATGTACATCATGCCTAAGGTTGCAATGAATGGAGCTACTGCAAACTTGGTGATGATAAGACCATTAATCGCACCTACGATTACACCGATTGCAACAGCAATCAGAACAATTACAGGAACAGAGAAGTAGATGGTGTAACCGAAGATGGTAAAACCATGATTGATAAGTAAACCTGCTACCATGCCAGACAGACCAACTACAGATCCTACTGACAAATCAATACCGCCAGTTACCAACACATAGGTCATACCGATACCTAAGATACCGTATAAAGCTACGTGCTTTGCAATTAACAGTAATGACTGGCTAGTAAAGAATGATTCACTAGCTAATGAGAAAAAGATTACTAACAAGGTCAGCACAATTAAGGTACGACCTTTAAGGATTGTCATGATTACATCATTTTTATTCATTTTTTAATTCTCCAAATACCTTAGTTTGCTTTATGCCCCATGTATGAAGCTTTTACCAAGTTGTCCTGAGTAATATCATCACCGGTTAACTCCGCTGTCTTAATACCGTTTGATAGAACCAAGATCCTGTCTGCAATAGCGATAATTTCTTCAAGTTCTGATGAAATAACTAGTAAAGAAACACCTCTCTTTGCATACTGGTAAATAAGGTGGAAGATTTCTGTCTTAGCGCCAATATCAATACCTCGTGAAGGCTCATCCAAAAGCATAATCTGAGGATTAGTCAAAGCACCTTTTGCAAAAACAACCTTCTGCTGGTTACCGCCAGATAGAGATAGAATTGGAAGATCCTTATCAGCTACCTTGATATGAACATCCTTAATCATTTCAGCTTCGGCTACATCTTCCTTGCTCTTATCAATAAGGCCTAAAGGATTGGTGTACTTACCGATGTTTGACAGAGCAATATTCTTAGCGATGCTCATGGTTTGAACCAAACCTTCTCTCTGTCTATCTTCAGGAAGCCAAGCAAAACCTTTATCAATCTGATCAGCTACAGATTGAATCTCAATCTTTTTGCCGTTCAAAATGATGTCACCAGTATGGTTTGGTCTCATACCCATGATGCATTCAAAGATTTCAGTTCTACCTGCACCTAGAAGACCATAGATACCTAAGATTTCACCTTTCTTTAGGTTGAAAGAAACATTGTTTAGTAGGTAACCACCACCGTTCTTTGGAAGAGATAAGTTTTTTACCTCTAAAACGTTCTCTTGCTTGTCCCAATCAACAGCAACATCACGTTTAGGGTAGCTCTTACCTTCGCCTACCATCTGCTTAACAATCCATGGCACATCAATGTCTTTCACAGCAGCATCTGCAACTAGCTTACCGTCACGGAAGATTGTTACGAAGTCACCGATACGCATTAACTCTTCTAGACGGTGAGAGATGTACACAATAGAAATACCTGTTGCAGTAAGTTCTCTCATGATGTTGAACAGCACATCAACTTCCTGTTCTGACAGTGATGATGTAGGCTCATCCATGATTAAAATCTTAAGATTTGGGATCAGAAGATTTCTTGCAATCTCAATCATCTGTTGCTGACCTACGCGTAGATCACCCACCATAGTGTCAGGATCGATTGGATAGTTAAGTCTTGCTAAAACCTGTTTTGCTAACTTTCTGTGTTCAGCATCATCTAAGACACCACCTTTGGTTCGCTCAGATGCCATAAACAGGTTCTGGAAAACTGTCATATTAGGGAATAGGCATAACTCCTGGTGAATGATGGCAATACCGTGAGCTCTTGCATCTACTGTTGAATTAAATTCAACTTCTTTTCCCTGAAGATAAAGCTTGCCAGCTGATGGCTTTTCAATACCAGCGATGATACGCATCAAGGTTGACTTACCAGCACCATTCTCACCGATAAGAACATTTACCTTGCCACGTTTGATATCGAAAGAAACCTGATCAAGCGCTTTGGTGCCAGGATAGATCTTGTCTATCTTCTCGGCATGTAAATAAATCTCTTCGTTCTCGTTGCTCATTGCCAACTCCCACTACTTAACTGATAGTTTTACAGGTGTTATCTGGAGCAGATCTGCTCTTGCAACCGTAAAGCAACCAGTAAACTCAATCTTTTTGCCTTCAAGGGTATTCATATCAATCTGGCTTAAGATTTCCTTGGTAATTAGGTTGTGAAATGCAACTGATACTTCAGCCCATTCAATTTGGTTTTTGTAATCTTTGTAGCTAATTAAGCTAATTGAATCTCTAACAGCAGAACCTTTGTAAACAGGACCGATTTGTAATCTGGTCTTAACATCGGTTAGATTTCCATCAAGGGTAAATGCGATATAGCCTGAACGTAATTTGTTCTTTACAGAATCAACAGTACCAGTACCTTTTACGATGAATGAAAGTTCGCCCTGATCTCCCATTGAATAGTGACCGTACTTTGCTGCTACACTTGAAAAATCACCGTTTGCTTCTGTTAGTAACAGGGCTAAATCAACTGCATTTGCTTCAAAATACTCAGCAGATTTTTCTTCCCAGAACTTAGTAGCAACAGTTGTAGGATCAAAAGCAACTTCACCTGTTAAGGTAGCTTCCTGACCTTCTTTGACTACAGTTGCACTCAATGCTGCGTAAATCACTACTAAAACAGCTATAACAGCACCTACAATGCGACCTTTTGACATGATGAACTCCTTTTTTTGAGACAAAAATAGACTTCTGTCCTTAAAAAACAGTTTTTATAATTTAATTAAGATGCGCCACAGAACCGTAGCGCACCGTGTTTACTTACTTGGAGATAGAGAAGTTGTTTAACTTCTTAGCGTTATCTTTGGTGATAATTACACAATCAATAAGCTGCTTTTCGCTCTTACCAGTTGAGCCTGTCTTTAAGTACTGATCAGCCTGTTTTACAGCCATCTCAGCAATTAGAGCAGCAGGTTGCATTGCAGTAGCGGTCATGTTACCAGCGATGATCTCATCGCGAGCATCGTTAGAACCGTCAACACCGATGATCTTTAAGGTCTTACCTGCAGCCTTAATAGCTGCTGCAGCACCTACAGCCATGTTGTCGTTACCTGAAATTACACCCTTTAAATTTGGATATGACTGTAAAATGGTTTCCATCTTTGAGTAAGCCATATTCTGATCCCAGTTAGCTGTCTGTACAGCAACCATCTTCATATCAGGATACTGATCAATAACCTCATGGAAAGCTGTTGATCTAGTCTTTGCGTTGGTATCTGAGTCAATACCAAATAACTCTGCGTATTCACCTTCTTCTTCCATCTCTTCTACGAATACTTCAGCAGCGCCCTTAGCACCTTGATAGTTGTTTGCAACAATTTGGGCTACAGCAATACCTTGCTCGTTAATCTCACGGTCAATCAGGAATGTTGGAATATTGTTGTCATATGCTCTCTTTACAGCAGCAACGGTAGCATCTGCACCTGCGTTATCACAGATAATTGCAGCAGCTTTATCAGAAATAGCAGTTTCGAATAGTTCTGACTGTTTTACAGGGCTATCGTCATGTGAAACCATTTTTACGGTATAACCAAGATCTTTAGCAGTTTTTGCTGCAACTTCAGCCTCAGTCTTAAAGAATGGGTTTGAATGTGATGGGGTGATTACGTACATAATATTTGAACCACCACCGCTTAAACGTTTTGCAGTATCTGCAGCGTTTGCTGAAGATGCTAATGTTGAAGCAGCCATTACCATTGCAATTGATGCGCAGAATTTTGATAACTTCATCGGAAACTCCTATCTATCTTATGTTATAAATCTGAATATTTTTCAGATTTTTATTTGTTTGACATAAAAAATTATAGATAGAAGTAAAGGTAATTTTTGTCAGAATTCTATTTTTATTGTCACTATTTTATTTTTTGAATTTTTTTATTTGTGACAATAATCGCAAAGTACCTACACTAAATTTTGCTTTTACGAAAATTTGATTTTTTAAAGCGTCAAAAACCATATTATTTGAAAATAATTTAAAATTTCATTTTCGTCTTTTGATAGGAACAATTACTGACAAATCTCAGAAAATTTTACTAGTAAGATTAAAGAACGTTATCGCGGATTGCATTGTTCTTTCTGTACTTAGCAGGACTCTCACCCTGAATTGAAATAAAGACACGACCGAAATGGCTTTGGGAATTAAATGACAGCATTAAAGCGATATCTGAGATACTTTTATCAGTTGTAGCAAGAAGAGTTTTAGCAACTTCAATTTTTCTTAATCGAGCGTACTCTCCTAGAGTCATTTTCTTTTCTTCTTTAAAGAGCTTTGAGAGGTGGCTTGAACTTACTTTTAGCTTGTTACTTACTATCTCAAGATTAAACTTTTCATAAAGATGACGGTCAATATAGTCACATGCTCTTAATACTACAGGAGAAAGCAAATTGCCTTTTTCCAAATCAAGTTTATGTTTTGCTACCATCTGAGTGCATCTTAAAGCACAGGCTCTAGCTAGGGCAGCAGCATCACTTGGATACTTGCAATCCTCAACTTCCATGATAAAAGCATCAGAGATAACATAAAGTTCTTCCACGCTCAAACCAGCTTCAATTGCAGCTCTTGTGGCAATAGTAATATCAACTATCGCTAAGTTTTTAGCTGATCTTAATTCTGTTCTTGCAAGAGTGCCACGCATACTTGCGTAGATGGAGTTTAGGGCTTTTTTCAAACCTTCAACATCACCTTGTTTTATAGCTAGTCTAATAGAATCCTCAAATACACCAGGATTATGAGGTCTGTTAGTTAAGGACTGCCTTGAAAAGATATTAGCTACATGCTTTTGAGCAGACTCTAAAAGTTCATCATTTAAAAAGCTCTTATCTAAGAAGTCACTTAAAAATATGTACTTGTCAGTAATTGAACTGTAGATTAGCAGAAGAATTGAAGCTAACTTTTTCACATCAATGTAAAACAAGCTTACATTGTTAGCCTTATGCTTTAAGGCATATAATTTAGTAAAATTATGATCAACTTGAGTAATTACAACTGGACCTATAACTAAAAATAAGTCATCAGTACACTTAACGCCACCAAATAACACAGGTTGTTCTTCGTTAATGATAACAATATTCTTTTCTTTGACTTCTTTTAGGATCTTTTTTCTAAATTCATAGTCTGTTTTTAGAACATTCCATTCATCGACTTCTTCTCTATCAAACTTCTCATAGTAGTGATTGTCTGATTTAAAGATATGAGTAGGCACTGGAACTAATTCTTTGACTAGTCCCAGTCCGTATGACAATGGTAGGATTTTCTGTTGTTTTTCTTTAGAATCATCCATATCTAGTTAAAGACGACCTTAAGAAATAAACCTGACTTAGAAAGATACATTTGACTCTAAGATAACATTACTAAATGGCTTGCACTCACCAGTTCTTACTATAGCAACACTTGATGCTGATAGTTTTTTGAACTGCTCATGAGGTACTTCTACAACCTCAACTCCATTGAGTTTAGCCCATTCATGGAGCTTTTGGTAGAAAGCTGGATTTGCTTCTTTTGCCTCAGAGGCAATAGTTAATTTCTGGAATTTAGCTTCTGCATCGACAACTTTAAATACAACATCAAATGAAGGAACACCGTAAGTAACTGCAAGGTCGATTCTTTGGACTCCTTTAGGTACAGGCAATCCACAATCGCCGATAGTTAGTGTATCAAAATGGCCTAATTTTGAGATTACATATGATAATTCTGAATTTAAGCAACCAATCTTTTTCATTTTATTTCTCCTAGAGCTTATCTACTAAAACGTCAACTTTTGATTTCTTAATGAAATCTAAGACAGCATTAGCCTTTGGAATAGAAGGAGTTGCACCTTTAGTCTGTACTGCTAAAGCTGATGCTGCTGTTGCACATTTAATAGCAAGCGCAGGATTCATACCTGTTGCTAAATTAGTAATTAGATAACCTAAGAAGGTGTCACCTGCAGCTGTTGTATCTACAGCCTGAACCTTGAAAGACTTACAAGAAATAGGATCACATCCTACCTGTTTTAAGATTGAGCCTCGAGAACCTAAAGTTAACACAAAAGAAGAATTTGGATACTTCTTTGTAAGTTCATCAATTAACTCATAAGGATCAGTATCAGCAGGCTTTGATACCATTGAAGAACCTTCGATCTCATTTACAATCAGGTAAGAGCATTTGCCTAAAGGTAATTTCAATAATTCATCAGAATATGGAGAAACATTAAAGCAAACCTTTAAGCCTTTTTCGTATGCCTTATTGATCATGCACTCGATGTTATTAGTCTCATTTTGCAGAACTAGATAATCGCCCTTTTCAAAATGAGATAGGGTTTCATCTATATCCTCAGTTGTAATGGTTTGGTTTGAACCGCCATATAGAATTATACAGTTCTGACCATTATCATCTACCTGAATAATGGTATGACCACTAGCTTCATCTCTTTGCTTTAAGAAGTCTGAGTTGATCTTATTTTCAGTAAGTACGTTAATGAGAATCTGTCCGTCTGCTTTACCTACAGCACCAGCATGATATACATCACCACCAGCTCTGGCTAATGCAACAGACTGATTAAGACCTTTTCCACCGGCAAAGATACTCCTACCTTTTGACTGAAGGGTCTCACCAGGGGTTACAAAATGAGGAACTTCATACACAAAATCAATATTTAAAGAACCATAATTTAGAATTTTGGCCATAACAAATCTTCCTTAAAATAGTCTTTGATCACTCAAAGAAAGGTTTTATTTATTACTTAATTTTTTATTGTTTGTCTAAATATTGATGCTTTTGTATATGTTTACTTTAATCTTAACTGAAATATTCTCAATTAAGAAATTTTGGATCTAGCTCTTGTGATACAGATAACAAATGAAAAATGTAAAAAAAGATAGAAAAGACACCATAAAAAGGCAAAAATTTGATCTTTATCAAGTTATAATATTGTGAAGTTTCAACTTGGGACATAATAAAAATGAAGCCTATTTTTCTTGGTGTTAACATTGATCACGTTGCTACAGTTCGTAATGCACGTGGAACAAATTATCCAGATCCTGTAACTGCCGCAGCAATCGCTGAACTTGCTGGAGCTGATAGTATTACTACTCACTTACGTGAGGACAGAAGACACATCACTGACAGAGATGTAAGAATCATAAGAGAAACTGTTAAAACCTCTTTAAATTTAGAGATGGCAGTAACCGATGAAATCTTATCTATTGCTGTTGCAGTAGCTCCTCAGAAGGTATGTATGGTACCTGAAAGAAGAGAAGAAGTTACTACAGAAGGCGGTCTTGATGTTCTATCAAATATGGATAAGATCGAGAAAGCAATTAACAAGTTAGATAACGTTGGTACTGTTTGCTCTTTATTCATCGATCCTGTAAAAGAGCAGATCGATGCCGCTGTAAAAGTTGGTGCACCATTTGTTGAGTTCCACACTGGTCGCTATGCAAATGCAACCAATGAAAAAACAATTAAAGAAGAGTTAAATGTTTTAACTGAGATGGCTTCATATGCTGACTCAGTAGGTCTTGGTGTAAATTCAGGACACGGACTAAATTACAATAACGTAGCTGCAATTGCTGCTATTCCACAAATGAATGAATTAAACATTGGACATAGCATTATTGCTCGCGCAATTTTCACAGGCTTGCCTGAGGCTGTAAAGACCATGAAAGAAATCATGGAAAAAGCCCGCAACAACTCACAGAAGTAATGAGGTAAAAATGAGCTTTAAAAATCTGTTAGAGAATTTCGGCCACACTGCAAATGATCGTGTTGAAGCTGCTATTGCTGCTTTAAAGAAAGGTCGTGGTGTACTCGTTGTTGATAACGAAGATAGAGAGAATGAAGGCGATTTAATTTATGCAGCAGAAACTGTAACTGATGCACAGATGGCTTTCATGATCCGAGAATGTTCAGGTATTGTTTGCGTTTGTATTGAGCCAGAGCAGGCAAAGCGCATGAATTTACCTATGATGGTTGAACACAATACTTCTGTATACGGCACTGCATTTACCATTTCTATCGATGCTGCTAAGGGTGTAACCACTGGTGTTAGCGCTCCAGACCGCGTAAAGGCAATCAAAGCTGTAATCAATCCAAATGGTAATCCAGAAGATTTAGCAAGCCCAGGTCACATGTTCCCACTAGTAGCTAAAAAAGGTGGTGTTTTAGAGCGTGACGGTCATACTGAAGCTTCAGTTGATTTAGCTCGTTTAGCTGGCTTTGCTCCTGCAGGTATTCTTTGCGAGTTATGTGCTCCTGATGGTTTAATGGCAAAGTTACCACGTGTAACTACCTTTGCTATGGAGCATGACTTAACTTGTCTTTCAATCGAAGACTTAATTGCTTACCGCAAAGAAAAGAACATCTAGTTTAAGATAGCGCTGCACTTGCAGCGCTTTTTATATGAATATTACAGATAATCTTAAACTTGGTAGCACAAGCTATGGTGATCCCAATGCACCTAAATTAGTTGTTACTCCTGGCTGGGCTACTGATTCAAACTTTTTAAAACCTTTCGTTTCGTTATTTCCTGACTATAACGTTATCCTGTTAGACATGCCTGGATATGGCAAATCTGAAGAATTAAAACAGTTTTCAATCTCCACACGACAGACAGCAAATCTAATCTTAAATTCAATTCCAAAAGATTGCACTCTGATCTCTTGGTCTTTAAGTACATTAGCAGCAAGTTGTGCCTGTTACGCTGACACAGAAAAAAAGATCAAAAGATTTATCTCTATTTGTGGAACCCCAAGATTTCCTTCAGATCCTAATTGGCCTGGATTTGATTATAGATACGTTCTCAAGTGCTTAAAAATCTTTGATGAAGGACGTAACATTCGCTCGATTAAGCTGTTTTTTAAGATGCAAACACAGGGCGGTTTGCTTACCAAAGAACAAAATCAATTCATTCTTGAAGCTTGCGATAAGATGGGATCTATTGATCCTCAGGTATTGAGAAATGGACTGTTTAAGATGGCCTATTCCGATCACAGGGAAGCTTTCTTTAATATTAAAATTCCTTGTTTCCATATTTTTGGAGCAAAAGACAGATTAGTAAAGCAGGAAATTGCCTCAAAAATTATGGATCCTAAATATCACCTATGCGCTGTACTACAAAGTTCTGCTCATATGCCATTCTTAACTGAAGGTGAAGAATTATCAAAACTTATCAGAATTTTTATAAATAACACTAACTAATTGATAATCCATAAAATTAAGAATTAAAAATTTAGTGTAAAATTTCCGATATAGTAAGTAAGGCTGTTTTCTATCTTTTAGGCGTTAACTATGGATATTGCAACCAGTACCATTAGCAACATAGTTACAGCGGGCGTGCCTCATGCAGCACAAGAAGCCCGTAGGGATAGTATGGCCCGCGAAACCATCCCTCAAATCAATCAGAATGCCCAATCTGCTAATAACGCAGTTGTATCTCAAGGTAGTGTCCAAACAGCGCCTGTTAACTCAAGTCTTTTCATACAGACAGATGTTTTAATCAAGGCTAATGGAGAGAAAGTAAGCAGTAAAAAAGAGCTTGCTAAAACCGAAAAGAAAGAAGATACCAAAGAAACAAAAGGTACAGGTGGTGGTAAAGCAGCTTCTAGTTCATCTGCATCAGGAGCAAGTCTTAACCAGAATGTAACAGCATCTGGAGCTATGAATGCAGCTCTAGGTGGCTCTTTTGGTTCATCAACTGGTGCATCTTATTCACAGGATGCTGAAGATAAGAGAAAGAAAGGCGAAGGTTACAGTTCTAAAGCTATTGCTAATAAGTACAACAGCAGTAGACCCAAGTTTAACTTAGGCATGAGCGTAAATGTCTCAGCCTAAGATAGTCATTTTGGAAAAATGTTATTTCCATAACTAGGTATTTTCCAGAATCAGCGTTTTTCCCAAAGACGTTATTCGTTTTCCTGAACTAAAGTCTTTAAGTATTCCTGTTCGATCTTCTTTTGTTCTTCTTCAGACATTTCTTCAACTACAACTTCTTCGTTGTCATCTGAAGCTAAAGAATTCTCAACAATAGGTTGCTCTTCAAACCACTCTGGCTTTTGGTAAGTGATCTTGTTTACATACCACAATCTCTTTCCATGTGGAGTAACAACCTCTGCATCGTCATCTACAGACTTGCCAAGTAATGCTCTTGCCATTGGAGCATCTACAGAAATACAGTTTGATCTGCCAAAAATCTCATCTGAACCTACTATTCTGATTTGTAACTTTGAACTATCATCGTCAGATTCGATTTCAACATAAGCACCAAAGAATACTCTACCTTCCTGTTGCTTATTGTACTCAATCACCTGAAGGTCATTCATACAGTGTCTTAAATAACGAATACGCCTATCAATCTGACCTAATAAACGTTTGTTATAGTGATAATCAGCATTCTCTGATCTATCACCAAGACTGGCAGCCCAACTAACTTTTTGTGTAATTTCAGGTCTTTTAACTTCCCAAAGATAATTCAATTCTTTATGAAGCTGATCATAACCTTCTCTTGTAATAAATGGCTTACCCATATAAACACCTGCTAAAAATTTAAAAACCCGGTACATTGAATGCACCGGGTTGTATCAGTTTAATCTAAAAATCAGATTATAACTGTGGACCAGCCTTAACTAGGTTACCACCTAAAGCTTCGAACTTCTTGAAGTTCTTGATGAAGCGCTCAGCTAAGTCCTTAGCCTTTGCATCCCACTGTGAAGGATCAGCATAGGTATCACGTGGATCTAAGATCTTAGAATCAACGCCTGGTAATGCTGTTGGAACCTTGAATGAGAATACAGGGATGGTCTTAGTATCAGCAGTATCGATTGAACCGTCTAAGATTGCATCGATAATACCACGGGTATCCTTAATAGAGATACGCTTGCCGGTACCATTCCAACCAGTATTTACTAAGTATGCCTTAGCGCCTGACTGCTCCATTCTCTTAACAAGTACTTCTGCGTACTTGGTTGGAGGTAATGATAAGAAAGCAGCACCGAAGCATGATGAGAAGGTTGGAGTAGGCTCGGTAATGCCACGCTCTGTACCAGCTAACTTAGCGGTGAAGCCTGATAAGAAGTAGTACTGAGTCTGCTCTTTATCTAAGATTGATACTGGAGGTAATACACCGAAAGCATCTGCTGATAAGAAGATTACGCGCTTAGCAGCAGGGCCCTTTGAAATAGGCTTTACGATGTTCTTGATGTGGTAAATTGGGTATGAAACACGGGTATTCTCGGTTACTGACTTGTCAGTGAAATCGATCTTACCGTTAGCATCAACAGTTACGTTCTCTAACAGAGCGTCACGCTTGATAGCTGCCCAAATATCAGGCTCGTTTTCCTTTGATAGGTTGATTACCTTAGCATAGCAACCACCTTCGAAGTTGAATACGCCTTCATCATCCCAACCGTGCTCATCATCACCGATTAATAAGCGCTTTGGATCTGTTGAAAGGGTGGTCTTACCAGTACCTGATAGACCGAAGAAGATAGCGGTGTTCTTGCCTTCCTTATCGGTATTTGCAGAGCAGTGCATTGCAGCGATGCCCTTTAATGGTAAGAAGTAGTTCATCATTGAGAACATACCTTTCTTCATCTCACCACCGTACCAGGTGTTCAGGATTAACTGCATACGCTCAGTTAAGTTGAATACAACTGCAGTCTCTGAATTTAAACCTAACTCTTTGTAGTTCTCAACTTTTGCCTTTGAAGCATTTAAAACTACGAAATCAGGCTTGAAGTTCTTTAACTCTTCAGCTGAAGGACGGATGAACATATTGGTTACGAAGTGAGCCTGCCATGCAACCTCAACAACGAAACGAATTGCCATACGGGTGTTAGCATTAGCACCACAGAAACCATCAACAACGTATAACTTCTTGTTTGATAGCTCTTTGCCTGCTAACTTCTTTAACTCATTCCAAGACTCTGTTGATAGAGGCTTGTTATCATTCTTGAACTCGTCGGTTGTCCACCAGAAAGTATCCTTTGAGGTGTCATCCTTAACGATGAACTTATCCTTAGGAGAACGACCAGTATAAACACCAGTCATTACATCTACAGCACCCATCTCAGTCTGGAAGCCCTTATCGTAGCCTTCTAGACCTGATTTGGTCTCTTCTGCGAATAAGGTCTCATATGATGGGTTGTGAACGATCTCAGCTGCACCGCTGATACCATACTTAGCTAAATCAAGCTCTTCAAATAAGCTCATTTTTTTCTCCACGTGTTATCTGAGTGAGACTCAGGTTTCTATAGTTACCTCTGTGATTTTACCGTAATTTGAAAATTTGTGCATATTTTTTAAAAAATAAATCGATCATTTATTATCATCTTTGAAAATTTTTTTTATTTATTTTCTGTAAAGCTGAAAAAAGTCAAAAATCATATACAATTAATTTAATTGATTTTCGATTAACAAAAGACCGAAAGGAAAATTTCGGCACAAATTTAAAGGGTCCTATGAGTAAAATTAGTGTAAGTGATAAAGCACAAGAATATTTTTTAAATATCATCAACAAACAAAAGATGGAAGGCTTAGCTATTCGTCTTACAGCATCAAATGTAGGCACTCCTGGTGTGCAGTGTGGAATTTTATATTGTCCTAAAGAGTACATCACCTCAAACGATGAGCACTTCCAGATGAAAGGCTTTGAAATTGTTATCGACAGTTCAGTATCTGAGTATTTAGATGATTCTGTTATTGATTTAACTAAAAACGAGCAAGGTGAGGACTTATTAACATTCCATGCTCCAAATTTAAACAAACAGGACTTACCAGATGATGCATCTTTATTTGATCGCTTAAAGAAATTTATCGATTCAACAGTAAGCCCATCATTAGCATCTCACGGTGGTGCAGTCGAGTTAGTTGATGTAACTGATGATGGTATTGTTAAGGTTAAGTTCACTGGTGGTTGCTTAGGTTGTTCAATGGTTGGCGTAACCTTAAAAGAGGGCATTCAGACCCAGTTAAATCAGGCTTTTCCAGGCATGATTAAAGATGTTGTTGACGTAACCGCTCATGAAGTAACAGATCAGACTTACGGTTAACACCTAGATAAGATTAAGATGAAAAAGAACTCCGTTATTGATCTTCATGATTGGTAACGGAGTTTTGTTTTATATAGGTACTAAGGAGTATCTACTCTGATTTCTGTTCTCTACTCAATAATGACATAGCAGCTTCACGACCTGACTTGCCTTTATAAAGTACGTTATAAACTTCAGTACAAATAGGCATCTGCACAGAGAGCTTATCACAAAGGACTTTGACAACAGCGCTCATGGTGTAACCTTCAACCACCTGACCTATCTTGTCTAAAGCTTCCTGGCAAGACAATCCTTGACCTAAGTAATAACCAAAGCGACGGTTTCGTGACTGATTATCAGTACAGGTAAGAATAAGATCACCTAATCCTGACAAGCCCATAAATGACTTAGGAGTAGCACCAAAAGCAACACCAAATCTTGTCATCTCAACTAATCCACGAGTAATCAGTGCAGTTCTTGCGTTGGCGCCATAGCCAAGACCATCTGAAAGTCCTGATCCAATTGCAATTACGTTCTTAATGGCTCCGCCTAATTGCAGACCTAAAAGATCGTCACTCCCATAAATTCTGAAAGTCTTAGTATGCATTAGATCTGAGAATTCTTTAATAAACTGTTCATCAGTACCAGCCATAGCAATTGCTGTAGGAAGCCCCTTAGCTAACTCTATAGCAAAGGTTGGTCCTGATAATGCGGCCATAGGAGTTGATGAACCTAAAATTTCTTTAGCAACATCGCTTAGCAATCTACCCGAGGACTTATCCAAGCCTTTAGTAGCCCATGCAATTCTCTGATCTGGCTGTAAGAATGGTTTAATTGCTGTTAATACGTCAGCAAAGGTGTGAGAAGGAACCACCACCAGAACATTTTTAGAAGCTCTAACAACTTCTTCTAATGAACAGGATACTGTTAAGGTATCTTTGAATTTAATACCTGGGAGGTACTTTTCATTGACTCGATCCTGTTGCATTTTTTGTGCATTAACAGGATTACGACACCACAGCATCACAGGTAAACCTTTTGATGCTGTAGATTGAGCAAGAGAGGTGCCGTATGAACCGGCACCAATCACACTTAAAGAACAGGAATATTCAGACATAGTTCGCTCAACTAAGCCTGTGGAGCCTCGTTCTTAGCTTCGCCATTTGCTACGTCAGACTGCTGAGCTTTAGCAGCTTCTTCAGCTTTGTGAGCTCTGAACATAGCTTCAAAGTTTAATGGACGTAGATTTAATGGAGGGAATGATGCTCTGTTGATTAATGCAGAGATATGCTCTCTAGCATATGGGAACAGAATATTAGGAGCAACACCGTTTAATAAGTACTCTGCTGTATCCTTATCAACCTTGTGAACTAAGAAGATACCTGCCTGGTGAACTTCACAGATGAAAGCTGTTTCTTTATCTAAAGTGCAGGTTACAGTAACTCTTAAATCTACTTCGTAGTTGTCTTCTGCGATGTTCTGAGTTTTTGCATCAAAATCAATCTTGATTTCAGGCTTCCACTCTTTTGTAAATACGCCTGGAACATTAGGAGTTTCTAATGAGCAATCTTTAGCATAGATTCTTACGATATCGAATGCAGGCTGATCTGAATTTTGATTTTGTGCGTTTGCGTTGTCAGACATTTTTTATTTCCTTATGATTAAATTAATTTTTGTTAGACAGAGGTAAATTGTCCATTGACCACTGGGTAATACCACCTTCTAAAGTAAACACCTTGGTGTATCCCTGCTTTTTCAATGAAACAGCTCCGTTAAAACAATCTGAATCCATCTTATCTTTACCTACAAGAATAACTGGTTTATCCTTGTAGCTATCGATTCTATTGAGTTTTCCTGATTTGATATCTTGTAAAGTGATGTTTACTGAGCCTGCAATATGTCCCTGAGAGAACAGATTGTTTGCTCTTACATCTACATAAACCCCATTTTCACGATTTATCATTACAGTTGCTGCATTTGAACCTAACTTCTTAACTCTAGCGATCATAATGCGTGCTTGAGTGTAAATTAGAGCACAAAATAGAGCTATGAAAACTAACACCATGATCTGATGGCGACTAGCAAATTCAATATATTGTTCCAAATTGTCAGATGAGAATAAATCCCCCACAATGACACCTCTTGTTGTCAAAAATCTTTGTCAAAAATGTTTAATGACGAATTCTAACATAACAAAGGCATTCACAAAAACATCTAAGGTCACATTTGCTAGGTTTAATGCAATCTCTGATGCTATTTGCAGCAATTTTCAACAAATATGAAAACAGTAAATTCAGAATGAATGTCATTTTTACCTTCACCACATTCAAATTTGTTCTGAACAATCAACAAATATATATGCCATATACAAGTTAGCTTTAACTAACTATTTTTTATCTAATTGATAAAAATGCTATAAAAACTCATTAAAACGTTATAAAAAAACTGTAAAATATTGCTAGTTATTTTTTTTATTTTTTTGATGAGTACAACAAGTATGACAAAAAAGAAAACTTTAGCCCTAATTATCATGGATGGTTGGGGAGACAATCCTATCAAAGACTTTAACGCTGTATCAGCTGCAAAGACTCCTAATCTAGACAGCCTAGAAGCACATTATGCACATACTGACATTCAGGCTTCTGGTATTGATGTAGGTCTACCTGCAGGTCAGATGGGTAACTCTGAAGTAGGTCACACCAACATTGGTGCAGGTCGTATTGTTTATCAGGAATTAACCAGAATTGGTAAAGCAATTGAAGATGGCGACTTCTTCAAGAACGAAACCTTATGCAAAGCTGTAGATGCCGCTGTAAAGGCTGACAAAGCAGTTCACATCATGGGTTTAATGTCACCAGGTGGTGTTCACTCTCATCAGGACCACATTGTTGCAATGATTAAGCTTGCAGCACAGCGTGGTGCTAAGAAAGTTTACTTCCATGCATTCACTGATGGTCGTGACGTTGCTCCTCGTTCAGCTCATGAGTACATCAAAGTAATTGAGAATGCATTCAAAGAAACTGGTGTTGGTCGTATCGCAACTATGGTTGGTCGTTACTATGCAATGGACCGTGATAACCGTTGGGATCGTGTACAGCAGGCTTATGACTTATTAACTCAGGCTAAGAGTGAGTTTGCTCCTTTTGCAACAGCTGATGAAGCTTTAGACGCAGCTTATGCTCGTGATGAGAACGATGAGTTCGTAAAGGCATCTGTAATTGGAGAGAAAGCACCTTTACAGGATGGCGATTCATTAATCTTCATGAATTTCCGTGCTGACCGTGCTCGTCAGATCACTCGTGCATTCGTAAACTCAGATGCTGATTTCACTGGCTTCAAGCGTGAAGTTAAGCCTAAGTTAGCAAGCTTCGTAATGTTAACTCAATACGCTGCTGACATTAAGACTGATTGTGCTTACCCACCAGAGGATTTAGTTAACACTTTAGGTGAGTGGTTATCAAAGAAGGGCATGACTCAGTTACGTATTTCTGAGACTGAGAAGTATGCTCACGTAACCTTCTTCTTCAACGGTGGTGTTGAGACTCAGTTCCCAGGCGAAGACAGAATTCTGATCCAGAGCCCTAAGGTTGCAACCTATGACTTACAGCCAGAAATGAGCTCAACCGAATTAACCGACAAGTTATGTGCTGCTATCGAGTCAGGTAAATACGACATGATCATCTGCAACTACCCTAACGGTGATATGGTTGGTCATACTGGCGTATTTGAGGCTGCTGTTAAGGCTTGTGAAGCTGTTGATCACTGCATTGGCCGTGTAATCGAGTCATTAAAGAAGGTTGACGGTGAGTGCTTAATCACTGCTGACCACGGTAACTGTGAGAGAATGAAGGATCTACAGACTGGTGTTCCTTACACAGCCCACACCAACTTACCTGTTCCTTTCATTTACTACGGCAGAAAGGCAACAATGCGTACCGATGGTCGTCTATCTGACATCGCTCCTACCATGTTATATCTAAAGGGCATTGATGTTCCTGCAGAGATGACTGGTAAGTCAATCGTTAAGTTAGCTGACTAATCTGTTCTAGTTTTGCTAATAACATGCCACCTCTAGAATTATCTATGAGGTGGCATTTTTGTATGTGCAAAGAGATATAAAAACTAAAGAGATGCTACTGTTTTAGCTTCTTGTAATCGTAAAATCCCCAGAACATTCCAACTACTAATCCGCCAATGTGGCACAGGTTAGCAATTCCCCCCAAAAAGAAACTTATAAAAATAAAGATCACACTTACTGTAAGTAAGCCAGGTGGAATATTAAATGATGGAGGCAAATCTTTACGTCTTGAGAGAACTCCTGAGTAACCTATAACCCCATATACAACTCCCGACAGACCTCCAAAATAACCATTTAGATCAGTCATAAAGCAATACTGAGTCACATTAGACAATAAAGCCACACTTATAAATATTGAAAAGAATTTTACTTTTCCAAAAGTTCTTTCGATTGGTCTTGCCATTGCCTCAAACATTACTAGATTGAATGCAATATGCATAAAGGAGAAATGAACAAAAGCAGGTGTTATAAGTTTATAGTAATCTTGGATACTGCTAAATTCTTCAGATTTACTCAAAGCTAAATACTGAATAACTAACGGTTCATCAATTAAAGACAAAACATAGATAGCAATACATATTAACTCAACAATCGTTGTAATTGAAGACAGATCAAAAGACAGAGGAAACAACATACCAGTATTTAAATGTTTTTCTCTGTTGATTGTCTTGCCTTGATCCCAAGATGCTTTAGTGTATTTTGAATCAAAAGGAGAGTTGGCGTATCTTAAGACTTCTCTTTTAGCTCTGCTCATGTCAAAGCTGTTAGTCACATAGACAGTACAACGACCGGTCATACTCTCTTTAGCTTTAGCCTTGATACCTATTGATGCTAAATAATCTACAAAGCCTAAAGCCTTCTCTTTAGGGAGAAGGCATACTTCATAGGTAAAGTCGTCAACTATTTCGAATTGAGCCATTTGAGGTACTCTGCAACGCCCTGAGCCACTGTCTTAAACTCAACATCACAACCTGCGTTGCGTAACTGAGTTAAGTCAGCCTGAGTAAAGCACTGATAGTGCCCCTTTAAGTGCTCAGGGAATGGGATGAACTCAACTTCACCTCTACCAAAGTGCTTAATTACTGCTTTTGCAATATTTAAGAATGGCTCTGCACGACCAGTACCGCAGTTATAAATTCCTGATGGACCTTTATGCTCGAAGAACCACAGGTTAACTTCTGCAACATCACCTACGTAAACGAAGTCACGCATCTGACCACCGTTCTCGTAACCATCGGTGCCTTCAAATAACTTTGGATTCTCGCCTCTTAGCATCTGATTATTTAAATGGAATGCAACAGATGCCATGGTACCTTTATGACCTTCTCTTGGACCATAAACGTTGAAGTATCTTAACCCCACAACCTGTGACTTAAGATTTGGAAGACGTCTTCTTACATACTCATCAAATAAGAACTTTGAATAGCCATATACATTTAGAGGACCTTCATTCTCTCTGTCCTCAACATATACATTGCCATCACCGTAGGTTGATGCTGATGAAGCAAAGAAGAAAGGAATTCTATGAGCTACAGCAAACTCAAAAAGGTTAACTGTGTATTCATAGTTATTCTTCATGATGTACTTACCGTCCCACTCTGTTGTTGAAGAGCAAGCTCCCTCATGGAAGATAGCTTCGATGTTCTTGCAACCATATTTTGCATCGAACTTCTTTTCATCTAAAACCAACTGCAGAAAATCTTCTTTATCCATGTAATCTGCAATATCAAGATCTGTTAGATTGATGAACTTATGACCATTTGTTAGGTTATCAACTACTAAAATGTCTTTGATACCTCTGTCATTTAAATGTTTTACGATATTAGAACCGATAAAACCACAACCACCTGTTACAATAATCATTGTTAAATTCCTTAGTTGACTTTGATTTCTCAATTATAATATCTAATAACGATAAATCATCACAAACGAACTCTTTTTGTAAGACTTATTTGAAGAGTATCTATCTCTACACAAAGTCAATAGACAAAAGATGCTGAATTAGACAATAGATTATTAGTTATGACAGACACAGTTTCAAAAAGATACCTTATTATTTCTCCTTCATGGCTTGGCGATCTCATCATGTCACAGAGCCTCTTAAAGATGTTAAAAAAGCTCGATCCTAACTGTTCAATTGACGTATATGCTCCTAAATACACCATGCCTATTTTGGACAGAATGAAAGAGATTGATCATAAGTTAATCAATCCTTTTGGGCACGGCGCATTTGATTTAAAAAAGCGCTATGAAGAAGGTAAGAAATTAAGAGAAGGTCACTATGACTGTGTGATGGTACTTCCTAATTCATTAAAGTCAGGACTTATCGCTTTATTTGCAAAGATCCCTGATAGAAGAGGATTTAAAGGAGAATCAAGATACTTTATATTAAACAATATGCGTACTAACAAGAATGATTTTCCTTATATGGTTGAGCGTTATGTAGCTCTTGCTTTTGATAAGGAAAAAGTTAATAAGTCATCAGATCTGCCAAAATTTGATTATCCAAAGTTAGTTGTTAAAAAACTCGATGAAAATAGAGCAAAAGAATTAAATCTAGACTTTTCTCGTAAAGCTTTAGTCCTAGGATGTGGTGCGAACTATGGTCCTGCCAAATTATGGCCTGTGGAGTACTTTGCTAAGGTATCTGACTATTGGATAAGCAAAGGAGGTATGGTTGTAGGTTTAGGTTCAATAAAAGATATTCCTACAGTAGAGGCTATCTACAGCAACCTAAATGAAGAATCAAAACCTCATTTTATCAATATCGCAGGCAAAACCAATTTAACCGAAGCATTAGACATTGTAGGTCAATGTACTGCTGCTGTATGCAATGATTCAGGTCTAATGCACACTGTAGCTGCTGCGGATGTTCCTCAAGTATGTATTTTTGGTTCAACCTCAACTAACTACACTCCTCCATTATCTGATAAAGCTGTCTGCATTGAATCTGACGAGAAATGTCATCCTTGCTTTGAAAGAACCTGTAAATATGGTACTTATGCTTGTCTAAAAGGTATTAAACCTGAAACTGTAATTGAAAAGCTCAATACTCTAGTAAAGATCTAAGGTTCAAACATGCATTTGTCTTCAAGATTAGCTTTATTAGCATATAAAACTCTGACCACGCTTGTAGCTCCATTAGGAGCAAGTTTTCTTGCTTATAAAAAAAGAAATGATCCTCCTTATGGAAAAAGAATCTTTGAACTTTTAGGATGCTATAAGGATAGATTAGAAAGTTGTGTATGGTTTCATGGGGCATCTGTAGGTGAGATCAATGCTATAAAACCTTTAGTTGTTGAATTTCAAAAACAACATCCTTTTGAAAACATTGTCTTAACTACCATGACAACCACAGGCTTAAATGCAGCTAAATATCTAAAGGGAGTTAATGTTGAGTTTTCGCCGTTAGACTCACCTTTAGCAGTATCGGGATTTTTAAATTCATTTAATCCAAAAGCACTTATTATCATCGATACTGAGCTTTGGCCTAACATGTTAGGACTTGCTAAAAAACATGGATGCATGATCTCTATTGTGAACGCAAGAATGCAAGAGAAGAACTGCGTAAGTTATTTAAAGCATAAAACTCTTGTAGAAGATCTGATTTCATCAAATCTTTCAAAAGTAATGTGTATTACTAAAGCTGATAAAGAAAGATTCATTAAGATAGGTGTTCCAAAGCAAAATGTCATGGTTACTGGCAACATTAAATATGATTTAAAGCCTAGAGAAAACATGTTTAATGATGCTATGGTTCTTAAAACTCAATTATTAGGCGATTGTGTGTTTGGTGCTATCAGTACCCATGATGGTGAAGAAACAACCATCATAGATGGCTATGTTAAAGCAAAAGAAACAATTAAAGATTTAAAGCTTGTATTGGTTCCAAGACATCAAACAGCAGGAACATTATCTTGCGAGTATTTAGATAAATTAGGCATTTCTTATGTAAGGAAGAGCTCTTTAAAGAGCATTTCCGACTTTACAGGTGATATTTTGATTGGTGACACCATAGGCGAGATTGAAACTTACTTTGGTTTATGTGATTTAGTACTTATGGGAGGCAGTTTCGTAAATATCGGTGGTCACAATCCATTGGAACCGGCATTCTTCTCATTACCAATCTTAACTGGACCTGATTATCACAACTTCACGGAACAGTTTGATAAGCTTATTGAGTGTGGCGGAGCCTATCTAGCTGAAGACAGTGCTAAGCTCTCAAAATACATAGTAAAACTGCTTTCAGACAAAGAGTTACTTAAAAAGACTGGAATTAAAGCTCTAGATATTCAGCAACAAGGTCGTGGAGCTCTAAATAAGACACTAGAGCAACTAGATAAACTGCTCTACTAAACATGATCTATTAGCCTTTTTCAAGGCTAGTAGATTTTATGGAAGGTCTTTGTAATTAAGCCTTAACTGACTTAATAAATTCAATATACTCTTTAGCTTTCAAAGCAATTCTCTCAGCTGTTTCTTTATCGTTGTTCTTAATTCCATAAATTGCAAACATACCGATATAGTTAGCTTTACACATTTCAAAAGATTTCCGCATTGAGACCAAGTACTCTTCAACTGAAAGGTGGTGAACACCTTGAGCAGTGTAATCGGTCTCTTCGCTACCACAGGTCACAGCGATACCGATTTTTTTACCTTCAAGATGGTAAGTACCAGCAAAAGCCCAACCAGCAGTTAATACCTTATCAAACCACTCTTTGGTTTTAGGAGGACAAGTAAACCAGTATAAAGGAAACTGAAAAATGATAGCATCTGAGTTGTCCACTAAACAATGCTCTTTAGCGACGTCTATTGTTCCTGTAGGATATGCGCTCTGCAAATTATGGATAAGAATATCATCATGATACTTACGCATTTCTTCTACAAGGCGACGGTTAGCATTTGACCTGTCGTATGTAGGATGATCAACAATAACTAATGTTTTCTTTGCTGTCATATTTTTTCAGGAGATAATCTCCAGCCTCTTATCTTTTAAATATCCATTCAATTTTACAAAAGGATTTTTTTATAAAAGAGCGTTATTTTTCAAAAATTTAAAATTGATCTCATTAAAATAGATCTTTTTTGTTAAATCTCTTGTAATTTCTTTCTTAAATGAGCGTAACAGTCTGTTTATCATAGATATTTTCATATCTTTGCTCAATTTGGTGCAAAAGCATTTATCAAAATCGATGATGGCAACCCTTCCTTCTTCGTTTATCAAAATGTTTCTGATATTCAGATCTGTATGTAAAATATTTTCTTTAAAAAACAAAGAAATAGTTTTACCAATATTTGTATATTCTGTCTCTGTCAGTTCTCTTTTAGAAATTACGTAGGACAGATCTTTGTATCCATTTAATCTTTCAATGACAATATCCTGAGTAACAGAGAAAAAGCCTTTTATTTCTCTTGCTATTACTGGCTTGGGTACAGGAAGACCTTTTGATAGCATATACTCTAGAAGCTTAAATTCATCAAATGCTCTATGCGCATTTTTTTCAAAAATAAAGAAGCTATCTTTTACAAGTTTTCCAAAGAAGCCGCCTCGTCTGTAATGTCTTAGCACAAGATCTCTTCTATCTTTGCTAAATAAAAGAGTCTGACCTCTACCGGAGCAGCTAATTGTCCTACTGTCTTGTTGAATAGAGTCTCTATCAAAAAAGCTAGCATAGTAGTTACTTTTTGAATTTTGTTGAACTCCACTTAATGTACTTTCCACTAAATAGGTTACTTCTTTGAACTGTTCTTTACTAAGGGTAGCCACTACCATATTCCTATAATTTAATTATTGACTATCTGTCCTAAGATAAGAGCTATCTTAGAATGAGACAAGTAATAATGCTACAATTATGATAGTAAATTTAGGAGCATTATGATAAATCCAATTAAATCTGTTTGCGTTTTAAGACTCTCAGCATTAGGTGACTGTATCAATGCTTTTGGCTTAGCAAATGCTTTACATGAAACTTATAAAGATCTTGATGTGCACTTTGTTGTCGATAAAAGATTCTCATCTCTATTTATTGATGAGAATGGTCAACCATTAATTCCAATGGACACTGTCGACATAAAAAAGTTAGGTGTTCTAAAAGCTGGTTACCAGCTTTATAAGAACTTAAAAACTACTAAGTTCAATGCTCTATTCAATTTACAAACATCTATAAAGTCATCTGTACTCTCTTTATTCATTAAAGCTAGATTGAAGTACGGTTATGATGCTCAACGCAGAAGAGAAGGACAATTACTTTTTATTAACAGACAAGTAAAGTCTCCAACAAATCCTCATGTATTAGCAGGATTTCTAGCATTTGCAAAACAAGCTGGATTTGACGATTTGCAACCTAGCTGGAATTACAAACTATCCGACAGCGAATTAGCTACAGCCGACAAACTTATCAACAGTGGGAACAAGAAGGTATTTGCAATAGCCCCAGCTTCAGCTAAAAAGGCAAAGAACTGGACAGTTGAAGGTTATTCAAAACTTGCCATGTTTGCTCTTAGCAAAGGTTTTCATGTCATCTTATTAGGTTCTAATTCTGAATATGAAAAGAACTTATGTAAATCAATCAATAAAAATACCAAAGATAAATGTGTAAATCTTTGCGGAAAGACCTCACTTAGAATCCTCGCAGCTGTAATCAGCAAAACATCATTAGTGTTATCTCCAGATAGTGCTGCTATGCACTTAGCTTCCTCACAAAAAGTACCTGTTATCGGTTTATTTGCTATCCATAATCCCGACAGAGTTGGTGCATGGAACTATCGTGATATTGAAGTAAGTGTTTACAAACAAGTTGCAACCAAAGAACTTCAAGGTAAAACACCTGGCTGGAGATATCGCGTTCATGATGAGAATGCAATGCAACAAATTCAAGTTGGCGATGTAATTAGTGCTTTTAACAAAGCTTGTGAAAAATATGGGATTTAAATCATGCAGACTTTAGCTGTTTTTCCAGGTACCTTTGATCCATTAACCTTAGGTCATTTAGATATTATAAAAAGAGCATCAAAAATCTTTGATAAAGTCATTATTGCTGTAGCTAAAAGCCCTTCAAAGCATACATTATTTGATTTAGATACACGTGTTTTATTGTGCAGAGAATCAACTAAAGATCTTTCAAACGTCTCTGTAACTGGTTTTAGTGGCATGCTTGTAGATTTTTTAAAAGAGAAAAATGCCAATATTCTAGTAAGAGGTGTTAGAACAGTAGCAGACTATGACTATGAAACTCAACTAGCTGGTATGTATAGGATCGCAATGCCTGATATGGAAATAGTAATGCTACCCACAAATGCTTCTGTTTCATTTATCTCATCAACTTTAGTTAGAGAAGTTATCATACATAAAGGTGATATCTCAAAATTCGTTCCAGAAGCAGTATATTCTTACGTTAACAAACACTAAACAAGCGTTCTTTTAATTCTACTTTTGGCAATGTGGACAGAAGAAGGTTGAACGTTGACCTTGAACAATACTCTTAATTGGAGTGTTGCAAATCTTGCAAGGTTCACCTTCATGACCATATACAAATAGATTCTGAACAAAGTAACCTAATTTCCCATCTGCGCCTGAAAAGTCACGTATTGTAGTACCGCCTTTTTTAATTGATTCAGATAGAATTTTTCTGATATTAGAAACAAGAGTTTCACATTCTTTAGATGTTACTTTGTTTGCTTTTCTTTCAGGACTTATCTTGCTTGCAAAAAGCACCTCTGAAGCATAGATATTACCAACACCTACAACTACAGCATTATCCATCAATGCTTGTTTAATACTCTTTTTTAGACAACTTAGTTTTTTAAAGAGGTAGTCAACATTAAAGTCATCAGAGAATGGTTCAGGGCCTAGATCTTTTAATGGCTCATTAGAATAAGGGGAATTATCTAAAGTAAAATATAAGACTAAACCAAAGCGTCTTACATCATTTAGCCTTACTACCTTTCCTGCAGTGGTTACTACCTCAAAATGATCATGCAATTGCCTTGGTTCATTCTCATCTAACACTCTAAGGTGACCGGTCATACCTAAATGCAGCAACAAATAACCTTTATCAGTAGTGATTACTATGTATTTTCCTCGTCTTGAAATATTAGTTACGGTTGATCCCTCGAGTTTATAAAGATCTTCAGAAAAGGGCTTTCGTAATGACTTATCATCAAAATAAACCTTCTTTATAACTGAATTTAAAAGAGTTTTTTCAATACCTCTTTTGGTAACTTCAACTTCTGGCAATTCAGGCATACATAATCTCCTTTGTTAACTGAAATTATATAGCACATAAGGCTATCAGTGACAATTAATCAAAAGATAGAGCTGATGTTCTTATGAAGCATGACAATACCAAACTACAAAGACAATAAACCTGCAGTTTGCCATCTATCAAATTTATTTTTTTGAGGAAAATCAAGAAATTAGAGAGGTTTAAAGTGGTGCTGGCAGTAGGGCTTGAACCCACGACCCCCTGTTTACAAAACAGGTGCTCTACCAACTGAGCTATGCCAGCACATTTCACGGGGTCTTATTATACAGAACTTTTTCTAAATGACAACAATTTTTTAGTTTTCTTTTTAAAATTTTTGTAAAATTGTTGTCCGTTGATGTAGCTTATTTTGAAGGCTGATTTTATGGATATCGTTAAACTAGATTGTCGTGGACTTTGCTGTCCTGAACCTCTAACAATTTTAAGAAATGCCGTTAGAGCAGGTCTACCAGGTCAAGTTTTTGAACTTTTATCAGACGATCCTGTTTCTTTGCGTGATATACCAGCCTTTTGTAAGTTCATGAATCACACTCTTGTTTCATTGCCTGACGAAAAAAATCCATGTCTTTTCGTCGTTAAAAAGAAAGAGTAATTTCTGTTTTAAAAAGCTGTTCCTTTTTTGCTAAAAAGCGCAATTATCAAGCCGTTAATGGTAAAATGTAACATATTTTTATTTTCGATGTGAGTTCAATCACTCACTTTATATTATTTTTTTTGCAAGGTTTAATTCAGATGTCTAACAAATACGACCTTCAAACATTTCAGGGCTTAATTCTTACCCTTCAAGATTATTGGATGCGTCATGGTTGCATGATCGCTGAACCTTTTGATATGGAAGTTGGTGCAGGAACTTCTCACCCTATGACTTTCTTAAGATCATTAGGTCCAGAGCCAATTTCATGTGCATACGTACAACCATCAAGAAGACCTACTGATGGTAGATATGGTGAAAACCCTAACAGATTACAGCACTACTATCAGTTTCAGGTAATTTTAAAGCCTTCTCCAGATAACATTCAGGACCTATATTTAGGTTCATTAAAGGAATTAGGTTTTGATCCTACCGAAAATGATATCAGATTTGTTGAAGACAACTGGGAAAACCCTACTTTAGGTGCTTGGGGTTTAGGTTGGGAAATCTGGTTAAACGGCATGGAAGTTTCACAGTTCACATACTTCCAACAGGTTGGTGGTCTTGAGTGTTTCCCTGTAACAGGCGAATTAACATACGGTCTAGAAAGACTTGCTATGTACATACAAAAGAAAAAGACCGTATATGATTTAATTTGGGCTCATACAGCAAATGGTGATGTTACTTATGGTGACGTTTTCCATCAGAACGAAGTTGAGCAGTCAACTTATAACTTTGAATACGCTGATACTGACTTCTTATTCAAGATGTTCGATCAGATGGAAAAGGAAAGTAGCGATTTATTAAATCTTGAGAAACCTTTACCATTACCAGCTTACGAAAGAATTTTAAAAGCAGCGCACTGCTTTAATTTATTAGATGCAAGACATGCTATCTCAGTAACTGAAAGACAGCGTTACATTTTAAGAATTAGAGCACTATCTAAAACTGTTGCTGAAGCATATTACAAGTCAAGAGAAGCTTTAGGTTTCCCTATGTGCAAGAATGAGTCTGCTAAGTAAGATTAGGATTTAATCATGACTACAAAGAATTTATTATTGGAATTAGGTACAGAAGAGTTACCACCAAAATCACTGCGTAACCTTGCACAGTCACTTCACGATTCTTTTGTAAAACAATTAAAAGATGAAGGATTGGCTTTTTCAGCATCAAAGTGGTACGCAACCCCTAGAAGATTAGCTTTATTCATTTCTGACTTAGCTGATAAGCAGAAAGATAAAGAAGTAGAGATCAAAGGACCTGCAATTAAAGCAGCTTTCGATGCAAACGGAGCTCCTACAAAAGCAGCTTTAGGTTGGGCAAAAGCTAACGGTATAACTGTTGAGCAGGCTGACAGACTAAAGACAGACAAGGGCGAGTGGCTTTACGTTAAGACCACTAAGAAAGGTCAGGAAACTGTTAACGTTGTACCTGAGATGTTCAAAAACGCATTAAAAGCTCTTCCAATCCCACGCTTAATGCACTGGGGTAACAAGCGTGAGGAATTCGTTCGTCCTGTTCATACTCTATGTATGCTATACGGTGAGGATTTAATTCAAGGTAGCATTCTAGGTGTTGAGTCTTCAAAGACTATTAATGGTCACAGATTCTTAGGCTCACAAAAAGTTACTTTAAAATCAGCTGATACTTATGTAGAGCAGTTAAGAAACGAAGGTTGCGTTGTTGCCGATTATGACGAACGTAAACAGTCAATCATTAAGCAGGTAACCGATATTGCTAATTCAGTAAACGGTAAAGCTGATCTTGATGATGCTCTAGTAGAAGAAGTTACTTCAATCGTTGAAGAACCACACATCTTCAAGGCTACCTTCGAAGACAGATTCTTAAAGGTACCAGCTGAAGCATTGGTTTATACCATGAAAGGCGATCAGAAGTATTTCCCAATCTATGATCAAAACAACAAGCTGTTACCAGCTTTTGCTTTTGCTTCTAACATTAATCCTAAAGATCCTACATCATTAATCTCAGGCAATGAGAGAGTCGTAAGACCACGCCTTTCAGATGCAGAATTCTTCTTCAATACTGACAGAAAACACTCATTAGAGTACTTCTTCGACAAACTAAAGAACATTGTTTACCAGAAAGATATTGGTACATTAGCATTTAGATCTGATTGTGTTGAGAAGTTAGCTATTTATATTGCTAAGTTAATAGGTGCTGATGAGTCTAAATCTGCTCGCGCAGCTCATTTAGCAAAGTGCGATCTTGCTTCTACTATGGTAACTGAATTTACCGATACTCAAGGCGTTATGGGTATGCATTACGCAGAGTTAGATGGTGAAGATAAAGATGTATCTCAGGCAATTTTCGAACAGTATCTACCAAGATTTGCAGGTGATTCAATTCCAACAAAACCTGTTGAAATGGCTGTAAGTTTAGCTGAAAAAATTATTACTCTAGTTGGTATTTTTGGTATCAACCAGCTACCTAAAGGTGATAAAGATCCTTTCGGTTTAAGAAGAGCTGCAATCGGGTTAATCAGAATCGTATTAGAGAACAAGTTAGACTTTAACTTTGCTTCAGTAATTGATGAAGCTTGCATGATTTTAGGTGACAAGGTTAAATCTGAGTCAACCAAGGATCAGGTTATTAACTACGTTTATAACCGACTAAAAGCTTACTACCAGGATCAAAATATTGAAGCTTCGATCTTCTTAGCTGTTCTTTCAACAAAACCTGAAAACTTATTAGACTTCGATAAGAGAGTTAAAGCTGTTAAATCATTTAAAGATTTACCTGAAGCAGAAAATCTTGCATCTGCTTATAAGCGAATTAACAATATCTTAAGCAAAGCCAATTTAGGTAAAGGCTCAGTTGATAAACTATTATTATCTGAAAAGGATGAAGTTGTTCTAGCTACAGCTTTAGACACAATCTCTCCAAAAGTTAATAAGTTATATTCAGAAGGTGATTACACCTGTGCTTTAGCTACATTATCTGAGTTAAAGGAGCCTGTTGATAACTTCTTTGAGCATGTAATGGTAAATGCTGACGATCCTAAGATTAAAGAGAATCGTTTACATTTATTAGTTTCATTACATGATTTAATTGGGAAAACAGCAGATATATCTGTTCTTTACTAATTAACTCATATCATCTACCAAAGCGATACCATAACTTTATATTTGGTATCGCTTTTTTAATTTACACATCCTTATTTCTACATATTTGTTCCACGTGGAACATTCTGTTTTCTTTAAAAAACTTTATCTAATGATACTTCTAATCACATTTTAAAAATTATTAATATCGATATCCATGAGATATAAAATTAGAACGTCACAAAACATCATCACTAATAACTTATATTCTTGTAAGGTATGTTATCAAAAGTAATCTATGAATATTTCAATAAGGTAATGTAACTTCACGAGAAAATTATCTAGTATAAGAATACATCCACTGACACTGGTTACCAACTTTATTACACCAAAAATAGGCTACTATTTTTTCCTCCTTTACGTTATTTTCTTATTTAACTCATCTAACAGTTTGCAAATACCTTCAGGATCAACATTCCTTCTAGATACTGATACTTTTCACGATCAACAGCTCTTTCTCTACTTAAAACATTGACCTGATCTCTTAGTGCGTTATTTTCAGAGAGAAACCTGCTGTTGTTGCTTTCAAGCTCAGATACCTTAGTTTTAAGAGTAGATATCTCGCTATTTGCTTTATCAATAGTTGCAGTTATTTCCTCTTCAGAACTTTTGCGTTCTTGATAGGCTTTTAAAAGCATAGAATTTAAAGAATCAATCTTAGAATCATCTTCTTTCAGCTTTCCTTGATGCAGACATCTGTAAGATCGTGAACGATCTGCTCAATAGTCTCATTAGGAACATGTTTCTTATCTTCTTCACTTAGCTTATTTTTACATAAGCTTCATTGAATTTATTTACAAAGCGTTGCTGTGTAGAAAGAGAGCCATGCCCAATTGCGCAGTGGAGAATGTTGGCTGTAGGATCAATACCTGAGGCTCTTAATTTTAGGAAAAGAGCTTTAACTTCATCCTTATTAAGAGGTGCAGATTTATTAGGTGTAATAGATGTAATGTAATCATTTCACTCATTACACCTTCAGATATTTTAGGAGAGGTCATTATTGAACCTCCTCATTTTTCAAGTAAGGTTTTTCAGAGCGTTTGGATTGACCATCTAACTGTATCAGCTGGTAGTTATGGAGAATTCTGTCCATTACAGCATCAGCAGCTTCTTTAGAGCCTCCCATGTGATGAAGCCAGTTAACAGGCGAAAGCTGTGAAGCTAAAATAAGTTCACTGCGAAATTCTGAGCTTTAAGGTTATGACTTTCATTTTGGAGAGTAATGAGAATTTAGAAAGAAAAAATTCAGGTAATCTGGTACATATATAAAATAGTGTCCGCGTAGCTGTCGCGTGTAATTCTTTTTTATCGACAAAGTGTGTTCATCTAACCACGGTATACAAGTAGATGTATATTTCTTAGTATTAATGTTCCACGTGGAACATTATCAATAACATCGATGAGCACAGATATAAAATTTCATTAAAAATTATATGACAAATTTAAAATATGTCATACAAAAAATTGAATAATAATCATAAAAAAATAAAAAGTATTGAGCTTAACACAAAAAATAAGATATATAGACACAACAGATTTATAATGTTCTATGTGGAACATTAAACTGATTTTGAGTAACATGAAATATTAATGACAAGTTTTACAAACATCAATATTACTGCTAGTTTCAAAATCAAATTTTGAATCATTCTTTAATAGTAGAACAAATAAATTGAAAAGAGATTAAGTATTCAAAACAAAAAAAATAATAAAAAGATCTGAGCACCAAATGTTCCACGTGGAACATTAAGACAAATAAAAAGCCTCGATAAAAATCGAGGCTTAATATTTTATGTAAGAGAAGGTAGTATTAAATATCTAAATTAGCTTTAGAAGCATTCTCAGCAATAAAGATCTTTCTATCTTCAACATCTTCACCCATAAGTTCATTGAATAATCTATCTGCTTCCATAGCATCAGTAATATGAACTTTTAGTAAGGATCTTGTATCAGGATTCATAGTGGTTTCTGATAACTGTTCAGCTGACATTTCCCCTAATCCTTTGTAACGCTGAATCTTAACACCTGAAAAACCTTCTTTCATCAGAACTTCATATGCCTGATGGAAGTTATCGACAGGTATCTGTTTTGCCCCCACCTGAACAAAACCGTCTTTCTCAATTAGTCCATTAACCTTTGAATTCATGTTTTTTAACATTGAATAATCAATTGACTTATAGAAAGCATCATCCAATAAGTACTTGTGATCAATTCCATGAACATGCTGAATAATCAACGGATAGTAAAGATTTGTAACGGGATCATGCTTTACCTCAGCCTTAAAGAAAACTCCTTCAGAAGCATTAGATGGTAACTGTTTTATAAAGCCTTCAGCCCATTCTTTTACATCTGATTCAGAGGACATTAGATCTTCAGATAATAAGTTGTAGTACATAATGTTTAGAACAATGTCTTTTTGAATTTTCTGAGTCAATTTTGGCATTCTTGACATTACTTTATTATAGTCATTAAACAGGCTTTCTAAAGGCATACCAGATAGAGGAGCAGCCTCTTTATTAACAAATATGGAACCAGAGTTAATAGCCATATTTGTCTTATACTGCAAAGCTTCTTTATCAGAAAGAACGTAATTTACTTGCTTACCTTTTTCATATTTATATAAAGGAGGCTGAGCAACGTATACATAACCTCTTTCAATGAGCTCTGGCATGTGACGGTAAAAGAATGTTAATAACAGGATACGAATGTGAGCACCGTCCACATCAGCATCAGTCATGATAATTACATTATGATATCTAAACTTTTCAGGATTATAGTCATCTTTACCGATACCGCACTCAAAAGCGCTTACTAGAGTACCAATCTGCTGTGAGTCAATAACTCTATCAAAACGAGCCTTTTGAACGTTTAAGATCTTACCTCTTAAAGGAAGAATAGCTTGGAACTTAGAGTTTCTACCATTCTTAGCAGTACCACCCGCTGAGTCACCCTCAACCAGGAAGATTTCAGCTAAAGCAGGATCTTTTTCACGGCACTTAACTAACTTATCAGGTGCAATATTTAAATCTAAACCACCTTTTTTACGTGATAAGTCACGAGCCTTTCTCATTGCTTCACGTACACGAGCTGTTTCAATAATTTTTGAACAGATAAATTCAGCATCCTTAGGATTTTCCTGTAAGAAATAACCTAAGTTTTCACTTACTGAAGAAGCTACAGCTTGAGCAGCTTCTGAAGATACTAATTTATCCTTAGTCTGTGATGAAAACTTAGGATCAGGCATCTTAACAGAGATAACAGCTGTTAAACCTTCACGTGCATCATCACCACTTGTAGATACTTTAGACTTCTTGTTATATCCCTGTTTGTCTAAGTAATTAGTAAAGGTAGAAGTAATAGCTCTCTTAAAACCAGCTAAGTGAGTACCACCATCTTTTTGAGGAACATTATTAGTAAAGCAATATACATTTTCTGTATAAGCATCCGTCCATTGCATGCCAACTTCAACAGTAATATTTCCTTCACATTTCTTAGTAAAATGAATTACCTTCTGGTTTAATGGAGTCTTATTTTTATTTAAAAAAGCAATGAACTCTCCAATACCACCTTCATGATGGAATACTTCCTGTTTAGGAGGAGTCTCTCTTAAATCTGTTAAAGTGATCTTAATACCAGAGTTTAAAAACGAAAGCTCTCTTAAACGTTTAGCTAAAACGTTGTAATCAAAGATTGTCTTGGTAAAAATTGAAGGAGATGGCCAAAATCTAACTCTTGTTCCACTCTCATCAGAATCACCGATCTGATGTAGAGGAGCTTCAGGTTTACCACCATCTAAGTAAATTTGCTGCCAAATGTGACCTTCTCTTCTAATTGTTAGTTCTAACTTATCAGATAGAGCATTAACAACAGAAATACCAACACCGTGCAGACCACCTGATACTTTATAAGAATTTGAATCGAATTTTCCACCAGCATGTAACACTGTCATAACAACTTCAGCTGCAGATACATGCTCTTCAGGATGAATAGCAACAGGAATACCACGACCATTATCGGTACATGATACAGATTCATCTTCATGAATAGTTACTTCAATATGGTTACAGAATCCAGCTAGAGCCTCGTCAATAGAGTTATCAACTGCCTCAAATACCATATGATGTAAACCTGAACCATCGTCAGTGTCACCGATATACATACCAGGACGTTTACGCACTGCCTCTAAGCCGTGTAAAACTTTAATACTGGAAGTACCATAATCATTGTTATTTTCTGCTGACATTTGTTCCTCTGTATGTAATTAAGGCTCTATAGATTCTTCAATGTTGATAAAAGAATTTTCAGAACAACTTGGAATTTCTAAATTCTTTGTAATATTTGTCAAAAAAACTTGGCTATCACATTCTTTTAGTTCATTAAGCAATAACATTCTAGAATTAGCATCAAGTTCAGAACTTAAGTCATCAATTAGAAATATGCAATTTTTTCCTACTTGGTGTTTTAAAAGGTACCCCTGAGAAAGTCTCATTGCACAAACTAATAATTTTAATTGTCCTCTAGACAGGGTTTCACTAGCAGAAAAATTATTACATTTAATTCGCAATTCTGCCCTATGACAACCGTAAAAAGTATACCCTAAAACTCTATCTTTTTCAATATTTAAGTTAAGCACAGACCGCAACTGTAAGCCATTTTCCCAACCTTTAGAGAATAAAATTTCGAATTCAAATTGAGGCAAAAATGAACTTAATTTTTGTAAAAGAATTGTCTTAAAAAGATCTATATATTGTTCTCTAAAAGTTGTAATTTCTTCACTTACTTTTGATAGTTCTTCATCCCAAAACAGGATATTCTCAGCAGGTTCTCTTCTCTTTAACATAAAATTACGTTGAGATAAGAGCTTTTTATATCTATACCAACAATTCTTAAAATTAGGAAATGAGTAATAAGCTCCCCAATCTATGAAATTACGTCTATATTCAGGTCCACCTAAAATAAGATCAATTCCTTGAGGATGAATAACTTGTATTGAAATCTTATCTACCAAATCAACTAATCTATTACTTGTATTTGAGTTTATAGATATCTCAAGAGATTGATTGCGATTTCTATATCTACATACACCAATTCTGTCTGATAGGTCAGTGCTATCTCTTATAACATCAGCTGATATTGCAAAGTATGATTGACCTTCTCTTATTAAAGATTGATATCGTGAATCTCGAAAAGATCTTCCATAACCTAAATAAGAAATGGCTTCAAGCAAAGAAGTCTTACCAGAACCATTTTTTCCATAAATAACATTAAATAGAGTTGATGGTTCTATGTCTAATGAAGAGATATTACGGTAGTTTAATATTCTGAGGTGAGATATTTTCATGAAGGTAAAAAAGGTAGCTTTAAGAATAAAGCTACCTTATGATAAAAGTTAAACCACAACTTTACTGATAATATAGCTTGCCTTTACGCCTAGATCATTAACTTCTGTTTCTGGTTTAATTAAAACATGAATCATAGGCTGGCTAAAGCAGAAAAGAACATTATCAGTTTTGATAACGCCTAAAACCTCTCTTACATACTGTGCATTTAAAGAAATCTCAATATTAGATTGAGCATCAGGTAAAGCTAAAGAAGCAGTGGCGACCTCGTGTTCAGAGTTCTCAGATCTTAAGGTAACCTGACCACCACCAAAAGTAAATGTAACACCATTAACTCTCTTTGATGAAAGGACAGAAACCTGTTTAATTAGATTAGTGAAAGTATCCTTTGGAATAGAAATAATTGAATCAATAGTCTTTGGAATAACAGTTCTTACATTAGGGTAGCCGCAGTTAATCAATTTAGAGTTCATCTTGTAGTTATTGCAAGATGTCTGAACAGCATTCTTAGTGAATGATAAGATAACATCAGAATCAGCTTCCTCATTTACAATCTTAGCTAATTGAGAAGCACATCTCTTAGTTAGGATAACACCAAAAGGTTCAGCATCTGTAGAAGGATTATCTAACTGAGTTTCAAGGATAGCCATTCTATGACCATCTGAAGTAAAGATCTCTAATTTTGAGCCATTAACTTCAAAACGAACACCACGTAAATAGTCTCTGAAATCTTCATTTGAAACACACAATAAACATGAATCAATGATTGATTTTAACTGTTTCTGCTTTAAGACAATGGTGTGTTCAATTTCTTCCATCTCAAAAGAAGGAAAATCAATAGAAGATCTAGTACGAATTTCAAAATTTGTACTGCCATTTGAAAGTACTAATAAGTTATTCTGCTCATCATAGTTAAAATTAACTAAATTATTTTGATCAAGATTAGACAGAGTCTCTTTTAACTTATTCGCATTGACTGTAATCTCGCCTTCTGATTCAACATCTGTCAAAGGGATCTCAGTCTGAAGCTCAATATTGTAATTTGTAGCTTTTAAAACAAGAATTGAATCAGAAACTTTAATAAGGATATTTTGTGTAATGTCATCTTTATTAGTTGAAGAACCAGCAATACTTGCAATTTCTGACAACTGTTTGCTGATAGTAGACAGCAATACGCTAAACTTCATAATTAAATCTCCTGATTTTTAATTCTTTTTAAGAGAAAGTACTAACTTCTGATAAAGAACATTCATATCTTTATCTTTTACCTTCCATTCTTCAACTCTTGCAATAGCAGCTAAAACAGATGAATGATCTTTATTAAAAGATCTACCAATATCACTACTTGAAAGTGTAGGTATAAGTTCATGAGTTAAAGCAATAGCAAATGAACGAGCCTGAGATATATTCTTCTTTCTTGAAGCAGATTCTAAAGATTCAACTGTAACTTCAAATTCTTTTGCAACTCTGTCTTTAATACTATCAACTGTAGTGTTATTACTTGTTTTATTAACAGAGCTAGACAGAATTTTTACAGCTTCATCATAAGTTACTGTCCCACCATTAACCTGAACTAGATTCTTTAAAGTTTTGATTGCTCCCTCAATTTCACGTACGCTTGATCTAATATTTGTAGCGATATAGTCAACGACAGAATTTGGCAATTCAAAGTTTAATTCTTTGCATTTTCTTAAAATGATAGCTGTTCTTGTTTCGGAGCTTGGCGGATAAATTTCACTGCAAATGCCTGAACCGAATCTAGTAACAAGTCTATCATTGAAATTCTTTAAATTACCTGGAGCAACATCAGAAGCTAAGATTAACTGTTTACCTTTGATATCTAAGAAATTTGCAATAATATCAAAGAAAGTATCTCTAGCTTTATCACCTTTGGTAAGACTCTGAATATCATCCATAATGAACACATCGTACTGAGTAAACATGTCTTGAAAGTGGACCTGCTGCGGAGCAAAAGATGATTTTTGAGACATAGAGTCAACATATCTTCTAATAAAATCTTCAGCTCTAATATAGATCACAGACACATTAGGCTTAGTTTCTCTAATCTTATTGGCAATAGCCCATAAGATATGAGTTTTTCCTAAGCCAGAACCACCATAGATATAAAACGGATTAAAGTTATCAGAACCTGGAGTTTCAGCAATTCTCATAGCTGCCGCTATAGGCAGTTTATTTTCTGGATCAGTAATATAATTATCAAATGTCTTTTTGGGATCAATATTGTCTGTGATTCTAGCCCTAGGAACTATATTTGGATTTTGCTGTCCCATGAAAGATTTAGAACCAGCATTATGCTGTGCATTAAACGAAGGTTGAGAATTTACAGACTGTTGATTAGCACTAGAATATGAGTATTGAGAATTCATACCAGATACAGGTATACCAGCATTGGACGAACTCTGATAATTATCATTAGTGTATTGATTCTGCTGCTGTGTATAACGAGTATTACCCAATAATGTTGAACCAACAGACTGAGATTGTCCAGAAACAGGTACACCTGCATTAGATGAATTCTGATAATTATCGTTTAAGTATTGATTCTGTTGCTGTGGATAATGAGAATTACCAAATGGTGTTGAACCAACAGACTGAGATTGAGACTGATTTGGTCTACTACCAGCCATCACCATCTGTAATCCATAGTTAGATACCCCCATAAGATTTGTGATTTCAATGAACAGCTGAGAAACGTACATTGGTAACATTTTTGAAGCCATGTCGTTATTGCAAATAAAAACAATGTTATTACCACTTACTTCAAAAGAACACATAGTTTCTATACATTTGACTACGCTCATATCTTTTAAATCAGTGAACTTGCTAATAACATTAGCAATAGCATCTTTCCAGACTTGATCCAAATCCATAAAAAGGGCCTTTTTTATAGTTATATTAATAGAGTATTAACCAATATTAATGGTTTAAATTCAGTAGCACAATATTTTAGCACAAAAACAGTGTTGACCTTAATAGCATTTACAATGTAAAATACCGTACTTTGAATTAATAGTGAAATTTCACTATTAATATATTCACCGTGTAATTAGGCGGTAGTACCGTCGTTGGAGTTTCAAATGAAGCGTACTTTCCAGCCAAACGTAACTAAGCGTAAGCGCACCCACGGTTTCCGTGTACGTATGCGTACTGCTGACGGTCGTAAAGTTCTTTCCCGTCGCCGTGCCAAGGGTCGTAAGCGTTTAACAACCGTTAATGGCTAATAATACCTTTCCTCGGTCTGTCAGAATACTGTCAACCGAGGAATACGATAAGGTATTCGCAAACCCTGTCCGTGCCAGCGCTACTGGGGTGCTTGTTCTTGCTCGCAAAAACAACGAATCTCAGTGTTCTAGGCTCGGCTTGGTTATACCTAAAAAAATTTTAAAAAGAGCTGTTTGGCGAAATCGTGTCAAGCGTATTGCCAGAGAGACTTTCAGATTAAATCAACATTCTCTTCAAAATATTGATCTTGTAGTTATTGCAAGACCAAAGATAGAAGGTATCAGCAATTCTGAACTAAGTGCTATATTTAAACGATTATGGCAACAAATATCTCACCGTTTGGAAAAATAGCGATCTTGATGATCCGCTTCTATCAAACCTTCATTAGTCCTATTCTAGGACAGCATTGCCGTTTTTACCCTAGCTGTTCACAATACACTCTTGAAGCTATTAGAGAATGGGGCTTAATCAAAGGAATCTATCTTGGTTTAAAAAGGATCTGTCGCTGTCATCCTTTGAACCCTGGTGGGTATGATCCTGTACCTAAAAAAATTAAGTAATCGCCTTTAAGGTTATCCAAATGGAACAACAAAGAAATCTTATATTTATTCTGTTACTGTGCGCAGCTATGTTTCTATTCTGGGATTGGAATTCAGACAAAGCTAATGATCAAAAAGCATTAGAGCAGGCAGCAATTCAACAGTCACAAGAAATCAATTCCAATACAGCAGTTGGCAAGGTTATTAAATTAATAAGTGATAATCTTGAGCTCTCCATCAATCTGCAAGGTGGTGACGTTGTCGATGCAAAATTACTTAAGGTTAAACAAGAACAGGATAAGAACGATCCTTTCCATCTGTTAATGACAACTCCTCAGTTTATCTACCAAGCTCAGAGTGGTTTAGCAGGTAAAGATGGAATTGATAACCTTTCAAGACCTGAATATGTATCTGATAAGACTGAATATGCTATCAAAGACGGCGAGAATAGCGTGGAAGCAGTTTTAAAATATGAAAAAGACAATGTTACATACGTAAAGACCTTCTCTGTTAACAGAGATTCATATGTTGTTAATGTTAAATATGACATCTTAAACAACAGCGACAAAGACTTAAACCTTTGCATGTATGGTCAGTTAAAACAGTCTGAAGATGACTCATACTTAAAGAGCAACTCAAGCTTTGGTATGGTAGCAAGTGCTTATAGAGGTACAGCATATTCATCTGACAACAGCAGATATGAAAAGGCTACTTTAGATAAAATTATTGACGATACAAAATACAATGTATCAACAAAATCTGGCTGGGTTGCTATGATTCAGCACTATTTCGTATCAGCATGGGTAAACGGTGATAATGACTCATCTAATGTTATCTACTCTGGATCTGCTGAAAAGAATACTGCTGCTATCATTGGTATTAGAACTCAGAACACTGTAGTAAAAGCTGACAGCGAGAAAACATTATCAGCAAAACTGTGGGTTGGTCCTAAAAACCAAGATGCAATGGCAGCTGTTGCAAACAACTTAGATTTAACCGTAGATTACGGTTGGTTATGGTTCATCTCAATTCCATTATTCAAGATCTTAAATTTCATCCACTCAATAATCGGTAACTGGGGTTTCTCAATTATTGTATTAACTCTTATTGTTAGAAGTGTGATGTTCCCTCTTACCAAGGCACAATACACCTCAATGGCAAAAATGAGATTACTCCAGCCTAAGTTAATGGAGATTAAAGAGCGTTATAAAGACGACAGACAGAAGATTGGTGCTGAAACCATGAAACTGTACAAAGCTGAAAAGGTAAATCCTTTAGGTGGCTGTCTACCACTTTTAATTCAGATGCCTATCTTCATCGCTTTATATTGGACCTTAATGGAATCAACAGAATTAAGACAGTCAAGCTTCATTTTATGGATCACTGACTTATCTGTAAAAGATCCTTACTTCGTATTACCAATTCTGTATGGTATTTCGATGTTCTTATTACAGAAGATGTCACCTACACCTATTACTGATCCAATTCAGAAGAAAGTGTTTATGGCAATGCCTTTTGTATTTACATTTATGTTCTGTACATTCCCTGCAGGTTTGACATTGTATTGGTTAGTTTCAAACAGCTTTACAATTTTCCAGCAGTTCATTATTTTTAGATCTTTAGAAAAGCGTGGATTAAGCTTGAAAAAAGCTCCAGTCGCAAAGAAATAATTCATGTCTACAATCGAAGATACCATTGCAGCAATTGCTACCCCTCATGGCAGGGGTGGCATTGCCATTGTAAGAGTTTCTGGTCCTCAGGCTTTAACAGTGGCAAAGACACTAACAAATATCACTCCTAAAACACGACAAGCTTACTTCAAACAATTTAAACTGAATAATGAAGTAATCGATGAAGGTGTACTTTTGTATTTTGCTTCACCTAATTCTTACACCGGTGAAGATGTTATCGAATTACAAGGTCATGGCGGAAACATTGCTCCGCAAAGAGTATTAAACGCAGTACTGAGTATTGATGGTGTAAGACAAGCAGAACCAGGAGAATTCACCAAAAGAGCTTTTTTAAATAATAAGATGGATTTAACAGCTGCAGAAGCTGTAGAAGATCTTATTTCAGCTGGCTCTCAAAGTGCAGCAAAAGCAGCTTTAGCCTCATTAGAAGGTGCTTTTTCTGATAATTTAAATTCTCTGTCAGAACAAATTACAAACTTTAGAGTAAGACTTGAAGCGTGCTTAGATTTTCCTGAAGAGCATGAAGACTTTTTTGAATCAGGAAAGACAGATCTTGCTTTAAATGATATCGAACAATTAGCATCTAAAACCTTAAAAATAGCTAACCAAGGTGTGAAGCTAAATGAAGGTGCAAGAATAGTATTAGCAGGCGCTCCAAATGCAGGAAAATCAAGTCTGCTTAATGCATTAGCTGGCTCTGATAAAGCTATCGTTACCAACATTCCTGGTACCACAAGAGATGTGCTTACAGCTCAAATCGAAATTGAAGGTGTTCCTGTTGTGATTACAGATACAGCAGGTATTAGAGATACTCCTTCAGATGAAATTGAAGCAATCGGTATCAAAAAAGCTATCGAAGAGTTAAAGAAAGCAGATCTTGTGATCTTTATGTTAGATGGTTCAACAGTTCCTACAGATGCTTTAGAAACTTTAAAAAAGGTTAAAGAGTTTGAAACCAACGAAAATAGAATTTTAGTTGTTGTTTCTAAATCAGATAAGGGCACCTGTGATGAAGTAAAAGAACTCTTATCAAAAGAGCCTTTTAAATCATTTAATCAGATAACCTCATCAACTAAGAATGAAGACGGTTTAGATGAGCTTAAAAAGAAACTAGCTAATCTGTTACATATTATGCCTGTTGAAGGTATGTTCATAGCTAGAAGAAGACATCTAACTGAGCTTGAAAATTCTTATAAACACATAAAAAATGCTATTGAAATCATCAAAACAGGTGATTTAGTACTATGTGCTCAAGAGATTAAAGAAGCTCAAGACCATTTAGGAGAGATCACTGGAAAAGTAACCTCAGATGACATCTTAGGAAAGATTTTCAGTACTTTCTGTATTGGCAAATAATAAATTTTAGGTAGTCATAGCACTTATGACTACCTTATATTCCTTACTTAATCATAGACAAATCATTGGCAATTTCTTCACTCAACGATTCAAATCCACTTTTTAGAGTATCAACTAAAGCTTGATATCCATCTTTATTCTGTAGTCTGTTAAAGCTGTAATTTTTTGTATAGAGAGCTTTTCCTTTCTTAAAGGAATCAACAGTCATGTCTATAATGCAATGACCGTCAGTGGTGCCATAAAACTTGCTTACATATATATTTAAAGAAAGGTCTTCTCTTACATTAGCTTTATTTAGAGCATCATTTAAAATCACTCTTAACTGTTCTTTTAAAGAAGAAGCCCAACGATGGTTATTTGCTGACAGCAAACTTACATTCGAAGTTTTTAGAACAATACCCCCATCATTTAAAACCTCATTTAACTCAACATTAAGATCTCTTTTTACAATAAATGATGATGAACTTATATTCTCAGTTAAAGAGTACCTATCATAACTTATCTGTGAACTTGTACATGAACATAGCATTGAAAAACACAGTGTGGAGGTAATAATTAACAGACGACTTATTTTCATTTTTTATCTCTTTGAAACCTTAGGTTCTATATCTTTATATTCAGATGAGAAAACCAATGAATTACTTTTTTGACCTACTTTCTTAATAGTTGGGTTTAACTCATTTAAAGACTGATTTAACTTATTTGAAATATCTAATAAGGATTTATACAGCTCAGAATTTTGGTTATAGCTGTTCAAAACTTTATTAAGGTTCTCTAAAGTATGATTCTTGTTAACAGAATCAGTTACCCCTTTAACTGACTTTAGAGTGTTGTTTAAACTTACAAGTGATGAATTCAAATTATTAGAAACAGCATTCAAATCAAGAGAATTCAACTTTTTTGCAAATAACTGTAACTCATTTACCATATCAGTCTTTTTAACTAAAGGAATTACAGCAATATCTCTATATATGCTCTTATCTGAGCGACATTTATTATGAGGATCAATAGTTAATTTAATGACACTACCAGGAGCAATAAGACTAGCATTATCAATCTGAGCACACAAAGTTTCGTTTTCTAAGTTCTTTGAAAAGACTCTTTTTGCCTTTAAAGAGCTTTCTTTATCTGTATCTAAAACAATTAAAGTTGGAATTTTATTTTTATAATCAAATACCTCAGAATCATTCTCATACCAAGGCATCTTTATTACCTGACCAATATCTAAGCCTCTAAAATTAACCTTGCTACCTATTTTTATATTCTTAATATCATTATCAATTAAAACCACAAACTTAGGATTATCTTTTAAATTCTCGTACTTAGCTGTAACTTTATCTTTATAAACATCAAATGATTCATTTGGTTTCATAGGTTCACCTTTCTCACTGGTAAACTGATTTACATTGATACTACCTGAAATAATATTTTCTAAATTAGGAATACTAAAATTAACACCAGATGGAGTAAGGCTAAAATCAACTCCTGAATCAACCCAAAAAACTGAATTTGAATTTACTAGTTGTGAATATGATTTCTTAATTAAAGCATTGTATACAATGCCGTCTTTGGCTATATCATAAGTAGAACTTACCACTATACCAATGTTAAAACCTTTGTAGTTGATCTGTGTACCGTTAGGAATAACACCTGTAGTATGACCAAATAGTTTGATTGGTATACCATGTTCATCTAATCCTAAAGGAATATCTTTTAAACATACAAATTCTGTTGAATTTTTATCAGATTTTCCTTTATAAATCTGAATATATGAACCAGATAAGATAGTTTCTAAACCTGTAATACTATGAGATTGAATTCTTGGTTTTACAATCCAAAATAACGAATCTTCATTTAAGAGTTCATCAGTGTCACTGTACATCCTAATTTTAGCTACAGCACCAGAAAAGTCTTTTGATAAAGAAACAGACTCAACCACCCCCACATCTACAGATCTGAATTTAACAACAGTTTTACCAGCTTCAATACCAGATGCATCCTCCATGTGAAGTGAAATTAAAGGACCTTTATTAAAAGAATTTTCCCAAATTAAGAGAACAGTAGTGATTAAAGCTACAATAGGAACTAGCCAATATAGCGAGATTTTGTGTTTTCTTAATTTAGCATTTTTAATCTCATCCATAATTATCCCTTATTCCATATAAGTCTTTCATCAAATGCTTCAGCCGAAAAAACAGTAATAATAACCACACTACAGAAACAAATGATTGCAAAGCCAGGTTCAATATTTAAAATATTACCTATTTTTACTATAGAAGACATTATGATAACCACATAAACATCAATCAAAGACCATCTTCCAATAAATAGGACAAACCGGTATAACCTACTTACTCTCTTATTTACAACAATCTTTGAATATTTAGTTGCATATAAGATAAACAACATTGAAATAATCTTAAAAGCAGGTATGAAAATTGATGCTAATAAAATTACAAATGAAACAAAATATGAATTCATTTGCCACATTTCAATTACGCCTTCAATGATATTTGAACCTGTATTTGATCCTATAAATTCAGTATACATAACAGGATATAAATTTGAAGGTAAGTAGAGAATTAGAGCTGATAACAATAAAGCTAAGCTTTTAGAAATACAGTTTTTTCGTCTATAAGCAACCTTACTTTTACATCTTGGACACAGATCTATATCATCGTTTGCTTTAAAGACATATCCACATTCTTGGCAAACTTTATAAGATTGACTCATAGCAGATTTACCAGCTATAAGTTTCAATTCAGATTGCTTCTTTATTTTTTCCCAAAGAATTGAAGGTTTAAACTTAAGACAACACCAAATCATTAAAACTGAAAAGATGAATGTTGTGTAAAAACCAACATAAAAAGTCACATCAGCTAAGGCTGTAAGCTTAATTAAGCTCACTACAATACCCAATACGAAGACATCTACCATGCACATGCCATGGTTAAATTGATAGAACTTTGCTAAAAATATATTAGGTTTAAGTCTAAAACCACCAATAAAAACAATTAAAGCTAAGACAGAAACAGGTGCAAAAAATGTAAAAAATAGAAAAACGTAAAGTAACAAGCCCCATTGTTTATTCAAAATTGAAACAATGGAATTTAACGACATAGCAGCACCTGTTCCCATAGCAGAAATTGACATAAAAGGTTCAATGATGCTGATAAAAAGAAATATTAAGGCAGCAAAAGCTACAATAGCAACGTCGCCTTCTTTTACTAGATTATTAGACAATAACTTTCGACCACATCTAGGACAGATGCAATCGTAATGCTTCTTAATTTGAGTGATAGATACCGTCAAATCACAGGATCTACACACAACATTCTTTTGCAATTTAAGTTATTTATATCCTTCCATTAAAACAACTTTATGCTGTTTTAATGATTCTTGAACATTGATAATTCTTTGATTTGAAGATCCTCTAAAATCAAGCTCTAATGATTTTTTAGCCATAACAAAAGGACCATCAACTACTACATCGACAAGTTCAAGTAACTGTCTTCTGATAGGGTCATTTTCTAGTTTATCAAAAGTAAAACCAGAATAAGCCCAAATTGAGTAATTTTTCTTTTTTAAGACATTGGCAAGTACTGCCAAAGATTTGGATTGAATGAAAGGCTCTCCACCTGAAAAAGTTACACCTGTAACTAATGGATTAGAGCAAAACTCTTCATAAAGAACTCTCAAAGAAACATCCATTCCACCATTTAAAGGCTGAGCCTGTTCATTATGACAACCTTTACAATGAAATGGACATCCTTGAGTAAAAATAACATACCTTATACCAGGTCCATCAACGATAGACTCTTTGACGGCACCTGCGATTCTTAAGGTTGTATTATCTAACACAGATAAATCTATATCGTCCATCTTAACTTATACAGACATATGCTTAACACGATCTCTTTCTTCGGCTCTCTTGCCATCATTAAAGCGATCTAAGGTACCTACAAGATAACCAGTTACTCTTCTGATCCTCTCGAACTTAACACCTTCACCTATAACACCATTCTTTGCATGTAGTCTTGTTTGCATACTAACCATTCTCCTAAAGTATAAAATTATAAGTTGTTGTGAAATTGTGATTATAGAAAACCTTCATGACAGGAAATTAGTCATAAAGGCTTTATAAAAAAGATAACTGCTAACCAGTACAGATACAGCCAACACCAAGCTTTCTTAAACGCTCAATGCTTACACCTTCTCCATCTTTACGTCCGCATCTTGGACAAACATCTCCGATGATACCTACGTAGTTACATACAGGACAACGATCTACAGGGTGATTAATTGAACCGTAACCTACGCCACACTCCTTCATGTATAAGATTACATTCTTGAATGCTTCAACATTCTTTGTTAAGTCACCATCCATTTCTATATAAGAGATAGAACCTGCATTACATAATGCATGGAAAGGACCTTCAGTCTTAATCTTATCAGCAGCAGAGATTTCATAATAAACAGGAACGTGGAAGCTGTTTGTGTAGTATTCACGATCTGTTACACCTGGAATAGAACCATATAATCTCTTATCAATCTTAACGAATCTACCTGATAGACCTTCTGCTGGAGTTGAGAATAATGAAAAATTCAAACCTGTATCAACTGTGTGTTTATCAGTTAAATCTCTCATGTGTTTAATGATCTTATAACCTAAGTCATAAGCTTCTTTGCTTTCGCCGTGGTGTTTGCCAATTAAAGCAACTAAGCACTCAGCTAAACCGATAAAGCCAACTGACATAGTACCGTTCTTGATAACATCTTCAATAGTATCTTCTGGATTTAATCTATCAGAATCAACCCAAACACCCTGCCCCATTAAGAATGGATAATTTAAAACCTGCTTCTTAGCAATGATTTCAAATCGATCCATTAGCTGATCAAATACCATATAAATCATCTTATCTAATGATTCAAAGAACTTACTGATAGAGCCATGAGCTTCAATTGCAAGTCTTGGTAAGTTGATAGTTGTGAAAGATAGGTTTCCACGACCAGGAATAATTTCTTTGGTTTTATCGTAATAGTTTGAAACAACTCTAGTACGGCATCCCATTAATGCAACTTCAGTCTCTGGGTGACCAGGCTTATAGTATTGAGCATTATAAGGAGCATCTAAGAATGAGAAGTTAGGGAACAATCTCTTAGCTGATACTTTACATGCTAATTCAAACAGATCGTAGTTAGGATCACCTTTCTTAGTGTTGATTCCATCTTTAACTTTGAAGATCTGTACAGGGAAGATAGGAGTTTCTCCACCACCTAAACCAGCATCAGTAGCAAGTAATACATTCTTCATAATCATTCTGTGTTCAGGTTGAGTACCTGTACCATAGTTAATTGATGAGAATGGAACCTGAGCACCAGCTCTTGATTGCATAGAGTTTAAATTGTGAATTAAAGCTTCCATAGCCTGATAAGTTTCACGCTCAGTTAGTTTTATTGCTTCTGACATGATGTAATCAACATTCTTGGTTACATCTAACTCATCAGTATCATATTTCTTTAAAACTTCTAAAACTTTAGCTTTAATTAGAGCCTGAACTTCATCAGATAGACAAGTATCATACTTGTCATATAGTTCTTTGCAGTATTCTTTAATTTCTGATACATCAGCTTCGTCATTTCTTAAGCAAATGCAGATTACTTTACATAAGTGCTTTGAATAAGAAATAGCAACATATGGAGCTAAATCGTACTCGAATAAAGGAATTGACTGACCGCCATGCATATCATTCTGATTAGACTGAATAGCAATACAGCATAAAGCAGCAGCAGACTGAATTGACTGAGGCTCACGTAAGAACCCATGACCAGTGCTAAAACCACGCTTGAATAGATCTTTTAAACCGATCTGACAGCAGTTAATGGTCAGCATATAGAAATCTAAATCATGAATATGAATGTCACCACGTGAATGAGCAATAGAGTGCTCTGGTCTTAAAACGTATCTTCTAACGTAGTCTTTTGAACCTTCAGAACCGAAACGTAACATTAAGCCCATAGGAGCATTAGCATCTATATTAGCGTTTTCACGCTTTAAATCCATATCTGCAGTGCTCTTTGAGGTTAAGTCACGATAGATCTTAGTTAAATCAGTATTATAATTTCTTACATTAGTTCTGTTCTGACGGTAAAGAATGAAATTCTTAGCCTCTGAAGCCATACCTTCCTGAATTAAAACTTTCTCAATAATATCCTGAGTATTTTCTACAGAAGGCTCTTCTAAATTCTGTTTTTCAATGTCTGAAACGACACGTCTAGTTAACTTCTCGACTAAATCTTCTTCATATTGAGAAGTGGATTTATCATCAGGGTGTGCTGAAATAAGAGCTTTTCTTATTGCATTAGATATTTTGTCCTCATTAAAGGACACTTTTCGACCGTCTCTCTTAACAATAAATCTAATCATTTTTAGTCCAGAATTTTTTTATTTAATATTATATAGTTATATTTTTTTCTATATAAATCAGATGGTTAAATTGATATGTAACTGCGTTATATTATGTACAATAGAGTAATCTAATTCAACATTAAAATTTTTTATATTTTCTCAAATTAGCTTGACAGCTCATTTTGTAAAACTAATAAAACAATTCAATAAAATTAGTATTGACATCAAAATAAACCGATAAAAATAAATAGGTTATATAAGATAAAAAATGATTAATATTTTCTGCGATGTAATAGATAATTTTGGAGATGCAGGCGTCTGTTTGCGATTAGGTAGAGATCTGTGCAATAAAAAAGAACAAGTTAATCTCTTTTGTAACGATCTTGAAACTATAAAAAAAATTATCAAAAAAGATGACACAAAAAATCAATATCTAAAAATCTCTTTATGGCCTAAAAAAGAAAATAACGTAGAGCTTAGAGATACGGTTATACAAGCCTTTTCTGTAAGACTTCCAGAATACATTTATTCAAATATAAAAAAGAATAAAGCTCTTGTAATAAACCTTGAATATCTCACAGCAGAACCATTTGCTGATGACTGCCATAAATTGCCATCTTATTCAGATGGTATTGAAAGCTTCTTTTTCTTTCCTGGTTTTACCAATAAAACAGGAGGATTGGTAATTGAAGATACATTTTTAAAGAAGTTAAAAAATAAAAATGATCTATTAAAATATCAGTTTAAAAATAAATTCATTAATAAAGATAGTTACATAACTCTCTTTAGCTATGAAAATCAGAATGTTAATTACATATTAAAAAATCTTTCTGAGTTTGCAGAAGGAAAAAACAAATCTTTAACTATTATTGTGTTTGAAGGGAAGCCTCTAAAAAACTTAAACCAACACTTAAATCTAAATTTAAGTGTTGGTGATACCTATAAATTAGATAATCTTTTCATAAAAGTATCTCCAATGGTAGATCAGGATGAGTATGACTCTCTTCTAATAGGTTCATACATAAATCTAGTAAGAGGTGAAGATTCAATTGTAAGAGCAATGCTTACAGGTAATCCTTTCTTATGGCATATATACCCTCAAGAAGAAAATGCACATTTTGATAAGATCAATGCCCTTTTTGACAGAATGGACGAATTTTGTTCCGATAAAGAATCAGTAGAAATTCTAAGACAACTTACTTTAAGTTATAACGGAAACTCAGATTTCATTCATGATTTTGATTTCTCATCATTTATAGAAAAGTGGAAAAACCTATCTGAAGAATGGAGAGATTATTTGTTATCTTTAGGCTCTTTAACCGATAATCTTTTAGCATTTATAAGAGAAAAAAATCAATTTTCTTGATTAATAAATCCATAGATCTGTTAAAATGGTACGTTAAATTTACCTTTTTAGGTAAATAGAGATGTTCTTTTCAGATAAGACTGTGCTTATCATACTATACAGTTTTATACAGGCAGTTTTATATAGGCAATGGTCAGATAAGGCATCCTAACAATACACATGTGTATTGTTTTGAATGGCTAAGACATAGATCTTGCCTAAATTTATTTTTATAACGTTAAAGGTTTTTACAATGAAGTTAGCTCAAGAAATCCGTACTGGCAACGTAATTATGTTAAACGGCAACCCAATGGTTGTTCAGAAGGCTGAGTACAGCAAATCAGGTCGTAACGCAGCTGTTGTTAAGATGAAGTTAAAGAATCTTCTTTCAAACGGCGGTACTGAGACTGTATTCCGTGCTGATGATCGTTTAGACGACGTTATCTTAGAGCACAAGGATTGCACATACTCATACTATGGTGATCCACTATATGTATTCATGGACGAAGAGTTCAACCAGTACGAAATCGAAAAAGACAACATGGGTGACGTTTTAAATTACTTAATCGACGGTATGGAAGACGTTTGCCAGGTTACTTTCTACAACGGTAAGGCAATCTCTGTTGAGTTACCTATCACCATTGTTCGTGAAGTAGAGTACACCGAGCCTGCAGTTAAGGGTGATACCTCAGGTAAAGTTGTAAAACCTGCACGTTTAGCTGGTACCGGTTATGTAATTTCAGTACCTGATTTCGTAAACATTGGTGACAAGATCGAAATCGATACTCGTACCAACGAATTCAAGAAGCGTGTTTAATTAAACACCTACCATAAAAAACGGCTTTATGCCGTTTTTTTTTGATCTTTTTATAATCAAAAAAAATAAAGGAAGCCATCAAGACTTCCTTTACTTTTATCTATTAAGACAGATTAGAAGGTGTAACGAGCACCAACATTGAACTCTGTACCGCGTAACTCAGCTGAATCGTACTTATCATCTGAATTTGCGTCGAACTCAGCTTCTGCCCATACCTTGAAGTTAGGATTGTAAGTATACTTAACCTGAACAGGAACTCTTCTTAAATCGTAGTTATCCTTCTCAGTGTAACCGTAGTACTTAAACTTTAACTGCTGTGTCTGGTAACCAGTGTAAACGCCGATACCATTGTCAAAGCCGTAACCTGCTGTAAACTCATAGCCCTTTCTATCAAAGTTATCTTTTAAGCCATTAGCTGTTACACCAGTAGCATTGCTCTGCTGATAATCAACTTTCTGAGAATAATATAAAGCAGCTAAATATAAACCATCACTTGATGAACCCCAAGCGATAGAAGTAGCAAAGTTCTTTGCGTTATTAATTCTCTTAGTAAAATCAACACCATCAAATTTATCTTTCTGACCATCGATGAAGTTGAAACCTGCTTTAATAGCTAAAGGTCCAAATACAACATTATCAAAGGTATAGCCTAAAGCTACAGCATAACCATTCTGAACATCAAACTTCTGACCAAAAATAGTTTGATTATCTGAAGCTGTCTCATAAGTTACTGATGCGAATAAACCGTTATTGTTATAGTCATAACGGAATAAACCATTACGTCTATCACCATTGATACCAGTATCGTTCTGAACATCAACGTACTCAAAAATATCGGTAGCAGCCATTACCTGTCTTGTTGAATCAAGAGTCTTACCAGCAATTAACTTACCGAAAGAACCAAAATCAGCACCTACATACTGCTCTCTTGATTTTAGATTATCACCAGTTTGTTTGTTACCATCAGCCATATCCCACTCAGAGAATGCTAATACTGATAAGTAATCAGTAACTTTGGTGTTACCTGCAACGCTGAAACGTGATGAATTAACTAATGAAGCATCTTTGTAGCCAGCTTTTTTATAGAATCCATTGTAAAAAACTGACTGAACACGACCACCTACTGTTAAGGTAGTACCATCTTTATCATATACAGTAGCTGCTGAAGCAGTTGCTGAAGTAGCTGCTAATACTACAGCTAATGCTAATAATGACTTTTTCATAAATATAATCCCTAAAAAAATAATATATATGTTTGTATTTATTTATAGTTATGTTCTTTAAGAACATGGCTTATTCTCAAATAAATCACGTCTAATTACAAATACAATTTTTTTATATGAAGTTATAGGAATTGCTTATATCAATTTATTTCTTTTATTTTCAAATAATTATTTAAAATTTTTTTAAAGTGTGATCAAATTTGGACATTAATTATTTTTTATATCAGCAATAATTAGATAAAAATTAAGAAACATTATTTAGATTTAGATGTCTGTATTTTGTAAAATAAGAAACTGTTAAAAAGCTGTTGAAAAAATAGGTAAAAGTTGTTGAAAACCTATTGATAACTTTTAAGTGTAAACGGTATAATTTTTAGACTGTTGATAACTATCCACTTTTCAACAATTTTTCCATACTAATTAACAACCTTTTTAAGAGATTTATTTATTAGTAACAAATTGAAATAAAACAAAAAATTTAGTTTTTAACAAAATTTTCGTTACTAATAATAAAAATAATAAGATATATATATTAATAAATTAATATTTACTTATTATTTATTATTGACAGCCAATTTTTGTGGAAAACCTCTCATTCAGATCTTGTATAGGTAAGAGCAAAATTTGATCTTCAAGATCTATAGATGGATTTAATAAAAAAATGAATAGCTTTAGAAATTTTGATGTTATTGTTATTGGTGCTGGACACGCGGGTATTGAAGCAGCAGCTGCAAGTGCAAGAATGAAATGTAAGACTCTGCTTTTAACCCATAATCTAGAAACTGTGGGAGAAATGTCTTGTAACCCCGCTTTCGGTGGCATCGGTAAAGGCCATCTTATTAAAGAAATTGATGCTATGGGTGGTGTATGCCCAGGAGCAATTGATAAAGCTGGTATTCAGTTTAGAACCTTAAATTCATCTAAAGGTCCTGCAGTAAGAGCAACAAGAGCTCAGACTGATCGTCATTTATACAAAGAGGTAATGAGAAAGACTCTTTGGAATTACGATCATTTAACTATATTTCAGCAACCAGCTACAGAGATCATCTATAAAGACAATACTGTTTGCGGTGTAAAAACAGCTGCAGGAATTGAATTCTATTCAAAAGCTGTTGTAATTTGTGCAGGTACCTTCTTAAATGGTTTAATTCATATAGGTTTAGATCATTATTCAGGAGGTAGAGCTGGTGATCCTGCTTCTATTGGTTTGGCTGAAAATCTAAAGAATTTAGGTTTAAAGGTTGGAAGACTAAAGACCGGTACTCCTGCTCGTATTGTTGCAAGTTCTATTGATTATTCAAAGATGACTAAACAAGAGCCTGAGTATCCACAACCAGCTTTTTCATATTTAAATGAAGATAAGGTTCATCCTACTCAAGTACCTTGCTATATAACAAAAACAAATGAAAAAACTCATGAAATCATTAGAGGAGGACTAGATAGAAGCCCATTATATTCAGGTGTAATTCATTCTGTAGGCCCTCGTTACTGTCCTTCTATTGAAGATAAGATCGTAAGATATCCTGACAGAACATCTCATCAGGTATTCATTGAGCCTGAAGGATTAACATCTCCTTTAGTCTATCCAAATGGTATTTCTACTTCTTTACCATTTGATGTTCAAGAAAACTTCATTCACTCAATTGAAGGTTTAGAAAATGCAATTATTGCAAGACCTGGTTATGCAATTGAGTATGATTTCTATGATCCTAGAGAATTATCAGTATCAATGCAGTCAAAGAAAGTACCTGGTCTATTCTTAGCAGGACAAATTAACGGAACAACTGGTTATGAAGAGGCTGCTGCTCAAGGTTTATTAGCTGGTATTAATGCTGGCTTATACGTAAAAGGTCAGAAACCTTGGTTTCCAAGGAGAAATGAAGCTTACGTTGGTGTTCTGATGGATGACTTATGTACATTAGGTACAAAAGAACCTTACAGAATGTTTACTTCAAGAGCTGAATATAGACTAATTTTACGTGAGGATAATGCTGATATCAGATTAACTCCTAAGGCAAGAGAATTAGGAATTATATCTGATGAGAGATGGAAGCAGTTTGAAGATAAACAAAATCAGATTGAAAAAGAAAAAGCTCGTTTAAGAGAAACTTCTGTAAAACCATCTTCAGATATGGGTAAAAACATCAGTGAGATCTTAAATACACCTCTTTCTCAAGAACAAACTTTAGAAGAGATCTTAAGAAGACCTGAAGTTAAACTAAATGGTTTAATTGAAGCATCTAAACTGGAACCAATTGCTACTAAAGAACAGTCTGTTGAACAGGTTGAAATTCAAGTAAAATACCAAGGTTATCTGCAAAGAGAACTTGATGATATTAAGAAGAAAGTTGTAAATGAGCTGACTCTACTACCTATGAATTTTGATTACAAACAGATCAAGTCATTATCAAATGAAGTTGCTCAAAAATTAAATGAGTACAAACCAGAAACTATTGGTATGGCATCTCGCATTTCAGGTATTACTCCTGCTGCTATATCAATTCTGTTAGTTCACTTAAAAAAAATGAACTTGCTTGGCAAAAATTAAGGTAAAAAATGAGAAATAAACCATCTGTTGTAGATAAGTCTGAAATTTTACATAAGATTGAATATCTGATCTCTCAGACAGACATATCATGTAGCCAAGATCAACTTGATAAAATGGCAACTTTAGTTGTTTTGTTAGAAAAATGGAATAAAGCCTTAAATCTAACAGCAATTAGGGATCCTATGCAGATGGTTGTATTGCATATTTTGGATAGCGCTGTTGTTTCTCCTTTGATTAAGAATAGAGGAGATAACATTGCTGATGTGGGAACAGGAGCAGGTTTTCCTGGTTTGGTTCTTGCTATACTTAACCCTGATAAACATTTTACTTTGATTGATTCTATTGCTAAGAAGTTGTCTTTTGTAAGAACAGCAATGGTTTCATTAAATTTAAATAATATTTCCATTATCAACGATCGTTGCGAAAATATAAAACTAGACAAGAAGTTTGATTGTATTTTAAGTAGAGCTTTTGCACCTTTATGCAAGATAATAGAGTGGTGTAAAGATTTAATTTCTGATGAAGGTGTTTTCTTGGCAATGAAAGCTAATTTGGAACACGATGAATTAGATCAAATTGATAAAAACACCACTATTGAAGAGATAATAGAATTAAAAGTTCCTTCCTTAGATGCTAAAAGACAAGCTGTGGTAATGAGAATAAAAAATTAGAAAGGAATAGAAATTGACTAAAGTAATTGCTATCGCAAATCAAAAAGGTGGTGTAGGAAAAACTACCACCTGTGTTAACTTAGCAGCATCTCTTGCTGCTATGCAAAAAAAAATTCTAGTAGTAGATTGTGATCCTCAGGGAAATGCTACTATGGCATCAGGAGTACTAAAATTTGGTCTAGAAAAGTCTATTACCAATGTTTTAGTAGATGGTCTTGATATCAAAGAAGCTGTAGTAACAACAACAGAAGGTGGATTTCATTTAATTCCTTCAAATGAAGATTTAACAGCTGCTGAAGTAAGTTTATTAGATAAATTTGGTAGAGAATCTTTTCTTAAAAAATCATTAGATAAAATCAAAGATAACTATGATTTTGTGTTAATTGATTGTCCTCCTTCTTTAAATATTCTAACTGTAAATGCTCTTTGTGCAGCAGATTCAATCTTAGTTCCTTTGCAGTGTGAATATTTTGCTCTAGAAGGATTAACTTTATTGATTGAGACTGTAGATCAGTTAGCTAGTGCAGTAAATTCAAAATTAAAGATTGAAGGTATTTTGCGCACCATGTTCGATAACAGAAATCGTCTATCTACAGATGTTTCTGATGAATTAAAGAAGAATTTTGGTGATCTTGTATACGAGACAATTATTCCTAGAAATGTAAGATTAGCTGAAGCTCCAAGTTACGGTAAGCCTGCAATGTATTATGATAAGTCATCAGTAGGATCAAAAGCTTACCTTTCTTTAGCAGCTGAAATTATATCTAAGGCAAATAAATAATAGGTACGAAAATGGCTGGATTAAATAGAAGTAGAGGCCTAGATTTTCTTTTAAGCGGAAATAAGATTAAAGAACAAGCTGAAACTGAAGTAAAAGCAGCAACAACGGTTCAAGAATCTAATACAACAATTTTGCCTGTAAATGATAATTCTGTTGTTTTACTTCCAATAGAAAAGTTAAAAGCATCTGTTTATCAGCCTCGTAAAGCATTTAATGAAGAATCTTTAAATGAGTTAGCTTCTTCTATTAAAGAGCACGGTCTGTTAGAACCACTTCTAGTTAAAAAGTCTCAAGATGAGATGTATGAAATTATTTGTGGTGAAAGAAGATTTAGAGCATGCAAAATTGCTCAGTTAGCTTCAGTTCCATGCCTAATAAGAGATGATCTTGAATTAAACGGCTATGCGGTTGCTCTTATTGAAAATATTCAGCGTGAAGATTTAAATCCAGTTGAAATGGCTAACGCTTTTTCATTGATGTTGAATGAATGCAATTTAACTCAGGAAGAATTGGCTAAAACCCTAGGTAAATCAAGAAGTTCTGTAACTAATATTTTAAGAATTAACAATTTGCATGATGAAATAAAAAATATGATTGTTGAAGGTCTTATAGATCTTGGTCATGCAAAAGTAATTCTTTCTTTAGAAGATAAAGAATTACAGTTAAAGGCTGCTCAATATGTAGTAAAAAACAGCCTTACTGTAAGACAGACTGAAAAATTAGTTAGTGACATTAAAGAAAAAGGCTTAGAAGATAACACTACTAAATCAAAAAAGAGTTATAAAAATCCTAGTTTTAATGAATGGGAAAAGAACATTGGTAATGTTCTGTCAGGAGTTAAAGTTAAATTTAATGCTTCAAATGAAGATAAAGGTAAGATCACTTTATCTTACACATCAAAAGATCAATTAGAGCACTTCTTAGCTCTATTCTCATTAAAAGAGTAATTTAAATGCAAATGGACTTGAAGCTTCTAAAAACTTACTTTTTACTAGTTAGTCTATTTGCTTTTATATGTTTCTTATTTTCATATTTTACAGATCAAAATTACGCGATAAACTTCCTTTCTTTTGCTCAAGGAAGCTTTATATTTTTATTTATAAATATTCTATATTATCTGTTACAAAGAAGATATCGTAGTTCAAAACTTACACCAAGCTTTGTCTTATATGAGGTTATATATGCCTTTGTATTAAAGATAAGTCTTTTGATTTTTTTATTATTGTTTACATTTAAGATACTGAATTTAAACAATAAAATTGTAGTGTTTGTATTCAGCATACTAGTGTTGTCAAGATTAATTGTTAATTTTATTGAACAAATTAATGGTAAAAATTTTCACAAAAAGTGACATTTTTAGACATTTTGTTTTTGACTTTGAATGTTAATAGTCGTATTTTCTTACATGTTAGTTTTGGGTTAAGCGTTTACAAACAAAATTGAATGCTTAAATTTACAAAATAGGGTGTGATTCTATGTCAGAGAGTAATTCTCAAGAATACATTTCTCATCACTTACACTTTTTGCAGTTAGATCTTAGAGATTTTTCTATTGTAGATAGTGTTAAACCAGCTTATAAAACTGAGTTTGCACAATGCCTTTCAGAAGAAGGTGCTACTCAAGAACAATGTCTTAAGACTGTAGCTGTTCAAAAATGTAAGTTATCAGATCTTGGCAGTGGCTCATGCTATGCTGTTCTTCCTGAACAGAGTGAATCAAAAATAGTTAATCCTTATACCGTGAACCTAGATTCTTTAGGTTTAACTGTTATTTTAGGTTTTCTATTTTTAATTCTGTTCAAGTATGCATCTAAGAAAACTACCAGTGGTGTTCCTTCAAAACTTCAATGCTTCTTAGAAATGATCTTTGAGTTTGTTCAGAATACCGTTGTAAGTATTTTTAAGCGAAAGAGCAAGTTAATAGCCCCACTTTCTTTAACAGTTTTCATGTGGATTTTCTTCATGAATTTAATGGATCTGCTACCAATTGACTTGATCCCAGAATTTGCAAAACGTATTGGAGTTCCATACTTCAGAGTTGTTCCTTCAGCTGATGTGAACATTACACTTTCAATGGCTGTATGTGTATTCCTACTTATTTTTGCATTCTCATTCAAAAATATTGGTGTGCTCGGATTCTTTAAGAGCCTAACACTTCATCCTTTCAATCATTGGGCATTTATCCCAGTTAACTTCTTGTTAGAAGGTGTTTCCTTACTTTCAAAGCCTATCTCATTAGGTCTTCGTCTTTTTGGAAATATGTATGCTGGTGAGATGATCTTTATTCTGATCGCTCTTTTGCCATTATGGTGGATCCAGTGGGTTCTAAATGTTCCTTGGGCTTTATTCCACATTTTAATTGTTACATTGCAGGCATTTATTTTCATGGTACTAACTATTGTTTACTTATCAATGGCTAGTGAAGAAGACTAAACACGATTTTATTTATATAAAAACAGGAGATATAAAATGGAATTAATATACCTTGCTGCAGGTCTTATGATGGGCTTAGCTGCCATTGGTGCTGCTATCGGTATTGGTATTTTAGGTGGTAAGTTCTTAGAGGGTTCTGCAAGACAGCCTGATTTATTACCATTACTTCGTACACAGTTCTTCATTGTTATGGGTCTAGTTGATGCTATTCCTATGATCGGTGTAGGTCTTGGTATGTACTTAATGTTTGCTGTTGCTGGTTAATAGACAGCAAAACCAAATTTAGAGGTATCTAGATTGGAAATTAATGCAACGTTTGTTGGTCAAGCAGTAGCGTTTCTTATCTTTGCTGTGCTATGCATGAAGTTTGTATGGCCTCCTCTGATAACTGCTCTTGAAAAGAGACAGAAAGAAATAGCTGATGGTTTGACTGCTGCCGAAAAGGCTAAAAAGAGTCTTGAACTTGCAAACGAAAACGCTAAAGACACAATTCGTTCAGCAAAAGTAGAAGCTCAGAAAATTATTGATGAAGCAAACAAAACCAGATCTCAAATTATTGATAAAGCTTCAGAAGAAGCTCAGCTAGAAAGAAAGAAGATCCTTGATTTAGCCAAGAGTGAAATTGAAGCTGAGAAGAACAAAGCTCGCGAAGATTTAAGATCTGAAGTTGTTTCTCTAGCAGTTGCAGGCGCTGAAAAGATCATTAACGAAAAGATCGATTCTAAAGCTGATGAAGCTCTGCTTAAGAAAATTGCTGATTCACTTTAATTAAGAGGTGTGTAATGGCTGAAAATTTGACTGTTGCAAGACCTTATGCTCAGGCTACATTTGAGATAGCATTAGAAGAAAATAACTTAAGCGGTTGGCAGACCATGCTAGAAGCTATGGCTGTTGCTTGTAAAGATCAATACTTTATGGACAGTTTAAAGTTAGCTCCTAATCCTTCAGTCGCTGCTGACAGTCTAATTTCGTTGTTAAAGGACATTCTTAGTGAAAGTGGAAAGAATTTCGTAAAGGTTATTGGTGAAAATAACCGTTTTGAAGTTATTCCAGAAATTTTCGAAGAATTTGTAAGATTAAGAGAAAAACACGAAAAGCGTTTAGAGTGTGATCTCTTATCTGCAAGAGCTTTTTCTGATAGCGAAATTGAATCTCTTAAGGATAAGCTAGCTAAAAAGTTTGATTGTAAAGTTATCTTAAATCAGAAAATCGACAAAACCTTAATTGGTGGTGCTGTTTTGAAGATTGGTGACAAAGTAATTGATGCTAGCGTAAAGACAAGTTTACAAAACTTGACTTCAACCCTCAGATAAATAGAGGACATATATGCAACTAAATTCAACTGAAATTGCTGATTTAATTAAGCAAAGAATTCAGCAATTTAAGGTTGTGACAGAAGCTCGTGATGAAGGTACTATCGTTTCTGTAAACGATGGTATTGTTAGAATTCACGGTCTGTCCAACGTTATGCAGGGTGAAATGCTTGAGTTTGGTAATGACCTATATGGTCTAGCTTTAAACTTAGAGCGTGACTCTGTTGGTGCTATTGTGTTAGGACCTTATGACAAACTGTCAGAAGGTATGAAAGTTCACAGCACTGGTCGTATTTTAGAAGTTCCAGTAGGTACTGGTCTTTTAGGTAGAGTTGTTAGTGCCTTAGGTGAACCTATTGACGGTAACGGTCCTGTTAAATTAGAGCAGTTCTATCCTGTAGAAAAGATTGCTCCAGGTGTTATTGCTCGTCAGAGTGTTTCTCAGCCTATCCAGACAGGTTATAAAGCTGTTGACTCTATGGTGCCTATTGGACGTGGTCAGCGTGAGTTAATCATTGGTGACCGTCAGACAGGTAAAACAGCTTTAGCTATTGATACCATCATCAATCAGGTTAAGTATGGCGTACGTTGTATTTACGTTGCTATTGGACAGAAGGCTTCAACAATTGCTTCTGTTGTAAGAAAACTTGATGAAGAAGGTGCTCTATCAAATACTATCATTGTAGTAGCTTCTGCATCTGACACAGCAGCTTTACAGTACATTGCTCCATATGCTGGTTGTGCAATGGGTGAGTACTTCATGGATCAAGGTGAAGATGCCTTAATCATCTATGATGACTTATCAAAGCATGCTGTTGCTTATCGTCAGATTTCTCTATTACTTCGCCGTCCACCAGGGCGTGAAGCTTACCCAGGTGATGTTTTCTACCTGCACTCACGTCTATTAGAGCGTGCTTCAAGAGTTAATGCAAAGTATCTTGAAGAAAAGAGTGGTGGAAAGGTAGTTGGAAAGACTGGTTCTTTGACTGCATTGCCAATCATTGAAACCCAGGCTGGTGACGTTTCTGCATTTATTCCTACTAACGTTATTTCTATTACCGACGGTCAGATTTTCTTAACAACAAGTTTATTTAACTCTGGTGTAAGACCTGCTGTTGATCCTGGTATTTCAGTATCACGTGTTGGTGGTGCAGCTCAGACTAAACTTATGAAGAAATTGTCTGGTGGTATTCGTACTGCGTTAGCTCAGTATCGTGAATTAGCAGCATTTGCTCAGTTTTCTTCAGATTTGGATGAAGCTACAAGAAAGCAGCTTGATCACGGTCAGAAAGTAACTGAACTTATGAAACAGAACCAGTATTCTCCTCTATCTGTAGCAGAACAGGCATTAACTATTTTCGCTGCTGAAAGAGGTTACCTTGAGGATGTTGAATTAAATAAAGTTCTTCCATTCGAGAAAGCTTTACTAGCATTCGCTCACTCAAAATATGATTCTCTGCTTAAGGATATTGATGCAAAGCCTGACTACTCAGATGAAGTTGTAGCTAAACTTACTGAAGTTGTTAAGGACTTTAAATCAACTCAGACTTACTAGGAGCGCTTAAATGGCAGGTGCAAAGGAAATACGTACTAAGATAGCTTCTGTGCATAATACACAGAAGATTACTAGTGCTATGCAAATGGTAGCCGCCTCTAAGATGCGTAGGGCTCAGGAAAAAATGAGCCAGTCTCGTCCTTATTCAAAAGGTTTACACGACATTATTAATCATATTGCTTCAAGTCATAGTGAATTCCATCATCCTTTTATGGAAGAGCGTGAAGTAAAGAATGTAGGCTTCATTGTAGTTTCTACAGATAGAGGCTTATGTGGTGGTTTAAATATCAATCTGTTCCGCAAAATTACTTTAAAAATGCAGGAATTTAGCAAACAGAATGTTGGTATTAAAGTTGTGCTTTTAGGTACAAAAGCATCTGGATACTTTAACCACAGCAATATTGATGTGATGGCTCAGCATGCTGGCTTTGGAGATGATCCAAAACCTGAAAAGCTTGTTGGTGCAATCAAAGTTATGACTGATGCCTTTTTGAAAGGTGAAGTTGATGCTATTTATTTGGCATGCAACTCTTTCAAAAATACTATGGTTCAGATCCCAACTGTATCTCAGTTGTTACCACTTGTTCGCAGCGATGATGAAACAAGTAAACATCACTGGGATTACTTGTATGAGCCTGAACCAGAATCAATCTTAAAAGTTGTGTTAGACCGTTATGTTGTACAGATGGTTTATCAGGCTGTATTAGAGAATCTAGCTTCTGAGCAGGCAGCTCGTATGGTTGCTATGAAAGCCGCAACTGATAATGCTGAATCATTAGTTAGTGATTTACAGCTTGAATACAACAAGGCAAGACAAGCAGGCATTACGATGGAATTAAACGACATCGTATCTGGTGCATCAGCGGTTTAATTGATGAGAGGATTTTAAAATGGCTGAAACTTCAAATAGAGCTGGTGAGAAAGGTACAATCGTACAGATCATCGGCGCTGTTGTTGATGTTGAGTTCCCTGAGGGCCATATTCCAGAGCTATATGATGCTCTAGATGTGAAGGGTGATGGTAAGAATCGTCCTGATTTGGTTCTTGAGGTTCAGCAGCAAATTGGTGGTGGTGTAGTTCGTTGCATTGCAATGGGTTCATCAGACGGTTTAAGCAGAGGCTTAGAGGCTGTTAATACGGGGGCTGGTGTTAAAGTTCCTGTAGGTAGAGAGACCTTAGGACGTATTATGAACGTTTTAGGTCAGCCTGTTGATGAAAGAGGTCCTATTGGTGAGAAAGAAAAGTGGGTTATCCACCGTGCTGCACCAACATACTCAGAGCAGTCATCAACAACTGAGATCCTTGAAACCGGTATTAAGGTTATGGATCTTATCTGCCCATTCGCAAAAGGTGGTAAGGTAGGCTTATTCGGTGGTGCAGGTGTTGGTAAGACAGTTAACATGATGGAGCTTATTAACAACATCGCTAAAGCTCACTCTGGTTTGTCTGTATTCACCGGTGTTGGTGAGCGTACTCGTGAGGGTAACGACTTCTACCATGAAATGCAGGAATCAAAAGTTATTGATAAAGTATCAATGATTTATGGTCAGATGAACGAACCACCAGGAAACCGTCTACGTGTTGCTTTAACAGGTTTGACTGTTGCAGAGAAGTTCCGTGACGAAGGTTTGGATGTGCTTCTGTTCATTGATAACATCTATCGTTATACCCTAGCTGGTACTGAGGTATCTGCACTGTTAGGAAGAATGCCTTCAGCTGTAGGTTACCAGCCAACTCTAGCTGAGGAAATGGGTGTTTTACAGGAGCGTATTGCTTCAACTAAGAAAGGTTCTATTACATCTGTTCAGGCTGTTTATGTTCCTGCTGATGACTTGACCGATCCTAGCCCTGCAACAACATTCGCTCACTTGGATGCAACCATCGTTCTATCAAGACAGATTGCTTCTTTAGGCATTTACCCAGCTGTTGATCCTTTAGCTTCAACATCACGTCAGTTAGATCCTTATGTTGTTGGTAAAGAGCACTATGAAGTAGCTCGTGGTGTTCAGACTGTTCTACAGCGTTACAAAGAATTGAAAGATATTATTGCAATTCTTGGTATGGATGAGTTATCTGAAGAAGACAAGCTTGTTGTAGCAAGAGCTCGTAAGGTTGAGAGATTCTTATCTCAGCCATTCAGTGTTGCTGAAGTATTCACCGGTTCTCCTGGTAAGTACGTACCACTAAAAGAGACTATCCGCGGATTCAAGGGTATTATCGACGGTGAGTATGATAATCTTCCAGAGCAGGCATTCTACATGGTTGGTACTATCGACGAAGCTGTAGAAAAAGCTAAGAACTTATAATTAAAGGGGTGAAAAATGGATTCTATATCATTCCATTTGGACGTAATTAGTGGTGTCGGAAGCCTATATTCTGGTTCTGTAAAGTCTGTAAGAGTTACAGGTTCAGAAGGTGAAATGGGCATCAGATACGGTCATACTCCTTTGTTAACAACAATCAAAACTGGTATGGTATCTCTGATCGACTCTCAGGATAAAGAAGATCAGATTTACTTAGCTGGCGGTGTGTTGGAAGTTCAACCTGATTCTGTAACCATCTTGGCTGATACCGCTTTAAGAGCAGATGACATCGACGAAGCAAAGGCTCAAGAAGCAATTAAGGTTGCCAAAGAATCAATCGCAAATCATGGTACAGGCGATGCAGATTATGCTCATGCATTATCTCGTTTGGCTGATGCTATGGCTCGATTGAAGGTTGTTGAAACAGCAAGAAATAGAAGACGATAATTCAGGTCTTTTATTGAAGAACGGCCCTTAAAGGGCCGTTTGTTTAGGTAAATCGGTAATTAGAATAAAAGCTTACTTTTTGTCCATAAAGAGTATTTTGACTGACCAGCATTCTCCTCGCGAATAATCTCATAACCTGGAACAATCTTATTAGAGCCGTTTCTCATTTCAACATAGATTAAAGAATCGTCATCGATTAAATTTTTATCTAACAGTTTTTCAAGTACTTTCTCATAACTGTCTAATTTATAAGGAGGATCAATAAATACAATATTAAAGGTTGAGCTTACATTGTCTAAAAAGTGAAGAGCATCATCATTGATTACATGAATTTCATCATAACTCATGCTTTTTGCAATTTCTTTTAAATTAGAACTGTTATCTTTGTCTAATTCAACTAAAGTTACGTCTTTAGCTCCTCTTGAATAGGCTTCTAAACCTAAAGCGCCAGAACCAGCAAACAAATCTAAGACTTTTGCATTACCTAAAGAATCTTTTATCCAAGAAAAAATAGTTTCTCTTACTCTTGAAGGTGTAGGTCTTAAACCTTCGACGTCTAGCACTGGTAATAGTTTTCCTTTAAATTTACCACCAAGAATTCGCACATCATTTTCGTAAGTATTGTTCTTCATATGTAAACCACGATAACTTGTATTAAAAAGACTTAAATTCTCAAAATGAAATGAATTTGGAATTAGTCTATAATGCATGAGAATATCACATTGTAATAAATAAATTTGGGTAAAAATATGGGTATTTTTTCTATTTTTTCAAAAAAAAATAAAGATGAATCATCAGAAATTAAGAAAAATGAAGAATCTGTAAAAGTACAAACTAATGATGATGTTTTATCAGAAAATAAAGAGAAAATAGTATCTGATTACGAGGCTACATCATCAGACTCTGAAAACAATAAAGAATCCAATGAAACTAATATAGTTGAAGATTCCTTATTCAATAGCAACAAAGATGAAAAGTTAGATAAACAAGAAGAAAAGTTGGTAGATGTTAAAGAATGTGTAAGTACTGAGAATGATAATAAAGAGCCTGACGAGCCTAAAAAAGAAAAAGTATCCTTCTTTAAAAGATTAAAGAGAACTAGAGAAAATTTAGCTTTTGGTATTGGTGCTTTAGTAACCGGTAAAAAGATTAATGAAGAGTTGTATGAAGACTTAGAAACATCTCTTTTAACAGCAGATTTAGGTGTAGATACCACCAATAATATTATTGAAAGACTAAGAGAAGAGTCAAAAATTAAAGAATTAAGAGATGCTGGTGCTTTAAAGAATAATTTAAAGAACATCCTAAAGGACATCTTAGCTCCTTGTAGCGAGCATCTTAAAGTCGAAAAACAAGGTGATCTTCCTTTTGTAATCTTAATGGTAGGTGTAAATGGAGCAGGTAAGACCACTACCATAGGAAAACTTGCTTTGAAATACAAAGCTCAAGGTAAAAAAGTTATGCTCGCAGCTGGTGATACTTTCAGAGCTGCAGCTGTAGAACAGTTAAAGGAATGGGGAAACAGAACAGACACACCTGTTATCTCACAGCCAACTGGTTCAGACAGTGCATCTGTTATTTTTGATGCTTTAACTTCAGCAAAAGCTCATAACGCAGACGTTTTAATTTGTGATACTGCAGGAAGACTTCAAAATAAAGACAATTTAATGGAAGAATTAAAGAAAATTGTCCGTGTGATGAAGAAAATTGATGAAAATGTACCAAATGAAGTGATGTTGGTACTGGATGCTACTACAGGACAGAATGCTGTATCTCAAATGAAGATCTTTGGTCAAGCCGTTAATGTAACAGGGCTTTGCTTAACTAAGTTAGATGGAACTGCAAAAGGCGGTGTGGTCTTTGCTTTAGCAGATAAGTTTAAAGTTCCCTTAAGATATGTCGGTATTGGTGAAAAATCAGAAGATCTAAGAGAATTTGATATTGACTCTTTTGTGGAAGCTTTATTCGACTAAAATTCGATAGATTTTATTGCATAATAAAAAGTTACTGGTACTTGCCCATATAATGTGAACTACAAAGCAAGTGAAGTAGTAAATGAAAGATCAGAATAAACAAGAAACAATGGGAATGTTAGCTCCCGTTGGAAATATAGACAGCTATGTAAAGGCCATAAATCAGGTTCCTATGTTGGAGCCAGAGGATGAGCGTACCTTGGCTAAAAGGTTACGTGATTATGGTGATATTGAAGCTGCTAGAAAATTGATCTTGTCCCACTTACGTTTGGTAGTAAGTATTGCTCGCAGTTATTCTGGATACGGTTTACCTGTAGCTGATTTAATTCAGGAAGGTAATATTGGTCTAATGAAAGCAGTAAAACACTTTGATCCAGATGCTGGTGCAAGATTGGCTGCTTTCGCTGTACCTTGGATAAAATCTGAAATCCACGATTATGTAATTAAAAACTGGAGAGTAGTAAAAGTTGCTACTACCAAGGCTCAAAGAAAGCTGTTCTTTAAGTTGAGACAGAATAAAAAGCGTTTGGGCTGGTTTACAGAAAAAGAACGTGAAAATGTAGCTGATGATTTAGGTGTTTCACCTAATGATGTAGCTGAAATGGAGACTCGTTTATCAGGTCAAGATATTGGCTTTGATATGTCAGCTGACGATGATAGTGACAATTCACAGTTACCTTTATTAGCTCCTGCCTCATATCTTGAAGATGAAAATTCAAATTTTGCCAAGAATTTTGAAAATCGAGATTACCAAACATACGAGCTTGAGAGATTGTCTAAGGCTTTGCAGTCTTTAGATGAAAGATCTCGTTATATTATTAAAAGGAGATGGCTTGATGATAATAAAGCAACTTTACAGGAACTATCTGATGAATTAAAGGTCTCTGTAGAGCGAGTAAGACAAATTGAAAACGCATCCTTAAAGAAAATCAAATCTCAGATATTAACAAGCAACAGTGATTGCTTGGCTCTAGAAATCAAGAACACTGATGTGACAGTAGACAAAGAAACAAATATCAAAAAAGAGAAAAAGTCTCTAAAAATAAAGAATAGCTAAATTAGCTTTCGTTTTGTCTAGCTGTTGTTAAAAATCAAATCTAACGATCATCATTAAAATTTCTGTTAACAATAAATGGCACATTTGTTGCTATAATAGGTTAAAAGAGATTTTTAGGGCCTATATATGCTTAAAGTAAATACTTGTTACGGAAGAGTAGATTCAGAATTACTATCAAGATTGTCATCAATAAAGCTGTTAGCTTTTGATGTTGATGGCACAATTACTGATGGTGGTATCTACTATGATAATAAAGATATTGAACTTAAAAAATTCAATGTAAAAGATGGATTTGGCATAGTAGCTTTACACAAAGAAGGCATTGAGTGTGCTGTAATTACAGGAAGAAGTGCTCCTTTAACTGAACGCCGTATGGCAGATTTACATGTAAGTCATGTAATTCAAGGAGAAATGAACAAAGGCATTGCTCTTACAAAATTATGTGAGAAATTGAATATTGGCACTGATGAAGTAGTATGTATCGGTGATGATTTGAATGATATGCCAATGTTCAGATTAGCAGGTGTAGTTGTTTGTCCTAAAGATGCTCACCCATTTATTAAAAAAATTGCAGATTACATTACTGTAACTGAAGGCGGAAAAGGTGCTGTTAGAGAATTATGTGACCTTATTCTGATCTCTAAAGGCGTTTTAAACGCAGATGGCGGTTTTGCTGATGAGCGTTACTAAAAGATCAATTATTCTAGCTTTATTATTTTTAATATTAGCTGTCGGTATTTATGTTTACTCTACTATGGTAGGTAAGAAAGAGGTGTCTGATGTAAGCCAGTTGCCAACTTTTATTGCAACAGATACTGAAGGTGCAGTTTATGACAAAAATGGTAGGGTAATTAGAACATTGGTTTCAACTAAGACCACATATTTTGATAATAAAACACTTTATCTTTTTGAAAATCCACTGATTAGTTCATATTCTTATAAGAATAACAAGATAGAACTGTGGCACATGAAAGGAAAAAAAGGACACATGATTACAGATAAATCAGCTTTCATAAGCGATAATGTCCTAATTTATCCTGGCTTTGAAGATTCAGCTATTAAAAGAGCTACAGCTGATTACCTAAATTATGACTTTGGTCTAAATATGGTTACTTCTGAAGATCTAGTAAATATTTACGGAAACGATTTTTTTACAACTGGCACAAAGTTTAGTTTTGACTTAAATTCAAATGTTCTCAAATATAAAGGAAACCCAAATGCTACATATTATCCGCAGAGTAAGTAGTTTTCACTTAAGTGTACTCTTACTTTCATTGTTATCATGTCAAGCAATTGCTCTTGATAATGATACAGAGCAACCTTTAAATATTGTGTCAAAAGAGCAGATTGCAGACTTTAACAGTAATAAGGCTATCTTCCTTGAGAACGTTGTAGCAACACAGGGAACTATTGAAGTTAATTCTGATAAAGCTGAAATTACAAGAGATTCTAATGATCAACTAGAAGAGATCGTTGCTTACGGAAAGCCCGCAACTTACAAACAGTTACAGGAGAATGGAAAGATCATTCATTCTCAGTCATCAATTATTCACTACCTTCCTAAGAAAAATTTACTGATCCTTATTGGTAGAGCAACCATTTGGCAAGAGAATTCTCACGTAGATGGTGAGCGAATTGAATATAACACTGTTACAAAACAACTTAAGGCTACTAATGAAAATAGCCAGGATGGAAGAGTACAGAGTACTTTTATTCCTCAAGAGTTAAAGAGTGACGGTAACAAAGATAAGAATCAAAAGTAAATAGGTTGATATGAGCGTTTTAAAAGCATTACATCTTAAAAAGACATATAAGAAAAGAACTGTTGTATCTGATGTAAGTTTAAGTGTTAGCAGTGGTTCTGTTGTTGGTTTATTAGGCCCAAATGGAGCTGGTAAAACTACATCTTTTTATATGATCGTAGGTATTATTTCTTCAGAAGAAGGCCAAGTCATTCTTGACGATCATGACTTAACTTCACTGCCAATGCATGCTAGAGCAAGAGCAGGTTTAGGTTATTTACCTCAAGAAAACTCTATTTTTAGAAAATTAACCGTTTATCAGAATTTAATGGGTGTGGTAGAACTTCTTCCAGGCCTAACAAAATCAGAAAAAGAAGACAGAGTTAATAAGCTCTTAGAAGAGTTCAGTGTTTCAAAATTAAGAAACAACGTAGGTATGTCCTTATCAGGTGGAGAGAGAAGACGCGTAGAAATTGCAAGAGCTCTTGCTGCTAATCCTAAATTTATTCTTCTCGATGAGCCTTTTGCTGGTGTTGATCCTATTTCTGTTGGTGAAATTAAAGAGATCATTCTGCATCTGCGTGACAGAGGAATTGGTGTTTTAATTACCGATCACAATGTTAGAGAGACCTTAGACGTTTGTGAAAAATCCTATATTGTTAATGCAGGTCAAATTATTGCAAAAGGAACAGCTCAAGAAGTTCTAAGTAATGATAAGGTTAAGTCTGTTTATTTAGGTAAGGATTTCTCTTTATAGTTTTAGGGTAATTGGTTATGGCTGGATTAAGAAATACGCTGCAGATACGTGCTACACAGACACAATCTCAGATTCTGACTCCTCAAATGCAACAAGCTATCAGATTGTTGCAGTTATCTACTATTGAGTTACAACAGCAGATCCGCCAAACCGTAGATTCTAACCCAATGCTTGAGTTAGATGATTCTGATATATCTTCAATGGAAGAGTCATATGAAGATATGTTAGATAGTGAAAACCAAAATGATTCTGATTACGATCCTTTCTCTGATGATTCCTCTGTAAATAATGCTTCAATTGACGATGAAAAAAGCCTTTTAGATATCTTAGGTGATGGTAGTATCAATCTTGATACTAAGAAAAATCACGAAGATGAGGTTTATGATTCAGAGCATGAACATGATTCTGATAATTATTCAGAACAGAATTTAGCAGAAGATAATCAGTATTCTGACAAAGATAGTTCTTTACAAAGTAATTCTCAAACAGAAGAAAATCAGTATTCAGCAGAAGTAAAAGGTAGCAAAGGTTTGGCTATCGAAAATGATGATATCTATGAAGGTGAAACTACAGAAACTCTTCATGATCATCTAATATTTCAGTTAGAAATGTCACCTCTTGATGGAATAGATAAGAAAATTGCTGAAGCTATTATTGATGGTATTGATGATTCTGGTTACCTAAAAGAGTCTTTAGAGGATATTTTAGATTGCATAAAAACTCAGGATCCTACAGTTACTATTGAAGACGTAAATGCTGTTTTAAAACTAGTTCAGCATTATGATCCTTTGGGTGTGGGAGCTAGAAGTGTACAGGAATGCATTTTAATTCAATTAAAAGCTTTGCCTGATGATACTGAGTACAAAAAGTTAGCAATTAACCTGATCACCAATTACATAGATTTACTTTCAAATCGTAATTATGTTGCTTTATGCCAAAGACTTTCGATCAAAGAAGATGTCTTAAAGAAAGTTAATGATCTAATTACATCATTAGAACCACGTCCTGGCAATAACATTGTCCATTCAAAAAAACAAAATGATTTTGTAATTCCTGATTTAATTGTGGTTAAAGATAAAAATGGAGACTATAGTGCAGAGTTAAATCCTGCAGCTAACCTAAAAGTTAGAATCAATGAAGATTACGCAAAATTAGCTAACAAAGCGCGTAACGAAGCTGAAAAAATCTTTTTCAAAGATCATTTAAAAGAAGCTAAGTGGTTCAAACAAAGCATAGATAATAGAAATGACACTTTATTAAAAGTTGGTCGTTGCATAGTTTCTCATCAGAAAGATTTTATGGAAAAAGGTGAGTCTGCTATGCATCCAATGGTATTAAATGATGTTGCAGTAGAAATTTCTATGCATGAATCTACTATTTCTAGAATCACTACAGAAAAGTATATTCATACACCAAAAGGTACTTTTGAATTAAAGTATTTCTTCTCATCAAGTGTAAACACAGAAAGCGGTGGTTCAGCTTCATCAACTGCTATTAAGGCAGTAATTAAAGAGATTATTTCTAAAGAGCCACCAAGAAAACCACTTTCTGATAGTAAGATTTCTGATATTCTCAATGAAAAAGGCTTAAATGTCGCAAGACGAACTGTAACTAAGTACAGAGAATCTTTAGGTATTCCTTCAACATCACAACGCAAACAATTAATTTAATTTTTTACAGAAAATTGAATTAGTTCACGAATTGATATTGATTGCTAAAAAATATTAAGAAAATTGTGAAGTTACACCTTTAATTATTAGATTTTTCAACCTATTATTAAAGTGTAGTTACAATTTAGTACTCGCTTAACATTACCTGGCACTAAGATCAGGTTAAGGAAGTAAATATGCAAATCAATATTCATGGCGTAGGTGTAAAGTTAACCGATTCTTTAAAAGATTACGTCAATGACAAGTTTAAGCGTCTTGAGCGTAAAGGTGATATTATTACCTCTATCTCAGTAACTCTAACAGTTGAGAAATTGAACCAGATTGCTAAAGCTGATTTAGCTGTAGCAGGTGGTAATCTTCATGCTGAGCATCAGGCAGAGAGTATGTATCCAGCAATTGATGGTCTAATCGATAAGGTTGACGGTCAGTTAGTTAAGTATAAAGAGAAGTTAAAGTCATAATTCTTAACTTCAACAACGAGGAGCCCTGCCATTGTGCAGGGCATTTTTTTTGGGAAAAGAGGAAATAGATCTTGATAGTACTGCCTAAAACACAAATACTGTCTCCGTTATTCTGCTTTAGTAAAAAAAGATTATTTGAAGAAATAGCTGAATGTGCCGCTTTCATTACTAAAAAGACTTCCAAAGAAATTATCGTTGCTTTAAATGAAAGAGAAAAGTTAGGTACAACAGTTTTTTTTCAAGGCGTTGCTATTCCTCATGCCGTAATACAAAGCTCAACACCTACATTTGCAGTATTAAGCATTTTAGATAAACCTATTACATTTAATTCAATTGATGCTGATGAACAATTAGTAGATATTGCTTTTAGTCTCTTTATTTCACCAAAAGACGATGTAGAAAAAGTTGAGTCACTTTTAAAAAGTCTTACAATAGTCTTATCTAATGTCGATTTGTTAAATGCTTTGCGACTATCTAAAAATGAAAAGCATAAAGTCGAAACAATCCTTAATCAGATTGATCTGTTATTGGATCATGTACAAGAAGGATTAGTAGACTCTTCTGAAATAGATAATCCTCATTTTCAATAGGAAATCTTCATGACAAATAAAGTTGAGCTTGTAGTTATATCAGGTCGCTCTGGTTCAGGAAAAACCGTAGCCTTACATGCACTAGAAGATTTAGGTTTTTACTGTATTGATAATTTACCTATTGTATTTTTAAAAGAATTAATAGATTTAGCTAAGAAAAGCTATCCCAAAATAGCTGTATCTTTAGATGTAAGAAATATTCCTATCAGTGATGATTATTCTGAATTAAATGACATTTACACTAAAGCTACTCATGATCAAGACATTAACGGTACGGTTATTTTTATTGATGCAGATGATCAGGTTTTGATTAAAAGATACTCTGAGACAAGACGTCTTCATCCATTATCTTTGCATAATCTTTCTTTAAATGAAGCTCTACAAAAAGAAACAGAGATCTTAAAGATCATCTCTTCCGTTGCTGATTTACGTATCGATTCAACTAATTTATCTGTTCATGAGTTATGTCAGCAGGTAGTTACAACTATCCAAGGCAAACCATATAAGCAGATTGTCATCATCTTTGAGTCTTTTGGATATAAAGACGGTGTAACTAAAGATGCTGATTTTGTATTTGATTCTAGATTCTTACCAAATCCTTATTGGGAAAAAGAACTAAGAGAATATTGCGGCCTTGAGCAACCTGTAAAAGATTTCTTTGCAAAGTACCCTGAAGTAGAAGCCTATATTGATAAGATTGATGACTTACTTTTTGGTATTTTAAAGCCTATAGAACAAAGTGATAGAAGTTATCTTACTGTAGCAATAGGCTGTACTGGTGGTTTTCACCGATCTGTCTATATTGCGCAAAGTTTGGCCGACAGATTTAAAGAGCGCGGTATATCTGTAAAAGTTCGTCACAGAACTTTATTGCGCAAGAAAAAAGAACTTGTTGCTAAATAATAAAATCAATGAGCACATACATTTTATGTGCTTTTGATTTTGAGAAAGACCTTAAAATCTATATAATCCAACTCGAAAATTCTCTTCAATACACTGCGTTATGTTTGCCTTATAGTTTGGTAAAATATGCGCATATAGACTTCTTTTGTGGAATTGAACATGAGTGATAATGCACTGATCAAAGTAAGGAATGTATCGTTTTCTTATCAGAGTAAACAGATTTATAAAAATCTGACACTCGACATTCCAAAAGGAAAAATTACCGCAATTTTAGGTCCTTCTGGTACTGGAAAGACTACCATTCTAAGACTTATTGGCGCACAGTTAACCCCTAACGAAGGAACCATCGAGTTTGATGGAACTAATATCCATTCTTTAAATAGAACTGATTTATATAAGTTAAGACAAAGAATGAGTATGTTATTCCAAAGTGGTGCTTTGTTTTCAGATATGAATGTTTTTGAAAATGTTGCATTTCCTATTAGAGAGCATACAAATTTACCTGAAGAACTCGTTTATGACGTAGTCATGATGAATCTAGAAGCTGTAGGTATGCGTGCAGCTGCTAATTTATTTCCTGCTGAGTTGTCAGGTGGTATGTCAAGAAGAGCAGCCCTTGCTCGTGCTATTGCACTTGATCCTGATTTAGTTATGTATGATGAGCCCTTTGTAGGTCAAGATCCTATTACTAAAGGTGTATTAGTAAAGCTAATTTCTGATATTAACAAATCATTAGGTAAGACCTCTGTTGTCGTAACTCATGATGTTAAAGAAATTTTAGAGATTGCTCATTATGTTTATATCTTAGCTGAAGGTTCAGTATTAGGTTGTGGTACTCCTGAAGAAATTAAGAACAGCAAAGATCCTCGAGTAATGCAGTTTATTCAAGGAGACTTTGATGGTCCTTATGCCTTTAAACTAAAAGGCTCAGATAACTATATTGAGGAGCTGTAATGTTAGCTTTCTTTGGATCTTTAGGAAGATACTTTTTAAAGAAAATATCCTCATTAGGAAGATCTACAATAATCTTCTTTCACTCTATTTTCGCTTTACCAAACTTTAAAAAGACATTTCCATTACTTGTAAGTCAGATATATTTTATTGGCGTTCAGTCAATTATTATCATCATCGTATCTGGTTTATTTATAGGCATGGTTTTAGGTTTACAAGGATTTAATATTCTTAAAGATTTTATGGCAACAGGATCTTTAGGAAGCTTAGTATCTTTAGCTATTATTAGAGAGTTAGGGCCTGTAGTTACTGCCTTACTGTATGCAGGAAGAGCAGGTTCAGCTCTTACAGCTGAAATTGGTCAGTTAAAAGCATCTGAACAGTTATCAGCTTTAGAGATGATGGCTGTTGATCCTCTAAAGAGAGTGATTGCTCCAAGATTCTGGGCAGGAATGATCAGTATGCCTATCTTATCTTTACTTTTCTGCCTTGTAGGTATCTATGGCGGTAAGCTAGTAGGTGTTGATTGGTTAGGTCTAGATGATGGTATTTACTGGTCAAGCATGCATGCTAGTGTGGATGCATTAAAAGATCTTGTTCCTATGATGATTAAAGCAGTAGCCTTTGGCTTTGTATGTACATGGATAGCTCTATTTAATGGTTATGATTGTAAGCCAACTTCAGAAGGTATAAGTATGGCTACAACTGCCACAGTAGTTCAGTCATCATTAGCAGTTTTAGGTTTTGATTTCGTGTTAACAGCATTAATGTTCTAATTGGGTATTATTTATGAAGTATTTAAAAGCTGAAATTATGGTTGGCATATTTATGCTGTTAGGAATAATAGCAGCTGTAATCTTAGCCTTAAAAGTTGCAGGTTTAGTTTTAAACAGCAACAACCAAACTTATAAAGTTTATGCAAATTTTGAGAATGTAGGCTCTTTAAGAATTAGAGCTCCAATTAGAATTGGAGGTGTTCTAATCGGAAGAGTAGGTGCTATCTCTTTAGATCCAAAGACCTTATCACCAGTTGTAGAGCTTGATATTGAAAAGCAGTATGACAAGTTATCTAGTGAGTCAAAAGCTTCAATTCAAACAGCAGGTATTATTGGAGAACAATACATTAGTATTACTCCAGGCTTCTATGATGAGGATATGGGATCAACATATTTAAAGGATGGAGATGTAATCCACGATACAGGTTCAGCTTTAGTACTTGAGGACTTAATCTCTAAATTTGTATTCAATTCAAGTGCTGATAAGAAAGACTCTCAGGATAAAGAGCAAGCTACAAAAGACGAAGTTGCTCAATAGTAGGTGAAATTATGAAGAAGATTTTTAGTTATTTTTTAGCTTTAGGTATCGCTCTATGTGGCTTTTCATCAGTACAAGCTGCTGATAATAATCCTTATGAGTTAGCAAATGAAGTTGCAACCACAACCATTAACGATATCAAAGCTAATAAGGATAAATTGTCAAACAGAGCTGTAGCTGAAGGTATTATCGAAAAGGATCTTATTCCTTACATTGACATCAAATACGCAGCCTATAAAGTTATTGGAACCTCTTTAAAGAGTACCTCTGCTGAAGAAAGACAGCGTTTTACAGATGAATTTGCTGTATACATGAAGAACAGCCTAGTTGATGTATTAAGCAAATATACCAATCAGGACATTGTTCCTGCTAAAGTTGAGACTGTTGATCCATCAGTAAGTCTTGTTTCTGTAAAACTTTTAATTAGAGAAGCAGGTAAAAAAGATTTAGATCTTGTTTTAAAGTTAAGAAAGAACAACAAGACTGGTCAATGGAAAGCATTTGATCTTATCGGTGAAAACATCTCAATGTTAGATGCAAAGATTTCAGAGTTATCTCCTATTATTAAGAATAATGGTGTAGATGCTGCAATTGCTAAGTTGAAATCAGGCGATAAAAAGTAATTTACATTATGAATAAGATAGACAAATTAAATTTTGATTCTGTGCCTAGCCTGTGGGCCAAGAGAGAGAGTTTATTCAAAGAGAATACAGTTGATCTAAAGGATATTAGTTCAATAGATGTTTCAGGAATGGCTATTCTAGTTAAATGGTCAAAGGCTCAAAAAGATCAAAAGTTACATCTTATCAATGTACCTGTAAGTGCAATGAACCTAATCAATACGTACAGATTAGGTCAGTTGTTTGTATTAGACTAAACTCTAAGTTAAATTTGTAGAAAAGAAAATATATGGCAGAACAACAACATTTTGAAGGCTTTGATGCTGAGCCAGAAGAGGAAAGCAGAAGCTCTCATAAGAGGCAAGCTCAAGCAATCAGAAAACTTGTAGAAAAGATTGCTAATCTTGGCGAACAAAGTTTTAAATCATTAGTAATCCCTCAAGAAGTTAAGGAGGCTTTGTTAGTTGCTCGTAAACTTAAGCCAAAATCAGATGAAAGACGTCGTCAGTTACAGTATGTAGCAAAGCTACAAAGAAATTATGATGACTCTGATTTAGAAAATCAGGTTAACATGTTAGGAGCTTCTTCAAAAGAAGATCCAAATACAATGAAACTAGAAAAATTGAGAGAAAACATGCTCAACGGTGGAGTTGAAGTGTTAAATGGCTTTTGCTCTTTGATTCTAGACACTGATAGGAACAAGTTAAGAACATTAATTAAAAAAGCCAAGTCTGAACTTGCTGCAGATGCTGAGTCAAGCAAGCCTAATTCAAGGGCTTTATTTAAGTATCTAAAAAGTGAGATTGCGAGAGCTGGTGTTGAGATCCCTCATGAGCTTATAAAGTAGGAATAACTGCTTTTATACCTAGCTTTTACAGCTCATCAATTAAGTCAGACAATGTATAAAAAAGTCTGACTTTTTGTTTTAAGCTTTAGTACCGCCAACAGTAATAGAATCAATTTTTACTGTTGGTTGTCCTATACCAACAGGAACTGACTGACCTGCCTTGCCACAGACACCAATACCAGCATCAAACTCGAGATCATTTCCTACCATTGAAACTTGCTGCATGGTTTTAGGTCCATTTCCAATTAAGGTAGCTCCTTTAATAGGAGTTGAAATTTTACCGTCTTTGATTAGATAAGCTTCTGATGTTGAGAATACAAATTGACCAGAGGTGATATCTACCTGACCACCTTTAAAGTTAACAGCATAAATACCATCCTTTACTGAGGATAAGATTTCATCTTTAGTAAAATCACCTTTCTGCATAAAGGTATTGGTCATTCTTGGCATTGGAAGACAGTTATAGCTTTCTCTTCTACCATTACCTGTAGGCTTCATATTCATCAACATAGCATTTTGTCTATCTTGCATATAGCCTTTTAGAATGCCTTTTTCGATAAGTACATTTGAAGCTGTATCAGTACCTTCATCATCAAAGCTCATGGAGCCTCTTCGGTTGGGAATAGTACCGTCATCGATAATGGTACAAGCTTCAGATGCAACCTTTTGACCAATCTTACCTGTAAAAGCTGACGATCCTGTTCTGTTAAAATCACCTTCTAGTCCATGACCTACAGCCTCATGAACTAAAACACCTGGCCATCCTGCTCCTAAAACAACTGTCATTGTTCCTGCTGGAGCCGGTATTGCCTCCATGTTAACTGAAGCTATTCTTACAGCTTCTTTAGCTAAATCTTTTAAGGAATTATTTTTTAATAATTCATCTAAAAGAATAGCTCCTCCAGCACTTGCATAACCTACTTCTCTTCTACCATCTTTTTCCATAACCACAGAAACAGATAGATGAACCATAGGTTTGATATCATATCTTGAAGGATTGTCTGTAGGCATTACTAAAGTTGTTCTGTGAGTACAAGATAGCCCAGCCATGACCTGAACAACTCTCGGATCGAGAGCTCTAGCTTCAGCATTTAAAATCTCTAAAATTTTTGCTTTTTGAGATCTGTTCATAGAAAAGATAGGATCATCACTTACATATAAAGCATTGGTCTTTTTAACACCTTTATTGATGTTAATACCGTTACAGTTGTGTCCTTTGCTAATGGAGTGAGCTGCTGAACAGGCTTCATAAAGAGATTTGTTATCTAAAACATCAGAATAAGCAAAACCAGATTTTGTTCCATCTATAGCTCGCACACCAACACCTTGACTGATATTAAATGAGCCACCTTTTACAATACTTTCTTCTAAAGAAAAGCTTTCTGAAACTACTCTTTCAAAAAAGAGATCACCAAAGTCTATTTTTCTTTCACATAGTAATTGAAGAGCTTTGTTGGCGCTCTCTTGAGTGATGTCGCTATTACCCCAAAGGATAGATTTTGTCTTCTCGTAATTATCCATTTTTAGAACTCTTTTTAAGAACTGTATTCGGAACTATTTCTTAGCATTTACCACTTTAGGAACAATTCCAAATTCTTTTAAACACTCTCTAACTTCGCATATAGGTAAGCCAATTACTGTGCTTACTGAGCCCTTTACTTTTTCAATGAGCATTGAAGCTATTCCCTGTAAGGCATAAGCTCCAGCCTTGTCATCACCTTCACCAGAGTTTATGTATGTCCAAATAAGCTCATCATCTAGTTGAGAAAAAGTTACTTCTGTAGCACAAACGAAATTTCTAAATATATCGTTTTGCTGAATGGTGGTTCCTGTGTAAACAGTATGAGTTTTGCCTTGTAACTTTTTTATCATTAAAAAAGCTTCATCTCTGTTCTTTGGTTTCCCTAAGATCTCTGAATTTAAAGATACAACTGTATCTGCAGCAATGACTGTAGCATCAGGGTATTCTTTTGCAACGATGGAAGCTTTGAGTTTTGAAAGTCTTTTTACAAGCTCGGATGGGATTTCATCTTTTATAACAGATTCATCTGCATGAGGGATCACAACTGAAAATGGTATCCCTAAATAAGATAGAAATTCTTTTCTTCGAGGAGAGCCTGAAGCTAGAATTAGTTTGTTCATATCAGTCTATCTTTTCTTTATCTTCTGTATCAATAGAGAAAGTTGAACAGAGAATGTAGCTAATTACATATACTATTGGCCAAAATACCGCAGTAATTAAGGTTGGTAATATGAAGTTAACTTCATAGTAGCTTTGACCAATAATGTGCTCAATCCAGTAACCTAACACATTAACAATCAGGTTAATAACACCAATAATGATGGCCTGTTGCCACAGTGAATATTTTGGAAAGTTCTTGAATTGAGTATTAATTAGATAGATTTGTGTACTAATAACAAAAGCATTGATTCCTAAAGGAGCGCCTGTTACTAAATCTAAGATAATTCCAATCAGCCAAGCTGTCTCAAGCTTTAAGGTAAAATGACTGTTCATTGAAAAGAAGATTAGTACTAGCACCAATATATCTGGTCTATAATCAGAAATCGATGCTGGCAAGTGCACAATCTGTAGTATCAAAGAGATAAAAATCATTGGTACTAGAACAAACAGAAAAGATGATTTTTTCTCTTTATTAATCATTTGATCCCTCTGTGTTCTTATTGTCTACAGTTTTGTTATCTGACTTTTTATTTTCTTCTTGGCTATCAGTTTTCTTTACCTTAACTGATAGGGTTTCAATAAGAGTCTTAACCTTTTCTTGATGTAAGATGACTTTATTATCAGTAAGCTGTTTTGCTTTAGTCTCTATATCATCATCTTCAAAGGTTTCATCATTCGACCAGAACATTAGCACATAACGCATTTTATCTATATCTACTAATGGCTTGGCTCTAATAGCAGCAAAAGGCTGAGAATCAGAAATACCAACAGAGGTAACCTCTGCTACAGGATAACCTTTAGGATAAACACCACCGATGCCTGAGGTTAAAAGTAAATCTCCTACTTTTACATCAGCAGAACGAGGTACGTTATTGATATTAATTTCACCGTGAGCACTAGTACCTGCTGAAATAGCTCTTACAAATGATCTGCTATCAATAACAGGAATAGAACAGCTAGGATCTGTAAGTAACAGTACTCTTGAATAAGAGTAGTTTACATTCATAACTTGACCTACAAGTCCCTTATCTGTAATAACAGGCATACCCTCATAAACACTTTCTTTTGAGCCACGATTTACAATAACTCTATGAAGATATGGATCGGGATCTACATTGATAACTTCAGCAAATAATCTCTTGGTATTTGCTCTTACAGGTGAGTTTAGTAACTGTCTTAGAGCCTGATTTTCATTTTCAAGATCTTTTAGTTTTAAAACGTCTGCTCTCTGCATGAAGTTTTCTGTAGATAGTTTTTCGTTTTCTTTGATAAGTTCGCTATGACTTTTAAACTGTGAAGACATCAGTTTACTCATGGCATGAGGAGAATCAGCAAATACCAACACAGGATACAGTGCAGACTCAACATAAAATCTGAAATCAGTGAGAATTTTGGAACGAACGTCTAAAGCCATTACCGCCAATGACATGACAAGTACAATGGCAAATCTGAAATGGGTTAATGAATTATTCTGATCTGAATTTTTCAAATCACATCCTAGGAAAACTAAAGGATCTCCAAAGAGGAGATCCTAATTTAAATTAACTAATCGAAGATTTCGTTATCTTGAGTGTCATACATCTCAAGAGCTTTACCGCCACCGCGTGCAACGCAGGTTAGAGGATCATCTGCAATTGTTACCGGAATACCAGTTTCTTCTCTTAGCAACTTATCTAAGTTGTGGAGTAATGCACCACCACCAGATAACATCATACCGTGCTCTGCAATATCAGCTGCTAACTCTGGAGGTGATTTCTCTAGAGCTGTACGAACTGCAGCAACGATGCCTTTAATAGGATCTGAAAGAGCTTCTAGGATTTCGTTTGAATTTAAAGTGAATGAACGAGGTACACCTTCAACAACTGATCTACCACGAACTTCCTTCTCATGCATTTCTTGTTCAGCGTATGCTGAACCGATTTCAATCTTAACCTGCTCAGCTGTTGATTCACCGATTTCATAACGCTTGGTGTTACGAACATAATCTATGATAGCCTGATCGAAACGGTTACCACCGATTCTTACAGAGCTTGAATAAACAATACCGTTTAAAGAAATGATTGCAACTTCAGTAGTACCACCACCAATATCAACAATCATTGAGCCTTTTGCTTCTGAAACAGGAAGACCAGCACCGATAGCAGCTGCCATAGGTTCTGTAATTAAGAAAACCTCACTTGCACCAGCGCCTTCTACAGACTCTCTAATGGCTCTACGCTCAACTTGAGTAGCGCCACATGGAACGCATACTAATACGCGAGGGCTTGGTTTGAATGGTACAAAATGAGAACCTTGCAGAACCTTAGAAATAAAGTACTGCAACATTTTCTCTGTGTATTGGAAATCTGCAATAACACCATCTTTCATAGGTCTGATAACTTCTAGATTATCAGGGCTACGACCTAACATGGTCTTAGCTGCTCTACCTACAGCGTCTACTTTTCGTTGTGCACCACCGTTTCTGTCTAAACGGACTGCAACTACTGATGGCTCATTAAGGACGATGCCCTTATTTTTTACGTAAACTAGAGTATTAGCTGTTCCTAAATCGATTGACAGGTCATTAGAGAACATGCTTCTTAATTTTTTAAACATTTATTGGATCCGATGCCGAAGTTTAATATGGCCAAATATTAACAATCTGCTTAAGATTATTTTGTGCAAAAGTATATCACAGACATCCTGTCTTTCGTTGACTGAATGCTAGTTTGACTAAAAAAGTCTTATCTTTATCACATCTTTTATAAGCAATCTTTAGCGTGCAAAATTCTAGCACTTAAGAGATAGCACAAAATTATATAAACAAAGAAGCAGGCACGTGCCTGCTTGCTATTTTAGAATGGAAGATCGTCGTCTGCTCCATCGACAGTGCTTGAAGGTGCATCATACACATTAGGCTCTTTAGGCTGTTGAGGCTCTGTAGCCTGTGGTGCAACCTGACTGAATCCAGAACCACCTTGATACCCATTCTGAGAGAATGAATTTTGCTGACTATAAACAGATTGCTGATTTTGAACAGGCTGTGCCTGAGATGTTCCATATGGACTTGCGTTTTGCATTGGACTGTTACCATAAGGACTTTGTTGAGCAGGAGCACTTTGTGTGTTGTAATCAGATCTGAATTGCTGAGCGCCCTGGTAAGGCTGTGTAGACTGGTAAGAAGGGGCTGAAGAAGCTTGTTGGCCATCATTTTGGAAAGAATTATTCTTACCACCTAACATTTGCATTTCATCAGCAACGATTTCAGTAATGGTCCTCTTAACGTTCTGCTTGTCTGTATATGATCTAGTGCGTAATTTACCTTCTACATAGATCTGAGAACCTTTGTGTAACCACTGATGTGCGATTTCAGCTAATTTTCCCCACATTACAACGCGATGCCATTCAGCAAATTCAGTTACCTGCTGTGTGTCCATGCTACGTCTCATCTCGTTGGTTACCATTGAGATGTTTACAACAGCAGTGCCTGAGCTAGTCTGTCTGTAAGAAGGTTCATCTCCAAGATTACCAATAAGTATTACTTTGTTAACTCCACGAGCCATATACTTTCCTTTAAGTTTTGTATAAATAAAATCAATTTGATGAGTATTGTAAGTGAATTTTTTTAGAGCACGCAATATTTAGTGGCAAAATATGAAAAAGATCAGCACAAAATGAAGAATGTTCGATAAAATCCCTTAAATATCATACGTTAATTTTGATAAAAAAAATTTGTCCAATCTATACAAATTAGAAAAATAATCCACTCAGAATTGATACAATCACTCTCAAGTTTATTGAGAGTTTTTGTATATGGATAAAATATCAATTCGCGGTGCCAGAACTCATAATCTTCGAAATTTAAGTCTGACAATTCCAAGAAACAAATTAGTAGTAATTACAGGTCGTTCAGGTTCAGGAAAATCCTCTTTAGCATTTGATACTTTGTATGCTGAAGGACAAAGAAGATATGTAGAGTCATTATCTTCATACGCAAGACAATTCCTGTCTTTAATGGATAAACCAGATGTAGATTCAATCGAAGGTTTATCTCCTGCTATTTCCATCGAACAAAAGGCAGCCTCTCACAATCCAAGATCTACAGTAGGTACTGTAACTGAAATTCACGATTACCTGCGTCTGATGTGGGCTCGAATCGGTTTGGCAAAATGTCCTGAGCATGGAACCGTGTTAAAGGCTCAAACTGTTTCTCAAATGGTAGATGCTGTTTTGCAAAAGCCAGAAGGTTCTAAGATTATGATCCTCTCTCCTATTGTTAGAGGTCGTAAAGGTGAGTATAAACAGCTATTCTCAGACTTAGTTAAAGATGGTTTTATCAGAGCCAGAATCGATGGTGAGATCTGTGATTTGTCAGATCCTCCTGATCTTGCTTTAAGAGAAAAACACAATATTGATCTTATAGTAGACAGAATTAAAGTAAGACAAGATCTAAAACAAAGACTTGCTGATTCTTTTGAAACTGCATTGAAATATTCTGAAGGTCTAGCTGTAGCCTGTCCTATGGATGAGCACAAAAAAGAAGATGAGATCTTGTTTTCATCTCACTACTCATGTCCTATCTGCGGTTATTCAATTCCAGAGTTAGAGCCAAGAGATTTTTCTTTTAACAACCCCCATGGATCATGTCCTAAGTGTGAAGGCTTAGGTGTCATGATGATTTTAGATGAAGATAAGATTGTTCCTGATAAGAATAAGTCTGTATTTGAAGGAGCAATATCTGGTTGGGATAGACAGAATCCTTTCTTCTTCAGACAATTAGAAGCTGTAGCCTCATACTTTGATATAGATTTAAGAAAACCTTATAAAGCTTTGACTGATAAAGAGCGTAAATACCTGTTGTATGGAACAGGTAAGACTGCAATCCCAATGGAGATTGTGTACTCTGGTGGTAAGAAGTCGCGCTCAAGTGTTGAACCTTTTGAAGGTGTGATCCCAAACTTTGAAAGACGACTTCATGAAACTGAGTCTGAATACGTAAGATATTACATCTCAAAGTTAATGAGACCTCTTCCATGTCCTGAATGCCATGGAACAAGACTTAAAAAAGAGTATTGCAATGTATTTGTAAATGGTAAGAGCTTACCTGAAATTAATGATTTCTCAATTAAAGAGAGTTATGACTTTTTTGATAATTTAAAGTTATCAGAACAAGAAACAAGTATTGCCGCTCGTATCTTAAAAGAAATTAAAAACCGTTTAGGTTTTTTAATAAATGTTGGCTTAGGTTATCTAACCCTATCACGAGCAGCTGAAACTCTTTCTGGTGGTGAATCTCAAAGAATTAGACTTGCAAGTCAAATCGGTGCTGGTCTTACTGGTGTAATGTATGTTTTAGATGAGCCAAGTATTGGTCTTCATCAAAGAGACAATTCAAAGCTACTGATGACTTTGAAAAACTTAAGAAACATCGGTAATACTGTTATTGTAGTAGAACACGACGAAGATACTATGAGAGCTGCTGATCATATTATTGATATAGGTCCTGGTGCTGGTATCAATGGAGGCAAGGTAGTAGCTGAAGGTACCGTTGAAGATATTGAAAATACCAAGGATTCTCTTACAGGTGATTATCTAGCAGGTAGAAAAAAGATAGAAATACCTAAGAAGAGAGAAAAAGCTCAAAAGAGCAAAATGTTAACATTAAAAGGATGTAGAGGTAACAATCTAAAAAATGTTACAGCATCATTCCCTGTAGGTTGTTTTGTAGTAGTAACAGGTGTATCCGGTTCTGGTAAATCTACTTTAGTAAATGATACTTTAGTAAGGGTAGCTGAAAGAGAATTAAATGGAGTAACAGCAAATGATGATCCTGCTCCATATGATTCAGTAAGTGGTCTTGAACATTTTGATAAGATTATTTGTATAGATCAAAGTCCTATTGGTAGAACACCTCGCTCAAATCCAGCAACTTATGTTGGTCTGTTCTCAGATATTAGAGACTTGTTTGCTAAAACACCTGAAGCTAGAGCTAGAGGTTATACTTCAGGTCGCTTTTCCTTTAATGTAAAAGGAGGCCGTTGCGAGGCTTGTCAGGGTGATGGCACCATTAGAGTTTCAATGAACTTTTTACCTGATGTATATGTTAAGTGCGAACAGTGTGACGGTAAACGTTATAACCGTGAAACCTTGGAAGTTCTTTATAAAGGAAAGACTATCTCTGATGTACTAGATATGAACGTAGAGCAGGCTTTGGAGTTCTTTGAAGCAGTACCTTCTATTGCTAATAAGCTAAAAACTTTAATGCAGGTAGGACTTTCATATATAACCTTAGGTCAGGCTGCAACAACATTTTCTGGTGGTGAAGCTCAGAGAATCAAGTTATCTAAAGAGTTATCAAAGAGAGCTACAGGAAAGACTCTTTATGTTTTAGATGAGCCTACTACCGGTCTTCATTTTGAAGATGTAAAGTTGTTGCTTGAAGTGTTATTAAAACTAAGAGATCAGGGGAATACTGTAGTAGTAATTGAGCACAATCTTGATGTGATAAAGACAGCAGATTATTTAATTGACTTAGGTCCAGAAGGTGGCAGTGGCGGTGGAGAGATCATTGCTTGTGGTACACCAGAGGAAATTAGTAAATGTGAAAAATCATTTACTGGACATTTTTTAAAACCAATCTTAGAGCGCGGATATTAAAGGAGCTTTAAATGTCAGAGTTAACCGATAAAGAGTTAGAAGCAATAAAATCTTTAAATGCTGAATACAGACAGGCTATGTTCAAAAGAGTAGCTTCAGAGCAGGATGGTTTATATGTACTTGTAGACAATGACGGCCCTCTGATCTTAGAAGATACTGAAGAAGATGAGAATAACAATCTTTTCAGTGTCCTACCGGTTTGGTCTCACGAGAGACTGGCTACTGAGTATGCTAAGGAGAATAAATTAGAGTCAATGAAGGCTCAGTTTATTACTAAAAAAGCATGGAATGAGAGCTGGGTTCCTATGTTCAAAGAGCAGAAAAACGTTCTTGTAGGTTTTATGCCTGTAGGAGATGGTGATTTCTCTGTTGATGATCCAGTTGAAATCTAGGCGTAATTTTAGAAATCGTCACATAAATATGACACAAAGAAAACTTTTGACAAAAATCAGTAGCTATCGCAAATTGTCTATTGAGTTTTCTTTTGTGTTTATAAGAAGATCATCTAAACTAAAATTAGATGATATTAAATAAAATATACAAATATATAAGGTATGCAAATATAAGAACATACCTAAAAATAACTTACTGATAAGCCAACTTATCTTAAATCCAATTTGTCTATAAAAGTTAGTTTGAAACATCTTTCTATAAGCAAGATTGTTTAAGGTAGAAAGTAAGAAAAAGTCTGTTTGTAGCAGATACTAGGAAAAAGATGCAATGCCTGTCAAAGTTATTTATGAGCACACTTTGCATGTATTAAAGTTAACTGCCGAACGTACGTTAAATAAACAAGGCGTATTGGCTATTTTCTGGATAACGCATTTTGCCTATGCAGTCTTTACAAAATTTTTTAGACAAGTTAGATGTCTATAGAGAAATCTTCACCGAAGTAAGATTGATTGATCTTTCTCAAATTATTCAAACTTGTGAAAATATATATATATCTTGTGCATGCAGAGATATTGATGGTATTTGCCGTACCTGTAAGAACTGCATCGCTGTTAAAGCTATTTCAGATAACAGCACAAAGATTAAATGGGAATATATAAATTCTGAAATTCATCAGATTACAGTATCTCCTACCGTCATCGAAGGCAGAAAGTACGTAATTGAGTTTATTCAAAAGCTTGATGCCGACTCTCAGATTGATTCTAAAAGTAGTGAAGTTTTAGTAGATAAGCTTACTGTTTATAAAGATAAGCTTTATAAAGACGCCATTACAGGTATCTATAACCGTCATTATTATGAAGATAGATTAAAAGACGTTAAATCTATAGCTGGTGTGGCTGTAATCGATGTTAATGACTTTAGACTTTATAATGAGGCCTTTGGTCATCATGTAGGCGACATCATTTTAAACACCGTTGCACAGGTTATTTCTCGTTCTTTAAACAAAAATGATGTCTTGGTTCGCTATGGTGGTGACGAGTTTTTAGTAATCTTCAACGACATAGAAAAAGAAGAGTTCTACCATAAATTATCTCAATTATCAGAACTTGTAAGCAGAGCAGCTGTACCAGGTTATTCTCAAATTCAATTATCTGTTTGCATTGGCGGTATCTATGCTAATTCTATTTTATTGTCAGATGCTGTAACAAAAGCTGATACTGTAATGTTGCAGGGTAAAGCCAATGGAAAGAATGTTGTAACTGACAATCTGGATCTTGATAGTGAAAACAGTCAGGAAAAACAAAAGATCCTATTAGTTGATGATTCAAGAATGAATCGTCATCTTTTAATGAATATCCTTTCTGAGAGCTATGAAATTATTGAAGCTACTGACGGTAAACAGGCTTTAGACATCTTAGATAAGAAAAAAAGTGATATTGCTTTAATACTTCTTGATATTGTAATGCCTGTGATGGATGGTTTTGAGGTCTTATCTTGGATGTCTTCAAATAACTTAATTGAAGATATACCTGTCATTATGATCTCCTCAGAGGATGCTAGTGATACTGTAAGAAAAGCTTTCTCTTATGGTGTTTCTGATTATATTAGCAGACCTTATGATGCAAAGGTTGTTTATAAACGTGTTTATAACACTATTAAACTCTATACCAAACAAAGACGACTAGTAGGCCTTATCTCTGAACAAATAAAGGACAAAGAGAAGAGCAACAATATGATGATCGCTATTTTGAGTCATATTGTTGAATTTAGAAATGGAGAGAGTGGAGCTCATGTTGTCCACATCAGGTTGTTAACAGAAAAACTGTTAGAGTGCTTAGTTAAAAAGTCTGACAAATATAAATTAACAGCAACTGATAGAGAGCTTATAACTACAGCATCAGCTTTACATGACATTGGAAAGATTGCGATTGATTCGAAGATCTTAAATAAGCCTGGCAAGTTTACTGATGAAGAGTATGAAATTATGAAAACTCATACAGTAATCGGTGCTCAAATCCTAGATAAATTAGAGATGTACCGTAACGAACCACTTGTAAAAATAGCTTGTCAAATCTGCCGTCATCATCATGAACGCTATGATGGAAGAGGCTATCCTGACGGTCTTAAAGGTGATGATATTCCTATTGCAGCCCAAGTCGTTTCTGTAGCAGATGTTTATGATGCCTTAGTAAGTAAGAGAGTATATAAAAAATCTTTCTCTTCAGAAAAAGCTATAGAAATGATTTTTAACGGGGAGTGTGGATCGTTCAACCCTATTTTGTTAGACTGCTTGAAAGAAATTTCAAAAGATGTGTCATATAACAAATAGACTCTAAGAATATAAGAGGAACACTTTGAATTTTTTCACCTTTACAAAGAAGGCTACCACTAGAGTAGCAATGTTTCTTCTTTCCGTTTCTTTAATTACAGGATGTTTCTGTCAGCGACAAGATCCAAATAAAACTGTAACTGAAGATTCAATACCAACTATAGTAGTTGGTGTTGATAACTATGAGCCATTCTCTTTTAAAGACGAGGAAGGAAATATCATCGGTATCGATGTAGAGCTAGCAAAAGAAGTTTTTCATCGTCTTAATTACAGTCCTGAATTTAAGTTCATAGATTGGTCAAAAAAGAAAGAACTCTTAGATAGCAAAAAGATAGATTGTATTTGGAGCTCTTTTACTATGACTGGCCGTGAATCTCAATTCCTATGGGCAGGTCCTTATCTATACAGTCAACAGGTAGTTATGGTTCCAAAGAACAGTCCTATTTATTCAATTAAAGATTTAAATGGAAAAGTTGTAGGTGTTCAAAGTACTACTAAACCAGTAGATCTCTTATTGTGTGGCGGTAAAAACATCCCAAAGATAAAAGAAATGATCGTTTTCCCTACAAAAAGTGAAACTGTTGCTTCTTTAAGAGAAGGTGGCGTAGATGCCGTTGCAGGTCATATTACAGCTTTATATCGCTATACAGTTCAAGAGCATTTTAGATTTCTATCTGATGCTCTAGAAGAGGTAAAGCTGGGAGTGGCTTTTCCTAAATCAGGGGATCAAAAGCTAGTTGATGCATTAACTAATACCTTAGAAGATATGAAAAATGAAGGTTTAGTTGATGAAATTATCCAAAAATATGGATTGGATCCAAAGCCCATAGTTTGGGGAAAGTAAACTTTGAGTTGCTAAAAATTTGAGTTTTCTAAAAAGAAGTATATGAACTTTATAAAGACAAAATTCTTTTTCTCTTTTGTGTTTTTAGTATCTGCACTGTTATCTTTAGGTGCTGTATATTGGGTTGGAACACAAAATGATTTAAAAGCTATTCAAATTCTGTCATATAGAAAAATCTCTTTCTTACAATCTAGTTGTTCTAGATATGAGCATTTTGTTTTGGGTAGTGACACTAAAGATTTACTCTCTTTAAGAGAAAAAGCTTTAGTCTTAAGAAAATACTGTGATAGAGCCCAAGGTAATTTTGATAGATCTTTATTTGAGGATTTTTCATCAGAGCAAAGTGTTGATGGTATTTTGGTTGTGGATGAAAAACTTCGTCAAGAAATCAAAATCGGCTCTTATACAGGTCAACTATGGAATGATGCCATTCCAAGTGAGCAAAAAATAAAACTTTTACAGTACCCTCAGAAAACTTATCTTGAGCATATAACCTACAAAGGCAGAAATTATGATGTTGCTATTATTTCGCGCACAGATAAAAAAGGCTTAATTTTGTGCTATGTAGTCCGCTCAAAAAATGCTCTTTTAAGTAGCAGAATCACTGTACAAGATATGTTAGGTGCCTTGTACTTAGAAAAGGGCGCTGTAGCCTTTATTTCAAACGAATCAGGTAAGATCCTTTATACCAATAATGCAGAAATACTTTCACATCTTTACAATAAAGATAACCAAAAATTAGAAGGTACTAATCTTTATCTAACTCAAAGTGATGACGAGCTATGGTATGGACGTCTAGCTTATTACAAGAACTACAAAATAGGAGTCTTCTTCCCAAAGTCCTACATCTTTAAACACAGAAATTACATGATCAGTTGCTTTTTCTTGTTTATTTTCTTGTTTATTTTTGTCATTATCTTTATTAAATATGTAACTACCACTATTAGTATTTCTCAACTTAAGAGAACATCTAAAGCTTTAAGATGTATCGGCGAATTCTATGAAACAGTAGTTTCTTTAAGTTTGGACAAAAATAAAATTGATGTCATCAAGGCTCCAAAAGAACTAAATTCAAAGATGAATAATAGAGCTTATAAGGATGCATTACAGTCTTTTATAAACTACTATGCAACAGAAGAACAGAATAATGCTTTGGCTTTGATGCTCGATAAGAAAGAATTAGTATCCTATTTTGAGAGCGAAAATTATTTAGAGATCTCTGTTGAAGAAAATGGCAAATATAGACACAGCATTGAGATAGTTCCTCAGAGTAAGACTGAGCAAGATAAGATTGAATCTGTTTTAATCTTTGTAAAAGTAAGTGCAACTTCTATCTTATTGAAAAATTAAATTCACCTTATTTCTAAAACACAGTGAATAACAAGAAAGATCAGTTTATCTTAAGACGAACGGATCTTTTAAAGAGAAAAACTGTAGATTTATCTTCAAATCTTCTGTCTATTCCTGATAAGGCTCAACTCCCATCTGCTTCCACTTAACTAATGATCTTTCTCTGTACCACATCTGCCAAGCATTCATGGAGTTTTGCCACAGAATGTAGGTCCCAGGAATAATAGCTACAGTAGGATTTAAGTAGGTTAGTGCAACCCAAATACCAAACAGCATATTCTTTTGACCTAATCCTTGACCAGCACTAATTCTTTGTTTACCTATATGTCCTACAATCTTTCCAAAAGAAAATTGGAAAATAGTACATAAAAGACCGGTTACAGCAAAGATAATGATCTGTATTGATGAGCTTTGTGAAGCAAAGATATTAGCAAAGGTTTTTGCTGATAATACGAAGATAATACAAGCCCATAAGTAGAAACCTAACTCCTTAGTATGAGCTACTAAGAATTTATGCAGTCTATTGAAAAAGAGTTTGATGATGATTGCTGCTATGAGTGGTAACACAATCATTGGGAATACTTTATTTAAGATTGCTACAAATTCTGTAAAGAAAGGAATGTCTGTTGTTGTACTAATCAATGGGAAAATTAAAGGAATACCAATGGCGGCTGCTAGATTACTTAGAATGATATAAGTTGTTAAAGCAGATTCATTGCCTCCTAATTTACCCGTAATCACTGAAGCTGAGGCTGCTGTTGGGGTAATTATGCAGACTACTAAACCTAAAAGAATAGTCTGAGCAAAAACAGATAAATCATTTAAATGAACATAGAGAGACAAAAATAAACTTGCTAATACCTGAAATGCAATAAGTACATAATGCCAAACATGAGGTTTCATCTGCTTGTATTCGATTTTAATAAAAGCACAGAATAGAATAACAAACAAAACTCCAGGAAGGCAGTCTGATACAACGTAAGCTACTGGTTTTAATGGAGATAAGGTTTTAATGTAATGAAACATTAAAAAAACAATAAAGCCAGATACAATGGCAATTAACAGTGTAAAAGGTCTTAATTTTATTAACAGATTTTTGATATTCATTTTTAATTTTGTTCTTAATAAAAGTCTGTATTAAGTTCTTAAAAGTATGCATAGGTTAGCGCAATTTATGTGATCTAGAGTAACTTTTTTTTAACTTAAAAAAAAATTACTAGAATAAATGCAAAAATGTCATAAAAAGTGGCAGAAATAAATAGTAGCTGATATAAGATAGTATCAGTAAAAATTGATAAAACAGGAAGTTACATGTCATCATTTTTCGAAGATTTAAAAAAGAATGAGGAGCGTCTTCAGGAGATTGCTTCATCAGTTGTTAAATATGCAAAAGAGAATGGCGCTGATGAATGTGAAGTTAGTGTTGGTGGTGTAAAAGGTTTATCTGTATCCAGTAGAGATATGGAAGTAGAGAACATCGAATATAACAAAGACAATGGATTAGATGTTACTGTATATCTCAACAAGAAAAGGGGAAATGCCTCAACTACTGACCTTTCTGCTGATGCACTTCACGACTGTGTAAAGTCAGCTATTAGTATTGCTGGTTATTCAAATGAAGATCCTTGTGCAGGTGTTGCTGATAAAGATCTTATCTGTACAGAGTTTAAAGAGCTAGATTTGGTTTTTGAGAATGATGTTGATGCAGATTTTGCGACAGATTTTGCTATATCTTTAGAAAAAGAAGCAAAAGCAAAGAAAGCAAATGGTATTAAGAAATCTGACGGAGCAAGTTTTGATAGCACTCTCTATACAGGTGTAATTGCTAATTCAAATGGTTTTTGCCATGCAAGATCTCAAAGTTCTGTTTCTTCTTCTATTGTGCTCTTGGGTGAATCAGACAACAAGATGCAAAGAGGTTCTGGTTATACCATTGCAAGAGAATTAAAAGATCTTTATTCAAAAGATCAGATTGTAGATGAAGCAATTAGAAAGACTTTATCAAAGCTAAACGCAAAGAGTGTTCCTACAGGAAAATATAATGTGATTTTCTCTGAGGGCGCAGCCGTTTCTTTATGGCAGATCTTCGCCGGAGCCATTTCAGGAGGTGCTTTATACAGAAGAAGTTCCTTTTTATGTGACAAGCTAAACGAACAGATTTTCCCCGAATATGTAACTATCCACGAAGATCCTTTTATTAAAAAGTCAATTGGAGCAAGATGTTACGATGCAGATGGAGTAAGAGTAAGTGCTGCTGATATTATCAAAAAAGGTGTATTGCAGGAGTATTTATTAGGTACCTATTCAGCAAGAAAATTAAATTTAAAATCAAATGGACACGCTAGCGGTATTCATAACTGGTTTATCTCCTTTGGAGCTGATAGAGAATATGACTTTGATGCTTTATTAAATAAAGCAGGGGAAGGAATTGTAATTACTGATCTTATGGGGCAAGGCGTGGATATGGTCAGTGGTAATTACTCAAGAGGTGCAGCAGGATACTATTTTAAAGACGGTAAATTTGTCCTCGCTGTAGATGAAATTACTATTGCAGGTAATTTAAAAGACATGTTTATGAACATGGATGCAATTGGTAAAGACATTGATGAGAGATACAAGATTAAGACTGGTTCTATCCTAATTCCTAATATGACAGTATCCGGTCAGTAATTCTTCTATATTCTCTTATCTAAAAAGAAACTCGAGATTTTACTCTCGAGTTTGTAGTTACAAAATTACTTCTTTGTTCTCTTTTGAGAATGTAATCTATTATCTGCTACTGATACATATAACTTAAAAACAGCAGATCCATGATTATAGGTTTTCCAAACTTCTCTTTCATGATAGAGATAATTTTTTCTCTGCATTCAATTCTGATTTTTTCACGTGCTTCGTTAGTTGCCACCTGACCGAATTCTTTGGTACCTAAAATGGTAACAATTGCATCACGAATAACAGGTTCAACATCTGCTATGATTGAACTGTCTCTGCTATCTTCTAACATTAAGCTCATCTTAATTCTTACATAGTGTAACTTGTCAGTTGGGCTTAGTGTAGCTACGTTAGTTACAATGTCTGGATTTAGGTTGTAATAGCCAATCTCAGGCTCTACTACTTGATCTTCAGCAGGAGCTTCTTCTCCATGACCAGAGGCAATTGCCATAGGTGAGAATATAAGAGCAAGTGCTGTTAGAGAGCATAAATAAAAATTTTTTATCATTGTAAATCCTTAGCTGTTAACAGAACCTTCAAGGTGGTGTTCATCATATTTTCTAGTAAGGACTCTTCCGTTTAAGATCCTTACGTCTCTTGCTCCAAGAAGAGGAGAGGCTGCTCTATTCAATTTTTGAACCTTTTCCTCATTAACGTAAATATTACCGTCTTCTTTAACTTCAAAGTACTTATGTCTAATAAATGTATCACACATAATCTTAAATAGAATTGGATCAGCAAATTCTGGAGAATTATTTGTGACTTCTATAGGTAAACGGCGTGAATAGGTGAGGCATTTTTGAACAAAAGTCTGTACGTTAATTGTGCCGTCTTTAGTATTCTTCAAAGCTGTTACTGCAACAAGATATCTTACAAGGTTGTGGTAGATACAACGAGATAAGATATAGAACTCTTCATAGCCATCGCCAGATACAAATAACATATCAGCATCTCTTGTGATGTATCCTTCCACTAAGAATGTATCTAGATACTTATCAATAAGATTGTCTAAATCGCATTCATCTACCGGAGCGAATAATTCGTGTCTTAAGAAATAGAATAATGAGCGCGCATGTGATCTTACATCTTCTCTTAAGATATGGCCGTTTCTAATAATAATGTTAGCCAACAGTGCTGGTAGAGCAAAAAGGTGAACAATATTATTTTGGAAATAAGTCAGCTGCAGTGACTGACCATGACTAGGACGGACGAATTTCATATCATCGCCAATGTCATAGACATGGAATTTTTTAAGATCAATCGCCTGTTTAATCAGCGTACTTGTGGTAGCTGTAGGAATAGAAGGTCTGCGTTTAGGATCGACATGTAGCAGTTTTAAGTACATATCAATACATTTTTGAAGCTGTCTCATACTCATAGCATGATCAGCAACATTCATAATTGCTAAAGCACACAGGTTAATACCATTGATGGTAGCAGAATCATTTAAGTTGATAATGATTCTATGAGCCATCTGATTTACAGTGTCATTAAGCCATGCAGGTCTTGCAGTTCCTGTAGAATCGATACTGTCTTTCCAATTTGGTATATGTTCATTTAAATACTTAGGAACAATTACAGGCTTACCGAAGGTTACATAGCCTCGACCATAATTTCTAAAGCGTTTAAAAATACCTAGTAAAGAAGCTGCACTTTCTTTCTTTTTGCTCTCACCGTTAAGTTCTCGCATATAGTTACCAACTTCTGAAACGTGCTCGTAGCCTAAATAAGTTGGAATAAAAGCGATTGGTCTTTTAATTCCTCTTAACTGTGATTGAACAGTCATGGCAACCATACCTGTTCTTGGAGGCAGAGTTCTTCCTGTTCTAGAACGACCACCTTCAATGAAGAATTCTGTAGCAAATCCATGCTCAAATAATAGATTTAGGTATTCTCTGAAAATGGTGATATAGAATTCGTCACCTTTCATTTTTCTTCTAATAAAGTAAGATCCACAACGTCTTATAAGTGGTCCTACAGGGAAGAAGTTTAAGTTATCACCTGATGCGATCTGAGGTAAAGGCAAACCTTCATGGAAGAGCACGAAAGTTAAAAGAATATAGTCCATGTGTGAACGGTGACATGGAATATAAATGATCTCATGCCCTGTTTGGACTAGCTGTCTTACGGTATCAGCACCGATAACAGTTTGCCCCTGGTAAATTCTTTTCCAAATGTTAGAAATGATGCCGTTTAAAAATCTAATTAGAGGATATCTTGTATCTGCAACCATAACCTCAAGAATGTTTCTTGCTCTTAACAGATTTTCCTCAAAGGATTTTCCGTTTTCTTTGCAAGCTACATCAATAGCATCTTGAACAGCAGGTTTGCTTAGGATATCTTCAATAACCATCTTTCTATTAGGTAAAGGTTTACCAATAATAGATCGCGCCTTTTTCATAAAGATAAGCCTGAAGGTTCTGTTTAGATCTTTAGAGAAGTTAGAACCATCAAAACGATCTTTTGCTTCACTGATGTTAAAAGAACCACAGAAGATGGTGCAGTTGTCTCTTCCTGCAAAAATCATATTAAAGAATTTTCTAATTGAAGGAGTTGCTGCATTAAATCCGTTTAAAGCTAACTTGTCATAACCAGGGTTTCTTGACCACAAAACACTGATAGGAAGAACCTGTACTTCTCTACCTGTTGATTTATAGCAGTTGTACCATTTTTCAAAGGTTTCACTAAGATCATAGTACTTAGTACCTTTTGCTGTAAAAAATCCAGGTGATCTTAAGTAGCAAATACGTGGCATGGTAGTGCCAAAAATCTTTATATCACTAAAAGGCGAAGGTAATCCCATTCTTTTAGCTGCTCTTTCAATGCACATTAAATTGCCCAAAGAAGAGGATACAGTTACATAAACAATGATTTTATTTTTATCAATGTTTAACTGCTTTAATGGCTCATAAGGAATAGTGTCGCATCTGGTGGTAATTCTAAATGGCCAGTAGAAAAAATAACGCAGGATCTTATTTAGTAACATAGTTATCTTCCAGAAAAGGTGATTTTTCTAAATACACAATTTCAAAGCTTGTATTTAACTTAATTTTTCTAAATGTATTAGAGCATTGCTTATTTTTTATACATTTGTGTTTAAGGTACTAAATTTTTCTTACAGTACATTACTAGTTTAGTTTAACCGAAATATAAAACAATAAAATTTTTTTAGTTTTGCTGTCTTAATCGTCTGATTTAACTAATTTTGTAAGCAATATTTTTGCTAGAATTGAGTTGTACTTGAGGAGATATAAGATGCAGGAACAAGAATGCAATTTAAAAAGTTACAAAAAACTAGTTATTCTAGCTGGTGTTGCATCAGTTTGTACTTCAATTTTATTTATTTTAATTAAGCTTGCGGTTTGGTTAGTAAGCTCTTCAACTGTTATCTTCGCTTCTTTAACAGATTCTATGTTTGATTTACTAGCTTCTTTGGTAAATCTCTTAGCTTTAAGATTCTCTTTAACACCTCCTGACAAAGAACATCGCTTTGGTCATCACAAATCTCAATCATTAGCATCTTTAGCCCAATCAGCCTTCATTGGAGGTTCTGCGGTTTTACTAGTGGTTCATGGCGTTGAAAGATTTATCAATCCTCAAGAAGTTCTCCATTTGAATTTGGCTATTATGGTTTCTGTAATCAGTATTGTGATTACAATTTTCTTAGTAGCATTTCAAACTTATGTATATAAGAGAACTAAGAGTGAAGCAATTTGCGCAGACAGATTGCATTATCTTTCTGATGTAACTTTAAACTCAGGTGTAATTTTAGCCTTGTTCTTAAGCTACTACGGCTATAAGTGGGCTGATGGTTTGTTTGCAGCCTTAATTGGTCTGTTTATTTTTAAAGGTGCTTATACAATTGGTATAGGTGCAGTTCAAACTTTATTAGATAAAACTTTAGATGTTAAATCTTTAACTAAGATCATCAAATGTGTTGCTCAAGAAAAGGGAGTAAAGTCTTTCCATGATTTAAAAGCACATAGCGCAGGTCCTATGGTATATATCCAAGGACATCTTGTTATGGATGGATCTTTATCATTAGAAAAAGCTCATGATATTGCCGACAAAGTTGAGCAAAATATCAGAAAAGATTTCCCTGATGCTGAAATTATCCTACACATGGAACCAGATGAAAAATCTACCTATGACAATGTTCAGTTTGAGGATAGTGAACATACTTTAGCCGATGGCGAGGTTGTGGTTAAAACTGAGCAGTTAAAGCAGTAAAACTGTCTAATGTCAAAGCTCTGCAAAAACTGTATAATTTACTGAAATTTTGTATTGCATATGTATAGGTCATAAAGATTGTAGCAATGACCCATATTATCAATAAAGTAACTCTTGCCACGACTAGGAAAAGAAATGTTTAACTCTGATTCAGAAGTACAAGTCTTTTGGAATGATCTTGTAGCTGAAGCTAAAACAATCGTAAAAAAAGAGCCTGTTCTTGAGGATATTATGAACAAGCAGGTTATTAACTGTTCTAGCCTTGATCAGTGTTTAGCAAGAATTATCAGTTCTAAACTTGCAACTCGCGAAGTAGATAGACAACAACTATTTCAAGTTTGCATGCAAGCATATGCTGATGATCCATTGTTACTATCCTATGCTGTAGCCGATGTCATGGCTGTAGCAAATCGTGATCCTGCTTCTAAATCAGTGGTTAGAATTCTGCTTTTTTTAAAAGGACCTCATGTTCTTGAGTCTTGGAGAATTTCTCACTGGCTATGGTGTAAGGGCAGATGTGATTTAGCTTGTTACATTCAAAGCAGAATTTCAGATGTTTTTTCTGTAGATATTCATCCTGCAGCAAAAATTGGTAAGGGATTAATGTTAGACCATGCCACAAACATAGTTATCGGTGAGACTGCTGTAATTTCAGATACTGTATCTATGCTTCATGATGTAACCTTAGGCGGAACTGGTAAAGAACAAGGAGATCGTCATCCTAAAGTAGGAAAAGGTGTCATGATAGGTGCGGGTGCTAAAGTTTTAGGAAATATTCACATTGGTGAAGGTGCAATTGTGGGAGCAGGTTCTGTGGTATTAAGAGATATTCCTGCTCATACAACTGTAGTAGGTGTTCCTGCTAGAGTGGTCGGTAGACCTCAAATGGATATGCCTTCTCTTGATATGGATCAGATGTTGTCTGGTTGTAAGGCGGATGATGCTCAAGAGCAATGTCCTGCAATTGCAGTAAAACAAATTTAGAGTATGAATTAGGCATATACATGCCATTTACTGCTAATATTTAACTAAAAAGTTAGTAAACTAAAAACAAAATATATAACAAGAATATATAAGTCAAAGCAAACAGTAGCACCATGCAATACAAGATATGAGCTACACAAGGAACATATATGCATATTTGTGATCTTTTAGATCCTAGGGCAATTAGACTTAATGTCAAAGTAAAGACAAAAGAACAGGCAATCAACTATTTAGTTGATTTGATGTCTAATACAGACTGTCTGAGTGATCCTGATAGATTTAGAGCTGCTGTTTTTGACAGAGAATCCAAAGTTTCAACTGGTTTAGGTGAAGGTGTTGCTATTCCTCATGCTAAAAGTGCTGGTGTAGAAAAACCAGGCTTAGCAGCAATGGTAGTACCTGATGGTGTTGATTTTGATAGCCTTGATGGTAAACCTACCAATCTCTTTTTCTTAATTGCTTCTCCTCATCAGGCTTCAGATGCCCACCTTGATGTTCTAGCTCGTTTATCTACTCTTTTAGTTTCAGATGATTTTAGAAAGAATTTGGCTGAATGTAAGAGTGTTGATGAATTTTTAAATATCATCAACGATGCCGAAAAGAAAGAAATTAAAAAAGAAGAAGAGCGCATTAAGAGTAAAGAACAACATCAATCTGAATCAAACTCAGATAAAAAGGAATCTGACTCTTCATATGACATCGTAGCCGTTACAGCCTGTCCTGCTGGTTTATCTCATACCTATATGGCAGCAGAGGCTTTAGAGAATAAAGCTAAAGAATTAGGCATCAGCATAAAAATTGAAACTGATGGTGCTGCTGGCAATAGAAACCGTCTGCTTCCTGAGGATATAGCTAAAGCAAAAGCAGTCATTGTAGCTGCTGACAGAATTGTGGAGATGGACCGTTTTATTGGCAAACCATTAATTCGTGTTGGTGTTGTTGATGGCATTAGAAAACCTCAAGAGTTAATTGAGGAAGCTCTTGATCCAAAGTGTCCTCTCTATCAGACTGGTGTTTTAAATAACTCAACCTCAATCTTCATGAGGTTGTATCGCCATTTAATGAGTGGAATGACCTATATTATGCCTATTGCAGCAACAGCTGGCATCTTATCAGCTCTTGCAAGACTTGAGTTCATACAAGGTACTCAATTAGGCTTCTTCCTAGATAGAATTGGTTATAGTATAGGTACCCTGTTATTCCCAATTTTAAGTGCATTTATTGCATTCTCAATTCGAGGAAGAACTGCTCTTGTTGCAGGATTTACTGGCGGTGTCATGGCTGATCTTGGCTCGTCTGGTGTTATAGGAGCAGTTATAAATGGCTTCGTAGGAGGAGCTGTAGCTTTAATTGCTACCACGTTCTGTACAAGGTTCTTTAAAGGTCATGATGCCATTGTGGCCTTAATTTTGTACCCATTAATCGGTGCCTTAGGAACGTCTTGTATTGCTCTTTTCTTTACAAATATTCCATCTCAGATATTAAATGAGTATGTACAGTCCTTTATTTCAGAAGCATCAACACCGATGTTAGTTTTAGTGGGGGCTGTCCTTTCTGGAATGATGTCTGCTGACATGGGTGGACCTTTGAATAAAACTGCTTATGCAATTGGCGTTTTGCTATTAGCGGACTGTTTGCCTGAAACAGGACCTGGAACCTTGATTATGGCTTCAATTATGGCAGGTGGTATGGTACCTCCTCTAGCTGCAGGCGTTTCATCAATACTAGTACCACAAGTATATTCGGATAAGGAACGTAAGAATTCGTTTATCGCTTTAGGCAAGGGCTTAGTTTTCATCACTGAAGGTGTGATCCCTTATCTTGCTTATAATCCTGTAAAAATGAAGTTTGCATGTATTGTAAGTTCTGCTGTGGCAGGTGGAATTTCAATGTATTTTAGATGCGCAAACTACGCTCCTCATGGAGGAATTTTTGTAATACCTCTGTCAGAGCATTTATCAGGTTATTTAATTGCACTTGCTGCAGGAATTATTACAGGAGCTTTCCTGTTTGCAATTATCAGGTTGTCTCCTGCAAAGAAAGTAGCTTAACTAATTTAGATCGTTAAGCTGACTAAGGGTAGATTCAAGACGTTGCCTCCAAGTTTGAAGAACTTCTTTTTGATGTTGGTTTTCTTCTTGGAGTTTCACCATATCTCTTCGTAATGAGGTAAGTTCTTTATCTTTAGCAGACAAAGTTTGTTCTAGAAGGATCATCTTTTGAGATGTTCTTTCACAAAGAGAATACAACTCCTGCAGTTGCTGCAGGAGTAATTGCTCTTTTGGTGATAAATTGCTGTTAGACACTAGAGAATATACCTACTGATATCTTCGTTCTGAACAAGATCTTCTAAGTGTTCATCTACATACTTGTCATCGATGACTATAGTAGAACCTGATTTATCAGGAGCTGTAAATGAAATCTCTTCTAAGATCTTTTCCATTAGAGTATGCAATCTTCTAGCACCGATATTTTCTGTTTTTTCATTAACTTTGAAAGCATCTTCAGCAATCTTTGAAATTGCACTGTCTTCAAATTTAATTGTAACATTCTCGGTTTTCATCAGCATTTCATACTGTTTAGTCAAGCTGTTATGAGGCTCTTTTAGAATTCTCTCAAAATCACCTGCAGTTAAAGCTTTTAATTCAACTCTGATAGGAAGTCTACCTTGTAACTCAGGAATTAAGTCTGAAGGTTTTGACATCTGGAATGCGCCTGAGGCTATAAATAAAACATGATCAGTTTTTAACATGCCATATTTAGTATTTACTGAAGAACCTTCAATCAAAGGCAGAAGATCTCTTTGCACACCCTGTCTAGACACAGCGCCTCTATCTTGGCTTTCCTGACAGATCTTGTCGATCTCATCGATAAAGACAATACCGTTATTTTCAGCAAGCTCAATAGCTTTGGTTTTTAGATCGTCGTTTTGAGTTAACTTAGAAGCTTCTTCCTCAGTTAAGATCTTGAAAGCTTCTTTGATCTTCATCTTCTTAGCAGATTTCTTGTTTGAACTCATTGAATCAAAAATTGACTGTAACTGATCGTTAAGATCATCCATACCAGGAGCACCACCGATTACATTTACAGTAGGACTTCTGTCTACAATCTCAATTTCAATTTCTTTGTCATCAAGCTCATGTTCTCTTAGTTTCTTTCTGAACATTTGTCTTGCAGATGAATGCTGTTTTTCTTCATCTGTAGCACTAGGCGCTGGTAAGAGAACATCTAGAATTCTTTCTTCAGCAGCATCTTCAGCTTTTGTCTTGTTATGCTTGAAAGCATCTTCTTTAACCATCTTCATAGAAACTTCAGCAAGTTCACGGATGATTGATTCAACGTCTTTACCTACATAACCTACTTCAGTGTATTTAGTAGCTTCAACTTTTACAAAAGGAGCATTAGCAAGTTTTGCTAATCTTCTAGCAATCTCTGTTTTACCAACACCGGTAGGACCAATCATTAAGATATTCTTAGGAACAATCTCTGTTCTAAGATCTTTTGATACCTGCATTCTGCGCCATCTGTTTCTTAAAGCGATAGCAACAGCTTTTTTAGCCTCTTTCTGGCCAATAATATATTTATCTAATTCGCTAACAATTTCACGAGGTGTCAATTCAGACATAGTATTTCTCTGCTATTTTAACTGTTTTGGTTAGAATCGATGGTTTCGATAGTATGGAATGAATCAGTAAATACGCAAATGTTGCACGCAATATCTAATGATTTTTTCACAATATCCACAGCTGATAGATCTGTATTTTGGACAAGAGCTCTAGCAGCAGCTAGTGCATAGTTTCCTCCAGATCCTGTAGCTAGAATGTCATCATCCATTCTGACAACATCGCCAGTACCGGTAATCATCAGAGAATCACTCTTGTCAGCAACAATTAGGATTGCCTCTAGCTTTCTTAAAGCTCTGTCAGAACGCCATAGTTTTGCAAGCGAAATACTTGCTCTTTCTAAAACACCTTGGTGTTCTTCTAACTTTTTTTCAAAAAGATCTAAAAGAGTAAATGCATCTGCTGTGGATCCAGCAAAACCTGCGATTACTTTGTTATGAAAAATTTTACGTACTTTGATGGCATTTCCTTTTAGGATGGTGCTCTGTCCCATGGTAACCTGACCGTCACCACCTAAAGCAACAATGCCATTTCTTCTAACAGATACAATGGTTGTCATACGTTAAATTCCTAGTTTTGTTCTTCAAGGTCGCACTCGTCAATAAGTTTTAGCGAGTCGAGTTTATTAAAGGTATTTACAGCTTCGTCTCTAGTATTAAAAGGTCCTAGTAGCACTGAATAAATAGAGTTTTTAGAAATAATCTTTGAGCTAAGTCCTGTAGAAATAGCAATATTAGCTTTTGTCTCTTCAGCGCTCTTACTTGAGGAAAACTTTCCACAATACATTACATATGAGGATGAATTTGAAGGAATACTAGTCTCAGTATCAGATTGTGTTTCTATTTTTTTCTCGTTTTCAGTAGGAACCTCATTGTCGGTTGTAGCGTTTTCATAAGAAACACTATTTTCTGAATTCTCAGATGAGATTGATAAAGCTTTACTATCCTCAGTGCTATTCAAGTCTGAGTTTGAATCTACATTATCTTCTAAGACAATACTGCTATTATCAGTATTATTTATGGAAATTCCATTTGAAGAAGAGCATTTGGTGACAATTACTGAAACGACAATGATAAAAGCCAATATAGCCACAACTAAAGATAAAAGATTTTTTCCTTTTAACTTATTTTTAGTTAGATTAGAACCAAACTGTTTGAATAATGGAACAATAGTTCTAAGTTTATTTACAAAAACACTATTTGGCTTTTTGTCATCCATAATTGTTACATCTGCTCCATAACATTAATGCCTAACAGTGAAAGACCTTGTTTTAGAACTTTTGCGGTTAAGTCGCATAGAGCTAAACGGCTCTTTCTTACATCCTCCGGTACATCATCCTTAAGAATAGGGCAAGCTTCATAGAAATGCATGAACAGATTTGATAACTCAAAAATGTAGTTACACAGTAAGTTAGGTAAAGTCTTATCACCAACGCTCTGAACAGCTTCAGCAAAAGCTAATAACTTGTTTGCTAAATCCTCTTCAGCATCACAAGTGATCTTTATATCACCTAGTGAAGGATCTTTAGCCTTTCTAAAGATAGCTCTGATTCTGCTGTATGCATACTGTAAGTATGGAGCTGTGTTACCTTCAAATGACAGCATCTGATCCCAATCGAATACGTAGTCTGTTGTTCTGTTCTTGCATAGATCTGCGTACTTAACGGCACCTATGGCGATATTGTGGATAACCTGTTTTTTCTCTTCATCTGACAGAGTTGAATTACGCTCTTTTAGAAGATTAGTTACACGTGCTTCTGCTTCATCTAAAACATCGCGTAGTTTTACAGTACCACCTGATCTGGTCTTAAATGGCTTACCATCCTTACCTAACATCATACCGAATGGACAGTGTTCCATTGATACATTGTCACCTACGTAACCTGCTTTCTTACAGATAGCCCAAACAGTCTCCAAATGTTGCTGTTGTCTTGAGTCTGTAAAGTAAAGAATTCTGTCTGCTTTTAGAGTTTGAGCACGGTATTTAGCACAAGCAATATCAGTTGTGGTGTATAAATAACCACCATCATTCTTTCTAATGATGTTTCCTAAAGGTTTACCTTCTTTATTCTTAAACTGTGGTAAGTAAACAACAACGGCCCCTTGATCTTCTACTGCGATACCACGCTTCATCAGATCATCAACAACTTCAGGTAACATATCGTTGTATAAGCTCTCACCCATGATGTCTTTATCAGATAGTGTAACGTCTAGTCTGTCATATAACTTCTGGTTCTGAACCATAGTCATATTAACTAGCTTTTTCCACATCTTACGGCAGTATTCATCGCCACCTTGTAAAAGCACAACATAATGACGTGCTTTAACTGCAAATTCCTCATCAGTGTCATAGCATTCTTTAGCTTCACGATAGAATGCTTCAAAGTCGCTAAGATCCATACCTTGACCTGATTCATTTTCTTTTTTCTCAAGGTAAGCGATAAGCATACCGAACTGGGTTCCCCAGTCACCGATGTGGTTAGCTCTAATTACATTGTTACCTAAAAACTCTAAAACTCTTACTACAGCATCACCGATAACAGTTGATCTGATATGGTGAACAGCCATTTCTTTAGCAACGTTAGGAGCTGAGTAATCAACAACGATGGTCTTAGGTGTTATTACCTTAGGAATACCTAATCTTGGATCAGCACTCATATCCTTCAGTGCTTTAGAAATAGCATCCTTGTTAACAAAGAAGTTAATGAAACCAGGACCTGCAATTTCAACCTTGCTTATATGATCATCTTTAGGAAGAGAAGCAATAATATCTTCAGCGATTTGACGAGGATTTTTCTTTAAAGGTTTTGCCAAAATCATTGCAATGTTAGTTGCAAAATCACCGTGAGCTCTGTCTTTTGTTCGATCTACACGAATGTTAGCAACTAAATTTGGATTTACACTTCCGTCTTTATCAAGAGAAGAAATACTGTTTTTAATAAGATTTTCAATAAGTTGTTTCATAACCACACCTAGGGTATGTAATTTTCAGTTATAGATGAATTTGATGTCAAAGAATAACACAAAAGCCATTTTATACATAATCTAATACATCGTTATCGGATCGACTTCGATAGCAAAACGTACGTCATTTGGAAGAGACTCTTCAGAAACGAGTTTTCTAACATTAGTTAGAAATAAATTAAGTGCTTTTCTATTGATGCTAGTTACTAATATATGAAAATGGTATCTGTTTTGAACTTTCTCCATTTTATCAGACAGAACGTGAGTAAGCGCTAAATTTGGGTAATCATCTTTGAGGTTATTAAGTTTTCTGTATACATCTGATAAAAAGTTAAATGCTTTAGTTCGATTTTGACTATTGCAAAGAATAAAAGCCTGACTTGAAAATGGAGGTAACATCATTGATTTTCTAGTTTCTAAAAGATCATCTGCTATAGTCATATAGTTACAGTTAGGATCAATTAGTTGATTTATTAGCAAGTTGTCAGGGTGGTGGGTTTGAATTACTACCTTGCCTTGCTTTTTACCTCTACCAGAACGTCCTGATACCTGAGTTAACAGCTGAGCTGTATTTTCTAAAGAGCGAAAATCGTCTGAAAATAATGATGAATCAACATCTAAGATACCTACTAAAGTTACATCTGGAAAATCGTGTCCTTTTGCTAGCATTTGAGTCCCTAGCATAATTTTTGATGTTCCTTGTCTGATTCTATTTAACTTAGTTTCAAGTTGTTTCTTAGTGGTGACAGAATCTCTATCGATCCTTTCAACACCAATGTCAGGATAGCGATGTTCTAAAAATTCACTTACTTGTTCAGTGCCAAAACCTTGTTCTACGAGTTCATCATTTCCGCATACATAGCAGGTCTTGGGAATTTCATAAAAGTTCTCGCATACATGGCATTGCAGTCTGTTAGCTTTTTTATGCACAGTAAGTAAGTTATCGCAATTAGGACAGACAAAAACATGACCACACTGATGACAAACCAAATGATGAGCATAACCACGTCGGTTCAAAAAAAGTAAGACCTGATTTCCTTTAGCTGTTTCTTCACCAATTTCATCTTCAAGAGTTTGACAGATTCCGGTCTTAAGACCGTCTGTTAAAGGCTCGTTTCTCAAATCTATAAGCTCAAAATTAGGAACAGTAGCTCCACCTGCTCTTATAGTAAGGTCAATCTTTTGATAAACACCTTTTTGAACATTGTAGATAGTCTCCAAGCTTGGAGTAGCCGAGCCTAGCACTATAGGGCAATTATTTAATTTTGCCCTCATAATAGCTAAGTTTCTTGCATGATATCTAAATGAGTCATTCTGTTTAAAAGAACTATCATGTTCCTCATCAATCACGATTAATCCAAGATTAGGAATAGGTGTAAATAAAGCAGTTCTAGTTCCTATTAAAATGCCTGACTTAGATGTCGCCATATCTATATAAGCATCAAGTCTTTCTCTATCTGATAAGGCTGAATGCATAGAAGATACAGGAACGTTAAAACGTCTATAGAATCTATCAAAGGTTTGTGGTGTAAGTGCTATTTCAGGAACTAAAATTAAAACAGCCTTACCTTCTTTTAAAACATTCTCAATTACTCGAAGATAAACTTCTGTCTTGCCTGATCCTGTAATGCCGTTTAGTAAAAATGTATTAAAACCATGACAATTAGAAATGGTCAAGATAGCATTTTGCTGCTCTAAATTAGGCTTTGGTGGAGTTTCTTTTAAAATCTCATTTGCATTTTCATAGAACTTATTAGACTCTATGTTTTCATTAAATAACTTTACAAGACCTTTTTTGATAAGGGCGTTTTCTGATGTACTAGAAAAACCTCTTTCTCTTAATTCCTTGCGTCTTGCAGAGCCTTGCCTTAAAACTTCTATAATTTCGATTTGTTCTTTTGACTTTAGTTTAGATATCTTTTTCTCATCTAAATTGTCTTCAAGTCTTAGTGCAGGGATTTGCTCATAAGAAAAAGGAGCTCCATCTCTTAAAAGTTTGGGCAGAGCTACATTAAAGCATTGTCCTAATGGGTATTGGTAATAGTTGCTCCCAAATTGTAGTACATCAATAACATCTTTGGGAATGATGGCTTTTTTGTCTAAAAGTTTAGCTTCTTTTAGTTTTGATTTATCAAAATCTATATCAGGGTTAATCTTTGTGATAACGCCAACTTGAGAGAGTCCTGAAAAATTAATGAGCACTCTTGACCCAATACACTCTTCACCTATAAGACCATTAATCTTATAAGCGAAATCTCTAAAGAGCGGTCTGTTAACCGCAACATTAACGATGGTGTAGGAAATAGTAGTGTCGGTGTTATTCATGACAGGCATTATAGAGGAACGAACATAAAAAAGGGCTTTTTAGACGAAAATTAATGGCTTTTTATGTTGCATATTTAGGATTAATCAACTATCATAAGCCACCGTTTCTATTTAGGCGTGTGGTATTCGGCGCAAAATGTGGCTGAAAGCGCGACACGCAATGAGGTTCAAATGAAAGAGAATATTCATCCAGAGTACAAGGAAGTTAATGTGCGTTGCTCATGCGGTAACACATTCAAGATCCGTACTACTGCAGGTCACGATTTAAGCTTAGATGTTTGCTCTAAGTGCCATCCATTCTTCACCGGTAAGCAGAAGATTGTTGATACTGGTGGACGTGTTGAGGCATTTAAGAAGCGTTTCGGTGGTATTTCAGCTTTTGCTGTTAAGCACTAATCTTAAAGCTTTAATCGCAAAAAAAGGCAGATCGTATGATCTGCTTTTTTTATAAGCTCAATTTCACTAAAAAACAGTCAATATTTTATCCTCTTCAAGTATCAATCTTCCATTCTTCAAAAAATCAAAACTCTTTTTGATAAATTTCTCAATTTGTAACTTTTTATCAACTTTTTTACAGAAATTCAAATTCTGAAATGTTAGACTACTATTTGAAATGACACGAAAAATAGTTTTCTACATCACAATTTTGAGTTTTTTTTCAGAATTTTAACCTAGGAATATTATCTGTCAGGGAAGCTATCAACTATTCTTAAGAATAAAGAAAAAGAAATAGCTAATTTTAGGTACGAAACAACGAGGTGTTATTGTGTCACACGATGCTAAATTATTACACGACAGAGCTTTGGCTTATCACGAGAATCCTGTGCCAGGAAAGATTAAAATTGAGATCACTAAGCCTGCTGAGACAGCTGACGATTTGACTCTTGCATACAGCCCTGGTGTAGCAGAGCCAGTTCGAGAGATTGCAAAAGATCCAGAGAACGCATATCGCTATACAGGTAAGGGCAATTCAGTAGCAATTATCTCAAACGGTACAGCGATTTTAGGTTTAGGCAATTTAGGTCCTTTAGCATCTAAGCCTGTAATGGAAGGTAAGGCATTACTTTTCAAGCGTTTTGCTGATATTAATGCAATTGATATCGAAGTTGATAACAAGAGTGTTGAAGACTTTATTACAACTGTCGAATGTATTGCCAATACCTTTGGTGGCGTTAACTTAGAGGATATTAAAGCTCCTGAGTGCTTTGAAATTGAGCGCGAGTTAATTAAGCGTTGTAAAGTACCTATTTTCCACGATGACCAACACGGTACAGCAATTGTAACAACCGCTGGTATTTTAAATGCAGTAGAGTTACAGGGTAAAAAGATTGAGGATTGTAAGGTTGTTTGTGTAGGCGCAGGTGCTGCAGGTATCGCTTGCTCAGACTTCTTAATTAAGTGTGGCGCAAAGAAAGAAAACTTCTTCATGGTAGACCGCCATGGTGTTATCAGATCAGATCGTCCTCAGTACAACAATGGTGAAAAGCCAAGATTTATCAATGATGCTGGTCCTAAGACCTTAAAAGAGGCTATGGAAAATGCTGATGTGCTTTTAGGTGTTTCAGGTCCAGGTTTAATAGATGATCAGGAAGTTATTCACATGGCAAAGAATGCTGTAATCTTTGCTTGTTCAAACCCAGATCCTGAGGTTGATCCTGAGGTTGTATCAAAGTTACGTCCTGATATCATTATGGGTACAGGTCGTTCTGACTATCCAAATCAGATCAACAACGTATTATGCTTCCCATATTTGTTCCGCGGTGCTTTAGATGTAAGAGCAACCTGCATCAATACAGAAATGATGAAAGCAGCTATGAACGCTTTACGTAATCTAGCTAAAGAGCCTGTTCCTGCTGAAGTTGTTAAGGCTGCACAGGTTGATCAATTAGAGTACGGTAGAGATTACTTAATACCAAAGCCAATGGATGCAAGATTAAAGGAGAAGTTATCATCTGCAGTAGCAAAAGCTGCTGTTGATTCTGGTGTAGCTCAGATCCCTCTACCAGATTGTTATAAGTAATTTAGATATTCAGTAAACGTTCGATATCTAAAAATGGAAAAGGTGCCTTTTGGCACCTTTTCTTTAGGACAGTCAAAGTCAAATAAGACTTGTCATTTAAAATAATACCAATAATCTAAATCGTAAGTTAAATCTTTTCTAAGAGCACACCTGTTTCTAAATGATTTGTATATGGGAACTGATCAAAGAAAGCTATTTTAGTGATCTTATGTGTTTTAGTTAGATAAGTAAGATCTTTTACTAATGACTCTGGTCCACAAGAAATGTAGATAACTCTGTCAAATCTTGCGGTGAAATCTAAAGCTTCTTTGTATTCAAGACCAGATCTTGGAGGATCGATTAAAAGAGTGTTGAAGTTGTACTCTTTAATATCGATATTTGCAAAACGAAGACGATTAAATTCACGAACACCTTCTAGAGCCTGTGCTACTTCTACAGCGCTTAATCTTGCAATCTTGGTATTAGTAATATTGTTTTTTTCGATATTTTTTAATGCCGTTGCAGTAGGTACTCTAGATACTTCTGTTGACATAACTTTTCTAAAGAGATCTGCTAAACAAACTGTAAAAGTACCACTTCCACAGTAAAGTTCGATTAAGTCAACATCAGAACAGTTTGTGCAACAATCACGAGCAAACTGAACCATATTCTGACAGGCATAAATATTTGGTTGTGAGAAATTGCCTTCTACCTGGTAGAGGTAGAAATCTTTGTCTCGTGTATGAATGGTTTCAAGGATTGTATCAGTATCTACAAGAATTGATTGTTTTTTAGCTCTTCCAATAAAATTAACGGATAAACCTTCTTTTAAGAAGTCGGCTTTTAATTTTGAAGCTTCTAGTTTGAACTTATCCTCATCGATCTTTTTATGGAAATTTAGAGCAATTACAAGTTCATCTTTCTGATTAGAAAGAAAATCTGTTTCAAATAATTTGAAGCTTAACTCATGGTACTGCATTAGGTATTTTTTTAGCAGCTCCATACCTTTGTTAATTGCTTTTGAACCTACGGGGAATGAAGCTAATTCAATTCTTTTCTTAGGCTTGGTCTTAGGTTCAAACATGCAGAAGGTAAAATCGGTGTAATCATTAGTAAAATAAATCGAAAACTCGGTTCTCATTCTGTAGTATTCACTAGGAGAAGCGAAAACCTGATGGGAAGGAATTTGCAAATTATTTTTTTTAAATAGACTTACCACATTATCGATTTTTTCATTAAGATATTGTGAATAATTTTGAGGATCGGTTGTTCCTATTAAAGTTTTTAGCATATCTTTCGGTCCTATATTTAATATTACTTGAGATCTTAAAGTGTCAGAGCCTAAAGTCAAAGCAAAAAGAGTTCTTTTTTTTGATTCAGGAGTTGGAGGTTTGTCTGTTTATAAAGCAGTTAAAGCTCTAAATCCTGATGTTGAAGCTTATTATCTATTTGATAATGAATGTTTTCCTTATGGAAATAAAGGAGATCATTTTTTAATTAAAAGAATTGAAGCTCTTTTAGAAAAAGCTAGCAAGATATTTGATCTGAGTGCCATTGTAGTTGCATGTAATACAGCAAGTACAGTTGCACTTCCTGAATTGCGACTAAACATAAAATTACCAATTGTAGGTGTGGTGCCAGCAGTAAAGCCTGCTGCCAAATTATCAAAAAACAAGATCATAGGAGTGCTTGCAACTCCAGGATGTTTATCAAGGGAATATACCAACAATCTGATTAAGAATTTTGCAAGTGACTGTAAAGTAATCAAAGTTGGAGATGCTCATTTAGCAGAAATAGCAGAAGACAGATTATCAACAGGTGTAGTAGATAAAGCAGGAATAGAAAAGATCATAAAACCTTTTACAAGTTTATCTAAAGATGAGCGACCAGATACAATAGTTTTAGGTTGCACTCACTATCCATTTGTAAAAGATGTCTTAGAAGAGTTATTACCTGAAGTGAGATATGTAGATTCAGGTGAAGCAATTGGACGCAGAGTGAAAGATGTAGTTAAGGAAGCTAAGTATATAGAAACAGAAAGAATTCAGAACAAAGCTTTCTATACGGGGGTTCTTAAGAACTATACGGATCGTGAGAAAATGGTGAAAGAATTCGGATTTGTTTCACTTGAAAAGTTTGAACTATAATGCTGACAAAGAGTTCAGATGAAAAAAGTTAAAAAAAATGTTTGACATATGTTTAAAAATCATTAAAATGTGTCTCCGTTGTCACGAACGACAACACAAAAAATAAAACTCAAGCAGTTTTATAAAAGT